>Ga0179591_1356308_pt1 | contig 12415 bp, 15 predicted proteins | sample CZOMad2_1_08_16f_FD_182891 | JGI IMG/M metagenome (GOLD analysis project Ga0179591, IMG submission 182891) | Vadose zone soil fungal communities from Angelo Coast Range Reserve, California, USA - CZOMad2_1_08_16fungal (PacBio error correction) | ecosystem: Environmental > Terrestrial > Soil >... | reverse complement strand
GTTTTGACACAGTTTTTTTTTTCTTTCCCCCTTTCTTACACGACTCCGTCCTTTCCGATTATCACTTCCGGACTCTGAAGACCCGCTGCCAGGATTTTTTCCTTCCCTCCGCAATCTTTGTTATCTCCTCTTTGGTATTTTTTTGTGACATCACCACGATTTTCTGTCGTCTGCTGTTTTGGAGTTTTTCACTTGAGAGTTGGTCTACTTCGCCGTTCTTCTTGTTTTCGTCATCCTCAACCTTTCAGTTTTTATTATTAACTCGAGCCCACCTTAGGTCTGATTGATAGCAAGTTTTTTTCCCTGTTTTTGCTCCCCTTTTTTAACCATTTTCTGACCCCCCAGTCCCCCAACAACCTTTTTCACTTAGTCCCTGATTGTATCCTTTCCCACTTCGACCAGTTCCTTTTTTACTTTAAGTAGAGCCCAGATTGGTTTTCTCACGGCTCCCAACTTTTTTGTCTCCCTGTTTCGCAGATTTTTTCATAAAGCAATTTTCTCCGCGGCTCATTCTTCGGGCCGAACCCTTGATCGTTAGCCGCTCCCTTTGTCATTGCAGTCTTCTCTGTCATGCCTTCCGTCGCTCGACGTCCAGGTCTTTTACCTTTTATCTGCTTTTTGCTAAAACCCTTTTCCATCGAAGGTCTTGCTTTTCTGGACACTAGTTTTTTCTTTCCAAGTTCCCTGACACTTTTTTGATCGATTTTGCTATTTTTTAGTTCCTTTCCCACCTCCATCCGATCGCCACCAGCGCACCCCCTGCAGAAACTACCCCCACGCCCTTTTGATCTTTTTTTTCCTGTTTTTTTCCAAGATTCACTTAGGGGCTGGCGTTTGCAGGCTTTCGAGGAGACCCCGTCTTTTTACCAGGGTTCTTTTTTTTGGGACCCCTTTAGCTGGTTTTTTTCATCTCTCACTCTTCCATAGTCCTTCTGGCGCCGTTCAGTTGGACTTTTGAGATTTAGGGGAGTCCTCTCTTCCCAGCGGACCTTTCCCTTTTCATCAGCAGATCCCTGTTTTTCCCCGGAAACTTGTAGAGTTTTGGTATAGATTTCTTTGAAATCCCATCCTCGGACTGCCCGTCCCCCCTGACCCAACACGATCACCCCCCACCCTCTCCAACCCCCTTTTTCCCCCTGTGAAAACCAATTTCGAGGTTCCTCTCCCTGGGAAGGCCTTTTTCTTCCCCTCTTGATCGCGCCTTCCCCCCATGATCGACTCTCTCCCTTTGAAAGCCGGTACACTCCCCCTTCCATGAAAACCGCTTCGTCCCATCTGTTCCCCCGCTTGATTTTCTTCCAACGGAAGCTTTTTATCTTTGTTTTCGGCTGTTTTTTTTTTTTTTTTTCCAGAACCGCGACGTCTGTGATGATCGCCGTTCTCTTCTGGATGAGGTAATGCTCTTTTTTTTTCGGACCTTTCCGTATTGGTTCCCCTTAGTTTTCACCCAATCCATTTTCTCCCTCGCCGTCGAGAGCTTTTCTTTTGTCTTTCCAGTCCTATCCCCTACCTGCGTGTCGTCCGGGTTGGCCCCAGGAACGAGACCCCCCAAAGAGGATGCGTCCAGTACTAGGGTTCGCCCCAACTCCCCTTTTGGGCGGCTTCGTTTTTTGGAGTCCGTCCCCGTCGGCCTTTTCAAGAAGTGTCTTTTTCGAAGCCCTCGGCTTTTCCCCTTCCCAATAGGAATCCTCCTTGTATCTGGGACCTGTCTGCTCGTAATGTTTTGGAGCGGTTTTCTTTTTTTGATTCCGCGGGGCTTTGGGAAGACGCCTTTTTTTCCGCCGCAGGTTTCCTTATTTCCTCATACTGTTGTTGTTGCGACTCTCTTTCTTGAGTTTCTCTAGTCTCTCAAGACCTCCCTTACGACATCCCCTCTGCTTAACTTCGAGCGACGATGGCTCTTGGGTCGAGCCTCCCGGTTTCCAGCCAGCGAGTTCCAAAGTCTCCTGCTTCGCGATCGGCGTCCCCTTGCCTTCAGGCCCCTCCTCCCCAAGCTGAACCTCGTTTCTTTTTTTTTCTTCCTCACCCGAGTCCGTCGATCCGGCTGGGTTTTCCTTTTTTTCGTACCCTGCTCCAATTTCTTTTTTCTGGTGGGGGACATCAGGCTTTCGAAATGTTGATGGACTTACCTTCCTTCAGACTTCGCGGGTTCCTCCCTTTGAAGTCATCAGCCTTGCTTCTTTATCAAAGAGAAAACCTCTTGCAGGATTATTTTCTACAGGTCGCCGCGCCCCTCCCCCCCCGCTTCCTTTCATCATCCCTTTTGTGCAACCTTCTGTCACTCTCGTCTTCGATCTTTTTTTTGGCGGGCTTCATATATTCCCCCTTCCTCTCGTTGGTCTTCTGCAGCGCAGTCTTTTTCGATCCGCTTAAGGGCCTTCCTGCTTTTTTTGGTCCTTCTGCCGGTTTTTCCTATTCCAGTTTTTCTTTGTTTTCTTTTTTGATTCGCCCCGTTCTTTTTCATTCTTTGTTTTGGCTGGTCTTTCAGCTTTCCCTGTTTCAGATCTCACCCCCCTTCCTTTTTCGCTGTTTTGTTTCCTTCCCCGTCCGACCCAAGTTTCTGGGTCGCTGGGGAGGAGCCGTTTGGTCCCTCCGCCCTTTGATAAAAAAGTAACCTCCTCGCAATCCCTCCTTCTCCTCATCTTTGTGTTCTGCTTGAAGAATCCCCGTTTGACCTTTCGGTCCCCGAGCTGGAGCGTCTGCTTTTTTTTTTTTTTCTTTTTTTTTTTCCCCGTTCTCACCTGACGAAGGCCCATTCTTGCCGTAAACCTCTGCCCAGCCTCCCTTTTTCTTTCCTTCTTATCGGACTCTATGGCAGGCGGTGCTTTTTGCTTTCTTGGTTCCCCCTGGACCGACTATAACCCCGTCTAAATCCTGTCCCTTCCCAAACCCCCCCCCCCCCCCACAACCCCCCCCCCCCTCGGGGTCCCCCCCTCGCAGGACTTCTTTTTTTGTAGGGACTGTCGATTCCTTCTATGAGGCGTTTCCTTTGGCCGGCGCTCCCGGAACTCCAGTCATCCTTTCCGTTCCCTTCAGGACGAACGACTTTCGGCCTCCCCTCTCCGAGGCCCGTTTATACCCCGAGGCCCTTGTCCAAGCTGCTCCCCTTCCCGATGCTCCCTCCCGAGGGGCATCTTTTTATACAACACCCTTTTTTGGCCTAATCCGCAGTCGTCCTCGAATGCTGTCCCTCCCGGGCTGCAGTCTCCGATTCCCTCTCCAGTTTCCCGGGGTTTGGTGCAGCCTCCCTTGGGTCCCTTTTTTTCTTTCCTTTTGACCCTTTTTTGATCTCTCAAACCCTGCCCCCCCCGGGGGCTCCTTCGTCCCCCAAACGAGGGGCGTTTTCTTTTTTGCGAAACGCAGCCTCTCGACGTCCTCCCCACAGCACCCAGCAGGACCGTTGGAGGGCATCCGAGCCGTTAGCGGATAGCTTTCGACCGACCCCTGATGAGAACCTCCTGAAAGCTGTTTCTTCAACTTGCGCCTTGGCTATTTCCGCCTTCCGTTCTCGTTTTTTCTAAAACGGCCGAATTAGAGATGTCCATTTAGGCACTTCCCACTGGGCCAGCCTGTCTTGGTGGGGCTTACGGCCGCGGGCTTCTTTAAATTCTGCTTTTTAGCTGTGTGACGGATTTTTGCCTTCCTGGCCTATGTTCTCCTAGGGATGGATGGGCGCTACCATATGCATGTTTTCTCCCCGATATGTAACGCAATACCATTTCGTTTTTCGCCGTCTCCCCCGGATTTTCTGCAAATGGTGGTGGTGGCTTCTTGTTAGGGCTGTTTCCGCCTTCGACTCGACATTTTTTCCTACCTGCTCCGTGGTGCGGTTACTAGTGAGTATGTGCGCGCTGCTTTCCACATGTCGCTTATGCCCCTTGCGGCTCGTCGGCGGTTATGGTTTACCGCGTTTTTCTGTCCCAGCAACACTTTGTGGGGGCTTTTTTGCGGACGGTTTTTCCCTTATTCAGGGGTGTTTAGTCTGGACGGACCGCCCTCGAGAGCTGCTCCTGTGGACGGTGGCCCCCTGGAGGCCGTTCTGTTCCGCTTCCGGCCTTTCGACATCGCCCCAGTGAGACGCTTTTTTTTTTTTGGTTAATCGAAACCTTCCGAAAAGGTCTGATCACGCTTGGCGAGCCCCTGGCAGCGGAAGTTTGCCCTGCCGAAGTTTCCCGGATCCTGGGCCCCCTGAGCTCGTGCGACACGGGGCCCCCCTCCCAACTTGCTTGCGAATTCGATGCCCCGCGAAACTTATCGCCATTACGCTTTTCCCTAAACCTCCGATTCTGGTCTCCAGAAGGCGGCGCTCCGGTTCCGGTTCACCGCGGAATTCCTCATTCGCCTTCCCGGTTCTGCTCCCTATGGCGCGGTCCTTTCACTGTTCGTTTTCCGCGGGAATCCCACGTTCTGCCTCGGACCGATTTGCAGGTCAGGAGATTCGCGCCCTTGACCCTGGCATCTTAGGGTTGTTTCCCCTTTGAGTGTTTTTCCCGAGAGCGCCGTTATTTAGGACATCCGCCCCGATGGAACTTTGGGTCTCAGTCGTCAATGGAGTCGGATCGGACTGCTTTCGGAGCGCCGTCGGTCCGACCAGGGGCTAGTGGTCTTTCTTGGAACCAGTGGGGGCAGACGAGCTCCTTCCTCACGCGTTGTTTTTGCGTCGCCATTCGGGGCGCCATTCTCCCCCGAAGCTGTTCGGAGCGGGTCACACCATTGATCGCCCCTTTCCCGACCCGAGACGAGACCTTTATCCTCCTCCGTTGTGTTTTGAGAGCTTCTCCGGTCCTCGCGAAACAACTTCACACGTTGTCAATCGAACTGCTATGCCCTGTCAAGGTTCCTTACGTCGAATTCCCCTGATGTTGTGTTTTTCGTCTGATTTTGGTTTGTTCTCGCAACCTGGGCGGCCGTTGGATTTTATCCTCCCCCCTTCGAGACAGGGTGGTCACCACTAGGACCCGTGTTTTGGACCTTGACTCATCGCTAGCCCAGCACTCAGTCTTTCTCTCGATCTCCCTTCCGACGGATTCCCCCGTGAAATTTTTCCCAGGTTGCGGCGTCACACCGGCTTTCTTCCCTTTTCAACAGCCTGTGGAACCCGGGCCAGTGCTTGGTTCTCCGTCGGGAAATCTCTTTTTCCCTGAACCTTTCCGGAGGTTCTGTCGGCTTCGGGCCTTTTTTGAAGCGTCCCCCCAGTGGCCGCCCCCGCTCCACTGTCGGCTTCCACACCGGGCCAACTGCGAATTGCTTCTCGTACCGTACATCTCCGCGGTCCGCTTTTCAGATCGGGTTTTTGCATCCATTCGTTTTCACTTGCTCTGCAGTTTCCCCCGTGGGCCCGATCGGACGCTCAGTCCGTTCCAAATGCGTCCCGTGGTCGTTCGAGACGTGTGCCAAGACGTTTCCCCCACCGCTGGGCCTCGGCCTTCACCCGGGCATACGATTTCGGCCCAGCGAGCGTCGGATGGCTCGAGAAGTTCCCTTTGACACCGGTTCGATTTCCCGCCGGCTTCTTCCCGGCCGGTTTTGCACGATTGCCGGGCCGGTTCACCGGAGCCGGCCCTCGGGGCGCCTCCACCGAGTCTCTCGCGAAGCCCTTTTTTCGTTCCCGTCCTTCCGAAAAACCTGTTCGGATTCCCCGGGCTTTTTCGCCCCCCCACATGTGGGCTTCGGCATCACCTAACGCGTAGGACCCGCCCCTACCATGAACCGAGCCGGGCTCTGGTTCGCCAAAAAGCGATCAGTCTTCAACAACGCCTTGTGCGTTCGCAAAACTTCCCCCGAGTCTTCAGCCTGAGATCACGAGATTGTTCGGCCGGGACCAGGCCCCCACCAGTCACTTCGCCACCCCCTGGACCACCCTTTTTGACCGAACCGGCGTAGGTCCCCCACCGACCGAATGGGCGATACATATTCTCGAGAAAATCATTGTCTCCCTTTTTCACGATATGGCCACCATTCCATTCACGATTTGGTCCGGAAGCAGCGTCCCACCGCCAGCTCTCTGGCAGAGTAATTTCATACTCGCCGCCTCCTCTTTCAGACACATTGCCTCAGGATGGGTGTCGTTTGTCCCGGGGCCGCCCCTCGGATCCCAGGCTCCGATGCCCGTGTTATACCCCCCAAGACTCCGCGAAAGGCGATGATTCACACCCCAAAAAAAAAGGGCGAAGGATCTTAACGAATGCATCTTTTCTTGCCTCTCACCGTTTCGAAAAAGCTTCGTCCCTGCGATCCTTCTTCGATGCCCTCCCACGTTCCGGGGGCGTTTTTTGCTGGAGTTTTTTGTAAAGCGCCTTCCTCTCGAACTGGGCATTCGGGGCAGAGACAGATAACCTTTGAAAGCGCGTCCTTTGGCAATCATCGGTTGAGGGATCGCCATTTCATGGTAGGCCGCTTTGGTCCTGCTGCCCCCCAGGCCACCACCGGTTTTAACTTAGGGCTCGCCGGGCTCCATTCGCACTTCCCCCGATTTTTGCCAGGGTCTTCGTCCCTTTCGGACTTCTTTTGAAGTTTGTCAATTCGGGTCCCCAAGCTTTTGTTTTATCAACGAGCCCCCCCCCTTTTCGTCGAGAGGGGACGTCGCAAGTTTTTCGATTCCTCATTGCGGCCGCGGCGGGCTCCGAAATGACTTTCCTGCCGATCCAAGTGTCAGAAGCTCCTATTTCGTTGCGGCGGCTCGAACTTACACTTTTCAAGCCCCTGGAAGATGCTTGTCTCGGAACCGTTCCGCATCGAATACGAAAATGTCCCCTCCCCTCACCTCCTTTTTGACTGTGCAGGTCCCCCCTTCGACTGATTGTGATGTTTTTTTTTTTTTTTTTCTTTTTTGAGCGAGTCTTGGGTTACGCCGTCCCCCTTCAGGCTTCTCGCCCAAGCAGCAATTCCAGCCCCTTAGAAGAAACCGCCTTCGATTCGGCTTTGATTTGTCGCACCTATACGCGGAGGGCTTGTCAGAAGGGTTGGTCCTTTCTTCTCTCCGAGTCCCAGCTTCGGTCGTTTGTTCAGGAAAGTTTTCTTTTGGGTCATTGCCGCCCTCCTTGTTTTCCTTTTTTGAAGGCGTCTTTTGCCGGCGATGCCTTAGAAGCGGTTTTTCAGGGTCATGCGCTTTGATACCCCTACCCTGTGCCCCTCCTTGTAGCGACTCCTCCCCTTCATCTGGAAAATGTCCTAATATCCTCGGGTATGAGATCTGCGTGCTTTTAATAAAACCATCCACTTGCCGAACCGGGCGCACAGCTCCCCAACCCATGCACCTTTTTTTCCCAACAGTTTTCACACATAGTGGTGACCCCCCAAACCCAATCGGCTCTTGATGTAGCAGACAGGCCTTCCTCGTTCATTGGTATCGCCGTTTCCAATTCTCGCGGCGGCCCCCCCGGAAAGCCGTCCAGGAAGATCCGTCAACCTTCTTCCCCATCCGTCAACCTGATTATTCGTCCTTTTTCTAGCTTTCTTCTCTGGTCTCTTTTTTCCGTTTGCTGCCTGGAATGTCCTTAGGTTCGATGATTCGAGGACGGCTGCTTTCACTGAGAGTAGGACCCCGGTCACTTTTCACCTTCTCTCCACGTCGTGAATGCTCCCCCTTCCATGGTAAGCTGCCTTCTGCGCCTGATGTCCCATCCCTTCCCGGAAGCTTTTTCGTTGCGGTCACTCTGCGACCACCATCCCTGTGTATAGACGTCTCGTTCTCTAGGAACCAATCCCCACTTGTTCGTACGTTGATGCCGTTTTCCCTTTTTAGGACGGTAGATAGTCTGAATGTGCGGATGCGCCCCTAAGGCCTCCTGATGGCCTTTTCCCAACTCGGAATCTCGACCCCCCGTGATCCCTCGTTGCCTCGTGAAGGTGCACCGTTGAGGTCGACGAGGAGTGTATGTGAAAAACCCTCTCTGTTTCCGACCGTCCCTTTATCTTTCTCTCTTCCTACCCTTTTTGTTGTGTTGCGTTATCCGTCTGTCGGCCACTTTTTCCGACCGCTGCTGGCGGATCTAACCTCCCCCCCTCACCTTCTGGTCCGGGGCTTCCGCGGGTCGAGATCAGTTGCTCGCCAGGCCTTTTTTGAGCACACTCCAAGGCTTCGCGATCTGCCCGTGACGGGCTGATCATCCCCCCGGAAGCAGCTTTCCCTTTTGGATTGGGGTCTCCGTACGTCATACCGCTCCCTGTTTCTCGTTTTCCGAACGACCCCCCTTTTTTGGGGATATTATGGATGGGACCCTGCGCTCTCGTTCTCTCTTCGGGAAGCATTTCCCTACCCATCCCGGTTTTTCAGTCCGGTTGTCCGTCTGCAAGGAAGTCCTGCCGGCTCGACCGAGATTCCCGAACACCCTACGGGCGGGCTCGGCTTCTGTAGCCGCGTTTGCCCCCCCCACCCGCTTCCTTTTCCTTTTTTTTCACTCACAGCCTTCCCGGTTTTGTGATCGTTTCCTCTCTTGGTGTCGATTTCCTTCCCCGTCGTCTCTCCCAATCATTTTCAGCTTCCTCGGATCAGTCGGGTCTTGGAACTTGTTTCCCAAACCTCTCTTTGTTTTCACCTATTTTTATTGTGGATGATGGGTTTTGATGTGGGGATAGCAGGCAGTCGTTGGCTTCTCTTGATTCACTTTCCCGCAGATACCCGCCTTCTCACCCATTTTCCCCCCGGTCGCCCCCTTGAAGTATTCCTTCTCAAGCCCCAATTGGGTCATGTCGGCTGGCCCATGCTTGGGTTTTTGGCCTCGCCGTTTTCGCTACACCATTTCACCTGCACTCCTTCCTTTTTTCTAAGGCCCTAGTTTTTCTTTGACTGAGCCCCCCTTTCGGCCAGAACGCGCTGTTTCTGTTTCTGCGGAACCTGGCTGACGCCTCGGCGGGATGATCTTGCGACCCTTTCGACGCCGACACCCCCTCACTTTTTTTCGGCTTTTTCCTTTTGGAGGGTGCTAATAATGATTTTCAGCTTTCCCTGCCTATCCCTCAAATCACCAATCGTTCGAGCTCCCCCTGACCCCAGCACCCCCTGGGCCCTTCCGGTGCTTTTCGTCGATGCCGTCTTCGATGTAGGTCCTGTTCCCCCTCTTTTTGCAGCCCCAATTTTTTTCCCTTGCTTTTGCACTTATTTCTCCGCGACGCATGGAGTCAAGCCTTATTCAAGTCTGGAACGTTTTTTTTTTCGGCCTCCGTCCCGGACGCCCCCTCTCAATTGCTTGTTACGACAAAAGCTGCGTCCCCGTTTTCGCGCCCGAAAGAAGTTTTCTCAACCACAAGCTGGGCACTTCCTCGACGTCGATCGGGGAACCCTTTCCGATTCCGCAGTTTTACAAGGAGCCCGTCCCTTTGCGAAGTCCCTGTTGCCTGGTGCAGGCATTTCCACACTTCCTAATGAACCTGCGCTTCAACCGATTATGAGCGAGTCTAATCGCTCAACCTCCGTTTATGACGGTGTCCTTACGCGCCAGTCGATTCGCCTCTTTACCCTCCCCAAGAGGACTTTTTCGGCGGCGTTTGGGCCTGTCACGATACGAGTCTTTCCCCTGATACGGAAGCTTTCGTTTTCTTTACGGTGTTAGAACCATCCTGCACCTCTTTTCCAGTTCTCAATTCCTTTCGGCCCGATAATTCGTGCCTTTTCTGAGTTCGTTTATCCCTGCCGAACCTGTTTGAGTGGGCCTTTTCAAACTGGGCCCTGCGTGTCGTGCTGGACACGTCCCGGAGAGATTTTCTTCTCTGTTGCGAATTGGCGTTTTTTCTGAAACCTCCTGGCCTGTCCCCTTTCCTCGGAAATTTTTGGAATGGGCGTGGAAAACTTCTTTTCTTTCTACCAGATATGTTATCTTTTCTCCCCATTCGGTTTCCGCAACTTGTCCGAACCTTGGGCTTTTTCCTGGTGGTCTTTTTGTTTTTTCGGCCGTGCTGTTTTGGGCTGTTTCCGCCGGCGTCTCCCGATCATCTCGGACTTCCCGCCGTGCTGAACGCGTTTTTTGTTTTTTTTTTTTTTTTTTTTGTTTTTTTTTTTTTTTTTGTGTGTTTTTTTTTTGGAGTAATTTTTCATGCGTTGGATCCCCGACTGATCGCTCTTTTCCCCTCGCCGGCTTTTTCGCGGCGTCGTTTCAACGCGTTTCTGCCCTCCAAGGGCCCACTTTTTTGTAGCGAGTTTGGGGGAATCCCCAGGTGTTCGTCTGATTTTGGACGGACACTCCCTTCTTCGCGGAGTATACTCGGTGACCTGCACTGTGTTGGCCGGCTCCTTCTTTTCCGATTTCCGGCCTTTTGGCCCGACATTTCACCCTGGGTGTCCTGACGCTGTTTCCCAAATCGAACCCTTTGAACCGGTGCTGCTCTTGCCTCGGCCGAGCTCCTTTTTCGGGTTGCCCGTATTCTGGCATATTTTCCCCACGATTCTGTTCCCGCCTCTACGCGACCCTTTTTGCCTTTGTTCCCGCTGAGGGGTTTTATTCGAGCCGTTCCCCCAGCTGAACCTTTGCATCCCTCCCCAGACCCTCGGGCCTCCACCAGACCCTTTTTTTCGACGATCATGCCCAGCGGACCCCCGGCTGGCCGCCTGATACGTTTCCCCCGCGAAGTTTTTCGCCACCCGGTGGCCCCGGTCGGAGTTCGATATTGTTCGGGTGCTTCACTGGTTCGGGACGGATCCACTTCTCCTACCCCAGCGACCGCAAAGTTGCACCAGTCGTCCATTCCGCGCCCTTGAAAGGTTTGGGCGGTTGTCCCACGTGGATTTTTCTCGGTTTTTTTCGAGCTTTTTGTTTTTTTAGTTTCTCCCGGGCTCCTTGATGGAACTTTTTCCTTTTTTAGGTGGCGATCAGAGATCCGTGCTTTAGATGATGCTTCCAAAGGTACCCGAGGGTCGTGGGTTCCCCCCGCTCGAAAAGTTTCTTAGGACGGTCCTCTCGTTAGTCTGTGATGTCGTTTTTTAACTGGTCGACCATCGGGCTTTTTTCCCGAAAATTCTCCGCTTGGGCAGTCGATTTCAGCGCGTTGATTCTAAGCTTTTTCCCCCCTTTCCCCTTTTTAGTAAGAGTCCTCTCTCTCTTTCCTTTGGGGGTTTTTGCGTGTCGATGAGTCTTTATTCTCGTTGATTCGGGGAAGGGGAAAATTCGTGATTCCGTTTGGTCAGAGCTGCCCGAAGGCCCCTTTTTCGCCGGAGTTTCACTTTCGTTGAAGGGTTTTCCGATGTTTCTACATGCACCCCTTCCCCGACGAAATCGGCTTCGTTCTCCCCCCAATGTTCGAGCAGTGGACAAACGAGCCCCTTTCTTACCACTGGAACTTGACTTGCCATCGCTCAACAAGTCAGCGATCTATCTCCAATGTTTTCCTCTTCCCCTTTCCCTCCCCCCCTGAAGGTTGCCGGGAGTCCCTACACCGTGCGCTTCTCTGCACTCGCACGTTTCACACCACCTTTTCTCCCGCGCTCAAAGGGGGTGTCGCTGGGGCGAATTTTTCACTGCACCTTTTCGGCTTGGCTTCGCCGTGGGTGACCGCGTCCGTTTCACCAGTTGGGACCTCAGCGCCCCCACCCGCGTCCCACGATTCTTCTCCTTTTTCCGGGCCCACTGTTTCTCCTTGCCTTCGGTCCCCCCAACCGTACTCGTTTTTGAGGTCCGAGTCCGCTTTCTGTCCCTGGAGCTTCAGTCATGCGGTCTTGTGTGGCGCCAGAGCGTTTTTCTTGGGCGTCTCCCCCGTTTTGCGATTCGCATCGGCCTTCCTCCCCTAGTGTTCCCAATGCTGCCTTTTTTTTTTCGCCGTCTTTTTTCTCGTTGCCCGATCCCCCCTCTCCATATTGCCCGGACTCAACCTTTCCTCGGATCTCCCGGGGCGAGCGGATGGAATAGATTCAGAACCGGTTTCCCGGACCTTTTATTACGACCCCCCCGCTGTGCACTTTGGGTTCCCCCTATTTTGTCGCCGGGACGGAAAGCCCTTCCTGGCCAGGGAGCCGGCCTCCAGTTGAGGCGACCCGTTCACCAGCGTATCTTTCCCTCGAAGCCGGGTGTCATTCCTCGGACACCTAAAACTGGTTTGGTGGTTCCCCGGGGGGATTGGACCGTCGTTGACCTACAACCCCAAGGCGTTGGCCCTCGGGGCAGCTTTCCAACGGCGACGCGGCAGAGCGAATCGGTGCCGTTCTCTTTTCTCATAATACGATTTCGTTCGTTTTTATTCCCCCTCCATTGGCGGTTTTTCGACACCTTAATTTCCCGAGTTTTCTTCAGCACGCGCCCCGGTCTCGCCTGATCGATGTTGCCCCCCTAGAGTTTTCCTTTCCCCTGCCCCTACAGGGGCCCCCTTACCCATGGCCGCCCCCACGAACCCCCCCAGTTCCCCCCCCTACAAAAGCCAGGGTTCCCGTGCTCAACCACCTACGAACTTTTTGAGACAAGGAGAGGTTTCTTTCCTGCTCTTGTCTCTT
>Ga0179591_1261293_pt1 | contig 12415 bp, 9 predicted proteins | sample CZOMad2_1_08_16f_FD_182891 | JGI IMG/M metagenome (GOLD analysis project Ga0179591, IMG submission 182891) | Vadose zone soil fungal communities from Angelo Coast Range Reserve, California, USA - CZOMad2_1_08_16fungal (PacBio error correction) | ecosystem: Environmental > Terrestrial > Soil >... | reverse complement strand
TTCGGAAATCTAAGAGAGGCTCCGCTATTGCTCCGCCCAGCGGAAGTTACGAAGTGCCCTCACACCGTCTCACGCCAGATCGGCGCATTGAACCACTGCCCCTCTTTGGGCCTTGGTCTGGGCGCGTCAGAATTTCACCCCAGCCCAGTTGTTCAAGATCTGCACCACGGTGTGGTAAAGATGCCTTATTGGACTTTAATCTTTTACCATTTCCCTCCTCGGAACTATAACCTGCTTCACAACTGCCTGCTTTTTTCAGTCTCCCCGTAGACTTTAAGATTTCGATTCGTCTCGGCTCGCAGCGCTCCTCGGACTTATGAGGTAGTCGGCCCAGGTTGGAAAATTATGGCCCCCTTAGTCGACCTTCCGAAGAGCTTTTCTACCTCTTTTTTCTCTTTCTGCCGATTTCCTCGACGTTCTAGTCCCGTTTCCCTCCCCGCGTTTTGTTCTTCTGGAATTCCCTCTGGCGCCCGTGAGCCTCCTCGGGGCTCTCGATTCGTCGTTCCCTTGAGCTCCCCCCGGTAAAGCGCTCTCCCCCTTGGCCCCCCGTCCGTTCCCTTCTCCAGCAGATCTAGGTGCATCTCCTGATCCGCAGGACGTCGTCTTTGGTTATGCCTTTCAACTTTTGCGGAAGGTTTGCTCGGCTTTCCTTGAGGACTTTCGTCAGTGCTCTGCGATTGGAACGCGCTGTCCTCGACCTAGGTCCGGGACTCGGTTACCCCTACAACGATCCCCCCTCACTCCGCGCCTTTTCCCCTTTTTTTTTTTTGCGCAACTGCGGAGAGAGAGGATAGTAGTAATTCAAGTGGGCCTGCTATTTGGTTTTCCCCTTTACAATGCTCTATCCTCCACAGTCGATCAAAAGTAGCTCTCCAGTCCTGTCCCCGTGCGGGATCCCGACGCGATAGATTGATTTGACCTCGTCCCCCCGATGTGTGCCCACGTGTTAAGTTTTTCGCTCGACCACGCGACGGAGGAACTTTTCCCCGTGTAAGCATCGAGACTTATGGCTTCGAGTGGTCTCCCCTTCCCGTTAGGAGTGGTGGTCGCTTGTAACCAAAAGCATCCCCTCAATGCGTTTATTCGATTCTACGGTGGTCCGGCGGAGAGTGACTCTCCTTTCATCAGTCGCCCGTTTTTCACGCTTGCAGTAGAAGCCACGTGACTCTTCGTCCCCCCCCCAGATGAACTGGTGACCTATTGAACCGACCTTGATCAGTGCGTACTTTGTTCGTTAGGGCCGGCCAGTATGAGGTTTTGGCTTTTTCTCGGAGTGTTCTTTTTCTAGGCCGCCAGGGCTTGAGAGATGAGACTCCCCCCTGTGGCTCCTCGTCGTAAGCCTCCCCCCCCCCCCCCCCCCCCCCCCCCCCCCCCTCTCCTCGCACTGCTTCCCTTCCGCCGGTTTTCAACAGCCCTTTCTCCCCTTTCCCGTGCACTCGAACACAGTGGACCGGAGCTCCCCCCGAGAAACCTTCTCCCCCCCTTTGAAGCGACTTTGAGTGTTTTCGGCGAGTCAAGATGTTTCCCTTCTTTTCCTCAGTCTTTTTCCGACCGCTTTCCTGGACAGCTCCCGTTAAAAACCTACCTGCTCGGCGTGACTTGGCCCCTCTGTCCCCTTGATCCACCCCAGATCAAGTCTCGCCCTGTCCCGATCTAATCGACACTTCGCCTTTAATAAGTCTATTTCGCAAATCCCTCTGAACGCTACTTTGTGTAGAAAGGCCGGCCGTAGACCTCTTCCGACGAGTTTGTAGAGTCCAGCGGTAGAGAGACCAACGTCAAGCATTTGATTGACACCCCCTGACGATGAACGTGCGAGGCCCCCCGTCGGGATAAAACAGGCGACTGTGTCCCGTTTCTCCCCCTCCATGACGGCGTCCACCCTAGACCTCCTTTTTTTGCTCAGATCAGTCTTTATACACGCCGACGCGACCATCCTTTGGACTCCTCGCGGCTGCTATTCTCCTGATTATCTCCCCCTCCTTTGTCGCGCATTTCCCTTTTTCGATAGAAGTGTCTGAGAAAGCTCAATTTCCCCTAGCGCTTTTTCTTCTCTATTTTCCTCATTCCGTTGTTTTTTTTCGCGCCTCTGACTTTAGCAGTTCGAGGAGCTGTGGACAACTGAGATAGTTTCAATGCTTTAGGCGCGCGCCTAGGCGAGCAGGTGCAGAGTAAGGCTTTTCCTTTTCGGTTGGGTCGCTCCGCTGGTAGAGCAGGATCCTCGGAATCTCTTTTTTCTTCCCTTAAAGCAAGGTCTGTCTTACCGACCTTTCTTTGCTCCCTTGCCCGTCTTCCGGTGGCATTCTTGCGGCGCGTCCCTTTAATAGTAGGGTTTGTGCCCCCCCTTTTCTTTTTAAGTTGTCCGCGTCTTTAGATTTTGTCCCGCGACACAATCCCCTGGATTCTCCTTATAAAGAACCTTTTGTCTCGAAGATGCATCGTAGCGACGATGGATCCCGCGCTGAGGCTCTAGGTCTTTCCAGAGTACTCGTTCGTCCTTGGGCGTTCCCGGGGCGCTCAGAAGCAAAAGGCTCCTTCCCCCTCCGTGTGGAGAAGCCCGTTCTCTGATCTTGTGCCCCCTGCCTGCCTAGTCTCTCCGCTAAGTCGTGTCGTGACATCAGTCTTTCTCGCCGTTTTTGACGAATTGGGGCTTTCTTCCTTCACTTGTTCGACCCTTGGCGGCGGAGATGATCGGGCGTTTGCCCCTTCCGTTGAGTGGTCTGTTCCTAGGAGGACGGTAGCTGACTTTCTCGTTTCCCTTTGGTCTCCGGCTCAGCAGCTCCCGCTTGCTGCCCGTATCCCGCAGAAGACGCGAAAGATTTCCACCGACCGTACCTCCTTCCTTTCTTCCATCCTGGGCCCGTATCCACCGGTACGACGGGTGCATCTTTGCAGTTCCTAGGGACTCTTTTCTTTTTTTTTCGTAGGTGGTCCAGATATTAGGTCCGAGTGTGGGGCGTGGGACCGTGTCTGAAGCTGAACCTGAGAGACGCCTCTCCTTCCCCAGTGCCGCTCCTAGCAGTTCGGGAAGATTGCTTTTTTTGACCACTCATCGCCCCCTCCGAAGGCAGCTTTTCCCGCTCGAAAGCTGGCTCGGTCCGCTGACCACGGTTGTGATGTCCCTCCTGAGCGTGGTTCCTTGTAAAGTACGGGGCACAACAGTTCCTCTTCGTTCCTCCTTAGAGATCAATTTAGCCGCATTGGCGCGGGGAGCAGTGATCTATTTGTTGATACGATTCGGCGCTAGATAATGTGTTATTTTTGGCCTCACTAGAATGAGGATTGGCACTCACTGACTTCGAGAATCTCCAGCCGCTTTTTTCGAGCCGTCCCGACCCTTTTCCCTCGCTTCGACTTTGGTGGAGTTGCTGTTAAGGAAGTTTTAGATGGCAGTATTTCTAGGAAAGATAGTAAGCATAGACCTCGGCACTGTTGACCCGTCCTTTCCAAGCAGAAGAGGACCCTATCCGTCTTGTCCGGATAGACCACTCCCCGCGGCTCTTTCTCGCTCCTCCTATTGGAGGACTCATACCCGTTAAGGGTCGGGATGGTGGTTCAGTTCCTTTTCCGATCTAGGTTTGTGGATGTTCGATGAGCCCGGGCGGGCTTCTTGACCGGTGATCGGAGTCCCCTCCCCTCCCGCGATGTCTCTCCCTCACTCTTCCCGACTCCCGGGCTCCACGGCTTAAGATCTCGTTCTGGGAAAGCTGCGGCCGCCGGGTCTCCGTTCAAAGGCAAGTCCCCCGTTTTTCAAAACTGGTTGACGCACTCCACTTTTGGCCCCCCTAGGCCGCGGCTTCGCGTTCCTCGATGAAGCCGCTCCTTTCCTGATGTTCGACGGAGAGTTGCTGACCCATTCAGCCGTGGTATAGTTTCTTGGACTACGAGTCGTTAACTTTGTCTGCCGACCTTTTTCCTCGTCCGACATGTATGGACACTCGGGTGTTTCGGCCAACCTGCAGGACGTTGACTCCTGCTGCCTAACCGCCAGGTAACCCTCTGAGTGATGTACCCAGGCTGTTTGTTCTGCTTCAAGATCGGTTCTGGCTGACTTTTCGTAATGTTGGTCCTAGCTTCGATCTCCCTCCAGATTCTGATTTCCTGGCCCTGAACATATCCTTTCCGTTGTTGTGTTTTCTTAGATCTACCTCAGTTGGTAACTCAGCCGGTTCGTAGAGTTTTTTTTGGCCTTCCGGCTTTCCGTTAGAACCCAGGACGTTTGACCCAACGTTCTCCCCCGCCTCGAGGTTTGCGAATTTTTTTCCCCCACCCAACTGTCATTGTTCAGACAAAGTAGAGGGCCGGTTTAGGCGTTCTTCTTCGGCTTTTCGCACGAGCAACGGCGGTTTGTTAGTCCCAACCGTTTCTTTTTTTTGTTAACCTTAGTACCCCATGATGAAAGGAGTCGCCCCATCCGACCTCGGAAAATTATTGCAAGGTCCCCCCCCCCCGGTCCTTCCTGAGTAAGCCTAGCAGTTAGCTTCCGCAGTCTGCTATCGTTCTGATCTGCAACTTTTCAAGCCTCTTTTTTATTTCACAGTCTAGGAGTCGTACCAGGGTCAAAAGTCCGGACAAGTTCTAGACCCCTTGACGCATAAGCTTAACCCCTACGCTATCCCCTCTTCATATGGCCTCTCTGGTTAGAGATGAAGTTTGCTCGTGCGAGGGGAATTTTGTGCCCCTCTCACTTTTCCTGCCCGCCGGGCTTCTAGAACCCCCAACGATTGACGCGCGGTCAGCGCGCCTTGTTTGACAGACCAAACCAGACCTCCCGTCCTGTTTTTTTTTTCCGATCCTTCGTAGATGATCTCCTCCGCAGAGCCGACCGCGTTCTTTCTTTTCCTTTTACCTTCGTCGTAGGTGGCTCGTTCTTTATGAGTCAGTTTCGTCAGTGAGGTCCTCTTGGTGAAGTACCCCCTCGCCGAATCGGCCCTTTAAGCGTCTTCCCGGAGTAACTCCCTTTTAAAACACTAGGTCTTTTTTCTATGCCAATGGTGAGTGTCTCTCTAGACAAGCTGCCGCTTATGATAGCATTAAGCTGCATTTGCCCCTTCGAGTACGTCTTTTCGACACATGCTCGATTGCATCGTACTCCAGAACGTTTTAATCTGCCCTTTTTTCTCTCCAAGGCGTCTCTCGCTTTTGAGAGATCCGTTGTCAAGAGGAGATTTTTGCCACCCGTAGTGCAGTTAAGTTTGAGATTTTAGTTGGAACTCGCCTGACCCGATCTAAAGCGATTTCCTCTGCTTTTGCGTATTGCTTTTTTTTGATGGCCTGTTCCCCCTTCCCTTCGCTAACATGCTTTACTGCGTGTTTTCCGTCCTTAGGGCGGCTCTTTGTCACTTTAACGAGTCACTCCCCACCGCCTTTCTGCCCGTAGACCTCCCCGATCGAAAAGACGCCCTGAACTCAAGTGCCCGAGAACTTCGATGCCCGGCTTACCTTCTGGTGCGGGAGGACCTTTCCGGTCTCTTTGCCCCGGGTCCGCTGTAGAGTTTCTTTTCTTGGCGGCTAAGCAGACCCGTGTCCTTTCTGCGTGTCGCCACCCGGTGTGCGACGATGTCGTTTCACCGTTACCTTCACCCACGAAGAGAAGCTGAAACATCCCCTCTCCCCTATAAGAAGACACCTCCCCCTCCCACAGTTTCCGCCCCGAGCGACCCGGCCACCGTCTAGGCGCCTTCCCCTCTTGATGATTGCTCTTCCTCTTTATTATGGGGAAACTTTGAGACCCCGCCCCCGGTCCCTCTATAAGAAGGTGGATACTCCCACCCGCTGCTCGGTTCCCCTTTGGACAGCGCTCCCGCTCCAGCTTTTTAAAGGCCGTCCTGCCCTGACAATCCGGTTCCCTTCTCCGAGATTCCCCTTCCGATAGTGAGAAATAGTGCTTTACCTGCATCCTCGTGAGCGCTTTCCCTTCCGGTGCGGTATCCACTCGGACTCCCTCCCCCAGGTTGGCCGTTTCCCCGACGGCCTAAGAGAGACCTTCCTCCCTCCCATGCCCCGTCTTCCCCTGAGCGCCCTGCTCGTAACCGTCCCTCCCCCCGTGGCCATGGAGGAGCCTAATGCGGCCGACCTAACGGCCTACTTGATGATCTAAGCGTTCTAAAAAGAAATGAGACCAGTGTTTCTCAAAGTTAGCTCCTCTCAAAGAATGATATCCCTGAACTTCCGTTCCGCGAGCATTAGAATTGGGATCGGTGGACACTCTGTCCTCCATGTTACCAGTAGTATGGCCTATCTCCCTATCCTCGTGTTGTGATCTTATTTTCCAGACTAGAGACCCTTAGAGTTAGCGGAGCTTCTTTGGCCGACGTCCAATTCCGAAGGCTCCCGCTAAGAGGAGAGAGGGCAGTCCTCTCCTTCCTGCGTGTCTTCTTTTTTTCTCCCTTTTCGAGTCAGGCGTTTAGACCTTCTCTCCTCTTCCGTCATCCTTGAGCCGTCGGCGAAATGGTTCTTGGACGGTTTTATCCGAAGGAGGAGCGAGTTTCTTTTTTTTTTTTCAAAGACCCTGGGCTTTCTTGAAGTGGGACTCGACGTGGCCGCGACACAGAGTTTCCGAGGGTCCACCCCCGGAAGGTAGCTTTTATGTATCGGTCAGCTAGATTGTTTCATCTTTCTTTTTTATGGAATATCGGCGTTTAGGTCCTTTTCATGGTCGAGGGCGCGGCCTGGTGTCGATCGCGTGAGGTAGGATTGGAGCTTTTCCACGTGACGCCGATTTTTTGTTTCACCGTTTGTATAGCGACCGAGGCCGACCACCCTCAGATCTTCCCTCCTTCTCGACGACATCTGCAGCGATGCTCCTTGGTGGAGAAGCTTGTCCCCTCCGGAAAAGGGTTACTGACTTGGCTGCTTTCAGCTTCTCGGAGGTTGAAGAGGCTTTCTTTTGGAGTTACTTTTGAAGTGACAACCCTCTTCGTCGCAACAAGGGGCTCCCGTTAGCAGTCTATCCAGCAATTCCTCCCCAGAAGGAACGAACATTTTTACCCCCCTCCAGAATTACGGTCCGTTCCCTTGGTTGACCTCTCCCCCTTGATCATCGGACAGTCATTGGATTTATTCTCTCTGGGCTCGGGGTCCTGAAGTAGCCTTTTTTTGGTGCTTCGTGTCCTCCCGGCTGAGGCCGAATCCGCCGTTTACCATTTTTTTTTTTTTTGCCGCAGTCGGCAGCTTTTTCCTTGCAGCGACAACTCCCTAAGGAGCGCCCACTCGCAATTTTTTTGCGCGGCTGCTGACAAAGGAGGAAGAGGCAAGGTCTCTGGTCCTCGAACTTCCCCCCGACGGGTAACCCAAACAAGCTTTTTTTTGAACCGGCATCATATAGCAACTGGCGCGCCTTTTTTAGAGCGTGCGAGTACGGTGTCTTCGCCGTGATTATCGTAGAGGATACGAGTGAATTCTTTTTTTTCGCTGGGCCAGTCAGAGAATTTCGACTATTTCTTGGACCTTTCCTCTTTCGCCCTGTTAAATTAGATGTTTCCCTTGACGCCCTGAAAAGAGAAATTGCAGCCGCTGCCTCTCCTCTTTTTTTGCGCGTGGCGTTCGTGCCCCGGCCGAGGTCGAGCCAGTTTCTTTGCTCACACCTCTCCGATGTAAAGGAATAACTCACGACCAGCAGAGGCCACCAACCAACTCCTTTCGAGTTAAAGGTCCATTCCCCCCCCGAGGCCTCGGTTCTGCGGCCTTTTCAAAAATTCCCAAGTGCTTGGCTCGAGATCAGAAAATAGAAGTCTCGGCTTCTTCCTCCACTTACTTGGGTTAGGATTTTCTTTTTGTGTGCTTTAGCCGCCTCTCTGGGGTGTGTTGATTTTTTGAAGACCCGTGCAGTTTTCTCGTTCTTTTTAAGTGATAATACTCCCGCGCATGAAGCTATAACCCTCTCCCACGCCCAGGCGCCCCCCTTTGCCCACGAGCGCGTCTTGAAAGTCGGCGCGTTTTACTGACCCGTGTCCGATTTTCCCACTGGTAGATCATTTTTAATACGTCAGCGGCTTTTTTTACTACGAATCTCTGAAGCCAGCACCATGATGAGCTACTGAGTTTGCCGGCCTAAGCGTTGGGTAAGCCTTTTATTCTCCGAGTGCCCCCCTTTCTACTTCATTTCCCCATCATTGACTATGGTTGACCCTTTTTTTTTTGAGAAGTTGACACCCCTCCGGATAGTGCTTCCAGTCCCAGACGGACCCGAGCTTGTGAGTCTGCTCCGCGTGGGTGCGGGAGACGGTTTAGTCTAGTGTAGTGAAGAAGCTTTTTTCTAAGCTTCGTCGGTGAATGAAGATCTCTCCTCCTAAGTTGTTTTTTTGAGAGATTTCTTCCATTCAGACGTCCGGCAGTAGAGGATGACTCCTCCCTTATTAATATCCCTGAGCCCCCCCCACCCGTCGTTTTGGCAGGAACCCCCGGCCCTTAGGTAATTTACTAGCTTTTTTTTTTTTAGTTGGAGCTTCTTTAATTAACTTTTTTGACCGTCGCCTTCCCCCCGGGGGTAAATCATGTACCTTCTTGGGTCCCTTTCCCTCGCAGACCCTCCCGACTCGTGACTAAAATGACCTTTTACCCAGGTTTCCCACGGTGCTTTCTTGTCCTCCCCGATAGAGGCTAAGCACCTCTGGATCTTTATGAGTCTTTCCCCCCCTTTTTTCGCCCCCCCTTTTGACCTCACAGTTAGTTCGGTCGGACCAGGTGGGAATGTCGTTTTTCCCGTTTCTATGCCCTTTAAGATCTTCCAGCCCGGCCGATCTCTTTCGGCTTTTTGCAGGTTTTCCTTATGAGGGGAGATCTTTTCTCCGCAGGGGCAGCTTTGACAGCAACGGCCCTGCCCGCCGGTCTCCTCTGCTTTCGTATCCCCCCAGACGCGCGGGCCTCCGCAGATATGAAAGCCCACCCAGCCAGACCCCCCAGTCCGGGTCGCGCGCCGGTAGTCTCTTGATTCTCTCAGCAGAGACGCTGTGTTCGATTCCTCCACCGGTCCGTTCTGGGGTCTCATTGAGGTTCGTCAGTGTCCCCTTCGGTCCTAGTCCGCAATCTACCCCCCCCCCCCGGAAGGTGTTTAATGCTCTGTCCGGAACAAGAGTCCCCCCAGAGGTCTAGAGTTTCCTTCACCGGGATCTGTTAGAGGAGAGTCAAGCTGCTGCGAGTGATCGCCGTCATGATATTCAAGCGCAGCTTTTTTTTCACGTTCTCCCTCCCACATTCATGGCCTTTCGATAAGCACCGGCAGTATTTCTACTCTCCCCTGGCTTCGAGAGCCCTATTGAGCTCGATTATGAAGTGCCGGAGTCTCTGTTGTGACCTTTTGAATTGTATCGCCCAGAGACGGCGGAGTACGTTTCCTTTGACGATCCATAGAGATCCTGTTCGCGGTCCGTCGGGACTTTTTCCCCGATGGCTTCTGCAAGAACTTCCATCCGACCACTGTCGTGCTTCGAATTCTTCCCAGGTTGTCACCTTTTTCTTGCGATCCCCCCGGTAATAAAGTGTCGTTCCTCCCAACAAGAGGAAGTCGACGCTATCTTTGACCAGGCAGATTTGCGTTCACTTTTTCATGCCCCCCATATGACCTCCGATGATACATTTTTACAGGTTCTGTTCCATTCGGGAGGTCCTTAAGTTTTTTTCCCGTTTCCCCTTTCGCTTTATGTTCGAGTATAGACCTCCCTTTTTCTGCTTTTCTGCGCCCCCCACGGTGTAGTATATCAGTCAGCCCGGTCCACCCTCGTATCCACACACTGACACGCCGCAGGTTGCAACCTTTTCCCTTTCTCATCCCCCCCCGCCCCATTGTCATTCCCTAACCACTTTTGGAGGAGACGCCTTCCACCTTTCTTTCCAACCCACGTTTTGAGCCTCTCATGATCTTTCGTTTTCTTCTCTCCAGAGAAGCGTTTTCTTCCCCGCCGGTCCGTCCTTATTTGACCTTCCTCAAACCCGATGATGTAACGTTCAGCGGTACCGGCTCCACGATGATCGCTCCCCCTGCCTGAGCACCTTCCTCCCGGACTCTAAAAAACGCAGAGGTCAGCCGTGATCTCTCGCTAATTTCCCCCGGTTGCTCGCGTCTGTGATTTCTCACTCGGACTCCGATTGGTCGCGGCCACGCTTAGCTTTAAAGTCCCGCCCCTCCCGTACAAACAGCGATCTGCGTCCGCCTCCATAGGGATAACTTTGAACCCCTTTTTGCCATGTTGTGCGATGCGCCTTAATACAGGCTGACGTTCTCCCCCCCTCAGAGTCTTTAGAGGCTTCCCCCACGTAGACATCTTCGACCCGCAGCAGTTAGCCGCTTGCTTTCTTCCAGCCGCTAGAACTCTTCCTTTTTTTCTGGCGATCGCCCGTGGCCAGAGATTCCGCTCCAGTTCGAGTCGGTTCTAGTTCCGCCTGTTGTTGTTTTTTGGAGAGTTTTCACTTAGCATTTTCGCTGGAGCTAGTGGACAACAACTTGCAGGCCCGCTTTTCGAGGTCCCCTCTAGGATCAGTCCGCTCTTCGTCGATGCGGCGGGGGAAGCTGGCGCAGGCTTTGAAGCCTGGAAGCTCTTCGCGTTGCCGTAGACGGATTTCGGCCTGACTGTGGCTCATGGCCCGGTCGGAGGTGGTTATACAGCCTTTTTAACGTCATTTCTCTTGGGTTGTACCTGAGGGATGGCCGTTTTCTCGCGGATGCGATTATCGACCCCCCCCTCTTCTTACGATTTACGCAAGGTCCTGGTTCCTCTTTGCACGTAAGCGCGATAGCCAGAGTTGTGTACTCTCGGTTCGCTAGTGTAATGGTTCTTGGGCGCGATCGGCTTGAGGGAGAAGGTTGCCTTCCCGTTTTTACGCGAAGCTTTTTTCAGAAGTCAGCGCATCGTCTTTGTACGCCACCTCGGAGTAGATCAATGTTTCCCCGTCCTTTTTTCCTACTTCCGGCTACTTGACCTTTGGCGAATGCAGGGTTTTTCTCCGGTGAGCCTCCCCCCAGAACGGAAACTTTTCTAGCCTTGGTCCGGAGTCTGCGCTATTGCCTGTTGTCAGTTTACGTGGTGGTTCGTTTTTTTAGTCCTCTGAGTGACTGCCGATCGTCGCCCCACCTTGTTCGCAGGGAAGTACTGTCTGCTGGATCCGCCCAAGACGACATTCGGACAGCGCACCTCACAACCTTTTTACTTTTAGGCCTCCCTCAGGGAAATCTACAGTCACGCACGGTTCCTCCCTCTTCAGGTAATCGGCCAACTCTTTTCCAGTACGAGTCGTAGGGGCATATAGTACTCCCCCCCTTCGTTGTGTGTGTCCCCCCGTGATTTGGCTCCAGATGACTGAGATGACCAGATCAGCCGTACAGAGAAGCGCACCGCATTCTTCCGCGTGATGCTTGAAAGAGCCAACCTCCCGACGGCCTCGCCCAGCCCTGCCTCCAGCCTGGGCGCCCCGGCTTCTGAACCGCGGACTAGGTCCGCCGGGCTTTTTTCTTCCCTTCCCCTTACTGTGCAAACAGTTCCTCTTTTTTTCCCCCCGGCCTATCTCGATCCCAAACTCTCCTCTCCTGGACTTCGGGTGGAGGAGAGATGTACTTTTGATCTACGTGCGCTCAGGATGGAGGCATTCACAAAGAAGATGAGCTCCTTTCCCCCCCCGGCATAATTCTTGCGATTCTCGCAGCGGGTTTGCCTTTTCCGTGTGTACTTTTGTTTTAACCCTCGTTTGTTCTCTGGGACTTTTAACCTTTTTTCTCCTCTGCTTTGCCAGCTCTCCCCTTAAAGCCGAGGCACTGAAGACAAGGTCCTCAGTTATTGCCAGCTATTTCCACTAAGTCGATTAAAGGATAGACATCCCCCTTTCTTTTTTTCCTTGCTTGTCTAGACCTAGACGAAGGGCCCGGAGCGCCTCCCCCGGACGTGGCTGTTTTTGCTAACGCCCCGTCTGCCCTAGTAGGGTGGTTTCTTCTCTTTCTGAGAGGTCGGGCGGCGGCATTTGGTTCTTCGGTTCGCGGCTTACATCGTCCCTCATGTAGAGATCCCTAGAACTCGAGTTCCCTCCATCGTCATCAGCGATCGCCGTATGGGTTCCCCCACGCCAAGGTACAGGCAAAGCGTCGCCGAAGTTTCCTTGGATACCCCTAAATGTGCCGAGCTGATTTTTTTTTTCAGACTCCCGCAGCATCCCTCTTATGTAGAGGAGCGTGGGAGGACTTCCGGCCGCTGGGTTCCTCGTTTCGTTGGATCTGTACATGGGGTCTTGAGAATTAATTTACCCCTTCCGCTGTCGTATTTACACTACCGTCGAACGGTCCACCGAAGTTATAGGGCAGTCCGACTGTAAACGGCCCCGGACCATTTCTTCGGACCCATCATGGTCTCCCCGAACTCCCGTGATTTAAAGTTTTTTTTCATAGTGGGACCAAGCCCTTGAGCTCTTCTTTTTTCGGTTCCTTCCAGAA
>Ga0179591_1235632_pt1 | contig 12415 bp, 10 predicted proteins | sample CZOMad2_1_08_16f_FD_182891 | JGI IMG/M metagenome (GOLD analysis project Ga0179591, IMG submission 182891) | Vadose zone soil fungal communities from Angelo Coast Range Reserve, California, USA - CZOMad2_1_08_16fungal (PacBio error correction) | ecosystem: Environmental > Terrestrial > Soil >... | reverse complement strand
CTGGCTCTTTCCCCTTTGGAATTGTCTACCCTTGCCGACACAGTTTTTTCCTGAATACCGGTTTGACCCTGTCTTTGGCGTTGGAGCAACATTTATGCCTCACCCCCTCATCGTCCTTCGCTAGGACTACTCCCCCATCTTCTTTTTTTTGTTTAGAGTTTAGAAGATCCTTTTGTAAAGTACGACCCTCGATGCATGTGGGGATTACCCGGCCTCGTTCTATATTCTTTGCACCCTGCTCGTTTTGGACCACCGCTCGGTCATGCTGCAAGGCGCCGCCCTCCGCTTCCCAACGAAGCAGTCGTTATGTCACTGAAGACGCCCTCTCTTCGCCGCCATTTTTTAGACCTTCTTTCCGATTTGCATTGTCAGAAGATATAGGTTGTTCTGTACCCCCTCCCGCCCTCGACAATTTGGTCCCCCCAGGATGTTATGATAATGTGTTTGTTACCATGTTATTTCACGCTCACTTTCGGAATTTCTCGACCCCCCTCTCGACCCAACTTTTTCGAACCCTTTCTCACGGTACTACTGGTAGTTTCAAAGGGGGTTTTTTAGGATTTGCCTCGTCATTGCTGCAGTCTTGGTGACTTCTTTTTTTGATCCCCTTCCCTTACACCTGGAGTCCGACAAATCACACGAACTCCCTTCGCCTGACCCGTGCTTCCTGCGGAATGCGTTGGATAGTATCCCCCTTCCCTTTCCACCAAACCCCCTCGCATTTTTTCTCTTAGACCCGATTTTACAGAATTTCTCCGCTATCCCGTCCTTCCCCCCCTTTCCGTCCCCTGCCCCCTTAGGCCATTTCAAAAGTCCCCGTCCAAGCCTTTCTACTTGTGGATTGCTTCCCAAACCGAACATAGCCTTTCCGCTCCGATTCGTTGCCAGGCTCATCTTTCCTCCTTGCGTTGTTTCACTTAATCGACCTTTTGAATGTCCGAGTTTTTCTGTGCTGCTCGGGTCTGACTCTCCCTTTGCCACCTCTTTCCAGTTCTGTTGAATTACCCGACGAACAACGACCTCTTTCGTCTCCGTGCACGACCCGTTGAATTCTTCCTTTTTTACCTCTGTTTCCTCCGCAACCACGGCATCTCCGATCTCGAGCTCAGCAGGTTTTCAAATTCCAGATCGGCGCTTTTCTTCCTTTTTTCCGCTCCGAGTCTGATAGTATTCAGCAGGAAGAGTGTTATCCTTTGGGACCTTTTCGGCCCAGCTCTTTAGCTGATTCTACATTCGTTCTTGCAGGCGAGTGAATGAGATTTCGCACCTGTTCCACAACGAATTTCTTTTTTCTTTTTTAATTCGTTAATTGTCTCTTTTTTCGCTCCCCATAGGCTCTTCTCGTTTTGTTTTCGTCATTCAGCCATTTCGGCGCATGTTCCCTCTTTATTATGGCTGGCTTCATTGTCCTCGGTTTCTGATTGGTTACGGGCTAGGCTAGGGGTGCCGCAAGCTCTTTCAAACTCCGAAGTGAAACTGATCATGTTTTTCCTTTCTTTTCGAATTTAATCCCATCGCTTCGAGCAACGGTCAACAAGCCATCTACGGGTTTGGTGTTCACCCCTTCATCCCGCGCAGCGCGTAGTCCTTTTCTGTGTTAACCCTTCTTTACTCGAATGGAAGAGTTTTTTTGTATGAGGCCCCTTGATCGAAAGCCAATTGAAGTTCGAGGTGCCCGGTCATTCGCCTTTACTTTTCCTTGCGATGCTATGTTTGTTTCGATTGCATTTTACAGCCCAGTCCCCAATCCCCGCATTTCCTGCTGTTGTTGAGGCTTTGACCGGTAACTACCGTCTGGCATTCATTCGGTAATGTCCCTATCTCTGTGTTTCATGGTAGTCGGTGTGTGGGGTTTGACTTTTTCCCCTTGAAGTTTGATGATGCCCACCGTGCTTTATCGAAGATCATTCCCCTCGTGGTCTTCCCTTTTTTGTTCGGATCCTGGGGAAATTTGGACTATTTTTGTTTCCACCCGCTGAATCGATATCGTGGCGTTGGCGCAAGCCCTCCTCTCATGGACCCCTTTACTCTGGATTGCCGCTGCTTGCTTCCCCCCCCGCGTTCAGGTCGACGATTCCCAAGCGGGCGTATCTGTCCTTTCTTTCTTCCCTCACCCCAAAATTTCCGAATTCACGGCCGTAGGGTTGGTGTTCTGCACGTACCTTCTTCACTTCTTTTTGTTCTCAGGTATAAACGAAAAACCCTTGAACTGGCCCTTTTTGTCGGGCCTTTCTCCCCATCGATCAACAGATTGAATTTTCTCCGGGGCCGCTTTCGTCCGCCGGGAATGACCACCCACTTTTATATGTTACCTGATTTCTTACTTTGGTGCACCCTGCACGAAGATTGACCATCGACGTGCGGCTGCCACGAGTCCTTCGATCCGGAGCGGCTGTTCCGGCGCGCCGAGCCTTCGGAAGCGCGTGTCTGTCCCCGTTGAGTCTGTTGCTTCTTGGATTATGCGATCTCATGCTTTATTTGTCCTAGCTTTTTCTGGAATTCGCTCTGAAGCGATGGCAGTCCCTTGTTTACCAAGCTCCTTAATTGGCCTTAATATGAACATCTCTTTCCTCTGTCCGTCCCCCCCCCACGTTTTCAGCGGCCCCCCCCCCTCTGGACCGTCAGCGCGTTTTCTCAACAAAACGGTCTGCGCTCGGCTTTTTACGGGCAAGTTCGGGCTTTTCTTTCCTCAGTCCCCCCTTTGGTCCAAAGTCCGAAGTTTCAGCTCTCCGTCCTTTTCTCTGATTTGGTGGGCCAACTCCTTTTTTTTTTTCTCATTACGCACCGTCTACTAAGGGAGAGTCGCCTTCCGGCTTTTCCTTATCCTGGTTGAAATGAATTTTCTTCGATCCTCATCATGGTATACTCGCAGGTATCCTGAAGTTAAGGAACTATATGACCTTTTTTTTGCTGTTGTCCTGACCCTACTCTAATGTTTGTAGACTCCGGTTTTTTCGCCCAATCTCTCCTTTTCTCACTAATACTTGTTGTTGTTTACTCCTTGTCCTCTTCCGCTACACTCTCTGGCCCGGCCATCAAAAATCATTCACTGCATCGAGTCCTTTCCCCCTCAATGATTTTCCTGCTGCTGCTCTTTAGCACGCAGGATTCTGGCAGACCTTTTCTTTTCTCAAGTTCTTTCTGCAAGGGCTGAATCATTCCGAAAACCTTTGTGCGACCCCATTTTCCGCAGTCTTTCCAAACATCCCCACCGTGTCGGAAAAAAAAGGCCAGAATGTGCTTCGCTGTACATTGCAACAAATGTTACTCTTCCCCCCTTTCCGAGCGCTTTCCACATTTTTGAGTTCGTCAGAAGTTTCTACCCTAAGTTTCTCGTTCTCTTCCTTTGAGCCCGCTTTTACGGTTTCGCTTTATTTTGGTCCCCGACTGTCTTCGATACAGCCCTTGGCCGCCATTGTTTTTTAGAAACAGTCGGCCCCTTTCTTGCTGATTTCCCGTCCAGACCACCCCAGTTACCATCCCTCATAAACGAGTCTCCCCCGCGATCTCTAACCGATCGCGGCAGACGTTTTGCATTCTAAGGCTCTTCCCCCCCTGCGCTCCTGCTTCGCCTACATTCTTTCGCCCACGCCTCTAGAGCTTTCGGTGTTCAGCAACTGCATCCTCTTCCGGAACCTATCAACTCGGTTTTTTTTTTCATTCCGTCCTACATCTGACCCCGTTGACGTGCTGTTAAATCTGGAGGACCCGTTTCGCATACCCCCCTTTCCTGGGTTTTTTTTTTGTCTACACACCTTTGGAGTTTATGGTTAACTTTTACTTTTTTTCTGCTTCCCCGCTCTGAAAGAGTTCGTCGTTTTTCGGTAAGGACTCTCTCCCCTCTAGTGTCTATCCGCTGGTCCCCCCCTGCCCTTTTTCCCCATTCAAGGATTGTACTTTCTTCAGTTGCTCGCTGGCTGCGACTTTCCGCCTTCGTCACCCTTCGAGGGTTGTTCAACCTTTGAGCCGACGTCAACACGTCCTGTTCTCCACCCGCTTTCCGATCCTTCTTATGGCGACGATTCCGCCTTCCAGTACTCCCTCCTTTTCCGTACTGCCCCATTTTTCCTCGCACTTCGACTTTATCTTGACGCCCTACAATGACTCTACCTTGGCAGAAGGTTATCTTGGTTTCTTGATCGTACCCCCATTTGCCTCGAACGGCCCCTGTCGTCACCCCCGTAATCAGGCCGAATACCTCCCCGGTTTCCACCACGCAGAGTGGCTTCCTCTTCCTAGGGTCGATCTTCTTCCCACCCGTAGTCGATTGTGTTCTTCTGGTTTACATTCCCGGGGACCCATTCTTCCCCGGTTGCGCCGTGGCTTTATGAAGAGTTCAACCTTCGGCAACCCCCTTTTCTATGTAGAAGCTTCCCTCTTTTTTCGGATTTCCCGGCCTTCCACACAACACACCTCGCAATCGATTTCCTGTTTCTTTTTTCTTCCGCTCCGTCTTCTTCGTCCGGCCGCTTCAAACGAAGTTCCACCATTTTTCCCACCCTGAGCTCCCGGCAGCATGGCGCCCTTCAGATCCTGCAAGGCTCCATTTTGCCGGCCGCCAGGTCGGCTCCCTACCCCCTGATGTACAAAATTCCCCTGCGTCCTTGAGTTTCTAAGTCATTTTTCTCAATGTCAACATCTAGCATCTGATGGGTCCTTTTTCGCGCCCGTCGATGGGTTTTTACAAGGTCGTACCGGCTTACACCTTCCCGCTCAGCCGCCAACCCTGGTTTCCCCTCATGCCAGCGCGACTGTATTCACGGTCCCATAGGTTGATCGGATGGTGCCGTTTGCTCAGCAAGCTTTCCCAGAACTACTTCCGTTTTCGTTTCCCGCTGTCCTCTTGGACCTCTGTTAGTCACTACCGTTGACTGTGTTCGATTGTGCCCCCACTTTTGCCTTCCCCCATCCTTCCCTTACCCTTCTAAATATGCCCGGTTAGTGTGGTACGACCAAGCCGACTTCTCCGGAGTTGCCCCACTTTTCCTTACTACGTCTCGCGGAATTTTCCCCCTACGTGTTCCCGTTCCGCCCGTTGGGACCCGATGCCCTTAAACTTTGACAGGCCGCTCCTTTCTCGTCTCCCACAATTTACCTCGGTCTACTCTCCCCAATTTTTTGTTGTCAATTTCAGGACCTCTTTCAGCCCGTCCCTTTTTTATTCGCCCGGCCCTTCATCCGATTTCCCTGGCGTTTAAGGGTTGTCTTACCTATGCTCTTTTTTTCGGCATAGGACCGTAAGGGAGACTAGCTTGCGTGCCCATACCGACTTCAGTTGAGATCATATAAGGGGGTCGTGCTCCCCCCGTCTATCGTCGTCTCGCGCAGGACTCAAGCCTTTAACCAAGGAACAAGATTCGTACTCATTCGCGGCTGTTTTTCCTACTGGGATAAAGGTTGCTTGAAAGGGAATGGGTAATAGATATATCCCTTTTCGCAGATTTCATCATCAGTTATAGGTTTGGTGAAGCTTCTTGCGTTATTGCAGCTTTCCATCGCTGTCAGGAAAGTGTAGTTGTTAATAAATTTTCATGAGACCTTTTTCGGGTGGTTTGGGTGTGGGGGTTCTTTTTTTTGGTTTTTGTGGGGGGGGGTTGGGTGTGTGGTTTGGTGTACGTTTTTCCCTGTTTTTTCTGTTGGGTTGGGTGGTGGGGTGGGGGGTGTTTTTTTTTGTGGGATTCCAAGAGCCCCGGACTTTCCTTATGCACCTGCTCGTGAGTTTTCCGCCAAATAATCTCTTTTTCCCTTGAGAATATCCGGACCTGACGGTTTTTCCCCATAAGTGTGCGCCATTTTAACATGCGTCTTTCTCCCGTCTACCTCGATTATTTTCAGATGGTTCGTCTCTAGCCCCCTCTTCGACATGTTCCCCTATATATTTTCTATAATGTTTTGTTTCTATTTCTCTTAGTCTTCCTCTCCGGAGGCCCCTATGTTTCCCCAGACGCACCATACGACTGTTGAAGTCTAACAGTTTAGAGGTCCTTCAACCACCCTTATCTTCCCCCCCATTCAGATTATTCGCCCCCCGTGTTTTTCCCATCAGTGATGCCGCCGAGTTGCATCAGGTCGTTAAACTCTTGTGGCCTCTTTTCTTTTTCGAGTTCTCTTTTCCCCGTCTGAACAATGAAGAGATGGCGGCAGCACACCTCGCTCTTTTTCGTGCTGCCCCCTCCCACACTCTTCCATTTGTTCACTGAGCTTTCACTTCCTTTTCTCCCCCCCCCCCCACTGTTAGAGATAGCTCCCCCGGCGCTATCCCATCCGTCGGTAACCCACATCCCGATCAATGCGGTTGAGACTGATTATTCCTGCCATTTGTTTGCACTTCTTAATTCTCGCTTCCTCATCCCAAACCCAGAACATCCCTGGTTTATTTTTCGTCCCAGACCTTTCATTTTGGATCCCCTTTTGATCAGCACCCAGAGATTTCTCACCCCGTTGTTCCATTATTTACTCCTAGTCCTACGAAACAAGTCGGCCGACCCCAACCCTTTCATCCCATGTCCGGACCGATGCTTCGTTCCTTGACCGTCCTCTCAATTCCCCCCCCAACCCACATTTGAATAGATCCTTAGACCTGCTTAATTTACAATTCGCAGGCCTTTTTCCACGATGCCCCGTCCTCTTTTTTTCCCCCCCTCTGTATGTCCTTTCCAGACCCGGATCCTCTGCCGCCGAAGTCGTTTCTGCTGCTGGTGAAAGTCGCTAGCGAGGTCTTTGCTTAAAAAGCCTTTACTTTTCTTGCGATGGGAGCTGGTTATACGTTTTCATCCGGGATCTTAAATATAAACTAACTCGTTTCAGGTACTTCCCTCCTGTAGTCGTTCCAATCGGACAACCCCCGTTTTGTCTTTATTTTCCCCTTTCTCTCCTCCCCTTGACACTCCGAGCCCCGCGCAGGTTTTTTCAACTCTTGGCGCTGTAATGGTTCCAGTTTTGAATCTGTTCTCCCGCTGTGTCTCCATAAGAAGCTTTATACCTATCCTTTGCCCCCCCTTTCTCTTCCAGAGCAGTCCCCCTTCGGGGGCAGGCGAATATTTTTTCCGTTTTTAAGGATGAGAGTTGCCTGTCTTCCACACCATGTGTTTGGATTTTTCATCTGTTTCTTTCGTTCCTTCTTCCTTCCTCTCCCTTCTTCTCCTTCGCTGATTCAGAGATCAGATTTATGGGCGCTCTTGATCTGATTTATCCCATTTGTGTCGGAGTATTTTTCTTACTTCTGCTCCCCCCTCTAACTTCACTCCTGGATCGTAGCCCTTCCCTCCTTTAAAAACGCCCCCCTTTGTGTTTTCTTATTTCTTTTTTTTCCGGCACTCAGATCGGCCCTCCCCCCGCTTGTGACAGAACAATTTGGTTCCGTGTTGATCAATGCTAATCCCCCCTTTCAGCTTGAGCTGATTAATTGATTTACCATACTACTGTTCTTTTCGTAGAGATGCACCCCGCCGTCCTCACGCAATGCTGCTTTTTTGCGGGCCCGATTAGGCCTTCAAATTTTTAATGTTTATTCGCCCATGGGTTCCCCTTTCTGCGAACCCTTCCCTCTTTTACTTACCCTTCGTGCCTTGTGAATGCCCTCGGTTTTTTCCCTTGACCATCGACTTCGTATTATGTTCTATGCCTTGGTCATCCCCCTTCCCTCTGCCCCTCTCTGATATCTGTGTTTGGACGCCGACATCCACGCAAATTATTTTCCCTCGCGTGCCTTTTTTATTCGTTCGGTATTTTTTATAGACGAGCCTTTCCTTTTTCTAGCGTAATAAATATCTTTTTGTCCCGTCACTCCCATGATTCGATCGAACACTGCCCCGTATTCATGCGTTTCTTTGATGGAACCACGTCAATTTAGACCTCATCCCAAGGCCATGGGCGTGCCATCTCCTTTATCAGACCAGCTTCGAACCTTCCCTTCTCCCTTTCCCTTCCTTAACTGTAACCTTCCTCGCTTTGCCTTTTTTCCTGTGCGACACATCCCAAACCGGGATCTTTTATGCAGTCTTAACCCTTTTTCATCCTGCTTGGTGCTTTCGTTCGCTCCGGGTAAATTTGATGTTCAGCTATTCTTTCAGGTTTAATCCTCCGGCTCAGCCTGTATTGTTCGTTAACGACTTGAGGCTACGCCGTTATCTTCCTTCCCTTTCTTCCTTCCCTGCGTTCATTGGATATTCCTTTTCGCTTGACTCACGAGATGGCATGTTTCTACCTCCCCTCCTTTTCGTTCTTTCCTGAGAATTTTTGGCATATCATCTGTCCGCGCCGCTTTCGTTCCCTTTTCGACCTTTCTACCCTTGGCTCGCTTTCCGTTTGTATTTTTCCATGATTGAATTTCATGTACTGTACCCTTTTTCACCCGAGGCGCGGCCCCAGCCGCGGGTTCTCTCTTGCGATCCTCTTACATTTAGGAGAGAGTTCTTGATCCCGTGCGGCCAAGGACATGCCACCGTCAGTGTTGCACCCCCAGAGAGGAAGTAGGAAGTGTTACCCTGTTCTCTTCCCCCCCCCCCCCCAAGATTGACCGCACTGTCGTTTTCAGTTCTGCATTGTTCATTTCCTTCGTCCTTCCCGTTTCCACTTTTTCGATAAAGCTAGGCACGCTCCTTGCTCTCTTCCTTTCTTTTTTGACCCGTCTGCCCTTTCCTTCTTTTTGGGTCTAACTCCCTATAGTTTCGCTCCTAGTTTTTTTCTTCTCCAATTTTTTTAACTCTGTGTTTCGATTTGAGGAGACCTAGAAACACACCTTCGCGCCCCTGCTTCGAATTTTCCCCCCAACCCCCCCTTTCTCTTCCTTTTTCCTGTTCTTATCTGATGATCTTACCTCAGGCCTGCTTGCTCCAACTTTAAACCAATCGGGCACGCTCTTTTCCGGCGAGCGTTTTTATCGCCCCTCTCCCATCTCCAAAGTGCTCATTGTAAAAATCTCCGGTTTCCCCCAACCCCAGCTGTCCCAGTTTTCCCTTCTTCTTTTGGACTGGTGACCCCACGCGTTTGCTTTCTTCCGCGGTTGCGCGAAGGCGCTATTCCCTTTTTCTCTTCTGACTTCGTTCTCCCCCCCCGGCTTGAAGAGCTGCCCTTTTTTTTCTTTTTCATCTTTTATCTACTGTTAAAGGAATTGACTGGTACGCAGTGTGAACCCTTTCCCCTTCTCTTGTTACCACAGATGTACGCCAGAACATCGCCTGATGAAACACCCCCCGGAGACTGATCTTCCTCAACCTTAGCATCCTTTGGTCAAGTCCCTGAGAATGACTTGGCGCCCTTTGCCCAGTCTGTTGTCATCACTTTTCCCTGTAAAAAGGCCATCTCGCCTTCTTTCTACGCGTCGTTTTCTTGGCTTCCCCCGGACGCGTCCTTTCCCTATCACCAATTAGGTTTGTTTCATTTCCTTCAGACGACTACAAAGGACGTCGCCGACCTTTTTCCCCTTTTTGCCTAGCTCTCTGCCTTTTTTCTCTGTTTTTCTTTTCGTTTTCGATAACACCCGTAGAACGAGGCCTCTTCCGTTCCTTTTGTAGACCAGGCTTTACCGGTTCCTTTTCCTTTTCTGTCCCTCATCTTTTGTTCCTCGGAGATGATCCCGTTGAACGATGTACCCGCCCTCTGGTGCTTTCGCCGAATCTTCCTAGGTCCTCAATCTTTTTTCTTCGCGGCCCCCTCATTGGATCAAGGCTCTCGTTGTCTACATGCAGACGTAGTAGATAGGCGTCCCCTAACCAGAAATATGGGGTCCACAAGGGCCGGGGATCCGTCAGACCACAGAATTTGCTCCCCACGATTTCCTGAGACGCGATATTTCTTCAGCACCCTGCCGGCACCTCCCCTTCTTTCCCCGTTCCTCTCTCACCGCACACCAAAAGGTAATTTCCTCCAGTACGTCGACGTATTTCTCGGTACGCCCCGACCCCTCTTCCCTTCTTCCGGAATATTGTCGTTTCTTTTCCGTATTGATTTGATGTTAACGTGCACCACCCTTGTATACGTGAACTTCACTTCCAGTTCCAGCAACCTGCCCACCTTCATCACGGCATCTTTTTCCCCGTGAGGTTGTTTCATTCTCTAGATGTATATACCCTCTCAGGTCCAGTCTTGGTGTACAGGTCCCCGGGCCTTTTTTCAAGTCGCCTCTTTGTTTTCTTGCGCCTTATGGTGTTATTTCCCCATTTAAACGTCCTTGTTCTTTTCCTCATCCGGTGTCCCGGGTCAGCGCGGCTTTCTTCTGCCCCTCTACGACCCCCTCCACACTTCGATGATCTCTTTTTCCCGCCCTTGATTTTTTTCGCTCTGATTGAGACTCTACTTCATGGCCCGCTTCTCACGACCTCAAACTCTCGCCATACCTCTTCTCTTTCTTCCTCCCCTCCCATTATGTGATCAACCGCTCCTCTCCCACTTTAGCTGAGATTTTCCCCGGATCAACTCCCGATTTAACCAAATTCACGGCCTCCCCCTGCTTCAAGCTCCTCGGGCTTCTCCCCTTTTTCACACTTAATGACTCACGACTGTCTCTTTTCGCACTCTTTTGCGATTTTCTCTGTCTCCCCTTTCAAATCCGATCCTTAATCCATCGAGGTTCTTCCTCCTTTGGTTTGACGCATCCCCTCGAAGACTCGGCGCCTTCACTGCTCTGAGCTCGTCCGTTCTCATGTTGGAGGCCTGAACTCGTCCGTTAACTTTACACCGAAGTTCCCCAGTGTTCTATTGCCCCGTCCCGGCCGACTTTTGTTTGACGTTTTTTTCCATGAAGACGCTTCTGGAGGTGGAATGTGCTGCAACTAGGTCTCGCAATCCAGTCGACCCGCTACAGCCCCATTTTTGTCGGGTACTGTCGACGATCCTAATCTCACGCGTGACCCTCCTTCTACTACCGACTATCTCGTTCATGGTCGTTGGGTCCCCCTCAGTCTTTTAAACTCTGGCTGCATGATGCGGTTGTCATCACATGGACTCGGTCTATGTCAATTGGTTTCAAGTCATGGATTCGCTAAGCCCGGATTCGCCCTTCGAATTTAATCTTCAATGGTCGGTGCGTTTACCAGGGGTCGACGTTTTTATCTTGATATGTCCTATTTTTGCTTAGCATCTCCCATACGTGCAGTCCAACTGTAGACTATCCCCGGTCTTCCCGTATATTTTGCTTGAAGACTTGGCGCCCCCATTTCTTGGTCTCTCTCCCGATACCGAGCTTATTTTCCAAATACATATGGCAACGATCATTCAGCCGCGACCCTCTTGCCTCGGCTGTTTGCTAATCTCCCTTCCCCCCTTGGTAAAGGGGCTCCAGGGGAATCGATTCTTCGATCATTGAAGCATCTAGCTATTCTCCTTTCTTGCAAGCCCGATTCTCGTTTTCTGAGGTCGTTGCGTCGCCGATTCATCCTTCCCGCGCTGCACTTATACTTTTTTCTCCGTTTTTTTCCTTACCTGGTACTTTCCCCTTTTTTTTAAATCCTCCGAGGCCATCATCGGCGGTTTTTATGGGGCAATATAGGTTCTGCTCGCCCTCCCCCCATTCCGCATGGCGGCTCCTCCTTCTTCCCTTTTTTTGTATCTACGGTGAGGTCGGACATTATCTATCTCTCCTTATTGAAAGATCGTATGTGCGGGCTGTCATCGGACTCGAAGACCCTTCCGCCTTCTATAGCTCTTTCCACTCCTCTCACTCTCGAGATATTCGATGCGGCGCCGATCACTCCTTCCTGTCAATTTTTCCAGTCCATGTGCCAATACCTCGCCCTTTCACAGCACTGCACGTACCTTTTTTGATTTTTTGCCGACCTCCGACCCCTTATGTCAAGATCTAGCCTCATGCGGATTGCGGTCGAGCAGGTCGATGCGTTTCAGCCATTCCGCAACCCCGTCACTCTGCTCTTTTTTCTAGGCCGCTTCCCCTTTATCCGGTCTGGACCACGCGCCTAAATTGCCTCGCCCTCCCCCGCGCTTCCCTCTGCAAGCCTCTCACTCGTCCACCCTCAATAAGTACTTCGAACTTGACGCCGAAAAGTCCTCCATTGATCTATTATTTCTCCTTTTTGGTTTCCGCACGATTCGAGGTCATTACTTCTTTGTAACCCAGCCCGGCACCTCCTGCTGGGTTCCGCTTATGTAATCGGTCCCTTTCTTTTTAACGGCCTTTTTTTAATCCCCCTCGTTCGGCTTCTACCCAAGACGAACTTTTCTCTCAAGGCTTAAAAGCCCCCTTTTAATTTATCTCACCTTTGGTTGACATTCGTTTCATGTACTCACTATCTTTTCCTCCGCTTTTTTCCTGACTCTTCATCGTAACTCGGACTTCCCCCCCTTTAAACCTGTCCATCTTACCATTCTGACCTCTTCCGGCCTTTTTTCTTGTAAGGGATCGGTCAATGTCCATACTTCCACCACACCACTCATTGATCAGAGCGTACCCGCGTTTCCC
>Ga0179591_1232482_pt1 | contig 12415 bp, 9 predicted proteins | sample CZOMad2_1_08_16f_FD_182891 | JGI IMG/M metagenome (GOLD analysis project Ga0179591, IMG submission 182891) | Vadose zone soil fungal communities from Angelo Coast Range Reserve, California, USA - CZOMad2_1_08_16fungal (PacBio error correction) | ecosystem: Environmental > Terrestrial > Soil >... | reverse complement strand
CTTTGCGATGATCATTAAACATATCTTACATTCCCCCCCGGGTTTCACTTCCTTGGAGTGATTGGTTAAGACTTTGATTGTGGGTCGGCTTCTCGATACATCTCTTTCTCGATCTTCTTTTCCCTTGGGTCTTTGAGCGGAGGTGCAGCAACTCGAGTAGTAGCGCGCAGGCCTCTCCACGCCCTCATGTCAGGAAGTCTCCGCCCAACGAGCCGTTCAGGCTTACCCACTGCTTTTAACGCCGTGTATGAAATAGCGCCTAGAGGCAAGGAGTTTCCCATGGAAGCCAGTACGGCCCTCTTTCTCCCGAAGTACAATTTCATTTGATTTGCTGAGCCTTTATTTCCCGCTCGCCTTATTTTCCTCCAGTCAATGCTTTTTTCTCTGCGATTATCTCCCCTAGCGATGAGGTTGCAGCCAGTAAGAGGCGCGTTTCCTTTTTACCTCCACGTTCCCTCTGGGAACCACTCTGCTTTGTTGAAGCACGCCACTGCCCCGCGGATGGGCCTATGAATGATTTCTTCGGCTTGAGTTCCTTCTCGAATTTCGCGAGTACAGCGTTGAGCCCCCCTGGTAGCTCCTTTGTCCGGCGCGTCCGCGATTGATCCGTGACAATCTTCTCGTGTCCCCGCCTCCGCGCAATTACTTTCTGGGAATGCTGCCGCCCGTTGCGCAGGCTTGTTTTACGTCTCCTTGTGCGCTTGAGCTTTCTCCCCTTAACGCAGGATGACTTTTCGATCGTTGAGTTAGTGAAGTCCTTCTTCGTCTTTACTTCCGATGATAGTAAAGATGCTCCCCGTCCTTCATGCTGCTTCAGTTCAGCAGGAAATTCCTTGTTTCTCCCTGATTATATCGCCCCTCCTGTATCTTTGATCGGTTTTCCTTTCCCTCTTTTGCCCAGCTTCGTAGCCAGTTCCTTCTGCCAGTTTTTTTCTGAGCCGATCGGTTCCTCAGGTAATGAAGGCAGAGTTGGCTTGTCTGATCGGGATAGATATCACAACTTCTGCCATCTGGCCTCCTCAGTGTCGTCGTTCGATGTCTTGTTTCTCAGATTGAGGTGTTTTTTTAGGTGTGCTGGACCAGTTTCTTTTTAGCACCTAGACGTTGTCCGATTTTTCTCCAACTAGCTTTCTCAGTCACCACCAGCCCTCCGCCCCCTCCTCAGCGATCGTTTTTTGGGGAGTCCGTGTTTGAGCTTTTTAAACAGAGGCTCTGGCTGCTTGCTTTCCTTTCACGTAAGGTTTTACTGGACTCCGCTTCTATTAGCGTCTCCCCCCCAGTTTTGTGCCTTCATTAGAAGTCCCCTCGTTTACTTCAATGGATCGAAATTGTTCCCCCGGCATCCATTAGCCTCGGGCCTCTTTCCCGTTTATTGGTTACTTTACGTTCCACCAGTGGTTTGCATCTGCCTCTCCTTCATCCTTGGCGATTATTTCTTTGCTACGACGTCCTCTCCTTTTTTTCTCCCGGGCCTGCCCATCGCGGTCCCTCCCTTGGTTTTTCCGTCCGTTTGATCATCTACCCCAGGTGGCCAAGCTCGTTCCTGGTCTTTCGGGGAAGCCGATTCTGCTTTCATCATTTGCCTTTTTTTTTCGAATCTGACGTTTCGGCTTCGCTTGCTAGATCACGTTCCCTCGATCTCTTTGGTTGCCGGTCCAATTCCTCCCCTCCTTTTGCTTCAGTCATACGCCCCGCTGATTCTCTTTGATCGTTTTCCTTCACATTCTAAAGGCTCTCCTCGTGGTTTGCTTAGATCCGATGGACCTCCTTGGGAACCTTTTTTTTCACGATTGGAAATCCCTGTTTTGGTTTTTCCTTTTCCTTCCATTCTTCCATCCTGCCCTCTCCTGACTTCTTCCGACGGTCGCGGCGCGCGAAGCCTCGCTGTCGAGGTGTTCGCCACTTGGTTAAACTTAATTCCTCGAGCATAGGTGTTTGATTTTTCCGGCTCGTATGTGTCTGGACTCTGTTATCACAAGATTGTCCGGCGGCTCCCTCTTTGGGAGGCGATGAATTCTTTCTTAAGGTTTCTAGGGGAAATTTTCCCTTCTCGTGACTCATCGTCTTTTGCGATATCTGCCTCTTTATTCGCCAGTTGGTAACGGAGGTTGTCCTGCCTTCTTTGGGCTTACTATTGGTTATCCCCGTTTGAAAATTTCCTCTTTTCCCCGCTTTTGTCTTGTCACACTAAGGGCCGTCCTCCCCCTTTTTAGATCGCTCCTCGCTGCTCAAATTCCTTCAGTACCTCTGTGACCTGCCGCCATTTTCCCTCTAGCAATATGCGTTTCCATTGCTTCCTTTCCACCTCAAGCCTTATGGTGGATTACTTTTCTTTTTTCAAGTCGAGTCTCTATGACCACCCTGTAGTGCATGACAAGACCCGTCCTCATTCAAACTCTTTATTTATATATCGTATCATTGATAAGAAATTTCCGTATGGTAAGATTTCTTCTATGCTTTCCCCCTTCAACTTTGGAGGGTATACTCTTGATTCCCTCGCTGCCCCCCTTCCTAACCTCCTTAACTTGTCCCGATTTGTTCTAATCTTTTTTCCGTTTTTCTTGGGCGGAAGGTGAAACCTACCGAGTTGGTCCCTTTTTTGATCTTGTCCCAAAATGCTGAGAAGTGCGTTCGCTTTTCCCTGACATGGAAGCCGTCGTTTTCCCCCCCCCCCCCCCACATTCCGGGCTAATGGACCGGTCGTAGCGGTACTATAGTCACTGCAGGGGAATTTTGCACGACTAGTAAGAAATGGTCCCTCTATTCCCACAGCTTTTCCAAAGGCGTCTGTCGATGCAACTGTGAGCGTATTCCTTGAGGAATTGTGTGAGTGCGAGGCATTCTGCGGAGAGGTGTGTTGTAGGAGCTCTGGTCGCACCCTCTCCCTTCTCCCTCTATTTGATTGATGGCGGTAGCAGTTCCGGAGGGTGCGCTTGCTGAAAAGTAGGTCTCACCCTCGTCTCTGGTCACTTTTTCTCGATGATGAGACCCCATTTCCCCCCCATCTTCGCCTAACTTAATCAACAGTTGACGTTTCCCTTTAGTGATGTAACGAGTTTTCCCGCGGTTCTGCGCCGCCCGCCGAAATCTCTCTCCTTCTCTTTCGGTGAGATGTTCTCTCTCACGCTCTATCAAATCCTCTCTGTGTTGCTTCCGCGGCACGCTCTTCTCACACCTTGTACTTTTCGCGAAGAATCCCTTTTCCTGTCTTTTTTTGCCGCTTCTCGGCTTTTTTGCTAGATCACGTTGTCACAGTTGTCCGGTGTCAGCGGCCCTGTGTGTTACTGGCGATTTTTGTGGCGCCGTAGAGGCGCTTTTTGGTTTTCTATCGTTGCTGAGCCGTCTTTTCGCCACTGCCTTTCCTTTCTATTCTCACCCCGCTAGAGCTAGACTCTTTAACCGCCCATAGCGCACCCTTCTCCTCTGATTTTTGACCAACATTTCACTTTCCCCATCGTGTTAGTCTTCCTCACCTCCCCGTTTTTGTTCTTCTATTTTTCCGTTAGTCTATGAGCAGACCCCCATTAACATGTGGAACCTGCTGGCATTTGTTTTCCTTTTTTGAGAGTCTAAGCTATGCTTGTGGGACATGCTAGGTTCTCTTCCAGTGTAGTTGTTGAGAGAGCACGCCCGCGGAGTTTTTTTTTCTGAGCACACTAAGGTAGTCGCGCGTTGACCTTCCTCCCCGTTCACATTATCCGTTGAGCCTCCCCCCACGAGCCGCTGAGGAAATACTAACAATTTTTTCCGAACGTTTTAGACGACCTACGCCCATTATTGGCAAGTCCAAGTCCAGGCCACCCCCCTTTATCGGCGCCCATTCCAGCCCACTTTTTCAGGTTATACGGCTCTTTTCCCCCCTCGCTCAAGACAGCCTCCATGTGCGTATGATCCATCCGTATCGCAATAATGCGTGCTACGTAGGGTTCGTCCTTGATGAACTACGCTGGCCAGCGTGGTCCCTATGTTGTACTTCCATTCTGGAAGGTTTCTGAAATTCTTCTTGCTGCGTCGAGCCGCATTTGCGATTTGATTCCTTTTTTTGTCAATCGATAGCCGCCCTCCCGTTTTTTCCCGCCTTCTGACCGTTCTTCTTTTTCCCATTTCGGCGCTAGAGATATCCCTTTTTTTAACCGGTCCAACCCTCCATGCCGCAAGTTAGACTTTCATTCTTTTTCGCTCCAAGAACGGTTTTCCGCCTTGTTCTCTCCCCGCTCGTGCCTATCTGTTCAGGCGGTCACTTGTTCTTCTACAGCCTGACCAGTCATTTTACCTGCGCCGGGGTAAGAAGGCTTGTACTTACCTGGCCTGGAGATATTACAAGTCTCCCCTCCATCCGCCCTTTTCTTTTCTGAGTTACAGCCTCCTCTTTACCTTTCTCTCTGCGGAGGAGGAGAGGATGCTTTTTTTTTCATGAAGTGGTATTTGCGTAGGCTCTTTCGTTTTTCTACCCTCCTTTTTCGTGATTTTCAAGCGCTTTAGGTCCACTCCGGACTCACGGGCTGATCTTGGCTCCAGTTTTCTTTTTTTAATCGCGAGCTGTTCGGATTGATTGTTTCTCCAAAACGGAATACTTGTATTATTCTTTTCGCTCCCCCCATCCCCGGACTTCAAACAACACCCCTGAAGTGTGTTTCGTCAACGTTGAAGAAATCCGGTCCCAGCGGCCTCTCTTTTTCCTGATGGTAGTGTCACGTTCTGGAACGTGCCCCCTTATTTTTTGAGAGCGAAGTTACCCAGGGACTCTACCAAAGTGACTTGTCCTAGCGTTAGCGTGGACCGCATTCCTCATTAAATTCCTTGAATCGATGTAAAAGGCTATCCCCAATGTTCTTTCCCTTGCATCCGTCATCGGTTCCCCCTTCGCTGGCTGCACGCTGTGGACATCTCTGATCTCATGGTAGGATTATCTTCGCGACTCCTTCCTGCCCACCGTTTTCGTCAGGTTTTACGACTCCATATTCGCGCTTGCGAAAGATCATTTGGTCGTCTTGTTATCCCTCCAGATTTTTCCCAATTTTTCGTTTTGGAGCACGCTCGGCGGCATTTCTTTTTTCAGTGCACTCTCCTGGTTTCGCGGACGCTTTCCTCTTAGCGCGATACTCCCTTCTCGTTCATTGTGGTCCATTACTCTTCTTTTAAGGCACCCGCCCACCCTTGCTTCTTTCTCTTCTTTCCCCCCTTCTTCCCCGGAGTTCCTCTCTTGTGTTGATTGTGAGTTCGTTTGCAGAAGTGGCGGCACTCCTTTTTCTTTTTTTTCGCTGTTTGGTTGACGATTAATACTTGTTGTCATGGAATTGACGCTGCCGAAGTTATCGCGACGGCCCTGGTTAGTCGAGATCCGGTTCAAAATATTTCTGATATCCTTCGCTATTGAATGAAACTGTGCCCAAGGCGCTCCCCTCTCGTGATCGGGCCTCAAAAACGACGATCAGGCTTTCTCTTCCCCCTGGGCGCCTCGCTGAATCGTCGCCCTGTCGAGAAAGTTTCAGACTTGAGATTTGCGGCGCTTCCTATCCTATCGTTCTTAACATCTGCGTCCTTTCTTAAGCGAATTACCGGGGCAGCGAATTGCATTGGTGATTCTGTTTACATGCGATTCCCGCCATTGTCCTATGCGGTAAGTCACTGGTTCCCGAAAATGGGTGTTCCGCTCCCGGATTTGCTCCGCTTCTACTTCCTCATTCCCTTCCTCCGTCTTCTTGTTAGACATCTGGCGTCCTCTTCCCAGTCCCCCCGCCGATCATGTTTTTTCCCTTCTTTCTTGTGGCTTCTTCTGTCCTTCGAGTCTCCTAATTTTCGTTGCTCCCCGTTTTCTTGCGCAATTCGCTTCCCAAGCTGATGATGCTGTCTCCACTTTTTCCCCGTCTCCGACACTTACGCGTCTCGCTTGGAATTGTAAGTCTGGTTCCCCGATTCCCCTAGCCCTCTGCAAAGCCTTCCTGCGGTGCTTACTCGGCTTTTCACCTTCACTTTCCCCTGAGCCGGTAAGGTGTCTATAGCAGATGCGAGGATCCCCTTCCCTTTGTCTTTTGTCTGTCAAGTTTTCTTATCCCGATCTTACTTCCTCCAGGTTCTGTCCCTGCAGGCGTTCTTGAACCTTACGGGTCCTCCTGCTTTCCCCATGACTTGGAGGCACAGCCCTTCAACTCTTTCGGCACGAATTTGGACTTGAATCCCCTTTGATCCCCCCCGTTTATTTCTCTTCCCAAAGCGCGCTATAGTTCGGACGCTTTTTTGTTTCGAGCATTCCCCGTTTCTGCTTTTCTTGTGGCGATTGTCCGACCTAGTTGTTCCTGTAATTTAGCAGGCGTTTTTCTGTTCTGTCCCGGCGTGTAGGATTACCCCGGTAGGCGTATCCCCCGGGCACTAGCGGAATTTCGGCTGCTTTTTTCCCGACTTTCATCCTGCGGTCATTGAATTTCTTTTGCCTCATCCGTGGGTTACTTTGCTTGGACCGCGGTCTTATAGAAGAAGCTCTCTTGCTTTTTTTTATCTGTTTCTTCTGTCTCATCTCCCATAAAGAGCATTGAGTTTCCCCCTCGATTGAGCTCTACTGCTCCGTCCTCGATCAACCCCCACCTTGGAAGCGTCGACTTTGCATGGAATGTTCCTCTAGGCTTCTTCTTCGCGGAATTTTTCCCCGGTAACGTCGTAGTTTTTTTTCTCTTCCTGGTCCTTCACTTGCTCTTTGTCTTGCTGCGAACGGCAACTGGTTTTGAAGTTGGTTTAGCTAAGCGGCATCTTCCCCTGTTTTTGACTACTCCCGCGACAGACCGGACCCCCCTCCTCCCCCTCTCGCCTCTAGAGCTAGACGGTCCCACAACGCCCTCAGCGTAACAAACCCTCCCCAAATTTTTTTTTTCACATGCTTTGCAGTTATTTGCGTTTCCTTTTGTATTTCTTTCCCGATTTCTCTCCTCCGTTTTGGAGAGCCTGCTTGTAGTAAGAGGGGAAACGAACTTTCTTCTTGTCCTACATGGTTGAACCGTCCTTCTTGAGGATTTTTTTATGCTTCTTTTCGGTGTTGGTGGCTTTTTTTTCTAGGGTTCCTTTCTCGGGATGGTGAGGCGTCCCCGCCAACTCTTCCTTCTCTCTCTCTCAAACCGTCCCCTCCTTCAAACCTTAGCAGTTGAGTCTTTCGTCCGAAGGACGGTCCCCTTCTTACTCCTTTCACTCCCCGCCCGCGTCGACGGCAATTCAGCGAGCCTTCCCTGATTCTCGTCGGAGCGACACGCCTTTTTGGTAATTCCTCTTACACCCCCCTTGATACTTGCACTCAGGTCCCCTCGATTGCGCATCCTAATCCCTCGAGCATTAGGAGAGGTTTCCCCCGTCGTTCATTCTATTCACAAGAAGCGGCCACCGTGGTCCCCCACGTCTGTCCCTCAAGTATGGATCCTGTAGGTTACTTATTTCAGCTGTCGGGTCCGCAAGTTCTAGCGTGGTTACCTCAGTTGAGCTCAGACTCGCCCGGACCTCCGATGCAATAAGTATGGTACAAGGTAGCGCCCCACTCGCTTCCTCCCCACTTGTCCATCCCGAAGGAGGTCCCTAAGGCCGCACCCCCAGCAAGCCTGCTTTTGCTAATGGGCGCTTGATTTCGAACAAGTACCAAGTCTAGGTTCTCTCAGTTTTGGCACGAATTGGATATTTTCCTTCCCTTGTCATTGATATTTACCTGCGACCTCTGCCTGCCTTTCAGTGCCCTTGTTCTGTCTGGAGTATCGGCCCAAACTTCTTTTCATCACTTCTTTTGTTGAGGTAAGATCTGTTACCTTTTCTGCGTACTTACCAGCCACGGCGGTTGTTTTTTTCTGACGATTTAATGAAGCGAGTTTTTTTCTCGTGGAATTCTAGATATACCCTTTTTTTCTTGAGTCAAGCGATCTTTTCTTGGACCCATATCTAACGGTTGCTGATTTCAGTTTCTTTTTTTTTAGGGGTTTGCCTCAGTTGTGTCTGTCCTTTTTTTTTGTAATTCGCTCGGATTTTAGATACTCCTTCACGAACCTCCCCCTTCTCTCGGTTTTTCCAATTTTCCTCCCTCCGTTTGTCATCCGTAAGAAGTTGTCTTGCCGTTTATATTCCTTCTAATGGAGCCCGGATTTTCTTTTTTTTCCCTAGAGTTCAAAGTGAGCACAGTCCCCATGCCCCTTCGCAGTTTTTTCTTCCCCTAATATGAGTTCCTAGTTAATCTCACAAGGCGATAACTCGCCCATGAAGGTCATCTAGCCCCGCCCCCAGGCGTTTTAGACACTCCTCTTCATCGTAGGCGCTCCCCTTATGGTCCTTCCTCTCTTGGGGCCTATAAATGTTGGATTTCCGGGCCCTTTTTGCTACAGTCTATTATATCGCGATACGTTTTCCATTTTTCTCCTTTCCGGTTGTCCCCTTCCAGATCGAGCGTTCGCCTGCACGATCGTTCTGTGCCCTTTTTGTTAGGATCCGTATTTACTTGTCTCCCTCACGAGAATTTTTCTTCGTCCGCTCTCTCCGTCCTCCCTCTCTTCGTGCTAAATTCCTCACAGACTTTTGAAGAGGACAGTACTCCCCACGCTTGCGACTCATATTAATGCTTTGAATTTTTCCCAACCTTCTTCCACGGACTTCTTTAATTCTTGTTGTTTGTTTTTGTCGTTTTAAGTTGTCCTCAACTGTTTGATTGCCCTTCATAGCGAGTGTGGGGTGTTTAGTGGCTTTTTCATAGAGACTCCGTAATGCTATCGCGACGGCCGCTTCTCGAGACTCCTCTTTCCCCCTTTCTATCCAGTGCCCTCGCCCTGAACTGATTCATGCCTTCCTTTTTTTGTGAATTTCTCGGATCGCTATTTGCACTAGGATTCTCTGCCCCCAAACGATCCCACCCCCTAGCTTGGGCGCGGCGTTGTGAAGCTTCTGGATCTTAAGTGATGAAATCAAGCGGTACTTGAACTCTTTCGTTTCGCATAATCGCTCGATCGTCCCGTTGCTAGATTTTCATTCTCTGTCGCCCAGAGACCATTTCGTTTGCGTCTCCCCTACGTTGCTGGGCTGATGCCAGTTCCCTGAGATTACACGCAACTTTATTGATGTCGCTGTATCTGCCGGACCGTTTCAACTGGGTGTCGAATTCTTCTCTTTGTAGCTCCCATGAACTTCTCTGACCACGTCCATACTTCGGGCCCTTATCCTCTGGCTAAGGGGTCACGGGGACTCCCCACCGATCTTTTCTGTCTTTTTTTTTTTTTTTTTTTATACGTCGTTGGTTCCCCTCAACTCTCTTCTATCCCCAAAGTCTTTTGCTCAAGCAACGTAGCCCCCTCTTTTTCTTCTCCATTGGATGACAAGCATCCTCCTGTGAGTCTCTGGTCTTCTTGACATTCCCCCGTTTCAGGTTATCTTCCCAAGCGACTCCCCTCAGAATAGCAAGGAGTCACACTCTCCCTTGTGGCGACCAGGATAAGAGCTCCCTGCGATGGCAGCTACTCTCTCTCCCCCGAATCTGATCGATGCCTTGCGAAGGGTGGTTATGATTCTCCATGCAATGTGGCAAGGTCTTTTGCTTGTGCGTATGTGTCCAACGGGACTTTTCTAGCCTTCTCGACATTTCCTTCCCTCACTCCTTGTGTCTCCCCTTAACGAATCGCCCAGGTTTGGTCGTTAACCCCTCAAGCGCCATAGACCTCCCTTTGCTTCATTGGGTCTGCGCTTTCGTTTGCGTTAGTTTGAAGTGTTCCTCCCAACTGCGGACCTTGAGCGCCTTTTTAGTGGTCCAGTCCGGCCGGGCGTCTGCCCAACGGTTAGGCGCGTGAAATCGCGGAAATTTTTTTCGTTTTTTTCCTCGCGTTAAATAATTACCTAGTGGCCTATTTTTTCAACTGTCATCGTTTGTGGTTCCACTGAGTCTTTTGCTACGGTCCGCTCTTTGCTTCTTCTAATACGATTAGTCGGCGTACGCTTCTGTTTTGCATTTCTGATTCCTTGGCGTCGCTGTTATTTAGCCTCTTCTTTCTATCGTGGTTTCTGACTATGGAATTTTTCTTTCTCGGCCCGATGCAGCTGAGATTTTTTCTCTTCGTAAAGCCTTGTCGGGGCGCTTTTCGTTGTCGGCCTGCGCGCCTTCCGGCTTGTGCTCTCCGTTGGGCTCTGTAGTCGTTGCTCGCCCGGTCCCTCGATTGCGTGTCTAATTCACCGTAAGCCGTATAGTTCTCTCCTGTTCCCCCACCCCTCCTCCACAGCGCCAACATTCCCCTCCCAGTTTCTCTTTTTCATGTGCTATTAATGGTTACTTTGCTCTACTCTCTCTTTCCCTCTTTGAGATCGCTCGTTGCGAGGTTTTCAGCGTCCCCCCGAAAGGCTCCTTAATGTGTTAATTTGGAGTTGAAAGTGGTTCTTTACTAGGTTGGGAGCATCTATTCGCGGTTCTGACGTATGTTTTGATATCGCCCGGTCGATTGGAGATGCTTCGCTCAAAATCGAGATTTGTGCAGCTGACTCTCGTGAACGTCCGCCTTCTTTTTTGTTCCAAAGAGCCTTATGACCCGTTCCTTTCCCCCTCTTTGATCCGTGATTCCGCGTTTTCGCACAAGCATCCTATTGACCAGCCCTTCCGGAGTCGTTCGCCAAGAAGTACCCTTTCTGGTGATAGAGGTTTTTTCGCCGAAAGTCTCTCAATCTATTTGAGAAAAGCTGTCGATGATCTTCCGCTCATCGGGAAGTTGTCCTTTTCTTAGATGTCATCCTTTCGCACACAGGGAAAATTCCCTATGGTGAATCCCGATCAACGTGGAAGATTTCATTTCAGCGTTCGTCTCTATCGCGTTGACCTTTACGCCAACGTTTTTGTAGCTCGATAGACTTGCTGAGTCATCCCTTCTGCTGGACAAGGAGGCTCGTTTCTTTGGTTTTGTTTTCTTGCCGTGCCCCGCGAAGCGCCCCTCTCCCTTTCGTTCTATTTGCAGCTTCACCTGCAATGAAGTCAATTCTGACGCTTGGGTTTCTGTGCCTTTCGAACGACGTTTTTCTTCTATCCTGGGCGATTTTTTTTCAGTTGTCGACTGTGCAGTCTTCCCCTGGCATTGATCCCTCCGAATTCTCTCCGTCCTCTTTCTGCTCAGGCGTCCGAATGTCTCCCACGGCTGGAGAATCGGATATCCTTTTTCTTTTCCCAATATTTAACCAATTTCCCCTTCGATTTTACGGGTCAGATCACTTCCCCTGTCCGATTTACCAGATAGTTACCCTTAATTCCCGTCGCCCTACAGTGAGTATTTTGCTCGACTTTCCTCTCGCGGTTCGTTGAGGTCTTTGACTTTTCGCGGTTTTGGTTCTTCATCCCCCCTTTTTAGTCTGTCAATCCGCTCCCGACCTTTCGGCAAGATAGTTTCTCGTCACGGTTTCTTCTCCTTTATTCCCTCGCGAGGTGGCCGTTGATTTTCCGAAGACGACCTTTTCTCTCTGACTCCCTCGTTGAGAATCCAAATACACGTCACCCATCCCACTCTTCCGGGGTGGTCGTCCTTTGTTCCGCCCCTGCTCGCTCACTCAAGTCCTGACTCTGTCCTCTTCCTGACTAACTGGAATCCTTGTTGTCAGTCTGTAAAGCCTCTCGCCCAGTCTCCTTTCTGATTCAAGTTTTTCGCGGCGGACCCCTAAAAAATGAACTCTCCCCCCCCTGGTCCGTCTTTGATCACCTTTAAGAAAATGTCGCATAAAGGCCCCCTAGGTTAAAATGTCGCTGGGCTCTTCGGAACAGCTTTCTTTCTATGATCCCTTCATTTCGTAAGCCCCTCACGATTACTTCCGATTTTGGGCGCCCCCTTTTTTTCCCCTTATCCGCTACCTTCGGCTTTTTTGGGGGGGGTTTGTGTGGGTTGGGTGTACCGCTCTTGTGTTGATTTGTTTTTTGTAATCTTTGCAAACGACGTTCTGCTGATTGGCACTGCTGGCGGCCGTCCTATGCTAGCGGATAGTTCAGTGGATCCGTGGTCCCCCTCCACCGCGACCTTTACTGCTTTATCGACCTCTCTTATCTCTTCGGGCCTTGCGGTCAATTCACTGAACTTTGAAGCAGCCTCCCCCCAACAAGCCGACTCTTCCATTAGGAATTAACAATTATGCCCCCCACTGTGCTTTTTCTCGAGTGTATACCACCCTTTTGTTATCTCTCTTTTCCTAAGTTTTTGACTTCACGCTCATGGAAGATGAATTATCGGGGGTCCTGCTTCAAGAAGTCGTTTCATTTCTACACGGAAAGCCCGCTCTATCTTCTCTTTGCTCGACAGACGATGTGTAGCCCAGGAAAATTTCATATTCTATCACGTCTCCTCTGCGTGCCCTGTCTTTTCGATTCTGTGCCACGTTAGGTCCTCTTATCCCCCCCGGAAGATTCCACTTGTGGCGCGGCGAGCTTAAGAGTGTTAGCTCAGAATTA
>Ga0179591_1350259_pt1 | contig 12416 bp, 21 predicted proteins | sample CZOMad2_1_08_16f_FD_182891 | JGI IMG/M metagenome (GOLD analysis project Ga0179591, IMG submission 182891) | Vadose zone soil fungal communities from Angelo Coast Range Reserve, California, USA - CZOMad2_1_08_16fungal (PacBio error correction) | ecosystem: Environmental > Terrestrial > Soil >... | reverse complement strand
TTACCCTTCATCTCCCGCGGAGATCCTCCCCTTCCGTCACCGCGGGTTATGTTTCTTTCCCTTTTCCTCAGATCTCTGGGTAGTTTTCTCACCCCGGTCTTTTTCCTTTATCAAGCCCACCAAGATTTTTGCAGCCACCAGGCGGGGGGTTTACTTTCCTGCTTCACACTCCATCTTTTTCTGAGTTTTTTCCCCACCCCCCTTCTCTCCCCCGCCGGCCATTTTTCCAGTTCTGCCCTGCGCAGGATTCACTACCCCTTCTTCCCTGATGGCCCTCCCCGCTCTGCCGGACAAACTGGCCTTCTTTCCCCCCCCAATTCAGTAGTACCCAGCGCTTCTTCCATGTCCTGTGCGCCTTTTTTTTTCCTCCGTCCTAACTACCACTGCCTTGCTCCAGTCTCAACCTCAGGTTGGAAGAAGTTTTTTAAAAAAATTTTGCTGATTTTTTTCTTTATGCCCCTCCCAACCTGAGTCCTAACGCACACCCCTCTCTTCCTGGGTATGGGTGTGTTTCGATTTTTTTAATATCCCGTCACCACCTGTCACTGGCCTTTCATTCTTCCCCCCCGACCAACGGAATTGATCCAATCTTTATTGTGCCTCTAGAACGTGCATACACGGCACGTAGCCTTTTTGTTGGAGACAATCTCTCTTTCCCGATAAGGGGTAGCATTTTTTCTTTTCCTCCTAGGCAATTTCAAAGTTTTTTCTTTAGTAGTTTAGTTCCTGCGTCCTGCCGATTCCGCTTCGTACCACCCCATGGTTCGATTCTTCTTCTCCCCCCCCCATCTTTCCTCCCCCTCAATTGTTGTTTTTTTTTTGAGAGAGGGATCGCTAACCCTTTTTTTTGGGTGGTGTAATACGCGTGCCTCTTTTTGCCTCCTGGTCCATTATTGTTCCCTAGATTTCACCCCGAGTCACGTGTTTAGTTCCCCCTTCTCCAACGGACATTTTGGACTTCTTTTCTTTTAAGTTCGCGGTACCCCCTTTGACAACCAACGCGGTTTTTTTTCGGGTTTGTGTTCCTTACTACCATTCTTTTCTCCCCTTGCGGACGTTGGTTTTATCCTTTTTTTGACATGTTTCCCCTTGTGGTTTTCACGTGTTTCCCTTTCCCTTTGCGTCCCACGGATTTTCTCTTTTTTTTTCTTTTTCCCCATTGGGGCCTTCCGGTTTTTAGGATGGTACCTAACGAAAAAGACCGAGTTTTTGGCGTTCTCCCTCTGTAACGGACTTTTGTGTCTCCCATTGTTTTGTACTAAGGATGCTGCGCCAAGGCGGGAAAGCGATTCGGTCCATGCCCGGCCCCACCACCCCCCCCCCCCCCATTTGTTGAGCAGGGAAAATTTTTTGTTGACCGGCCTAGGTTTATTGCCTAACTTTTCAATAAGAGTTTTTTTTCTGATATGAGAAATGGCTGACCCCCGGTCGTGGGCTACTGAGAGGGTTTTGTAGGTGGGCTTTAGATGTTTAGAGCGCCTCCTTCCCTTATATGGCGGTGTGGGCTGTTTCTCGTCACCTTTTTTTCCTCCCGCGCGTTGATTCTGTTTGTTTTTTTTCTATCCAACAAGTCCCTGTTTGAGATTTAAAGTTTACTTCCTACACCTTTTCCGCACCACATGGCCCCCCCAACGCGTTTTGAAAGGGATTGTAGGATTTTTTTGCGCATGTGATTTTCCTGCTGTTTTTTTGAAGTCTTTCAATTTCTTTCCCCGCTTGGGGCATGTGCCTCTTTTCCAATAGTTAGCCCGCGTGCACGGACTGCCGTTCTCTCCCCTGTCCCAGTAGGGAGACCTTCTCCCCCCCTTTCCCCCCCCCACCATAATCACGGACTTTGAGAGCAGTCGGGTGTCTCTTTTCGCATGCAAGGAATTTGTTTCCCTCCCTCTTTTGAGGACGTTCCAAACTATCCCTTCAACTCCGACGGCTTTCTATGGTCCGTCTTGGCTTTCTGCTAAAGCTTCTAGCTACCGCGTGGCCTTTCATTGGCGGGACTTTCCGCTCGTTCAGTTCCCCACTTACAAATCCCCCACCGAGAAGATCTTCATTTTCGTTGCCGTCTCCCCCCTCCCCCCAGTGCGTGAAGTCGTCACCCCCCCCCTTTTTCCCCCCTTTTTGCAATTCCGAGATTTCCCAACTTTCTTTGTAGTTGTTTTAAAGTACAAAACGATTCATTTTTTTTCCACCCCACCCCACCGTTTTTGCACTCTTCCCTGTTCGGCCAGGATTTACGGGAGGTCGGATCCCCTCCCCTTGAACATCGCATTCCTAAGCATTTTTTCACCTCGTCCCTTCCTTTTTAAGCTCACCCACCCAGCCCCCTCCCTCCCCCTCCTTTTCCTAGTTTTCCATGCACCCCCCCCACCACTTTTTCTTTCCCCCCCTTCCTGCCTGCGAGTTCCACCCTCCGACAGCCCAGACACAACCCACGCCTGATAGTGTTTTCTCCTCTTTTCCCTTTCCCCCTCTGTAGTCGACAAGGTTCACCCCCACCTGTCGACCCACAGAAGAGAACTCCCTCCTTCCTGGACGTTTTTTTTTTTTGCCCTATGTCCCGCTCCCCTCCCCCCCTATTTAAAATAGTTCCCCCCTGTACTCGGCCAGGTCAATCCCCCTCCCTTGCTTTCCACCCTGCGTTCCGCTCTCCCACTTTGAACACCGCCTGCCACTCCTTTTTGTGCATTGGTTCGCGCACTCAACCAGTGGTTTATAGTCTTTACCACCCAGTTCCTGGTTTCTTCCTCGTACCTGGAGTGCGTACTCACGATTCCTTCGGATCCATAAGAAAGCCAAATCACACGTTTTTCCTTTCCCCCTTTTGCGAAGTACTCCTCCTTTCTCTCCCCCCGCCACAAGGGTTGTTTTGCACAATCTTCCCCCCCGACGTTCGTTCTCCTTCCTTACCTTTTCACTCCCCCAAGGTTACGTTCTGCCCTCTCCAAGGTCTCCTCCAAAAATAAAGCACCGAACTTATTCCCTGATTACCAAACGTTTCCCAAATGCCCCTCCTTCATCCTAGCCCGGAAGTGTGGACACAGCGTTGCGTTTCTTCTTCATTAATGGTGGTGTCCTTGTTGGAATGCACCCATGACCAAACCGGCTTGGTAAGCATTACAACCCGCCCTCCCCCCCCTCCTCATAGACTCCCTTTTAAGACGCTTTTTTAACAAATGAAAAAACTTTCCTTCCTTTTCTCGGCCTTTTCTCCCCCCCCCTCCCCCCCGAACCCAAACCCTTGAAACTTCCTTGCTGATCTTTCCTTTCCCATTAACTGTTCCCTTAGGCGGGGACCCGACACAGACGCCGACCTCTCTCCCTTGAGAGTTATTTTGAACTTGTAGTGTCTGGTGCGTTGTACCGCCTTTTTCTGACCCTTTTTAGTTGCCTGACGGGTCCCACACCCCTCCCCACAATACCCTTTTAAACGGTTTGGGTTCCCCCTTTTTTCCCTCACCCCTCCTTTGCAAAATGGCGAACCCACACCCGAACCCATTCCCGTTTCTTCCCTTTTGGTATTTGGTCTTTTCTTTTTATTTTCGGGTCTTGTAGTACTCCCTCCTACCGGTAAGCGAATGGGTCAGACCCCCTACGGTGTTAAAACCCCCCCCCCCCTTCTGTTTTGATCCCAGCGGCGGCCCCTGCTTTTTTTCTGCGGACCTCCGTTCCAGCCGTGGTGGGTGGGTGGCTGTTCTCCCCCCTTTTTTGTTCTAAGGCCTCCTTTTTTTTTTCTCTTTTCTTCATTTTTAAGGTTTTGTTCTTTTCTTCCCGGAGAACTGACCTTTTGGTGATTTTGTCATCGTGCAGTTCTTTTTCCTGTTTTTTCTGTGCGCCCCCTTTTTTTTTGTTGTTGGAAATGATCGTGGGGGACCTATCCCCGCGGTCCCCCCCCTCTCCAAGTAGCCTGCACTTTGCGCACTTGTTGCGGAAAACGCTTGATTTTCCTTCTTTTCCTCTCTTTGCTGGTTTGTTTTTTTTCTCCCAGCGCATCTTTGAATATATTTTCCTCTTCCTTATTCTTCCTTGTTGTTGTTCGGACTTTCTTTCAAAAAAGATCCAACGACGCTTGTTTCCCCCCCCCTCTCCAATCTCCCTCCACCCCAAGTCCAGTACATCAAGGCGAATTCTTTTTTTTTTCCCCCCCCCTTTGGCGATAATGAACCCTGTCTCCACATGCTCGTTTTGCTTCTTTCTGGGCCCGTATTCTTTTCCCCGCCCGATGGCGCCAGTCCCCCCCTCCCCCCCCCTAAACTTCCCCCCCCTCTTGCGTTCTCCCCCCGTCCGCACTGACCCCCTTTCCCCCCTTCCATTTTTCCTTCCTCCGTTCCCTAAAAATCCTGGCCGGTGCACCTTTCTTCAGAAACCACCCCGGTGGCTTTTCCTTCTCACCATTCTCTCTAGTTCTCCTGTGCAACTCCTTCTTCTTCACCCTTAGAGTGTTTTGCCCTGAGTGGTCGAAATTTCTTTTGCCGACCCAGACACCCAAAACCTCCCCCCCCCTGCCAAAATTACGACAAAGTTTAAGTTCTAAATTCCTTTGGATTTTCCCACCCCTTGTTGCGATTTTTCATTAGGTTATTTTTTCGCAACGACCTGTGTTGAACTGCCCCCGGTCCTTTTCCTTGTCCTCTGCCTCCTCCAGTTTCATTTAAAAACTTTTTGGCCCTACTTTGTTCCAGTCTTCCCTCTTCTTTCCGCTTTTTTTGCGGTTTTTTCCGCTGCACTTTTTCCCCTTTGTAAAATGTCCTCCTTCCCCTGTCAGATTTTTGGGTTCGTTTTTTTTGGCGCCCCAAAAAACTTTTGTCGCCTTGGTTTCATTTTTTTAATTTCATTCGTATTTGTTTCTATTCGGCTTTGTTGAGGTCGTGTGTTCTTTCCTTAATCATCCGTTTGGTCTGCCAGATCGCCCCCTTTTTTTTTTCTTTCTTTTTGCCGGCCCTCTTCCTCAATAACAAGGTTCACACCATTTACGCCCTGGTTTCGTGGTTCTGTTGGTGTATTTTTGGATTTCCTCCCCTCGTTGTCTGAGACCTTTCTTCTTTTTGCTAACTTGCTGGGACTGGTCCCTTTTTTTCTTTATTCTCGGTCATCATTTTTTAATTTTTATTGCTTAAGGTGGCGGGGTCCTCTCCCTTCTTTTTTTCGGGGTGGCTTATTCCCCTTGATTCTTGCTGTTATTTGGCCTTTTTCTTTTGTCCCATCTCCTTCCCAGCTGGACTTATCGTGGTTTTTTGTGTTCCCTACCCTGGGATTGGTTTTTTCCTGCGGTGGACCCCTTTTCCCCCCTTCATTTTGGGTTCTTAAATTTATGAGTCCCGGGACCATTCACTTTTTTTCCTCTGCGTTTTACTTTTCAAATTGCCCTTTCCCCCCCCTCCTTTGGCCGGGGTCTTTCACCTTAGCTGTTACCTCCCCCCCCTTCTTTGAAATTTTCTTGCTTTTTTTTGGGTTTTGGCTTTTTTTTCCTTGGCAGTGAAATACCTCTAAAGCCCTATAATGGGCCTGTTTTCTCCTGGGCCCGAGTTTTTTTTATACGGGCATCCCTCCTTTCTTTTTGTTTACCTTCCCCACCCCTGGATGGTCTATTTTTTTTTCTCTTTTCTTTGTCTTTCTCTTGTTTCCAACTATTCTCTCGGATTGCCGGGGTTTCCTGCCCAAGGGTGGTCCTTCTCCTCTTTGAGTCCTTAATTTTTTTTTTTTTCTGCACATTCGTCTTCGTTGAATGGCACCCCCCCCCACATCCCTCGTCTTTTTTTTTTTTCTTTTCCTCTGGTGTCCCCCCCCCCCCCTTTTTTTTTTTTCTTTTGTGGTTTCCACTCAGGTTGAATTTTTTTTCTCCCTTTGCGTTGTCTCCCCCGGTCAGTGGTTCCACTTTTTTTGGCTTGGGTCTTGCTTTTTTTTCCTCGATCGTGCTTACGTCCCTTTTTTTCTTTTTACTTACCATTTTTCCCCTTGGTGCTGCCCAAGTTTTTTTTGGTCTCATCCAGTCGAAAATTCCCTGTCCCCACTCCAGTTTTTCAAGATTTGGTTATTTGATTCTTAGTTCCTTCAGCACCAAACCTCTCCCTTCCCCCAATTCCTTCTGTGGCCCGTCCCCTGCGTTTTTTTTGTATATTTTGGGAATTTTTCTCCTTTCCCCCTTGGCCCTTTAGGATCCGGTTCCTTTCCCGTCTTTTTTCGCTTTTTGCTTTTTTCATGCTTGTCCCGATTACCCCCCATTTTGCGGACGGGCCCCTTCACATTCTGTAGTCTTCATTCCATTCCCTCCCCCCTTTTCCCAAATTCTGCTGGGTCCCCCTTCTCGCATTCTTAGAGTAGATGGTGAATCCCTAGGCCCCCCTTCCCGTTGTCCCTCCCGCAGAAAAACGGATTTTTCTTCCACAGTGGCCGGCCCTCTACCCCGAACCGTTTGATTGATGGCGGCGCTCCCTCCACCAATGCTCCGCCTCGGGCCGAACTTCGTTTCCTGTTCGGCAAGAGTCTTCGTGACCTACCCTCTATGCCCATTCCACCTGTTCCTGTGCCAACCCCTTTCTTTCTTTGACCCTCAGTTTCACCCCTGTGTTTCCCTCCCTTTCTTCCCTCGACCTTCATCTTTGTTTGCCCGCAAAAACTCCGTTTTGCGGCGATGTGCCCCTCCCTTTGTTCTTTCTCTCTTTCAGACCCGTTAACCCTCCCTCCCCAAGCTCATATGAGACCTGTTTGTCGCGAATATTTCACGGACCCCCCGTTTTCCTGTGGCCTTTTTTTCCCATTCCGAAAGGCCACTTGGATTTTTTTTTTTCCTTTCCTGTATTTTTTTTCATCCGTATAAATAAACGTTTTTTTTCCCCGCCTGTTGGCCACTCCACCTTAATCTTCCCATTCATCCTTTCCGACTCTGGAGTGCGACTCTTCCTTATCCCGTTCTCCTTTCTGGTGATCCACTTTGCCCTTTCCCTTTCGAGCTCCCACCCTTTTTCAGTGCCAGCCCATTTTTTCTATCTTTTCTCCTCCACCTTTTTTGTTGGTCTCTTCTATTTTCCCCATAATGCCTTAATATCCAAACCCCATTGTTTTTCAACCGCGCTCTTGTAATTTTTTCTTATCTTTCCCCTCATTTTATTTCCGTATGTATATCACCCTTTTGACATTTCCTGATCTAGAGTTGTAATTACATTCCTCCCCATTTTTTTTTGATCAGCGTTTATCCTTTTTGCAAGTTCACCCCTTCCTTCTCCGACCCCCCAACCCTGCTCGTATCGCAGTTTGTTTTTACTTTCTTTCGTCTACATGGCCTCCCAACTTTGTGCCGTTTTTCCATCCCTTTCCCCAATGAAACAAGTTTCTTCACCCCCGTTTTGTTAATCTTATTTCCCTTATTCACCCCAGTTGTCTCGGCTTTTTGTTTTAAACCTGCCTTTTTTTCGTTAATAATCCCACTCCCTTGCCGTTTCCCGTTCTGTGGCCTTCTTTTTTGTTTGAGGCACAACCCTTGGTCCCCTCTTGTGATGCCGAGGCTCCCCAGTCGATGGACCTTCCCCTCCTTTCTAATAGAAGCGGATTGTCCTTTTGACCGTGGTTTTTTGTGCCCCCTTTGTTACACTTTTTATTGAAGATAGTACTCATTTTTCCTTTCTTGACTGCGGCAAAAGGTTCCAGTGCGTTTTTTTCGAGTCGGTGCTATTGTTCTTTTCACTTTAATATTCTTGTTCTTTTTTTTATTGCGTGTTTTCCTGCTTTTTGTCGACTTTGGTGCGCCATTTTTTTGTTTTTTTCCCTTTTGTTTTTTTATAGTTTCCAAAAAGGGCCGGTTCGAGTATGTATTATTCTATGATCCTTTCTCTCCTTTTCCCCCGAAGAAACCGCGTTCCTTTTCTAATTTTTTTTATTTCCCTTCAGCGCATTTTTTTAATGTTGGTCTGGCGGCTCCGCTTCAAGGGACCCAGTCAGGGACCCCCCCGCTCGTCTTGTCCCCAATTTGGGCCCTACCCCGGAATGCCGTCTTCTCTACTTTTCTTCTGCATCCCCCCCATGAACAGCGTAGTTGCCCAAGGCCCGCCCGGATTGCGCCGTAATTTGTGTTTGTTCGAGTGTTTGCGTGTTTAGTTGAACCCGGCCACCCCTTATAATACCAATTTCTTGTCCTCTTTTGAGGAGTGTGTGGGAGGCGTAGCCATGATTTTAGTCCCCTTTCCCATCTTCAGGCCAGAAATTTCATTCTTTTCCTAAGGTATGGAAGGATGGCTCTATCCCCCCCTAGGTACCAATTCATCTTTGTTTTTTTTTCCCCTTCCTTTCGACCCGCCGCCCCCCTTCCTTGTCCCCCACCTGCAACGGTTTCCCCCACACTTTCCCCCCCAGACAACTCAACCCCGATTTTCTTTTTTGGTTTCAGTAACGCATCCCGTTCGATGTTCTTCACAACTTTTAACCTTCCCCCTCCCCCCAATTGCAACGCTTCGGCCATCGATGACCCCTGGGACTTTACGTCCCACCCTTTTTTTCCGAACTCGTCCTTTTTAGTCTTTAAGTCATCTTTCCCCCCCCCCCTTCCTTTCCCACTTACTCACTCCCCTGAACCCCAAACCCTAGGAGAAAAACTTCACCCTCTCCACCCTCTCCCCCATTGTTTATGTGTAGTCCCAAAGTCCTAACATTTCCAGATGACCAGGAGTTGATGACCCCCCCCCAAAGTTAGTGTAGTTTGGCCGGTCGTTTTCTTTTTTTTCCATTCCCCCCCCCCCCCAGTTGGGTTTATAACCGAGCCCAATTGCCCGTAAAAAGCCAGAAACTTTTCCCCTTTTTCTTTTTCTGACGGGCTAGAATCAGCGCCCTTTCCCCCCCCCTCATTGCAAATAAATGGCAGGTTAGTTCCAACAGTTAACCTCTGTACCCATTGCTGGGCTTGTCGTCCTCCCCCCCGCCCAATTTTCCCCGAGTGTAAGTTTTGATTCACGCGTCCTTCCACCTCCTGGTAGTGACTTTTTGCCCCCCCTTAGGAGGCCTCTATTTCGTCCAAATGAATTGGCCCCCCTCTATAAGGCGGAATGTGTTTGTTTTTTTCAGGGACCCCAACTTTGGCACCACCCCTCCCCCGTTGGCCTGAGTCAGTCTCGGTTTTTTGGGTTTACGAGACCATACACTCCTTTTACGATGAATGGAACCGAATACCCGTAAGCCCCCCCTTTGCTTCCCCCGTTTTTGATCCCCTCTCCCCCCCGTTAGAACCCCCCCAACCGCTACCCTTTACCCCCACAAAAAAAAGCCCCCCCACCCACGCCTGACTTGTTCCCATCTGATTTGTTGTTCCCCCTTGTTTGTGCCTCGTGAGTTTTAGCACCACATCCTTCCCGTGCTCTTAGCCTTGGGCTGTCAAACCGAAAACAAGCTGGTGTGCTTACGTGATTTCCCCCCCCCGAATAACCAATTATCCTCCCTTTCCATACTAATGGGCTAAAATTCCCACCCCTTGCCCCCCCCCCTGGCCCGCCCATTTCGCCCCACCAGCCCCCCCGTCACCCACCAATCTGGACGTTTCCTTGCGGAGATTCATCCCCCAGAACCCATTTTTTCGGACCCCCTTTCCCCCCCCCCCTGCCTTTGCAACAGTAGTAGAAAGGCTAATCACCTTTTTCCTATTCCTGTTCACAAAATGTTTGGCGGTTGCAGTGACACGTTTTCGGTCTTCCCTCCCCCCGTGACGGGTCACTTTTACCCCAATCCATTCTTTTTCTCTCCTAACTTTAACATTTTGAACAACCAACTGGTTTCTTCCCAGTCAATTGTCCGTTGCGCCCCTCTTTGCACGTTCCTTTTGGTTGCTTTTGCTTTTATGTTAGGGTTTTTTTTCACCAATTTGACCTCAATCACTTCCCCCCCCCCAGCGACTTTGGAGAACTTTACGTGAAACTTTTCTTTTCTTTGTTTTCTCTCGTGCTTTTTTCTGGGTCTTCTAGTGAAGTTGGCCGTACATTTGGTTTTTGTTTGGGGGAGTTCTTTTCCCCCTTTCATTATTTTGCCTTATGCTTTTTTTATGGGAGTGTCTTACAGTTTCTGTGCCCGGTTTGACCTTTTTTGCATAGTGTGTCCTTCTGTTCGGCTTGGTCCCGTCCCTCCCCCCCCCTTTTTTTTTGCATGCTTATTTTTTTCTTTCCCAAGACCCCGGTGGGCCTTATCCCTCTGGGCTGAGTCATTAGGTTTTAGGTTTTCCTCCATCTTGGACTTTTCCTTCTGCTGATTTTGCGGCCCATTGCTCCAGTCCATTGGGATATGTTTTATTCCTTTTTCCGAATCCGTTTTTGTTTGTGTGTATAGAGTCTTTTCCCTAGATTCACCCCCTCTCCCCGTTTTATCACACCCCCAACCAAAGTCCTTTCTCGACCATTATTCCCCTTCTGCATTTCATTCGTTTTGGAATCCATGACCGGAAGGCCCTATTTTTTATCCCTCGTTGATTCTTTTTTTTCCTCATCCACCCCCCCCCCTCCCTCTCTTTAGACCCTCAACCCCTTTCCCTCTGCTACTCACTTCGTTTTTCTGCCTTGTCCAGAAAACCCTCCCACTGTTTTCTGCGAAGGCTCTTTCCCTTCACTGTCCGTAGAACCCTTTTTCTCCTGCACCCAACCCCCCTTTTTTTACAGTACCCCTAAGGTGCTCCCTCGTTCTAACCCAAGGAGGAGTACCCCCGTATTCTCCAGTTCGACTTGTTTGCTTTTTTTCTTTTATGGCCTTTAACCCATCTTTCACCGGACAGACAATCCAACGCCCCCTCCCCCCCACATGTAAACCCTCCCCTGGTCGCACCTTGAATTTCGGATCCCATGTTTTCGCTTTTTTTTTCCTATTTGTTTCTTGCTCGCCACGTTTCCTTTTCTCACGGTCGCCAGTCACTTGTCCCGTTGCCCTTCCCTCTGCAGGTTTTCCACCGCCTACTTTGTTTTACAGGCTTTTCAGTATTTTTACTTCTTTTTTTTGCCTCGGTCGGGTCTCTCTCCCCCCCAGGTACTTTTCCGATCCTTGGAACCGTCAGAATTTGGTTTCGTTGGTCGTTTTCCCCCTTCCCCAAATATATTGTTAATGTTTTGATATGCAGTTTATATGATTTTTTTTTTTTTTTTTTTAGTTTTTTTTTTTTTTTATGTTCATCCCCCCCTTTTTTTTCCCCTGGGTGCTATCATAGATCTCAGTTTGTGATGAAAATTTAATTTCCACACTTTTCTTTCCCCCCGACTGACTGTCCTGCGTGCTTGTTTGTTAGGTTTTTGCCCCTTGAGTACCACTTAGTGGTTCTTTTCTCCACACACTTTTGGATAAGTGGGAAGCATGGCCCCCTTTTTGCGTGTGAACGGTCCTTTCCCCCTCTCTTTTTTCCTAGCCCCGATCCCTCGGGGTTCTCTTCCCCCGTTAGTCATTCGATTCCCCCGTTGACCGTGGCCAAAACTGTTTCTGGATTTTTTTATTCCTTCTTCCCTTTCCTCACAACGTTTTTTGGAAATATATTCTGATTTGTTTGTTCTTCCTGTTTTTTGTTTTTTATATTTTGCCCCCTTCGGCACCTTTTTTTGCCCAGTTTGTGGTTTTTAACTTTTTTTTCTTCGTTGCCACGATTTGGTCACCTCCCCTTTGCGGTTTCTGACTGGAGGCCTTGAATTTCCCATTCTTATGGGCTTTTTTTTTTTGACCTTTTGTCCTTTTTTTTCGAAACGTTTTACTTGGGAACTTTTCTGTTTTCTTTGTTCGGTTTCTGTTTTTTCCCCTCCTTGGTTAAAAATCCCCCCTGTCCCCCATTGCTTTTGCCGTTTCTCCTGGGCATTTTTTTTTTCCCCGTCCCGGCCCCCTTTCCTTTTTTTTTTATAATCCAGTGTTGTTTCCACTGAACACGTGCCCTTTGTTTATTGGCCTCTTTCTTGCTATTTCCTTTGATGCGGGTCCTTTTTACCGTTTTTTCAGTTGGGGCTGTTTTCTCGGAATTTCCCCCCCCGTTCTCCTCATTTGTTCCAGCCCTTTCAAAGTTCACTTTTGGCTTCACTTGTCTTAGTTGTCCTTTTGCCCAACCCCAATCTTTCAGTGGATTTTGATTATTTTTCTCCGTTGGTGCGACTTTCCTTTGACTCTGGACCCAGGTTTTCTTTTTTCCCTCCCGGCATGTTTGTCTGTAGTTCCCTTTCTTTACATCTTCTAGTTCTCTGACTCTTAGACCTTTTTTTGTCCCTGGCCCCCCGGTTTTTTTTCTTGTGTCTCGGTTCAGTTGTTTTGCTTTCTTTCCCCGCTCTAGAGCTGCGAAGCTGAGTCCCCCCCCAGTGTGCCCTCTTCCCCGGTTTTGCTGGTGATTTCGTTCCCTCTCTTTCTACTTACTGCTAGCAATTATCCAGCAAGTTGCTCCCGTCACCTCTGTAGCCATCTTCATGCTTGTCCGTGCTTTCCTCTCTTCCACTTGA
>Ga0179591_1294267_pt1 | contig 12417 bp, 14 predicted proteins | sample CZOMad2_1_08_16f_FD_182891 | JGI IMG/M metagenome (GOLD analysis project Ga0179591, IMG submission 182891) | Vadose zone soil fungal communities from Angelo Coast Range Reserve, California, USA - CZOMad2_1_08_16fungal (PacBio error correction) | ecosystem: Environmental > Terrestrial > Soil >... | reverse complement strand
ATGAGACATCAGGCACCAGAACCTTCCCCCCCCTCTGACTGCTTCATTAATACCTCGATTGTCTCTCATGAGGCTATGTTTTTTTCAGACTACCTCATGGCTTGTGCCCCTCCTATTGTCACCGCCCCCAACGGGGTGCGTAACAGATTTTGCTTGTATCCTGTATTCACTTACCGAAGTGTCTGACCGAGTAGGAGAGAGGCACTTTTGAAGGTCTTAGCTTCTGCCTTATTGCACAGTATACGACCGGCGGCACAAACGATGAGGGTGACCTTTCTCTCCATGGCTTGCCCGTAAAGAGAACACCGCAATAAGGAAGACGAACCCAAAGACTTCTTTTACTTTTTTTTCGACCCATAAATAACTGCCTCCTCTCCCCAGGCTACCCACACGTCGCTCGACGATTTCCACGGGATGAAGAGGGACCGAAGACGAGCCGGATTCGCTCTTTTTCGATTTCCCATCCCAACCCCCCCTTCCCCCCAGAATCGTCACTCCCCTCCCCCCTTATATTCGTACCCCCAATTTGGAAATGACGAGCTGGCTCCTCCTTCTGCATTCCTTCCTCCCTTCCTTCTTTATTTTTTCTCGACCAAGCGCGACCTGAGTCGTTTTTCGCCTTTCCCTTTGGCGTTTCTTTAATGTTCCCTTCCTTTCTTCCGTAAAATTTAGAGTAACCGCAAGGTCCCTGTTCTACACCTCTTCCCCCAGATTCCCGAACTGTTTTATGAGAAATCACTTCCCCTTCCCCCCATCTCCCGGATTTTTGGCATACTCCCATGAAACGCACCTTTTTTTTCCGAGTTGTCCCCGCCCTCTTATTACTTGTTCTTTTAGTTTTCCCTCCTCCCTACATCTTGAGTGTTCCACAAAGACCTAGAAATGGGTAAAACACTTTATTGTCCTCATGCCTCTCCAAGGTGACCCCCCTCTTACACTGTATTTTTTTATGTGATGCAAGTTTTTCACTCTGTCCCGCTTGTTTTTTTTATCTCTCCTCAGGTCTTTTTCCTTGAGCGGTCCCTTGTATCTAGTTAGACCTCCTCTGGTCGAATTTGGTCATGACAATTCAATGTTGTTTGTACCACCCCCCCCCCCCCCCCTTCTCGCTTGAAGAGAGTATTAGCAGAGGTCCAAGGTTAAATTCGTCGATGTCATTGGTCTAATACGTTGTTCTCCAATTTGCCCCCTCTACGACCCATGAGTTGCTTTTTACTTTTTTCCGAGAACCAGACGCTCCCGTCCCTCGTTGAACCGGCCCTTTTCTTCTTTAATGCTTCCCCCCTTTTCCGATCGCCCCTGATTTTGTGACTAATAGACTTTTTTTCCCCCCCCCTCCCGTTTTTTTCTTTTTCTATCTTTCCCTGCAAGCCCCGGGCTCTTTCACCTGTCCCTTCCTGCTTGATTTCCTTCCTTATTCACCACTGGTCCTTTGTGATTCGTCGATCTGCGGGGCAGATCGTTATTCTTGCCCACGTCGTTTCTCCTCTTCCCCCCTCCAAAACCCCATCCCTTCCCTCCTGAACGTGTACTTATCTTCGCCTCAGTATTTACTTTCAGTCAGCTTCGCCTCGATTTGCCTACACACCCCTTTATTGCATCACAAAGATAATGTGTTTAAATGACAGTTTTACCCCTTTGACTTTTTGAGAAAGATCTGTCGCATCCTGCTTTTCCCCCTCTGTCAACCGTTACTTCGATCACAGCGAAGGGAACAATCAAAGGAGATTAGGTGGTATCTTTATCGTCGTTGAACAAACGGTGGACGCCTTCTAGCGTTTTGTACCATCTTTCCTTCCCTCACACACTACCCTCACCCCCCCCCCCCCACCCCAAACCAACCCGATGAATTTACCTACCTTCATGACGTTTCTTCGAAATTAATTTACCCCCCCTTCCCCCTCTTGAGTGCTTTGATATCAGCCGGGAGCCTTTGCGTTTGGTCTTTTTATGTTCGGGGAATCTTCTTCTTTGTTCTCCAGTACTAACCTTGGAATACGTTTCCTTCGGACAGCCTTTTCCGTCGCTTAAATGACAAACCGGTAACTGAATTGCCTCTTTAAATTCCGTCATTTCCGAGTCTGAGTTTCCCCCGACCAGGAATGGTTGCTAATCTTTTTTCCTGGACGACCCCCCAATATTCCCGATTTACTATTCATTTTCTTTTGGAGTATTTCCGTCTGGGTTGAAGGTCCCCCCATATCTTCCCCGTCCCCACCTTCTTCTTTCTTTCGAACTTGAAGAGGTGAAGCAGTTTTGGTGGTAGATCCGGCGAGAAGTGGCGGCAGTCAACCCACACTTCTTTAAAGTGTTGGGCCCGGGTCTCATGTCATGATTCTGGATCTGCGTCAGCTACATTATTGTTCCTGTTGAACGTGATACTTTCCCCACAAGCCCCCTCTTCCTCCCTCAGGCGCCAGGCCTCCCTGATGTATTGTAATCCCTCGGCTTCCTTCCACCCCCCCCCCCTATATTGCAAATTACAGCCCCCTTGATAGAGTCTCTGTAGGGACTTTTTTCCCATGATTTGTCCCATCTGATTTTAGAAGGGACCCCCAAAGCCCAAGGGGGCATGTAGTTATTCATTTCATCCAGTCGCGTTCTCCGTATGGGTGCATTTTTTTTCTTTCTTCCACTTCTGATCCTTAACTATTACGGTATTTAGCCTTGTTTGGTATTGCGGCTCCCAGATTATTTTTTCTTTCCCGTCTTGGCCCTCTCCGTAAGTCCATGTGAAGCCCTGGGATTTTTTGCCGCATTCCCTAGGCTCCAGCATTGCCAAGTTCTTCCCCCCTATCCCATTTTCCATTCTCCACGAGCCTTTTAGCATTGGTGGAAGAAGGATATCAGCCTTTCCCCATGCCCCCATCTTTATCCCTCTGAATTTTCTGAACAACCTACCCCCACTACTGGCCCGCAATTTTTTTCCAAGCGACTCTCTCCTTTTTGCTCTTCCTTTGGATTACCTTCAGGAAGAGATGCAGTACGGACTCATTTAGTTTTTCGTATGTCGCAACCATTCCCGCGTGCGCCATTTTATGTAGATTCTGATAACACTCGCTTGTTGCCTTTTCTCATGCCTCTCCTTCCAGAACTTTCCGAGTTTTTTTCTTTCGTGAACTTTTTTGAACCCGTCTGCCCGACTTCCTGGTCTTTGAGCTACACTTCAGCTTTGAGTCGTTTTGGCAGTCCTTGAAGGGTCCTTCACCAGTTAAAGGGAAGCTATCACACGAGAAATTGCAGACAATTCGCGATTTTTTCCCACACCACCTCACTTGATTGATAAGCTCCGTGTTTTATCCCTCTCATTATTTCGTCAGATCCCCTACGAACCCGAACTGAACCCCCCCCCCCGGGCTTTCTTCACTTGACTTCGACCCTGCAAACCCACTTTCTCGTCCTCCCCCGCTCCCCCCGATAGTTGGGGTTGCGCCTGCCCACCAAAGGCTTTTTTTACTGAATTTTCGCACTTCAACAGACCCTCCCCCCCTGTTCCATTTTTTCTTTTCCTCCCCTCTTCTTCCGTCGGTGGCCTCCCAAATGGATCCATTGACCCTCAGGGGGCATAGTTCTTACCCTCCTTATCCCGTTTCTTAGGCGTTTCCTTGACAACATGTCCATTACCCCCACCGGAAACTTTTAGACACGTCCGCTCATCTTTTGATCCTATTTCAACTTTTGTTCTAACAAGATCAGCGGACCCCCTCCCGCTGGGACCCCGAGGAACCAGCTACTCTTCAATGACCTTGAAGGATTGTTTGAGGAAGTTGCCAATTTTTTCTATGCCATATTCCCCGCTTACCCTCTCCGATACGCTTCCTATTTTGATTTTTTATGAAGTCGCTAATTTCTTCGACACCCGTCAGAGTGTCCCCTCAGTTTTTGTACTTCGCGCGTCCCCTACTATTTTTCTTTTTTTTAACTCCTAGAGGAACACAGCTGAGTGTTTTACTTTGTGCCCCCCAACAACCTTCCGCCCTCCCTTTTTCGTTGGGTTCCAAGGGTCACAATAGCACCATATAATTAAGTGGTTGTTTTCTTGGAGCGATTTTGGAGATTTTTACTTTTTCACCCCCCCCCTCCCCGTACCCACTGGAACATGTACAGGAAATTGACCACCCCCCCCCCGGTTTGTCTTCATTACCCATGTAGCCTTCCTTAATAGCTCCACCTTTACAGTGTGCTCCTTCTTAGTTTCTCCTCCCCCTTTAGTCCCCCCGGGACCAAAACTGTTTTGGGTCCCTTCTAGCACCATTTGTCCCCTCCCGTTCCCCAAAAAGTCCGTCCGTTTCTATGTCCTCCTTTGAACTGATCATTTTTCATTAACGTCTTGAGTCCAAGTCTTATCCCGGAGATACCTCCCCCCCCTAGAACTATGCGTTGGTTCGGTACGTTCCCTTTGGAAAGGAACGATCCTGAAGAACTAAGCTCCCCCCTTCCTTTCCTCCAAACCTCGGACCAAGGATTGGTTTAAAAGGGAGTTTTTTTACCTCCCCTACGGCTCAGGCTGGCGTGACCCCGTCAACCTGGAAATTTTCCAGGAGAGTTGACCCACGACGGACCAAAAGACCCCAGGAGATTTGCCTCTTTGAACAGACCGATCGTCTGCTTTGCTCCGCAGGGGCTTGGGGTGTCTTTTCACTCTCGTGCCCATTGACGATGAGGCCCTGGGCAAGGCGGCGACACTCCAGTTGTTCTTCATGAGAGCGGCTTTGGTGTCGAGCTTTGGTTGATCTCCAAAAGTCCTAGCGGAAGGAGACTCCTGATGGTTCGGTGAGTCAGTCGGGGGAGGGGTCTTAAAGGCCACTTCATGACTGGATTCATTTTGCGCTGGCCGGAGAACGGCCTGGGAAAATGGGAAAACGTTCAGAACCCCTTCCCGACGCGGTTAGTCCGGTTCTGAAAGGAGGGGCGCCCCTAACTTAAACAAGTTAAAGTTGCTTGTTTCTTCTCCCTAGCCCATTGGAGTGATATAGGCCTCGAGAGGAATAGAACGCTTCCCAAAATTTTTGTTGCGTTTTAAGATTTTGTAGCCATCCAAAAAACCCTCTCCGAACAGAAGTCCTTTTTAAACCCGTTATTTTTTGACCTCTTCTAACCCCCGTTTCCCCGAAAAGGACATGACCCTTTCGAGAAAACATTCCTTGCCTCCCCCTACTTCAAGTTACCACCACGGGACGGCTGGATGCAATTTCGTGCCGTTTTTTGGGCCGCTCCTTGCTCCCCTCCTCCAAGTGCTGGTTATTTGACGGTATATGTACTTTCCTACTCTCCCCTTGGCCCTGGGGGTGCTCCCCGTAACCGCGTAAATTGTTTTTTTTTTCAGACCCCGCAAACTAAGTTCCTTTCCCTGAAGGGCTTCTTTCGGTTCCTCATATGAGAATTTTGCGAAGTTTCCCCGGAGCACCTGGGCTTCACTCCCTTCCCCCAGTCTGCATCCCCCCCCGGATAGAAACTCACCACTCCAATTCCCAAAACCCCCCCGATTCCTCTCCCCCCATACCATCCCCCTTCAGAAAGGTCGCGTTCCGGACACCCCAGTTTCCGCGATTGAACTCATTCCTCTTTTTTTCCACGCCTTCTTCTCCTTTTTTTTCCCTTTTTCCTCAGTTGCTCATTTGGACATGGTCTAACGTTTTCCCATGTTTCCCTTTTGCGATGGAGCTTTGCCCTCCTCTCTTGGTGGGTTTGCCCTCTTGATCCCGGTTCGCTCTGCTTCACTCACTCCTTAGACTCCTTTCTGTGGTATGGATTCTGATTGCAGCCCGTGTGCATCCGTGCGGTGCCTTTCTCTCCGGTCTTAAGACCAACAGTGCTTTACCGAAGTTTCCCCGCCCGAACGCAATTGCTGACGTGTTTTTTCCTTTATCAGGGACTCGCAAGCCCCGTTAAGTTTGGCGTTCTTTCAACTTTTTAGCCCCCGCGTTACCTCAGGATTCTCTAGAGGAGTTCTGAGTCGAACCCCCCCCCCAACCTCCGAATCCGGAAATCTCCCGACAACATACTTCTCTTAAGGCCCGCCTAACCTGGGTCATTTTACCTAGAGATTACGCTTGAAGTCACGGTCCCCTCCCCCTAGGCATTTTTTTCCTAACATCAAGGTCCTTGGCCTGTTAGCTTAGTCTTGCCCGAGCCTTCAGTTCATGGACTACTGATTTTTCTGCTGGCAAGACTAATTACCCCCCACTTTTATGTCGATTCCTAACCCCCCCTTCCCCTTTCCCCCTTAATGAGCGCTGCAAAGTCCCTCTTTAACATACCCCAGGAACGCCATCTATCTCCCTCTGAAAGGAGGCAGAGAGGGGGACCTTTTTTCCCGGCAGTTCTCGTTCTCCGAGAAGCATTGGCGTGTTCACCAACCCCTAGAAGGTAAAAACCTTGTCTTCCCCAGTCCCCTCTCACTTCCCACCCCCCCATGGGCGATCACCAGGGCTTGAAACATGTTTTTAGCGGTCCAGATTTCTAGCTGTTCTATTCGGCGCCCTGGGAGGCTTCTCTGAATTCCCCTTTTAAGAACTCCCCTTCGCACGATATTCCACGTGATATGTTGGTTTTGGATTAACAAGACCGCTTGCCTGCCTATCTGTTGCGGACAGTCCATCGCGCTGTGTTATCCGACTCCCTACCCCAGGTGTGTCAGCGAGGATATTCATTTCTCCCCTCGTTCTTCCCGAGATTTTCTCTCCCGAGACTCCTTGCCAGTTTCTTTCCTATACGATCACCAGACCCCCCTCTCCGGCTTATTATCTGCCTCCCCTCCCCTAATCTTATTCCCCTGGAAGTGGCTGCAACCTCTCTACTTGTGAGATGCTTCCTCACTGCCCCCCGCGATATGCGGACGTGGCACCGCTTTTTTTTCTAGGACGCTACACTCGGGATCTTATTCGACCATTTCTTCTTGATCCCTGATATTTCCTTTCCCACCCTGCGCAGTCCGCCACGCTTCTACCATTATCAGAACTGGGGAAGGACTTCTTTTTCACTTCGCTCCCTTCTTCAGGCCTTTTTCCCAGTTCCCCTTTATTTGTACTCCCCCCCCCAACCCTTTCCCTTTTGGAAGAAACCCTTGATGGGACCATTACTTCCCTTTAAGCGGCCTCCCCTGTAAGCCCGTCTTCGAACTATCCGGTTCCCAGCCCGCGTACCGCGGAGACCGGTAATAAAAGGACCCCCTTGTGCCATCCCGCCGTTTGATCGCCGTTTAGCCCCTTTATCTCTGCGTGACCTACAACCCCCCCCCCCACTGTTGTTCAAGATAGTAGTTTTTTTTTCCCACTAAGTCGACCCACTCCCCCGAAGTTATCTCAGGCGGCCAAGCTATAGTCATCCTTGCGTTTTGCTGGTGGCTCTGCCCTGGGGAGGAATTATCAAGGTGATAGGGAATTGCTCCCATGCGGTCAATCTTCCGGGGGGACTTTCCAGTCTCCCCTTTGCTGGGAATGGCATTCAATCCGATCCAGGAACCAGGCCAGCTGTTTTTCCGCTTGTCTCCCATTTTTCCTTTTTTTCGGGCCCACCCCCCAACTAAGACCGTGATTCTTTCTTTGACCATTTTCGTCCGGCTACAACTTACCCCTTAGGATTAATCCCCTTTCCCCCCTACCCCTGTTTATCTTGTCTTCTCGAGCAGGTCGTGGCGCGGTTTCTGACGGCTTCGCTCCTTCTCTCCGTCCCCCGTCTTCCTTTAGTTTTTTCCCCCCTCTCTTGCCGACGTTGCTCCTTTTGTTTTTTGTATCCTTATCAAGGATGGAGTCTGCCACGTCAATTTCTGTGTAGGTTCCCGCCTTTTTAACGTATGCCGGGGTATCTGGGACGCGTCCGCTAAGCTCCCCCCTCCCTATTTTTTTTAAGATCCCTTGCCCCCCGCCCGCTCGAAATTCCACTCCGGCGCCCGCCGGAAGTAGTCATGTTTTGCTGTCGTCCCCGTAACCCCAACAGCCGATTCGTGTTCCCGTCTTCCCCTCACCCCCATCAGGTGGAGTGCGGTTCCTGGAATCTTCTCAGTCCCTCCGGCCCGGGGAGCAGGGCACCCCAAACCCCCCACTCGCCCCAGGTGTCGCTTATAAATGGGTCGCGGAAGTATCTTTTCATTCGCTGTCAGTTTGCTTTTTTTGGTTCCCCTTCCAGGGTGTGGCTTTGATTAACCGATTGGGGTTTTTTTCCCCTCTCGAGGGTTTTCTTCTTTTTTGGACTTGTTCTACGACTTCCCCTTGGAACCCCTCCCTCGGATTGGCTTCGGAGGATTGCCTTCCTTCATTGACAAGACGCTTGAACCTTTGGCCCTTATCCCCCAAGTTCCCCTCAGCCAGCTGCTTTTGTTGGTACCCCTGTTTTTCTTTTGTCTGAGATTCAGATCCCCGGACGAAGGGCCCCAAATCCCTCCTTTCCTGAGAATCGCGCAAACTCCTAATCTCCCCCCAGATTTGACACTTTTAACCCCCATAAGCCTTTTTGTGCGCTTCTGGGTCGTCGTGAAATTCCCTCGACTGTTAATTTCCTTTTTGGAGTCCCTGTTTTTTTTTTGGGTGGGGGGTGGTTTTTTTTTGGGGGGTGGGTTGGGGCTCGATGTCTCTTTCCCTTTTTGAAAGCCATCGGCGTGATCCCGGTTTGTTTGATTTTTTAGGATTTGTCCCCCCCTTCCTTCCCATTTCGCGGGTCGTTTTTTACGACTTCTCTTTTCCCCCCCCCCCCCCTCAATCTGGATTCCTGAATGTAAACCCTCACCCCGTTCGTCACTCCTCCTTTTCTCGACAATCCGTCGCCAGCGGGAATATCCTTGCGGTGAGTCGGTCTTTCTTCCTCCCAGGTGCGTAAATAGCCCCCCCAGCTTGAACTCCCAAGACTTCGCCTGTCGATGTTGTCCGCAACAATCGAGCTGATCTCTTCCTGAGCATGGCTCAAGCCGACCATAGACATCGCCTCCCCCCCCTACCATCCACCCATGCGTTTCCTCGGAGCGCTAAAAAGTTTGACCTCCGCGCAGACATGTGACATACCAGCTCACCCCCCCCCCCTTCCCTACTGAGCCCAGCCTTTTTCGGTCTGTGGGCAGATAACCTGCTCCCTCCCAGAGGTGTTGGGGAGCGAGTCGAGGTACTACCTTCCCCGAGTACTTCTTTTGGACTCATGCGGCTGCCTTTTTTTTTTTTCGTCCCCCCTCCACTATTTGGGAAAATCCCCCTTAATAGTGTCGTTCACAATCGGTTTTCCTTTCGGGTGCCCCTTCAATTTTTCCCCGGACCTCCCTAGAACATGGTTTCGAGATTTCCTCATTTTCGCTGGATCTCCAACTGACTGTTTCCTGCGCTTCTTCCCGACGCGGGAACACAAATATCAAGAGATTCCTCCTCTTTCCTTTTTTTTCGCCCGGGCGTCAGGTTGGCACCCCTGTACCTAGATAGATCCCAGTATTGAGCCTACGAATGAGGGTCCTTTCCGCACCCCGTTCTGTACTACCTCCCTTTTGAGCCATCTCATAAACTTTTTCCTTCTTTAGGGTCATCTGCGCTTCCAGCCAGTGAACTTCAATTCGAACCAAGAGCATTCCCGGAGAGCTAACACCACAGTTTTCAGAATTTTGCGGTGGTGTCAATTTGAACCTCCTCCCCCCCCCCAGAGTCTCATCCTCCGGTTGTTGTTTGCGAGAGTCTTCCGATTTCTTTGGAACCTGGAACCAAAATCAGAAACAGGGTCTCCTGGTTTTTTTTTTTCCTCACTTCTCAAGTCCCCCATTCCTAGCTGGTTGCCCCGTAAGGTGGACCGTCGTTTCGTACGCAATGCGGTGCTAAATTTGTTCGTACGTTCTTCACCAAAAGTTTCTCGCGTTGTTATACCCCGTCAATCTCTAGCGGGGGACAGAGAATTGCCCCGATGCCCCCTTTTTTCCCGCACGGGCACTCCTCCCCACACAGCTTCCCGGTCGTTTTTTACCCAGCTTTTGGTTTTCGAAGGGTGCCGATTCTGGGGATATTACTGCCCTTCATGGTGGTAGATGAAACGTCTCGGGTTACGCTTTTCTGACTGCCTCTTCATTTTTTCGGCGTTTGGAGGAACTGATGGGGAATGCCACCATAGCACGCTCCGCTCTCGTGGCAGTTGCCGCCAACCTATGCCACTATGTTTATTTGCTTATGACGGAGAATGTTCCTTACCCCCTCAAAGACCCCTGAAAAAACTCTTGCCTTCCGATTGACCCCGGAGTTGACAAACGCACTCCCGCAATTTGCTGTTCCTTTTCTCCCCGGACCACCCTCAACCGATCATTCCTTTCTTTTTAGGTTTCCCTTCTTCTGCGTTTTTTGCACGAGGCCCCGTTTCCTTCTTTCTTCGTCGACCTGTTCGGCCGCCTCTTCAGATCTTGGGGACTTTGCGCTAATTGAGAGATCCCCTCTTTAGACTGTTTTTTTTTTCCCCGCCCTTGCTCCATTGTCATTCTTGGTGGTTCCTCTCCCTTGATTGTTTCCCTTTTCTTTATGTCCTTCCTGGAAGGACCTTCTCAACCTATCAAAGTCCTTGGTCCCCGGACTAGTAGACCCCCTTTTCCCCCTTTTCCCCCCGTTTCACCCGAGATTCTCGTCCCATTTCTTTGCATTAGAACCATGATGCGACCCGGCGAGTTGTTTCCTGTCCTCTTCCTTTGCGAAATCAACCTTACGCGACCGTGTCCTTTCTGTGAGTTCGAGTCTCCACATGAGGGATTCCCACAACTTAAATTCGTCCATGCGCTTTGAACCCTTGCACGTGCCCCTTCAACTTAATGCCTCCCCCCAAAGGAATATTTGGCTTATTCCCCCCCGAGGTTTAAACGTTTGTTTGGAGATTATGGTTTAGTGCCTCCTTATCCTTTTTCGTGGGCATTGAAGTCGTGGTCGCATTCCCCTATTCCGGCGTCCGAGAAGTTTTACCAGAGCAAATAGCAGCCTTCTGTGTTTTTCCTGACCACCTGGACCTAAGGGCCTCCCCTCAGGGCCGCTGGGCTTTTCTCCTTGAAGAGACCCCCCCCCACGGAGTAGATCCCCCACTTTCCCCTCAGTGGAAGCCCCCCAAGAAAATCGAGAGCCCAACGACAACCCCCTTTTTCCCCCCCCCCCAAACTGACAGCCCGTGCCGCAATAATTCCCCATAAACCCTTCCAAACCTAGAATTGCCTTCCTCCCTTTTGAAAACTCTCTTTAGCACTAACTTTGTTTTTGGTTTTTTCAACTGTATTCAGCTCTTTACCAGGTCAGGTCCTACCGAGGATGGCCAACCCATACACGTTTGATTTTTTTTCTCCCCCTTCCCTCCCCACGATGTCTTTGGTTACGTTTTTTTATCCTTTCTTTATCCATCTTGTCTATCTTTCTTCTTCGCGCGGCGGGGGCTCTCGGGCTAGGGCCCCATTGTATCCGTGTGCACAAACTATCTCGGTTTTCCCCGCGCCTTTCGGGAGTTCACCGCCAAACGGCATCATGGCTGACAGGACGGCCTAACAGACCTTAATGTGAAGTCCTCCATTTTCCTTTTGCTCTCTCCTTCCTCCAACCCCGGCTTCAGTACGTTTTTCCCCCAGCGAGTTTTTCAACAGTTACTTTTTCTCCTCAGCTTCTTTGGAATTGATGAGAGCCAACCGGCAACCCGAAACTGAAATTCCCCTCGTCCCCCAAAATTCAGTTGATTTTTGACGACTTAACTTTTTTGAATTGTAATTGCTCCTTCGCACCCGGCCTTTGTTCCGCCAAGAAGTCGGCAAGGGCTGTGCGATTTTTGCAGTTTGGAATTTCCTTAAGACTGACGCGTTTCCCCAAAAATTATCTTTTCGCCCGACCCACCCTTTCTTCTCTTGCTCCTTACCCAGATCCCTTCTGCCATGAGCCCATGCCTTCCTGGGTAACTCTTTCGTCCTTGACAACCCCCAGACAGGACCGAAGAGGAGCTTCTCCCCCCCCCCCGAATTTGGCCCTCTCTACTCCTGGTTCGTTTGGTCGATTTTTTGTGATGGTCACACCGCCTGATGAGTCATTTTTTTCCCCAAACCCCATGGTAGTGTTACGCGTCGATTCCATGGCTTCCCCCCTTTCGATTTAGATGGAGCCCCCCCTCTTTTCCCCGATGCACTCCGCTCTGTCAGCTCGAGATTTCGCCGTAGGGCGGCAAAGCGCCCCTCTTCTCATTTTCTTCCCCTTTTAGAACCTTTTTCTATCTGTGGGGACTGCCAAGGACTCTTTGTGTTCCCCCGCCACTTTTTTAAGACTTTGGACCGCTAATGGATGGTACTCCTTCCCGGATTCTTTCCCTCCGAGGAGATGTAATTTTCAGACCTTGAAGCCGTGAACTATTCTTGCCGGCCAGCCCTGGGTATCAGCTCCGACATGACGATTCCTTTTTTCCCTTTCTAAGCCTAGCTGGCCCCATCATCGGCAATGTCTCTTTCTTCAA
>Ga0179591_1369567_pt1 | contig 12418 bp, 14 predicted proteins | sample CZOMad2_1_08_16f_FD_182891 | JGI IMG/M metagenome (GOLD analysis project Ga0179591, IMG submission 182891) | Vadose zone soil fungal communities from Angelo Coast Range Reserve, California, USA - CZOMad2_1_08_16fungal (PacBio error correction) | ecosystem: Environmental > Terrestrial > Soil >... | reverse complement strand
TTTTGACACCTTTTTTTGGCTGGCGGTGCACCGTGGTCCCTCTCAGGAGTCCCCTGTTTTTTTTTTTTTTTGTCGCTTTTGGGTAACCATGGATTGTCTTTTGGTTGATGTGGCCTCAGTAGATGCCCTCCTTTCCCTCCGCCTCCTTCCTTCCACCTCTCCACTCCCACCCTTTTCTTTTTTTTTTTTTTTTTTTTTTTTTTTTTTTTTTTTTTTTTTTTTTTTTTTTTTTTTTTTTTTTTTTTTTTTTTTTTTTTTTCGTTCGTTGCTGGCTTTCAGGGAGGCACCCCCTGCTGCGCGTGCACCACGGTTGGTTTTTTTTCCCTTTTTTTTCCCTCGTGTGCCGCGGTTACTTTTTCGGGCGCTCCCTGTAACTCCTGTGGTTTTCCCTTGCTGATTCTGTTTTGAGACTGGTCTTTTCCTAACTACCGTCCTGCCGGTGACGTGATGAGTTGGTTTTCGCACCCGTTTTTCCTTTGGGCCCACCTCCCCCCCTCAGAGCGCACCGTTTTTCTAAAATTTTGTTGCGCCCCCTCCGTTTTCTTTGTTTGTTCGCTCGCAGGAGGCTAACCCCGTCCGGCTGTGTCTTCACCCCCCCCTGCCTTCACCCACCCCCGTCACTTTCCCATGCCCCAGCTCCCCAACTTTTTTTGTCCCACACAGTTCCCGGTGCTTTTTGGCGAAGTCCCCCCCCCCGTACTCCCCGGAGGACACTGTTCCGAACGTGTGCGCGTCCGCCCTTTGTTTTACGTCCCCCCCTTCTATTTTTTTTTTTTTTGTGGTTCTGGGCCTCCCTTTTGTTGTTTGTTTCTTTTTTTGGTTTTGGTGTGTTATGTTTGTTTCGTTTTGGAGGGCCGTGAGACAGTCGGTTCCAGCCCAAGAGCCCCCTTCCTTGAGAAAACTGAATCAGTGATGATGCGCTTCCCCGATTTTGGCATTCCTCTTTGCCGGTCCTTTTTCGTGTCCGCTCCACGATATGCGCTCCCATTTCTGGGCGTTGGCCCATTTTCCTAAGCTGTGAACCGCATTCCAGTTTGCGCCCCCAACCACCCTCTTTCGGATCCACCCCTTCCTCCAACGTGATCTACTTGCTCGTTTCCCGTGGGTCCCTGCTGCCTCCCGCCCCCCCCCCAGTTTCAAGCCCCTGCCTGGACCCTGCCACAACCCTCCCCCAAAAAGCACCCCCCGCCACCCCTTTAAAGTGTCCAACCCACCCCCGCCTTTCTGCGTCAACACCCCGTCGAAATTGGTTGCTGTCCCTCTTTCTCCCCTAGGTGTTCTGTTTAGGCTGGCGGTGGGTTTTTTTCCCTTCTCGTGCACCCCCGGAGGCGGTACGCTTGGACTTCCCCCCCCCCGGGCTGCAGCGTTCCTGTGTGTTACCCCTGCCATTTTTGTTTCAGGACCCCCCCCCGTGATTTTTTTTTTTCCATTAAGTGTTTAACATCTTTCCCCGTCCAAGGCAGATGACCCACACAAACGCGAATTTTTCCCTTTTTCCTGCAATTTGCGTTTTTTTTTTTTAGAGTGCGTCTCCCCCTTTTTATTCGGGAGTGGCCTCGAACTGTGCCCCCCGAATTTCCCGTTTTTTTTTCGGCCTGCGGTTCCCCCCGTGAAATGCCCTCAAGCCCTAACCTACGGAACCACCCTCACCCATAGGGACGGGCTGTTTTTTTTTTCCCTCGCAATGCGCCGACCTTTCCCCCCCAGAACTGGGCAGTTACGGGGACATACCCCTGGATTTTGCTGACGTTTTGTTTTCTTCCATACTTTTCCCCTTCCGCCGTTGACCGGCAGCCAATGCTTAGCCGGGAAGGCCTTTTTCTGTTTACCACTACTACCGACCCCCGAGATACCCCCTCGTTTTGTTGAGACGATCCCCGTGAGGTCGGGCCAGCAGCGAGGGCTGTTATACTTCTCCCCTCCCCGAGTTTTCGTCCCCCCCCCACAGTTTGCTAAATTGACGTTTTTGCGCGCCCACGGCAAACTCACGACAGGCGCCCTGGTTTTTTTGCTTGGTTTCTGATGGAGCATGGTTCTTGTAGCCCTTTTTTACATTTATCTCCAGTTCTCTTTTGCCCAGGTTCCCTTAGTCTCCGAACATTCTTCTCTTGAGATGTCAACTTTTTTTTCGTTTGTTGACCCGTTTTCTTTCAAGGTGCCACACATAAGTCCCACCCTTATTCCCCCTTGTGATACTTATCCTCTATTTTTTTTACCCCCCTCGTTATGTTTCTTACCTTAGATAAATGATTTTCCGTTTGATTGGTTTGTAGTTTTTAGTTACCCGGCCCCTTCACTGGGGCGCCCCCAAAGGTCGTGTTTCTTGCCTCACAAAGTTAACTTCGTGTCCCCTGTTTGCGTTGACGCCCGGCACTCCGAACTGTCCCGGTTTCTTCGCTCCGGAACTTTCGGTTCCCACCTTGACTCCCAAAGCCCCCCATTACCAACGGGGCTTGCCGTCAAGTTCTTCCAACCGTTTGGAGTCTTTTTTGTTACTCCTTGTGCATCCTTTCGTCCCCTTCGGCTTGACCCTCCTTTCTGATGGCCCCTGTTCTTACTGATATGATAACCCCCCCATCGGGTTGGTGTGGTTTATTCTCGCGTTTGTAAGACCCTTCCCAATTCCCCTCCCCCGTGCTTGAAGCGGGGTCTGTTTCTGCCGGTCGGACGTCTGGTGACCTTTCAAGCCCCCCCCAAGCCTTTGGGCACTTCAATCAGGGTTGTTTTTTTAGTTTTTCGGGGGGTCCCAGCTTTTCTGGAATTCGGCTAGACCCAGGTTTCCCCGCCGCTTGGTTGGGTATATGACTTTGGTTCAGGTCATTGTAACACCTTCCCCCTTGTGGGCCCCGGTCATGGACCGCTCTTCCCTCCGGCATAAGACCCGTTCTTGCCCCACCCCTTTCTGCACACAACAAAGCAAACTTTGTTCATTGCGTACGTTTTCGGCCTTTTTGTGGGTCATAGATTTCCCCCCTTTTCCTTTTTTTTTCTTTGAACTTGTGACACTCGGCCCCCTCCCTCAGATTATGGTTCTTCCCCCCCCTGGGCTGTTGTGACACCCCACCGGCGCCTTGTCGTCATTTTGGTTGGGTCCCCAGTCCCTTTCCCAATCTCAGTTCCCCCGAATTGACTTGGCACCCCGGGCCCGTCTTCGCACTCACCCATCATCGTTACCCCCCTAAGTTAGTGGCCCCACCAACCCCACCCCCCCCCCCTGTTTGCCGTCTTGCGGGGTTTGTCGGTTGTGGCGCATTTTTTCCGTGCGGGGGTCGGCGTCTTTTTGACCGTTTTTGTTTGTCAGGACGGGGTTGTTGGCAGTCTGGAGTGACAACATTCAGGGGGCCAGTCGAGGAATGTTCCTAATCTGACCTGACTATTTGGTTTGCTGCCCCTGTTTCCCCTCCCCCCCCGCCCAGTTTGGTTGTGGGGAAGAGTTAGATTTTTCTTAGAGACACTTATGTGGGTCGGCCACGTTCCGTTCGCAGTACCAGCCAGCGCCTGTGTTTTAGTTTGAGCCCACGGTAGCCCTTCCCGCGTCTCTCCCGGCCACCCGTTTTTAGGCACCTTTTGAATCGCCGATCAACCCCTTTTCCTTCGCGTGTTTGGCTTTCTTTGCGTTGATTCCTTTTGGTTTTTTCAATCCGCGCATCCTCCCCTTTTTACTTACCTCCGTACCCACACCCACCCCACAGCGAAACCCTTGAAAAACACCACCCCCACTGCGCCCACACGGCACATAAGGTTGCGCGTCACCACACTAGTTGTTCCACATCCGTTTCGTAAGACGTGGCGCGCTTATGGTTTAGTGGGCATCCCCCCCTGACTGTTCCCACTGTTGTTTTTGGGCACATGGAACACGGTTTTTGTTTTGCAGACCGTGGCCTTTTTCCTCGGTGATGGTGAGGGGGACCGGAAGGGGGGACTTAACCCTGCCTGGGGCGGTGTGCATCTGTTTGGTTTTAGTCTCCCTTTGGTCGAGACCCGCCCCCCTTAAGCTCGGATTTTTTTTTTTTGCCCCCCGAGGTTTCTTGCGCGTTCGGGTTTGCCCCCCCCTCCAACCTGTTGTCCCAACCCCTTTTTCCCCCGGCAACCCCCCCAGACTCCCCTGGCCTTTTAGTCCCATTTGGCGGGACACCACCTCGGCGCCGAGGCTTGGCTTGGACACCGGGGGCGGTGGACGCAAAGTATCCCCCGTTCGCCGCGGCCCCCCCTCTGTGGAGAATCATTTTTTTTCCACACAGGAAACCGTTTTCCTGTTTTTTGGGGCTGCCCGTGTGCCCAAGCCCACACCTTCATCCCTTCCCGCTGCTGACAGGGTTTTTTTTTGCCGTCCCCCCGGACCCTGTGCCAACACTTTTAATCCCCAGGGGGTTTTGACCACAGCCAACCTGTGTTTCGGACACCCACACACTTTTATCCCAACCCCCACCCCCCCTTTCGAGAAAACCCGTGTGGCCCGCTCCTCTATCGGGCTTCCGTTTGTTTTTGTCGAGATCTTTTTTTGGGTTTCGTGGCTTTCTGGGCACGTGGTTTTCCACCCTGGTTTTTGGACTCTTTACCGACCTTCCCCCCCCGCTTTCCCTCGGCTCTCGGATGCGTGATCCTCTCGTACTCACTGATGGTTTTGACTGTTAGAGTTTTGCACCCCAAATTTTTCGGGCTTTCTGCTTTGTGCTGGCTTGCCAACAATGCCTTCCTTGGTTGTGCACTTGGGTTGCTTTGGGCCAAAACGACTTGGAGTGGTTATGGTTGCTTTATTGTGGGAAGTCACCTTTTTCTCGTCCCTGAGTTCAGTGTGGAGGTTTTCCCAAGCTCCTTTCAACCCAATGAAAGCGTTCTTTCCTGTTTGTTCCCGAGATGTTCCATCCGTGCCTGGCTTGTTGGCTGGACTGGGGGGTGACTGGCTTTCCCTTGCGGGGCTTTTCCCAGCCCCCTTGGCCCCCCCGTTTTTTTTTCTAACTCGTGTGTCTAGTCGGAGGTAAGTGTTTCCTTTGTCGGCTTCCCCCAGTGCTAACCCCCGCCTGCTTTCCCTGGCCCTAACCCCCGTCAACAGCTGCCTTCCTGTTTCTGCCGTTTGTCCCCCCGTTTGCCGCACCCGGTTGCGGTAGGGCACCACCTGCAGACCGCCGGCCACTTGGCTCCTTCAACCCTCTTGTGCCTTTCCGTGAATGTGTGTTTGTTTTCCGTTTTTGAAATTTTTTGGGTGTGGGGTTGCGCATTTGTTTTTTTTGGTTTTGGTGTTTTTATGTGGGTGGGTTTTTTTTGTTTACGAGTGTCTTTGTGAATGGAGTTTAAGTCTCGGCCTGGATGGGAACCACGTTGTGAAGTTCCCCATTCCCACAGAGCCACCGGTCGGGCCCGAGCAGGGTTTGCCCTTGCTAGGGAGTCTTCCCACCTCGGGGATGGGAGGTCCCCCTCTTCCGGTTCTGAGACTGTAGTGTCCCGGGTGGTGGCACGGCTTGCTTGTTGGCGGGCCCCCCCCCACCGTTTTGGCCCAGACGATTGTGCCGTGACGCATCCAGTGTCTACTACAACCTCCTTGGATCTCTTCGTGCCACCTCTGGTCGATGGCGGACGGCGGACCTCGTCTTTCCCACGCGGGACAAAGACCGCCAGACTCCCAATCCCCCTGCCTGACAAGTACCCGGTTGCTACCATTGCCAAACTAACCCTAAGAGCCCACCCCCCGACCCCAAAACCAACCCCCCCCCCTGACGCTCCCCCCGAGCAAACCCACCTTTTCGACTCCCTCTTGTGCGACGACTTCCGCCCATGTTTTTCGGGATGAGATCGATTTTTTTGCTGTTTTAGCTCTGTTGCGGCAAAGTAATTGGCTGAGGGTGCTTTTTTTCGGCCCACAAGTGTCCCTTTTCGTGGCTTTGTTTTTTCCGGCCGGGGCAGTCCAACCATCGAGTCCCTTTCGGCTAAGTGTATTCTGGACTATGGACAGCCTATGTTAACAACAAACACGGACGCGATTACTACTCCCCCCGTTTGTCCCGTGTATTTGTTCGTTCCGTAGTTTTTCGTTTTTTCTTCCGTCTTGGATCGGTCAGTCCTCCCATCGTCCACAGTGCCTTTTGTGTATGGCGTGGAACCCCTTTGAACCTCCCTTCATGATCCTCCTGGACAGGACCCACCGAAACCAGATAGACACCCTGTGGCGGACCCCCCTCCGACTTTTTTTTCCTTCCCCCACGCACCGCCCCCTTTTCGTGACCAAGGCTGTCTGTCTCTGTCGGCCCTGTCAGGTACATCGACTCACAGGCCAATCCGCTTCCCCCCCGAGGACGGGGCCTGGCCTGTTCACCCCTAAATTCCCGCGAGATCAACCACCCCTTTTTTTGGGGTAGTATCTAAAGGGTCTTTTTTCCGCCCATCCCCTCGCGGTTCATAAGCACGTCTCTGTCGCCCATGCTACCTCGGGACTTCCGTTTTTTTTTCCCCCGTGCGCCAGGCCGCCCGTTTGTGCCGGTATTTTATGGGTTTTTCTTTTTGGTTTTCAAGACTTTGTTTTTGAGGCCGCACATTCCCAACCCTTCTCAAGTTCGCTGTGGCCCCCCTGAACCCTGGCCCCGTCGCCCCCCTTTTTTTCTTGACATCGCGTTTCTTTTCCCCCCCAACCTTTTCTGATTTTTGTTTGCCTTTTCGTTTCGGCTTCCCTGTTTGTGTTCCCACTATTGACTACAATGTATCATCTTATCTTCTATTTCCGCCGTTGTTTTTTTTTGAGATTAATTCTTTCTTTTGACCTCCTTGTTGTTAGTGCTCTTTCCTCAGTCCCTGCCACCGTTTGTGGCTTCCCCGCGGTTTTGTTCTCAGGGTTCCCCTGAACGCCTTTTTTAACTCACCTTCTCAGTAGCGACGCGTTGTCAAACCGTCCCTCCTTTCTCCCGGTGATTTTGCGTTGATCCTCCCCCGGCAGTTTCAGCACCCCCTCCACCCGTTCCTTCCACGGCGTGGTCCTTCCCCGTCTTTTTGCGGTGCCACCAGCGTAGATTTTTTCTAGCTTTTGGGCTCTACTATCCGGTTATTAACCCTCCCCTCTCTTTTTTAAAGCCCGCCTGGCTTTTCCTAGGTGGTGATCTTTCTGCGGTCCCGTCTTTTGGAAACCCCCCCCCCTTCACAGGACCGTAGTTGGCTGTGCCGGCTTGGCCCCGTCTTTCTGCATTGGCATCCCCTCGGGAAAGTTCCAACGCCTGTATTTTTGAGCGGTTCTTTTTGTGGGATTGTCTTTCAAGTTAGATAGTGGTCACCCCCTACTTTTTTGGTCGTCTAGGCCGCTGATTTTCCCTCCCTTTTCACCAGCTCCCCGGGGCACCCGTGGTCAGATGCGGACTCCCCGTCGGCACACGGCGTAAAGACACCAGTCTCGCTGACCCCTCCAAACCCCACGCAACCGCAACCTTGGTTTTTTTCCCCGGTCCCGGTCGTCGGCGGTTTGTTTGTCCTCTTCCCCCCGTTCGGTCAAGAATGTGTTCCCCCTTTATTTTCCCCTCTGATGGTTTTTTGGCCCCCCCCCCACCCAAGACGGTTGTCCCAACGTGGAACGAGGTGGTCACCCGTCAGCCGCTACGTTTCGCCCGCTGTCCGTCCCCCGTTTTTCGCCCTGCCCCTTAGTTCCACACTTTTCTTCAATATCGCATTCAATTTATTCTCACTTATTGGGGGAGAGAACGGTGTAGGTTTGTCTCTTTCGTTTTAGTGGGGAGGTTTTGGGAGAGTTTTGTGCGGTGTGGTGATTCTGCTTTTGATGCCTTCTGTGCCTTTTTGCGGAGAGGAAAGACAGGGGCAGTCGTGTCCTGCGATGCCTGCCGCTTTGTTTTCTGGTTACGTTCCTGCTAACGGTGGGCTCGGGTTTCGTAGGAAAATTCGCGGTTCTACGCGGGAGAGCCTTTTTGGTTGCCCTCCAATTCGCGCTCTTGCGTGCACCGGTTGTAGAATTGCCCCCGTAACTTGCCCCGCTCTGCCCCCCCTTCCCATCTTGAAAAGCGCCGCATCCCCTTCTGCTCGTTTGCCCGGGTTTTGATATGTGTGCCGTCCGTGGTTTTTTCCTTTTTTTTTTTCCCGCCGCTCCCTCACCCGCCCCTCACCCTTCGTCCCCCCCCCACACTCAACCTAACCCCCAAACCCACCTGTGCCCACACTTGCCCCCTTATCCACCCCGGGGAGCGGCACTTATTTTTTTTTTTTTTTTTTTTTTTTTTTTGAACGCAACGTTAGTTTCGGTGTGCTGTTTTTACGCCAACTGGGACCTGTGGCTTATGGAAATTGCCCAGTCAAGCAGGCCCAGCTTTTGTACTTTGTTTTTTTTTTTTTTTGCTGACAGGGTGGCCCTCCTTGGTATTGGTAGCCTAGGTTTGTTAGCTCTTTGGAAGCTGTCCCCCCCCCCTTTACTTTTTCGTGTTGACGCACCCCGAGTTAGAACCCGTGGCCGCGTCTCCTTGGGCGTGGGCCTCCCGGGAACTTTTTTCCCTGCACACCCCGCAACGGTTGCCCCCGGTGCGACGGGAGTTATTGCCTATCTTCTTTCCACCCCTCAAGTGCTTGTCCCCCCGGAAATTTCCACACGGGTTTTCCTGCCTGACCTCCTACCTGAAGCGGACCCCTCTTTCATCCCCCCAACGTACCTTTTTCCTCCCCCCAACCCCTGGGTGGCACAGGCCCTCTGTTGCTTTACAGCACTGGCCAAGCCCCCCCTCACCAGGACAGGGGTAGTCGCCTTTACCCGGCAACTCCCGACCCCTCCTGGGTACCCTTTTGCTGACCTTGCCCCACACCTCCAACAGGGAACCCCCCCCGGTTTGCCCCCCACCACCCTTTTAATGGGCGCATCAGAAACCGTTTTTACTTCTGCTATCTTTCACTCCTTTTCCTTTTTTGTTAAGTCGATTTCAACCACCTTTATTTCTTCCTGCCGTGGTTGTCGAAGAAGTTTTCTTTGAAGGCTGTTGTGTTGTTTCTTGTTTTGTGTGGTTTTTTTTTTTTTTTTTTTTGAAGGGTGCTTTTGATTTTCTTTTTACCCCCCCCCTGTTCGTTGTTGATTTGTTCGCTGGCGGCCTCCCACCCCCTGAGCTGGTCTGCTGTACTTTTTGGTTTCTTTTGCCACACTTGTTTTAGTTTTAGGCCCCCCCCTGTTATGGAGTTTGGTTTTTTTTTCACTGGTTTTCTAACTTCGTTGTGCGTTTCCCTGGTTTGCGGGACTTTTCCCTGTTGCCCCCCAATTCCGTTTTTTTTAATTATGATTGTTACCGCGCTGGCGGTCCCACATGGCGTTTAGTTGGCTGGGTTTTTGTGAGGACCCCCCCACATCCCCCCGGTTCCCTTGGACCAACAGCCCTGACGCTGTACGTGGGTTCTAATGTGTGCCCCTGCGTCCTGCCTCGGGGCGGTTTCCGTTTTTGCTCCACCGCTGACCTAACCCCCCGGCTTTGCCCCAGACGCTGCTGGCCACCTTCCCCCTCCAACCCTTTCAACGTCACCGCCTGACCATTACGCTGGTTTTTTTCCCCGTGTTCCCCCAGGTTAGTGAAAATCGGTTGCTGTTTTCTCCCCCCCTCCTTGAGCGCGCCTTTTTGAAAATCGTCTTTCCGGTTTGTGTTAAGGTAATTGGTTTGCCCCTTTTTTGGGGTTTCTTGGTCGTTTTCGAATTTGGGTGTGGTTGTGTGCGGTTTTTGATTTCTTGGGGATGCCCCTCTTCCCAAGGACAGTTTTACAGTTACGACCCTCTCCCCACTTCCCAAGGGCGTGTTCCAGGAGTTTTTCATGACGGAGATAATTTAACTTTCTGGAACGACGTTTGCCAGTTTTCACTTTTGAGATTTTCCCTTGTCCTAGCATTATTTTGGTCTTGTTTTTTTTTTTTTCGCCGGTCTCCCTACCCCATTTCTTTTGTCGGTTTTGAGCTCCGAAGGTTGTACGGACGTTCCCCTTTTTCGTACTCCACACTTTCCGCGATCCCCCGGGTGACCCACTTGGGACGTTTCGTTTCATGCGCGGACTCGGTGGATGCCCTTGTTCCCCTCGCCCCTGGAGATCCGCGCCCAGCCCCGGGGTAATTTTACTGGCCCCCAAAAACCCCAACAAGTCGCCACCCCCGCCACACACCACCCCCCTGTCCCAGTAATTCTCACAACACCTGACGCTATGTGCTGCGAGGTATTCACGATGTTTTCAGATGGTTGAGTGAGTTTTGCGCGCCTGTCGGGGGTCAGTGGAGGTCGTTCCTGATTTTGACCTTTTTTTCCACACACAGTGGAATGAGCCGGGGGGTGCACCCCGTCCTTTTTTGGGGGGCCTCCAAACTTCTCCTCTCTTTTAGTTTGTCATTTCCACCCCATTTGGCCCTCGGGGCCCCCGACACCCCAGCAGTCGCAGAAAGTCCCCCTTCACGTTGGGTGTTGTGTTGATTTTCTGAGCCCGTGTTATTGTTGCGTGGCCTTTTTTCCCTGAAGGGGCATCCTGACACCCCCCGGACCGGTTTACTGGTGTTGTGGGTCTGACCGCATTCTGGTCCCTGAGGCCCAACGTCCCACTCAACCCAAGGGATCCCTCAACATGTCTACACCCATCGCCTGACTTCGCCTCAAACCAAAGCCCGTTATCCCCACGTCGACTTCTGGTCGGGTTTACCCCTGATTGCCCCCCCCACCCCCTTTCGAAGGAATTCCGTCCCAGATTCCTGCGGGAAGGGACCCTGGAATGTACTTACCTTTACCGGCCTCGGGATCACCCCTTTGGTTACAGGTAGTTTCTTGGGCGGGCGACCTTTTCCTTGTTGTTCCTAGATTTTTTTGGCCCCCCTTCCGTCGAAAGTGCTCACTCCCTACCCTTTTGACAGTGTGGAACCCTTTTCCCGGAGTCAACCACTTGGTCGTTTTGGGAGTGTGTGATTTACGGCATTTCCGTAGGCCGTCAAAAATAACCTTCTCCAGTTTCCCCTCGGGGTCGCCGCCCACGGACTTTTGACATGGTTGACGTTTTCTCTCCAGTCTGCTAAGTGCCAGGCTCGTGGGTGTTTAGTGAGTGGGACTTTTGCTACGTCCCCAAAACCGGCCCAACGTCAATTATCCGTCTCTCTCTTCTCCCCCCCCCCCACCATACGTTTTGTTTTTCGTCGCGACTTTGCGTTTTTTGACCGGTTGTCGTATAGTGCGTACCTTGCAGTGTAGTTGGCCCCCAAACGCGGTTTTTGGTTGTGCGCCATCGCGCACGGCCAGTGTCTCACCCGGTCGACCTTTGTTGAAGTTTCGGGCCGTTGCCAAGAGACCCGCTGGGTGTTCTGGCATTTTTTTCCTCACTTGAGTTTTCCAAATCCCCCTCAACATACTCAGGCACCCCGTGGGGCGTTCCAGGCTTGGATTTTGAGGGCACCCACTGCGAGAGTTCCTAATTGGTCTTTTTTCGAATCCTTCCATATTGGCCGTTGGTTTACTCGGAGGAACCCCCTACCGCATGGTTTCGGCCCACCACCCCCCCCCCCCCCCCTTCCCCCGTTTTTCTTAGCCCCGGTGTTATACACTTTCTGTAGTTGCCTTCCAGTTCCTTTTCCTCGACGCGGGTGAGGCTCGGTCGGCCGCATTTAAGTGTTGTGTTGGTGTTTCTAAAGCCGGTGCCAGAAAGTTCCTTTATTTCGATGGCGGTTTATTTCGGTTCAGTGAGTTTTTAATTCTTGGCCAGCCCCTCCCAAGTTTCGCAGGGTAGTGTTACTTTTATCGGGTACTCTCTTCTTTAGAGTTTGAAACCTCGGGGCAGGACTACCCCTCCCCCTTTTTGTATTTTTTTTCCGTTGGGCCTGTCGACGGAAACCCGTTTTTTTTCTTCCCAGTTCCAACGTTTGATTCCCCCCCTTCCCCAAACACGCAAAACAAGTCCGTTTAAGTGGTCCTTTTTCGCGTGTTTGTTTGCCATGATTCCGGAGGGTCCATGAATGAAATGTGACATTTCGGGCCCCTCCTCTCCGGTTCTGCCAACAGGCCGGGTGAACCCCCAAACTGGCTCATTCCGAAAGGTTTCTTACCATTTCCAAGGCCTCTTCTGTGGGGATCCGCGAAACACCGTAAGCATTCCTTTTTCTCACCCTCACACATAATATAGTACAGCCACATTAGCTAGACAGGAGTGTTTGTTTCAGTCCGACCCGTAGGGTTGTTCTTTAGGGTCATGTGGCTCTTTTTGTGAGGGTTTTGGTTTTCCTTTTCTGTTTTTTTCCATGGGGGCTTGGGGACGTATTGGATTGGTCAACTTTTTTTGCACTCTCTCCGTGGCAGGAGATCCCCTTCCGACCCGTTCTCCCCCCCCGTTTGACCGTTTCATTTTCGAAAGCAACTTGTACGGTCTAGTATCTCCCCCCCACTTTGTTGTTCAGGGCACCTTATTTCCCAGGTTTGGAACCCAGAACTTTTCCGTCTCCCCCCCA
>Ga0179591_1343708_pt1 | contig 12418 bp, 7 predicted proteins | sample CZOMad2_1_08_16f_FD_182891 | JGI IMG/M metagenome (GOLD analysis project Ga0179591, IMG submission 182891) | Vadose zone soil fungal communities from Angelo Coast Range Reserve, California, USA - CZOMad2_1_08_16fungal (PacBio error correction) | ecosystem: Environmental > Terrestrial > Soil >... | reverse complement strand
CTTTCATGAAGTGATTGAATGTGGAAGAGCTTCTCCTCGTGGGACTCATGAGTCCCCCCAATAGAGTGACTGGTGTTAAACCCCCCTCCAGCCAGATTGGCTGCATATCTCGTTCTCTCCTTATGATTGTGAAGACTTCCGTTTTTGAGCCCCCCATCAAGTCGTACCTTACGCCCCGTGTCCCTCTCCCCTCTTTCTTAGATAAGCTTTCCCTAACACACCCCATGAAAGGGTCAGTTTTAGATTTCCGTCACCTCCACCTCTGATTCAATTCACTCTTCTCTCGGCAGTTACATAAGGCGATTAAGTGCGTTTCCTAATCCCCCTCTGTTTAAAAGGCAACGAAGTAGTGTTTTTTCGCCCCTCTAAACATCCCTAGACCCGAAGCCGGCGGGGGTCCTTCTTCCTTCCCGGGAATTTATACACAGCCTGCCTTTCACAGCATTGCTCACCCCCTGCTCCTTGTTTTTTTTCTTTCCTTCCCCCCCGCACTCGCCCGAGAACAAGGAGGGCTTTCCGCCAGTTCCGACACCTTCATGGAGCCCATGGAGAAGGGGCAGACAATAACCATCTATTTCTCCTCTCTCCTCTTTTTTTCCTTCTCACCCCTTAGGTGATTACCCTTGATCATTCATGTTCTTAACACATCTTCACCAGGACCCATTCCTCGTTTCGTATCCACGCCCAATGCTAGTCCTCCCCCTAGCGCGTTGAGTTTTTCTCGTTCTTGAGGCCGGCAAAACCCCTCTCTCCTCTGCTGACCATTTCTCTATCGCGTGGCCCTAATCAAATTCAACGGGCACTTTCGCCCGGACCTCTCCAACGACTCCCTCCGCCCCCCAGACCTCCTTCGCTCCGTTTTCGTTCTCCCCACTTCCCCGGCCCTAACCGTACAAATCAAGCTTTCTAATTTTTTCCTAAGAAGTTAGCCTCTTGAAGACGAGTTCCCCCTCTCTGACTTTCACCTTTTTGTACAGTCCCCCTCTTTTCTCCCCCCTCTTTCACCCCTGGCTCGAGTTTCAAGACGGAGGCGGTTCGAGACATCACCTCTTCCCTCCCCCTCGAAAACCTCCCTTTCCAGCCACATCCGTTCTCGTCCTTTCTTGACCCCCCCCCCTGTGAACAACTCAACGACAGGCGCCGTTTTTCATGGGCAGCCCGACCCTTTCGCCAGGACTCCACTTTCCCCTTTTCCCCTGCCTGCCCTTCAAGATGAAGTCCTTAAAACTACGCAATTAAACTGGAATTTCTCTTAAAAGTGGCCCCAAGGAACAGGTTCATCCCCCCCCCCCTCTGCCGGTCTAATCCCTTTTTTTCCCCCCTTTTAGCCCCCAAAGTCCGGGCATAATCGAGGCCTTTTTGGAGGCGTCCTTTTCGTAGTTTTTTTTAGTTTTGACCCCTTCCGGAGAGAGCTCTGAACGTAATGTGAGTCCCAGTTCCTTTCCTCCCTGCCTGGCCTGCCTTCTCCTTACCGGTTTAGAAAGACGTTTAAATATAAAAAGGGCCACTGGAACCGATTTCCACGGCTTTTCCATAACTCCTCCTTTTCAGTCATATCGTATACATCGACCTTGAGCGCCCTCCTCCCCCTCCCCCCCAGTCTTCGTGTAAGGTAACCCTGGGAGGAGAGAATGTTTTCCGTTCTCAGATGTTACAGTTCCCTCGTAGCGAATCTCTCCGATCCCTTTTTCCCTCCTTTTCTCTTCGTTGAAGGTAGTCCTGATCTCACATTAGATAGATTAAATTATCAACTTTCCCCTTTTACCAGAGTTTCAAAAGGGGGTACGCTCATACGGAGAAATCCGAGCCTCCCTTCCCCCCTCCCACCCCCTCTCAGACCTCCTTTTTTGTCCTCTTTTGGGTCTAAATTTGACGCCCTTTCCTGTGAAAGATAACGATTTAGAATTCGGTATGGAGCTCCGTCGCATTAAGGATACTGTCAGGTTTGACTCTCTTTTCTCCCCCCCCCCCCCCACCCCAACCCCCCCCCCAAAGGGACGTGCAAAGGAGGCCTTCTTCTCTTAGACTGTTTTCTGTTACTGTGACTGTACGCAGCGCGCTTGCTCCTACTTCTCTACGTCCTACTACTTTCGTTTCTCTTCCATTACTCGAGGTGGGAACCCCCGACGATCATCCTTTTCTTTCCTCATCCCCTTTTGTTGTTGTCTCTAGTCCGTGTGCGACCTTTTTGGAAAAGCACCTCTTATCTCCTCCCTCTGCATTCGCGCGAACTCTTTGGCGCGTTCCCCCCCTGCGGCGGAGAGCCCAGGCCTCCGATTTTTTCCCCCCGCCAGGCGAGAACTCAGCACGTCAACTGATTGCTGAGCGGTTTGACGCGTCTTCTCTCCCGGCAGAGTTCTTCTCACTCTCCTCCCTCTTTCGTCTCCCCCTCTCCCCCCCTCTCCCGGAAAGATGCAGGGTAACCCCCGCTCCGGAAAACCCACCTGAGCCCACCCGCCGAGGATGCACTCGTAGGATCGACTCTTCTTAGTAGTTCAGTCCCCTTCGATAACAGTTGGCCTCATTCACAGTGCGAGTGAGCGCATCATTCCTTTGTCATCCCCTTCCTACTCTAGGGACTCCTAACACCGTGAGGTTTCTCTGCTTTCCCTTCGCTTCTTTCCTCCCGATGCTAAATTTGTCTTTCCCTCTCTCCCTTTTTTTGCGACATACCAGGTGTGTTCACAGTCCACTGTTAGTCGTCAGCTTGCTTGAAATCAGACTCGACCACCCCACGGTGAGGCGGGGGTGTGTGCTTGTTTCCCCTCTGCCGACTTCTCTTCCTCCTTGTAGTGTTCCGTCCCCTTCCTTTTTTTACTTGAGTTTTTTCCCTTTGTAGGGATGTGTGCCATTATGCGTTATTTTCCTTTGAGGTCCATATCGAGTCGTCCCCTCGACCCCCGGAAAAGAGCTTAGCGTGCGGTCTCCCCTTTTTCTCCAGGCCACTCTGGCTTCCATTCTATTTTATTCACTTTTCTCCCCTTTCGAGAAAAAGACGGTTGTTCGTTTCGATTCTCCCCCTTTTCTCTATTACCTTGCTGATGTTGTTGTTGAGCGTCCTTTACTCTCCTTTTTCTTACTCCTAGATAGTATCCCGGGAGAAAAGATAGAGTCAGGTTTGACCAATAATGGTTCCGTTCTGTAGGGTGTCAGTAGTTACCTTTACGCGAATTTCCCTCACATTGGTGCCAGAGATGAAGGACTCCTCTTGTTTTCCCTTTAGTCCCACCCCCGAACAATTTTCTTTCTTGAGCCGTGGTCTACCTTGATCGTCTATCTCTTCCCCCTTTGACTTGATTCGACGGGAGCCCCTCTTAGTTATTAGACATCGGATGATTTTCCCCCTTTTTTGCTTGTCGTCGATTTGTTTGTTTTGTTCTACGTAGGCTTGCCGGCCCTAAGACCCGGCACGGCTTTGATGCTTGGTTTCTTGTCGCATCGCGTCTCGTTCGCCGTGGCGAGTTTCACGTTTAACCCTTTTCTTTTCTATATGAAGCACGTGCATTGAAGAGAAGTAGGACAAGTATAGCGATAGTGTTGTTTCGTCCCTAGTTAGTCCGCCACACTTTCCTGATTGACCCCAGCTCATATGAGTCGTTGTTTCTTTTCTTTTTACTGGCCGTTTTTATTATGCAATGCGATCGATCCGGTTGCGACCCTTCAACGTTACGCAGGAGGTGTATGATTCGATCATTCTCGACCCAGCATAGATTTGCGGCCGAACGCCCGGCTGCCCTTTTTGCTGTGGATCTTTTTTTCCCGGTTGTGGAACTGGGAACTCTCCAAGTTAGCCGGACGCCGTGATTTCCGTCGATCATTAGGCTCTTCGATCCAGTTGACCGTAATGCTGTCTTTGTCCACGACGGGTCCGGTGTAGAAATCGAAGGCGTGAGAATGATGTTTCGCCCCCTCAGTGTTCATCTTTTCCATATTTTTTTCGATCCCCTCTTTTACTTCCTGTTTATCAGAAAGCCAGAGATCCACGTGTCCTTTCCTTTTTCTGTCCCTTTCGCTTTAAAAAACGGCGGACCTTTTTAGGGTAGGAAGGCGACCAGATAACTTAGATCGAACCTGTCCTCAGTCGGCGCGCAAGACTTTATTAGGGAGTAGCCGCCTCAGAGCTATCCTAGAACGAGCATTCCCTCTGCTCTATCTCTAGCGCACGCTGGGGCTCGCCTCTCTTCCCTCCTTCGTGTCTCCCCTCTCCTTTTGCAACAAAGATCCCGAACGTAAAGACCGCTTATCAGCCTTCCCGCCCTCTATTCTTCTTTTTCTTGAGTAGACAATGTGGTCTTATATTCTTCGTTCGCCGTGATTAGCGATGTTGCGAACCCCACCTCCAAATGAGAGGAATTGGGTGTGCTGCCGCTCCGCTCCCTGTGTTCCCAAACGCCCCTAAAAGAACACCTCCCTGTTCTCCAGGAATGTCTCTTGAAATTCTAGCGCGCCGACATTGCTTCTTCGTCTCTTTCCTATTTCCCCCCTTTCGAGCTAAGGGTCCTCAAGGTCGGACTTAATACTACTCTGACGGATCCCATTGGGGTCCCGGAGGGGCACTCGCAAGCGACCCTCTTTCTATCCTCTATGTTGCCTGCTCCCCTTCTTTCCACCTATACGCAAACGAGGGGTAAAGGACATTTGCCGACGTTCGTGTTCGCGCCCCTTCTACAATCATTCTCAAGGCCTCTTCTGTCTTGAATTGCGTATTGTCAATAAGTCCTGATTCCCCACGTTAGTGTACTAATGAAGGTAAACGACTCTTCCAAATCTGGGTTCGACTTCCCAATCTGGCGCGAAACCCCCCTTCTTGTGCTCAGGCCGCAGCGCCCATACCCCCCCGGAAAAGATTAGACTAGGAGCCGAAAGTCTTCAGTCCCCCACTCACTTCCCCTCCTTCTTGAACGTTCTTTTCCTCCTCCCCGAAATTCGATTTAGGGGTCCCCCCCCAGTAGGAGGATAAATTTAAACCCTTCTTAGGCCAGTAAGCTGATACTTGAAACCCCCACCGCCCAGCACTGATCCTAGAGCGAGTTTAACACAAGTTTACGTTTTGGCTTTTCTGTGTCTGACCACAACGATCTCCTTTTCCCCCTTTTTTTTGCATTATAAGTACGTAATTCTTTCTCATCCCCAAGATTTACGTTTTAATAGACACGGCGACCGAAGCCTTGACCGACGATCGTCTAAAAAATAAGAAACTCAAGCCGCATTTTACGGTTAATTCCCTCCCTTTGCATACGAAAAGACAACCAGTATCGACCCCGGCTTTCCCCCAGAGGCCTGTTCATTAGCCCCCTTTTTCCCTCCCTCTCCCGTCGACTCCGTCGGGTTCAATCCTTTTTAGATAACTTTTCCGAAGCGGGAGACTACCCTTCTGTCTTGACCTTGTCAACCGTACTGCTTCATCAACCGGACCCCACGACAATCCTTTCCTCTTGTCTTCTACTTCCTATTAGACACACCTTTCACAGAGGAAGGATGCACGGTTGCTCCTCCGTAGCTGGCTATCCTACTTTTGTTGGGTCCGGAACAAGGGCCTGCCGCCCTTCGAGAGGGAGTCCCCACCGAGCCTTACCTAGGAATGAAATCGCTCGATCAACACCCCTGTGTATTCGATCTTTCCTTTTTTCACCCTGGCGTCACGGGAATGGCGCATCCTCGTGGCTGTTTGGATCCCTGTTTCCTTCTTTTTAGTGAAGAGATCGTTTTTGGTACTGTTCGGAGAATCGACAGTCTGACGGTCACCCCTTGAAGGTAGTCGAAATTCCCCCGACCGTCCTTTTTTCCCTTTTCTGAATAGGGTCAGCCTTACTCCACTACAACTGGTCCTCGACTTTATTTTTTTCTCAGCTATATACAAAGAATAAGGTTTCTCTGTATAAGAGATCATACCGAACCATTTCTCTCCCCCGAGACCATTCTCGTACATTCACCCCTGATTCTCGCCGGCCTTCGCTTTTTTTTCAGCTATCTGGATTAAGGAGAGAGCCGCTGAGACACTTGTTCCCTCCGTCTGATCGGGAGGGTCAGTATTTCTTACTCGCTAGTTACCCTTCTCGCACTGGGACGTGCGCGGGCAATCGACACCCGTCTGAAGTCCTAGCGTCGTCGCTGCATTCCTAGATTTGCTACGATCGCGCGGCTTTTCCCTCTCAGTCCCCTTGCCTCCAACGCCTGTGCCGTTCGCCGTATAAGTCTTTCTTCTTTCCACGGTCGATTTTACCCGCGTTCTCTTTAAAGGACCCCCTTTTTCCTTCTCTTCTTTCTTCGGGTTTTGCGTCGTCCTCGGAATTGGGGAGCGCTAGCCGGGCAACGGGGGCGTTCACCTGTATGGACAAACCGCTTCTGCGCCCTAGAGTCGGCTCTTCTTTTTCCTCCCGACGGGTTTTTTTTTCCCCTTCGACCGCGCATCCTCTCTTCCTCCGTTTTTTTAAGAGGGATTTGTAAGGTGACAAACCCGTGGGATCTTTCATCTCATCGTAGCTTTCTGCGCATCGGCGTGCGCAGTTTTTTTTTTCCCGGGGTCCCGCCCCGTTAGTTTCATCTCTCACAGGGCCGGCGTTTCACGCGCTTTCGACAGGTCAACCTGAGAGCGTGAGAGTGAAGCTATTCTCTCCCCCTCCTCTTTGCTTAAGCGCCGCTTTATCCCTGGAGCCTTCCTTTTCTTTGTCGTCAATGGACCCCGTCAGCGTGGGCAAAGTTGCGATAGGCCTTGATCAGATGCTCCTCCCTCGTCCGTCTTTTTTTCTCCAGGCCCGGTTGACCGCCATTTTTACCTGTTAAGTGCGAGAATTTGGATCGAGAGGGAGAAACGATGCTACGATCTAAACCTTATGGCCGTGAGTCTTCCTCTTCTGCGCGTTTTCCCCCTATTATTCCCGCTCCGGCCACCGTGCAGGACAGACTCCCGGTTTGTCAATCACTCTCACTCTTCCGGTTTCTATCTCCGTGTTCGTTAGCTAGTTATCTCTTTACGTCACCCCTTCCTCGGGGGTGATGTTATCGCCGTACCGGTAGCCAAGTCTCTTCTTGAGTATGGGCATTGTAGAAGGGGCTCGTCGGGATGGCCCGTCTGCGTTTTACAGGCGTCCTCTCTATTCGATGTCTCTCCCCAGGTCGCTTCTCCTTTTACTTTTCTCGCGCAGTCCCCTGATACCATTTCCCATGCCCTAAGGAGTTGCGAATTTTTGAGAGGCATCCAGTCTCGGCCCCACCCTCTCCATTTTATTCGATGGCGAACCTTGTCGATCATTTTTTTTTTTTTATGGATTTGAGTTGAATCTCGAGCTTCATGAGGCGTGAGACGCACTTTTTGTAGTCCGGCTAAAAAGGCTTCTCTGCCCTGTCCAGTTCTTTTTCGTTTTGTTTCCAGCGTTGTCGCCTCGGCTGACTAGACGAATGAGGTTAAGTTTTCCTCATTTCTTGACTACCCGGAAAGGTGACACTTTTTCCTCCACCATCCTTTTTCACGCTTCAGCGTCGTCTCCATGATCGCCTCTAGACTGACAAGGGCTCTTGAGAAAGAACTCGTTTCATAGGGATAAATGTCCGATTTCCCGGCGTTCGTTAGATGAACTCCCCCCATTTCCCCCCCTCTTCTTTTTTTCCTTGTGGACTTAGAAGGACTTCAGCGATGCTATTGGAGGATGTTTCGGTATGTTGGGATCTGTCGTTCCCTAGGTTTTAAAGTTCGTTCGTGCCTTCTTCTCTGATGAAAGTAGAAGCTAGACGCATCGCTTCTTGTGGTGAGCTCCTCTCTTCCTCCCCTGCTCTCCCTTGAAGACACCTTGAGCTGTATGGGAGCCCTTTAGTTATACGCATGGAAGTTGCGTTGGTACTGAGACTGTCTCCCCTATCCGAACTTTCCTCTTCCACCTCGAAGTGGAGGTAGATGCTTCTTTAAGCCGATGATCGAGGGAGATTGAGGTTGACCCCTCCCCTTTCCCTTCGACCCTCTTTTCTCATCTTTCCTTGTATGGGGAGGTTGAGAAGGCTCCGAGATTTTCCTTGGAATTTTTAGAATAACAGAGGCCTGTTCGCCTTCGCCTTTCCAGTCATGCCGCGTGTCACCCTTTCCCTGGCCCTCTGACCCTCCCCTGTCCGCCAGCGAGCTGAGTGAGCCATTGTGCGTAGTGGTTCTCGCCGAAGTCGCCCCCCCCCCATTGTCCCCCTTTCCTTTCCTCTTTGGCGTCGTCCGCCCGGAGAAGACTACATTGAGAGAGTAGAAGTTTTGAGCATCTTCCTCGATTTCTTACTTTTGCTTTTCCCCTGTCGCGGCCCACGTAGGATTGTTTTTTTTTGCCCGCGACGCGGTCGATCACTTATTACCTGTTCGGAGAGTTCTTCCTTTCACTCCTCCCCCCCGTGCTCTGAAGTGTCGTCCCCCGCAGCCTTAGCTATAGTCAATGAGTAGGCCAAGCGTCCGGCGAGGGAGATTGCCTCTACTATCTTGCTGCAACAACGTAGATGCCTTGATAGACCCGCTTAAATTTTGACCCCGATCTGGGCTGCCCCACTAGAAAGCCCCCTCATCCTGAAGTCCTCCAGCACCCGTTATCTATTTTTTAATCCAACGTTGTGTTGTTTTTCTTAGATATGCTAATTGTTATTCTTCCGGCGTCTGCATGGGGGATAAGCTGTTTGACTTCACCATTTAGTTTTTTCACTCAGCGGGCTCTGCTGTTCTCCCCTCGCCCCTCCCGAACTTTTTTCCCACAAATCCATTCCCCAGACGCACGTCCTCTGATCTGGTCCCCATAACTCAAGGAATCTGGCAATATCTCCTGCTTGCGTGGTTATCCTCCCTTCTTCCCCTTACGTCGGGGGAGGTCTAACGAATAGAAACCATTAGAGCTGACTTCTAGAAAGATCTTCTTCCTGAAAAAATACCCCCGCGAAGGTCCCTTTTTGGTCAAAGAGACCCTTCAAGATAACGAGATTTCTTCCCCTTTAGTATGGATTTTCGGCCGTTTCCCCCCTTCTCCTCTTTTTCCTTCCCCCCTTCCCGGAAGATCGCCAGATGGTAACCCTGAAAGGTTCCGACGTCCTGATTCGAGACCACGACTATCATTTCCTCCAAGATCGGAGGTGGATCTCTAGGATACTCCGTTAGTTCCAAGAGATGTTTTTCAAACGGATTCCGACTTCGACCAGTTTGTCAGTTGGTGTCTTCCTCTCCTTTCCAGCCCTTTTCTCCGTGTCCCAAAAAGAGGCGCAGACGATAGAAAAACCTTAAACTGATTATAAACACTGGTAAGGGAAGTTCTTCCTGTAAGGAAACCCCCCCCCCCAAGATTCGAACCTCTCTCCCTCCCTAGATTCCCCCTCCCTCCCCACCTCTTTGGATTGAGGGATTTGCCGCGCCAAAGTACCCGGCCTTCATGTGCTTCTCCACCCCAGCTGAACGCCCCCCTCCTTGGTGAGAGAAACCCCAACCTACACCCTCCGAGCGCGCGTTTTTTACAATTGAACTTTCTTTCGGACTAATAGCTCCACCCCCACGATCGCGATCTTTGCCCCAACAACTGTCTCTTAGAGATTGAGGGCTTTCCCATATTACCAGCCCGAACTGTTTCCCCTTTAGACAGGGCCGTCTCTTCCCTTCCGATTCTACTCCCTCCGTCTAATAATCACTACAGACTAGTGGGTTTCCCGCGTAAGGCCTACCCCTCACAACGCAAACCCTCTAGCCAATTTTTTTCCTTTCTCCCCCTCCCCCGCCCCCTGCCATCGCGCATCCGTACCCTATGAAGAACTTCATTAGTGCATTCAAAACTCGAGTCAGATAATAGGCTCCTCCTCCCTCCCTGTTCTTCCCCTCCCAGTTCGTTTTCTGCGACCCTTCCCCCCTAGTGTCACTCCCCGCGACGCCCCAACAATCGTTCCTGTGCCTTCCTTAAAAGTAATCCGTCCCCACCACAAAGCCTAAATGTTCAGTTATGGCCGGTGGCCGAGTCTGATGGTGTTAGCCCTATTACCCTATCCCGACTTGGTCGTCGACCTCATTATGAAGATAGTCGTCTTTCCAATCACCCCATCGCCAACCAATCCTCCTGAATCTGTACAATTGTGCAAAGCGATTCGTAGTGGTGCTCGAGGCGGTCGCCGGTGCTAAAAAGTCGCAACTCCTTTCCTGGGCCTACAGAGGAATTTTGTCCCATTTTCTTCCGAGGCTAACGCTCTCTCGGGCCCTGTTCGGAGAAATCGATGCTCGGAAGAACAAACCTCCTCATCAGGAGTCCTACAGCACTCCGCGGAGACAATGAGACGTTACCCTTTCGACTGGGTGACTTAACTCCCCTGGTCCCCCTCCTTATTGTACCTTGTTTCGAAGAACATCACCCCAGAAAAGTTAGGGTTCGGTAGGGATTCGAACTAATCGCGCGAGCCGAATCTGAGCGGAAGGTCAAACAACACCGGGCGGTCCTGCAGGAATCGCGTTCCGCATGTTCTCGGCCAGTTCGGAGCCGAAGAAGCAGCTAGTTTGTGAAGAAGGTGTCGCCTCTTGGGGACAAGTCAGCGTGTACCCGCTCGATTCCGACTCTTCTTCCTCACTTTTTTGAAAAGTAAGTGCTTCCCGGGTTTCCAAAACGGGATTTGCTGCTTGGACGTTCGCGGAGAATCGTCGGAATAGCTTTCTGCTCTGACTCGCGGCAGGGAGGGCCCCCCGAATGCGGGGGCGTCCCAGTGCCTAAAAAGACTGTATTTCTTATCCCCTCAGGAGAGATGCTCTGCTCGGTTGGGTAGCGTAGTCTCGATTAAAACGGTTTTCTCATCCCTTGTTTGACGTGCCTATCGTGGCCGGCGCTGTGACCGGACGGCAGGACGTTTGTAGGATGATGGGCAATATGGGGGCTTAACCTGGGAAGTCTCCCCCCACCGCGCGGCGCCGCAGGTGACTCTTAATACGAGGTGCGATTCAGACAGATGGGCGGGGGCCATCGACCCGGCTCCCTATAATAATACTCGTTGTTTTTTTTCTCTCCATGCTTTTGGGGTGCCGCCCGTCGGATCTGGATCTCATTCTTAGCCTTCGCGCATTCGGCGCGCGCGCTTTGTACGTACCGTTACCAGGTGAATATTCTTAGAGCGCTAACAGGCTTTTAACCCCCCCGAGGGTCACGCGCGGCCCCCGCTTTTCCGAGCCGTCCCCTAGTGGGACTGTCTGAGATGCTTCTCTCGCGAGCCGATAAGTCGGCTTACACGCCCGCCGCCTCTTCCCGGCGGACCGGCCTTCCAGTGCGTTGCCGGCAATGGACTCCAGAGGGCACAATGAGAGATTAGCCCTTTTGCTAGAGGAGGTTAATACGCTTCTCCGACGAGGACGTAGTAGTGCACCGGCGTGACAATGTGAAGCTGATTTCCCCTTCTCTACTGAGCCTTTATCTATCTTGAAGGTGACGTCTGCACTTAAGTCCCTCTGAAAATTACCCCCCTTGAAGCGTGCGGATCTCTCCGCGAGGGAAGTCAGCTGCGGCCACCTTCTTGGGGCACTGTCTCCCTACCTGGTTTTTTTTGACCGTCTCACGCTGTTCGGCTTCTCCCTGGCCGATGAGGATCTAGTATAAGAGAGGTTTTTAAGCGGGAGGCGCGGGTGATTGTTCTTCTTCAAGCGGTCTCCTCCCTCTTACTATTTCGGATTTCCCCCCCTTATGGACCCCTGTAATTCGAAGGGTATAAGGAGGTTGATTATTTCGTGAAGGTGAAAGGAGGCTTCTCGAGGTCGATGTCGCCTAACAGAACGGATCGGCGCCGCCTTTTCGGAGTCCTCTCGAGGATTTCCCCTCCACGTCTTTTGCCAGGTGTGAGCACCTTCCTCCCTTCTTCACCAAGAATTTGGTCGCTTGGTTGAAAAATTGTCTCTTGGTTTGAATGCGTGTTCTGTTAGCTTGAGAGTGCAGGCCTTGTCTGCCTCCTCGTAGTCCGAGGTTCGACCCAGTTTTTCTCGTCCTTCCAAGTGCACTTGAGCCGTTGTCGGATAAGTCGCCCTACTGAGCCTGGCCCCTGAGTGATAGTCGATTTCGTGCCGACGCTAATGGGTGACGTTCGCCGAGCTTATGAAAGCCGAGTTTTTCATTATGATCCGATAGAATTAAACGCGTGATCGGGTTCCACGCGTAGTTTATTCTTCTTTAACGGTGCTTTAGATTTCTCGTCGTCGGAGTCTGCCCCTCCTTGTCATAGTTTTTTCTTCTTTGTGACGTAGAATTGACGACGACATACGAACTACGTCGGTGGCGGCGGGGCGGCGGTTTCGTTCCGATAGTGATTTCCCTATGTTAGAATTGTACGTTCCCTGTCCTGATAGCTTACCAGGAAACTTCCTAGAACTCTTAACGGGCTGTTTTCTTCTGAGATATTGTTGGCTAGAAGTGATCAAGCCCTCCACCTTTCCTATTGACAGTCCCCCCAATAGAGG
>Ga0179591_1321895_pt1 | contig 12418 bp, 21 predicted proteins | sample CZOMad2_1_08_16f_FD_182891 | JGI IMG/M metagenome (GOLD analysis project Ga0179591, IMG submission 182891) | Vadose zone soil fungal communities from Angelo Coast Range Reserve, California, USA - CZOMad2_1_08_16fungal (PacBio error correction) | ecosystem: Environmental > Terrestrial > Soil >... | reverse complement strand
TTTTTTTATTTTGATTGTTGTCTTGTCTTCCACTTGGCTGCCCCCCAAAGGTCCTATTCCCCTCCGGCCAGGCAACCCCACAATGTTTGATCCCCAGTTGGACAAATGGATAGCCGTTTTTTTTTTTTGCTCCCCCTTAGTGCCCCCCATCATAATCCCCAAATTTTTTTTTTTTTTTTTCTCGCCCCAACATCGTTTTTCCCCGTGTAAATGGCCATTCTCGATGTGTTTTTGTGTCCCACACTGCCCCACGCTCCTGTATCACCTTTAATTTATGTAATCCATCTTAAATTGCTCCTTACGGGATTCCCCCTCTCTTCTCTATTTTCGTCCCTTCTCTCTGCGCGTTTTTTTCTTCTCCGTGCCCCTTCCGAAATAACCAACTGGGGCCCTGCCTGAAACTTGGGGCAATCCCTGACCAACTATCTTATTCTGTCACGAGTTTTTTTTTCTGTCCTCCTCGAGTCTAGTCATGTTGGGCCTACCCCCCCAATTTTGTTTTTTTTTGTTACCCCCAGCCCCAATCCTACCCAAATGTTTTTTCATGGATTGCCTAGATTTTGTCTGTTCCGCTCTTCTCGTTAGAATTAAGCCCTCAATCTTTCCTAAGGTCAAACAAATGTTTTGATTTATAATATTTTTTCCCCCCCAGGGTGGACCCCAAGGCCCCTTAGGGATCGGAGACAGTGTTTTCGGGGCCTCCTAATAATTTTCGAAGGCGAGAACTGACCTTTTTCCCGCCGTTTTGCGATTTCTCTCTATCTAAACACCCGAAAAATCTCACGTTGTGACCAAATTTTTTTTTTCCCCCCTTGACGTTTTTTTTTTTTGACTTTTTTTTCCACTGCGCAAACATCCAAAAACCTCCACTGACCCCCCCTTTTTACAATTGCCTTGATGTGTTTGCCCCCCACTGTCCCCAGTAGTGCTCTTCGGAGATAAGGCAGATGACTTCCCACAACCTTCCCAGTGAAACACCGTGGTTTGGCTGCTCCGTCTTGTCAAATATTCCTTTATTTCTTGGTCAGGAGAGTCTTGAGCTTCTTCTGTCCTAATCCTGATACCGATTCGGTTGATCTTCCCGTTAAAATTTTTCTGAGCCTTCTCACTGTTCCTCTTTTCGACCTTTCATCGTCTTCTTCTCTTCATATTTTTTCGGGTTGTCCTCAGCACGAGTCGTCTCTCCTTTTTTTTTGTTCTTTTCCTGTTTCACCATATCTTTATTTTCTTTGGTCAGTTCAGAGGATGCAAGTTGCGGAGCTTGTTTTTTCCCTTCCAGTCTCCATTGGTGTGCCTTTATCAGCCCGATATATAGCCTGCCCTCCCAATAAATTTTAAATTTTCGTTCTTTTCTTTATCTTTTTCGACTTCTCCAAATCCATTTCCTTCACCCCCCTGTCCCAACCTTATAGCTTCCCTTGTTTTGTAGGTTTGTGCCATCCCGAGTCAGATCTGCGGCAATCTCGGTCGAGCGCCGATTCTACGAGAACGTCACCTCTCCCTTTTACCTGTCCTCTCTCTCCTCTGATTCCCCCCACGACCCCTTTTTTTCTCCGGGGAGGATGTATGTTTATCCCAATTCCCACTGCATTTTTTAAAGTCTTTGTCGTTTTATTTCTGCCTCTGCTCTTCAATTACCTTTACACCAATTAAGTCTCTCCACGTCCCCCCCCCTTTGAATTCCCCATCAACCCTATGAGTTTTGACCCCAGTCACAGTACCCCCTCTCATCTGATAATATCACCTATATGCACACACTTCAATTGGACAAGAAAAAATAATTTCACTCGTGTTGTCTTCCCCCCCTGCAAAAATGGCCGTTCGCCTTTAGCCGCTTTCCTCGCTTGAGTAGGGAAAAAAATGCAAGTCAAGTTGTGTTTCTCCTGGCTCTCCTGTTAATTGCAGTTCTCATAATTATCCCCTTTTCGTTCCTTCATATCCGCTCCCATCAGTCATTTGGAAGTCCAGGTTTTCACAAACCTTTGTTTCATTTTCTCTCCTTCCCTTCTACTTCCTCCCCCATATAATATGGCCCATGGAAAACCCCCCTGCGAAATTGTACCTCCCTCCATGTTGTTCTTTTTTTTTTCGCAGTTCAAACACCTACAATACGTTAAGTTTGTTTCCCCCAAAAAACCTGATTTTCATTGGTTTTGTCCAGCTATGTTGAGGAGGGTTTAAGTAATATCCCCCCCCCCTGTTCCCCTTTCAGTTTCGTCCTCATTTCCATTATTTTGTTTCGTCCCCTGCCCAGATCCCCTCTTGTGAAGTGTATTCTCATTGGAGAACCCCCTATTGCCCACTGTGGTGCCTTAGGGTTTCAAAGTCTTGAATTCTTAACCGGAAGATCGCGGAGAAAATTCTATCTCTTCCTCTCGTCTTTTTTCCCTCCCTTGTCAACCCCTTTTTAGGTTTCCTTGGCACCCCCCCACGAAAAAACCCACCCCCAGTTTCCACTGGCTTCTGTGACTCTCCATCTGCCTGTGCTTCCCAGTAATTAAGACCCCTTTTTAGTTTGTAGGATTGGACCCCTCCAAAAACCTTTTTGTTCCCCCAACCCAAACCCAACAAACCACACACACAAGCGTCTCAGTAACATAGTTTGAGTCCCTCCCCCTTTTTTTTCCGCTCTCCCCCTTCCTTCTAGCCCCACCCTCCTCCTCATATCTTCGTCTTCCTATTGATCGAGGTCTACGTCATGACTTTCCATTTATACCTGTTGCCGCAGAGGACGGTGGGTATTAAATTCCCCTTGGGGTTTTTTGGGACCCAACACACACCCCCTCCCAAATCCTCATCGTGGTCCTTACTTTCTTTTTACCTTCGTTGGAGGATTTTCCAAATGTTATTTTTATTAAACCCGTCAAAATGTCCCAACGAGTCCTTTGAATTACAACTGAGAACCCCCCCATCTTTTTTCCCCCCCTCAGATTTGAGTCCTCCTTCCTGGGCTGTACTTCCCTCCATTTGTGCTTCCCTTTTTACCAGTGGACACAAATTGGAACCCCCATCTTCTCTTTTTGTTGTTGTTTGAAGAGATTTTTTCATTGTGATTGTGTGTCCCCTGGTTATTCCCCCTTTTCTGCCACCACTTACATCCCCCCTCTTAATTAACACCCAGGTACTTTCCTCAATCGGAAAAAGGTTCTGGTTTCTCATTTTTTCCCCGTTGGTTTCCCAGTGACGTTTTTCTGCAGTCTAACAACTTTCCACCCTTTTTTTTCACGAACCCTTCCCTTTTACACTGTTTCCATGCCTTTTCTCTTCTTTTGTCTTTTGTTTTCCCAAATGACACCGGCCTCCACGAAAAGTCTCCACGAGCGGTTGGGGGCGTGATGTCCCAACCTGAATTCCTGCAATCTTTACCTTTCTTCTTCAGTGCGCCCTCTCTCTATGCTCTCTTTCCCTCGTCCGTTTTTTTTCTATCTTCTTCTTAGAGAACCCTTGACAAACACTATACTGTCCCCTATCATTGTTTTGTTACCCTCCTTTCCAACTAAAATATTTGCATACCCAGAGACCCGGCAAGTCTGGTGAGTCCTCTCGAAGCCTCTTCTTCTCTTGTTGGGCTCACCCCCCCCCCAGTTTTGTTTTGCTTGTGTTTAAACCCCCCCAGATTAAATCCCCCCCCCCAAGTGTTTCCATTTAGTTCCCACGTGTGATTGTCAAGCATTAGGAGAAGTCTCCTCTAGATTCTTCTTTTATTCAAGACACTTTTCCCTTAAACTCGTAATAAGGTCAACCCCCTTTTTTATTTATCCCATTCCTACCCCCTTTTTCTCCTCCCCATTGCACAGTTCTTTCTCTTCTGCTTGGGACAGGGACCTGACACTACATATGTTCTTTCGGGATTACTTGAACGAATTTTTGATACACCTTTCTCTATCTTACACACACTAAGAAAAAATATCAATGTGTAACCCCTTTTTTTTTTTTTTGTGCCCCCCTCTGGCTTTTCCCTCCTTTTTGAAACTGCCCCTCTCCAAAACTCCATGATTTTTCATGACGTTGTCTTTTCCAATTCCCCCTATTATGATGTCGTCTCTTCGATCGCGCGATAACTTTCCGAGAGTCTCGTCCCCCCTTCCCAGTGAACAAGGGTTTGGAACCTTATCTTCGAAATATCCCCCCCCCCTCCTGATGGTTTTAGAGATGACAGCCCCGATTTTAGGCTCATTTACATTAACATTTTGTGAGACCTTCGCCCCCCCCTGTCCCTTGATTTTTTCCTCCTCCTCTTCTTCATCTTCTTCTTCCTTAATCTTTATTTTTTCCTCATCCTGCGACGACTCTTTTTTCTGTGTGTTTTCAATATTTTATTGATATGGTAGATGCGATGGTTGCAGTGCTGACTCTCTAGTTTTTTCTTCTCCCCCTTTGTCTTTGTCTCTTGCATTGGTGTACTGAGTAAATTGATTCTTCTTCGAAAGCGCCTTTCCCTTTGTTCGGGATTTTGGTAGTCTAAAATACCGTACTTTTTTTTTTCCATAACTAGCACGCCCCTTTTTCTCTCTTACTTGTTTTCTTTTTGTTTTCCCTCAGTATATCGCGCGGTCCACATTACGACCTTCGTCAGATTTTCATAGCCGCCCATATATAATTCCCCCTTTTTTATATTTTGCCTTTCTCTTGCTGGCACAACCCGCAAAAACCAATGGTCTTTTCATTTTTTTGTCTTTTCTTTCGCCCTGACCGGATTTTTTTCTTTGTTTTTCCCCGAAACGACCTCCCCACATATTTGTAATGCGTCTTATATCCCTTTCTGTTCTTATAAATTTACCTCTTACACCATGTAAACTCGGCTGCCCCTTTGACCACTCTGTTTTCTTCCCTCCGGCCCAAAACTCTTGTTCCCCCCACTTGAGTCCCCCCTACTATCTTGACTATCTATTTACTCACACAGCATGTTACGGAAAAAAATTCCTCCCGCAGGTTTCGTGGATGATTCCCCCAAGTCCCTCTAAGTGAGTTCCGACGAATGCCGCGTATGAGTTTGTCCCAAACCCAGCCCTGAAAGGTGTGGGACTGGTCTTGTTTCCATGTCACCAAGCTTTCCTAGTCAGTCAGATCTTCCTTTGCCTCCCTCCCGTCCTGTTTTTCCCCTTTCCGCTTCGCGTCCCCCCCCCCCTTTTTTCCCCTCCTCTTTCCGATCCTGCTTCTCTCTCTTCGACTATACCACTTGACAGGGGCTGTTTTAAATACATGTTATTTTGCAGTTTCACAAAACTCTCCTCCCCTTAGTTTCAAAAACAAAAATTTTTTTTTCCACAATTTGTTCTTTTTCTCTTTTTTTTCCGCTCTGCTCGGCAGAAGTGTAGTCTTTTCTCAACCCCACTTAGTTCCTTGTTACTTACACCCCCCCCAAGCCCACTTGCCTTGATCTATGTGCCTTTCTCTCACCCTGGTTATGTTTGCTTTTCAACAATTATGATAAAGTTCCCCCCCCCAATTTTTCCCCTTTTCATAGTCTTGCCTTCCCCAGCCTTATGACTTCGATTCTATTGATTGTAAAGATGACAATCGCAAGTGGTCATCCCCCCCTGACGTTTGTAGTCTTTTCCTTTTGGTCCCCACCGACACCAAAACATTTTTGGTTGTTGCCCAACCCTTTCTCTTGCTTCCCCGCTTGTCCTTCTCCATTTTGCCTGTCTTTTCCCCCATTTGAATAATAAATATGGGAGGTTTTGTCTGGTTTTCCCAAGGGCAGGATCCGTTTTCTGGATCCCATGTTTGCCGAGTTTTCTCCCACCCCCCCCCTTCTTCTCCATAGGATCTCGCTTGTCTTCACGTCATGTTTTCCCCCGGTTCCTCCTTTCCCCATTCAATTATGGGAAGTCACCTTTGTTTCTGTCGTCCGTTCGGTTAGACTTGTCTTGCCACACACAAGAAAATAAGAGACGTTTCCCCCTACACCTTTCCCTTTTTCGCTTCCCCCCCCACCCTTCTTTTTCTCTTTGTTCCTTGTTCTATTCACCCAAAGTCTCACCACGAGACTTCCCTCCCATCCCCTTTTTCCCCCCGAGACACATTAATGCATTTTCCCTAGTAGTAAAATTTTTGGAAGACAAGTGGCCCCCTTTAACCCCCCTCCCACTTTTTTCCACCAACACCTTCTTCTTTTCTCTCCCTTCGGTTTTTTCTCTGACCGACCTTTTTTTTTAGTGTGTCCACTTTCTTCACTCCAATTCTCTATAGTATCCTACAATCATGCGACTCAACATATTCTGTGAAATGCTGGGTTCTAACCGGTGGTCCCCTTGTTGTGGCCTTTTTTTTTTTTTGCTTAGTCCCCTTATTCGCCCCCCCAAATCATGAACATTTTTTTTTGACTTTCAAAAACTGGGTAACCCCCCTTGACTTCTCTTTTCGGTTGTTGATTGTGTACCAAAACTGACATTCCCCCTCCCCTATACCTTCGCCCCTTTTCTTCTTTTCCCTTTCCCCTTCCCTTTGCCCATCTTAAATTGTTTTTCTTCGTGTCTGGCTTGGAGTCCACTCTGCTTCTTTAGTGAGTAGAAAATGTATTAAACAACTATTCCTGTTATTATCATGCACACCCTTCTGGTTCCCCCCCTCCCCCCCCCACTCAAACTTTTCTTAATTTTTGACTGAAGAACCGGCCCTTTGAGTTCTGAAGGTCATCATTAATAGGTCACATTTTCTAACACAACTTTTTTCTGTTTGAACCAATTCTTTCAATCATGACCCAAACTTTTTTTTGCCCTTTCTGTCCCCACCCTGAGGGCTTTTTTCTAGGTACACCTGCCTTCTCTCCCCTTGCTTCTCTGTCAGACTTCAATGACAATAAGGGTCCCCCCCAAATATAATAAGGTTAAAAAGTGTTGTGCATTTAATCACTTACTGTCACACAGAACTTTTCCTTTTTTTTCCCAAGGCACGCGATTTTCCTCGAGCGGGCCGGTCCCCGCACCAGAACTCCTTGTAATTAGGCCCCTGATTTTCAAGGGAATTTGATAGTCACTTCCCTAGTACAACCATATACCACACCTCTCCATGTTGTACAATTTTTTTTTTTTTTTTTTTTTACCACGCCGTTGCTTTTTTCAGTTTTTGGAACCTGTCCCTCCCACACAATACAAACAACCCCCAGTACTTTCCTGCGTTGTAATGCAATATTAGGGTAGGTAGAGGATTCTATTCTCTAGTTCCTATCTCTGCAACCTTTCCCCCCTTAACCTGGGTTTTTATGATACGCTGGTCCCTTATCAAAATGACTGCTGGATTCGCTTTCTTTTGCGCGTCCCATGATCATGATTCTGCTCTGATTTCAAATTAAATTAGGTCCGCAGGGAGCCACACCTTGACCTTTTTCTTTTTTTCCCTCTTTCTCCTTATCTAATCTTTTTATGTTAGTCCCTCTTAATTTTTCCCTTTTGTGGACATATATTTTCTCTCATGTACCTCTTCTCCGGGGGCTCCCCAGTGCTTAGCTCATTTTCTTCTCCTTCCCCCATTTTTGACTTTTTCTTTTACAGACTTTAATCCTAGCGCGGCTCTATCGCGCAAATATTACCCAAAATGTGTGAGTTGCTTGTTTTATAGTGGAGGAGAATATCCCCCCCCCTTTTCATGTTCCCCTCCTACATCCCTCCCAAGCCCCTTCTCTCTTCCAATTGTTTTTTATCCCTTTGAGTCGAGTAAATTATCTTTCACGACCCTATTTATAGACTAAATCTTTGGTCCTCTATTTTTGTTTACCTTCTTCTCTTGATGGCCCCCCCTGAACCCCCCCCCATTGTCCTACGGCTTCTCCTCTTCCTGCGTACATGGATGGGTAATTCAGTCGCGCCCCGAGAAAGAAACTCAATTCCACCCTTTTTAAAATTTTTATATCACCTGTTTAGATTGACCTCTTTACCCAAATGTAAGAGAGACCCTTCTTTTCGCTTTTTTTTCAGTCGTTCCCCCTTCACCCTTTTCGCTCAAACTTTCATCACCTCACCCTATACAACACCCCCTTGCGTGCATCAAATGAAAATTAATGTCTTTTCGTTTGTGCTTCCCACAATCCCCTCTTGACTGAACATGCCGCGCTGTCCTGCGTTGCGGTCACCCTTCCCACCGTTCATTGTGGGCTACTTGGCTATGTCCCCCCATCAGTTGAATAATTTTTTCAATGTTTTTCATTTCATCTCTCTCTCTCTCTACATCAGTCATGTTTTCCCCTTTCCAGTTTCTCGTCCCCCCCCCTTTTTTCACTTTGCCTTTTTCTCTTCTCTCTGCCCCTTCTTGCTCTCCCTCTCCCCTTCCATCTCCATATCTTCCCACCCATCAAGGGACAGACGCCATTGTTATTTTTTGTATATTTGCAAAAAACTTCTTCCCCTCAGTTTTAAAAAACCCCCAAATTTCCCCTTTTCCTTTTTTATTTAGGTTTTGTTCCTCTGTGAGATTTAGGAGCCTTTTTTAGCTAGACCAAAAATTTTGTCCCAGGCAGTCGTCCCTTTCATTACCCCTCTTTCTTGTCTCTTCTTCCCCCGTGCTCCTCTCTGTTCTTTTCTCTTTCCATGGGTGTGAACCATGCTTCCCGCAAACAATTGTTTTTTTATTACTATTCCCTTATTGTCTGAATTATACTCATCTAGAGGAAATTCCTCTCCTTCTGGTAAGATGACACTTCAAGTGGTTCCATTGCCCCCCCCCCTTTTTTCTGATGTTCCTTTTCCTTTGGTACCCCCAGACCCCAAAACACCCCCCCATTTTTGGACCAATTTCAGTTGCTCGTTTACTCCTCCACTTACCTACCAAGAACCCTCTTTTGGTTTGTATTTTGATGTACCCACATGACCCTTTTTTTGCCCCTTTCGTATCACAGTATTCCCCTCCCTCTCTCCCTTGGATTCTCCCACAAACTCTAATATCTCTCTCCCCCCCCCCATGTTGGTACGTCCTTTCTCATTTAATTATTATTTGACAGCTCCATGGATTTTTGTCGCGTTCTTTCTGTTTGCTCTTTTTCCCCCCCCCCCACCCCCCCCCCCTGCCCCCATCAGGAGATTTTCCCTTTACCCTTGGTTCCCCGAGTTTGTCGAGAGTCAAAAACCCTTTGGTTTAAGGGTTTCTCCCAACAAGTCAACTGTTTTCCAGAGTCCTGTGAGAACCCCCACTCCCCCCCTCCGATTTTTCTCGTCCTTTTTGCAATGCCTTTCTTTGTTCTATTCCGTTCCTTGTTTGGCCCGAGACCCAGTTTTCACCCAAACCTTTAAAACCCCCTCTTCTCTTTTCTCCCTCCTTTGTTTTGTGATCTGTCCATTTTATGTCCACTTGAGTCCACTTTGGTCCCACCCCCCCCCTATTGATTCCCTAAGTCCCTCCCCCTCTGGTACTCCCCTCTTCTGTCCCACAACAAGTGTTTTTTCACTTGGGTTTTTCGAGTTCTGGGTGGCAATTCCAGACCCCTTTCAATTTTTTTTGACTCTCGAAAACTAGGGGTAAACCAGTGTAACTTTTTTACGTATCGTATTATTTTTTTTTTTGTTGTTTCCCAACTGCACCTTTTTCCCCTCCCTACGCCCCTTTCCCACTGGGTTTTCCCCAACAATTGTACTGACTTCCGTGATGTGACTCTTCTTCTTTTTCTTTCTCTATGAGAGGTGCTATACTTGTATGTGAGATAGACCAGTATTGATTCCCCTCTTTTCTCCTCCTTTTTTTTCCCCCTTTTTCTTGTCTCTACCCCCCTTACCCTTTTTCGTAGAATGGACTAGACCCCGGCCCCAAGAGGAGAGTCATCTCCGAGTCTAGTATGACATTGTGGGCATCATTTTTTTTTTTGTTAACCCAAAGGTCTTAAATCCCCCCCCTTTTTTTGCCCCCTATTCCCCCCCCCCCCCCTTCTATTTGTCAGATAGTCCCAGTCTTTCTCTCCTTTTTTTCCTGCCTGTCGCATTCCCCCCTCCTTGCAAACTCTTTCTAAGGAAAAAATTTTTTTCTAATTGTTCACACAACAGGTCAATAAAAGGCACAGCGGTTCGAGCTCGTGGGCTTTACTGACCCCCCCCCTCATAATTGTCCCCCCGCGCTTCCTTTGCCCCCCGGACTTTTTTTTCTCTTACCTCCACTTTCTCATATCCCCAAACCAAATCCCAGTTTGACTTTTTTTACACCCGACGGAGGGGCCGAAGTTTTGGAGCGAAAAATATCCCCCCCATCCCCCCCCTTCTTTTCCCCAATTTTTCTATGGTGTTTTCCCTGCCCTATTCTGATGCGGTATCGGAGTCTGAAGTGCAGAGGAGTCCATTCCCTTCCAAGTTCCCCCAATTTTTTTTGTGGGTACCCCTTTTTTCAGATTCCCCATGTTTCAGATCTCGAGTTGCTCTTACCTCCCGCCCTTTCTTTTTTTTTCTTGCTTCTGTAGACGGACAGGGTTTTAAATTTCCCCCCTTTATTCGCCCCACCCCCCTTGACCTCTTTGTTTTTTTACCTTCTCTCCATCCTTTCTTCATCTTTTCTTTTGTCACACGGAGCGCTTCTTTTCCTTTTCCGTTTTTTTTTGTCCTTTTCCGCTTTATATATCCTTTTCCCCCGCTCGATGGGGGATTCCAATGCTGAGGTTTTTCTTTTGCCTCACATCTTGGACCTTTTCTTTTTCTTAAATGGGTAAGAGTTTTCCCCGTTATTCTCTCTCCTCCCCCGGTCTCTCTCTGCGTCCCTTTTCCCCCCAAAGACTTTTAGGGAGTGAGGGTATTTGATCTTTTTTCTTTCTAACAAAAATGTACGTCTGAATAGTCCCCCTCCCCTTAGAGAGTCCCTTGGGGTTTTATTTTGTTGCCCTTCCAGCGCGCTCTCTTAAAACCTCTATTCCCTCTCTTTCTCCCCCCTCCCCCATTTTCTAAGAGAAACTTCAGTTACCGCTAAGGATGTCGGGCACAACAATCCAATTGTAAGCATTCAGTTCTTCGTTTTCCTTTACCCCATGTCTCTATCGTCTCTCTCTTCCCTCCCATCCACCTCAAACATTCTTTCCTGCGGCTTATATCCCCTTTTGCCTCTCAGCCCTTCACACCAATGTTGACTATAGACCAAAAGAGTCCCCTATGTTAATTCGCATCCCCACTTCGCTCCGCACCTTTCCTCCCCCTCTCCTTTGTTCCCCTCTTTTCTCATCTCCAAACCTTTCCCACCCCACCCCCTGCGTCACTGTTATTCCGCCTTTTATTACACCAACGAAAAGATGAGATGCCTGAATCCTCTTTTGTCCCATCTCGCTTTCCCCCCCACTCCCCTTTCACTTTTTTCCCTGGCCCCGAATGAGTCAGTCCCCCAAGGTCCATTTCTGCTATTTCTTCATCTCTCTCTTTATCCCTCCCTTGGGAATATCCAGCGTTTTCTTTCCAACGGAACTTTTGCGTTTTTTCTCCCCCTCCTCTTTCTCTTTCCTTCCTCCCTTTTCCGCCTATTGCAGGGGCACAAACAGAGTATGGTCACTCCCCTTTTTTTTTATTTTGCCGCTTAAAACCCCTGTGCCCCTCCCCCTTCTTTTGTCCCCCAAACAAAAAAAATTTGTCCCCTTGAGCTTTTTTCTTTCTTGTTTGTCCGCTATGCGCTGCCGCTTGTCGTAGGTACTCTCCCCCCCCCCAACATATGCCCCAGTCCGCCCCAATTCCCAATCCGTCGGCCCAGTTCCACGCGCGACTCCTCTTTTTTATGCACCCTTGAGTGTTCACAATGAGGAACCTGCAAAACCCTTTTTTGCTTATTTCTCTTTCTTCACTTCTTTCTTTTTTCTCCTCCTGCGAGAGGCGTTCCCCTTTCTTCTCATTTTCTTTTTATATCTGCCAATCTCAAGGTTGCATACACCCCCCCCCTTTGTGGTAGGAGTTAATCGTTTAACCCAATGCAAAAACAAAAACATTTTTGGGTAGGCCCCCCCCCCAATTCAACCCTCCTCCTTTCCCTCTTCTTCCATGTGCCGGGTCCCCTCTCTTAATTTGAACGAAAGATTTCTTTGGTCTGATTCAATAAAACTTTTTCCGATTCAGCCCTGTGTTATCTATTCCTACAAGTAGCCAAACCACAACTATCATAAATCCTCGACTCTCGGTTCCCTTTTCCCCCCCCCCCCTTTTCCCTCTTGCACTTACAATTCATTTGGACATCCAAGCCTGTAGTCGTTTTCTGTTTTCCTGTGACAGTTTTTACACCAACAAGACAATAATAAGAGACGTGTCACCTCCCACTTGGTGACCCCGTTTTCCCCTCGAGTTTTTTTCCCCCCCCTTCTTGATTTTCCCCTTTTCCTTTTCCCTTTCCCCCTACGGGAAACCCAACTTACTTGCCAAACCCTTTCTTTTCACCAAGATTTCAGTTCCATCCCTGTTGGCTTGACCGTAGATAGGAAATTTTTGGCCGCCAAGTGTTGTCCACCCCTTGGACCCATCCCCCTTTCCAAACCCCC
>Ga0179591_1304195_pt1 | contig 12418 bp, 11 predicted proteins | sample CZOMad2_1_08_16f_FD_182891 | JGI IMG/M metagenome (GOLD analysis project Ga0179591, IMG submission 182891) | Vadose zone soil fungal communities from Angelo Coast Range Reserve, California, USA - CZOMad2_1_08_16fungal (PacBio error correction) | ecosystem: Environmental > Terrestrial > Soil >... | reverse complement strand
AGCTTTCTCCCCCTCAAGTGCTTCCGGTCCCCCCCAATCGGGACATCACCCTCTATTTTTCCCGCACGGCTTTTTTGCGCAGGTCTTGGTTCCCGCAACGGGTGAATTTTATCAGGGCTTGACCTTCCTCGGTAGGACTCGTCGTGGAGCCCAAGGACGACAGCCCCCCTCCTCTCTCTTTCACATTTTAGGCGTAGCTGAGCGAACTTGCTCTTTCTCTTTTTCCGGTTGGCATGCATCTGGTGCAGATTGTCCAGCATACCCTCCTCCTCCCTGTTCTTCAGATGTTGTTCTTTTCATTTCCCTTGCAACAGAAAGCCAGCTTTTGAAACGGCTACAGGACGGAGATACTCCATCTCTGCCCTTACTCGCCCCCCGAACTTTCACCAAGTGCGTTCCTCGGCAGAGGACCCATCCCCCTCCCCCCCCCAGTCTTAGAAGAATTTAAGAATTGCAACGGCTCCTTAATGAAAGGTTTCATAGGATTATGAGCTCCCACGCTTCGGAGGAATTAAGTTCGTTCCCTTTCCAAAGATCTGGCGATGTAGTTAAAGGCTCTTCTTTTTGTTTCGTTCCCGTAGAGTCGAGAATGGCTCCCCCATTTCTTTTTTCAATTTGCTGACGGAATATAGCGCCACCCAACTGACGAATTCGCTTCCCTTCACCACGATTTCTGGCCAGCATTTTACTGCCCCTGGCGCGCCTTTTTCTTTCCGGTGCATCCCATTCTGAAGGGAGCGGATTGCTGTTCTTTTCTTCTCGGGTTTCCTAGCCAGAAGAGATGCTGTCTTTCGCCGGCCTGCACTAGCCCCATTAGGGCCTTGCTCAGGTTTTCGGTGTATTTACCCCCTTCTGTTTAAGCAGGGTTTCGAAGAGATACCCCCTCATACTGGGCAATGGGAAAGTTTCTCCATGTATTCCCTGCAAGAACGAAAAGACTCTATTAAAGAATGACCATAGGAAGGACCGTCTTGTTCTTCGGTCCCCTCGTCATTTTCTATTGTATCTGAAACCTCTTGACGGAGCCAAGTCCATCTCACTTTAATACAGAGTTAGATCTTTTTAATCGTTAAGAAAGGTATGACACAATACATGCATCCGATCTCCTGATATCCCAGTCTGCATGAAGTTTTTCTGGTCGCCTCAAGGTTTTCAGCAGCCTTGCTCCTAACTTGACTTTTGGTGCCGGGCCGATGAATTTTTTACACATTGATTTTTTTTACTCCCGTCTTTACTTCAGATGTAGATGTTGAAGCAACCCAAACAAGTTCGTCATTTTCGGGTTGTAAGCCGCGATGCCCGATTTCCAGGTTTTCTTCGTACGAACAGCGACCCGACCGACTCTTTCCCCTAGCTTATTTCATTTTGCCAGCAGAGGTCCCTTATGTCGTTTCTCAAAGAGAGTTCACCTCTCGGCTAGGTTCATAGACATCTTGAGAGGGATTGCCATCCCCAAAGACGGGAAGCACACCTGAGTGACATAGTCTCTTTTTTCCTGGCCATCGCTCTCCAGAAGAGTCCCTATCGTCTCCAGTGTTTGGCCGCCGGGCTGAGATCATCAACTATGATCGGTCGAACCTAAGATGAGTTTCATCTTCTTTTTTCCCCGGTTCTAACGGCCCGATTGTGATGATCCCTTTTCAGTCATCTTAACATTGGGTGCAGCTCCGGGGGCAACACACCACCGACATTTTTTTTTTGCCCTCTCCTTTTATTTGTGTCACCTTTTCTCTCATGGCCTTGAGGATGCATTTTTTGGCTCTTGATAAGATGTCCGGGATTTCCCCCACCTGGATATGTCTATGGATACTTTTCAGCAACTTTGGCGACACCAGGTAATCCGATCTCCCCCTTTGCCAGAAATATTCTTGTGGGGGTGACTCCCTGCCCCGGGTGCCCTCACCCCCTCGTGATGTGATCGTACTTTGAGAGCACCATGCGTGACCAAACACCCCCCATCAGGTGTCATGCTTCCCGAGCTTCTACCCCACAGTCCGCCGCGCACGCTGTTCTGCCCTTGTCCTCAGAAGTCCTCCATTAGCCTTTTCAGTCTAGGAATCTTCGGCCACGCCTCGGCCCCCCCTGGCGATTGCTGTTGCAGCTTCTTCTCCCGATTTTTTAGGACCCCACCCGGAAAGGTCGCAGGACTCCTCCTTTGTTTTCTTCCCCTTGTAAATTTCCCCCCCTTCCCATTTCTTTTTTAGGAAGCAACTTATCGGGCGAAGCTTTTGGAGTTCCTCCCCTTGAGACTCCGATGAGGTAGAGATAGGCTTCCCACATTTAATCCTCCTTCTGTGTGTTGACTCTCTCTGGTGTAGGGCAATATTTTTCCACCCCGTCTCGAATTTCTCAGTTCTCCAAAGCATAGACCTCTTCGCGTGACGGCCCCGACTTTCCTTTCCCCTCATTTTTTCTACCCCCTAGTCTTTTCCCCTTTCTGGATTCGCTTTCCTTGGTAATTAAAGCCTTCGTGCCCGCTTCGTTTTTTCCCCCCGCAATCAGCCCGTGGCAGAGCTGCCTCTATCTCCATGATTGACCCTGCTTCAAAGACTTCTTTCCCTAGTTCATGGATTTGAGATCCAGGAAAACCTGCGCGGCGACGTCCCGTTTCTTTTTATGACAACTGATGGATTGGTCCACGCTGGATGCGTCTCTCGGTCTTCCCATGCCTCCCCGCGGTTTTCTCCATTCCCTTCTGCATACTGTCCGGCAGATCCGCACGCGCCACCCGCCTCTTTCTGCCTTTTCCTCAATCTTAGGCTTGCAGACCGTTGTGCCGTGCCCTTTTTTTTTAAGCGTGGACAGATACAGGGTCTTCGACGTTTCCTTTTTTCTCTATTTTTCTTTTGCAGCTCGACATCAGGAGCTACGGGGTCACTTCCCCTGTCTTATGTTAACCCCCGATGGCGGCCTTTTGTGGGGTTAGATCGCTCCCACTCTTGAAAAACTGCCCCTCGCTCTATCAGAAAAGAGTCTGACCGACCTTCCCCTTCTGAGGTGATGAGCATAGCGATTCCTCGTTCTTGTAGCTGATCTCTCTTCTACTTTTCGGCAACCCCCTCAACGCCGCTTTGATGAAATACGCGATTCCGCCTTGGTAGTGTCCCGATTTGTGTGCTGAAGTTTCGCTTTTTACTGAAGCACTCTGCCCTCTTTTTCAAGAACCCTCCCAAGCCAACAGGGGAGGGTGAGGTGAAGACTCTTTTGAAAAAACCTTCTCAACGGTTCGCCCCGCTTTGGCTTCATGCGTTTTCCCGTATAAGCTACGGGATTTTTTGACGCTGGTGCTGTGACGGCCTGCGAAAACGCACAGGGTATGGTAAGTGGTTCCTTGACCTCCCCCATCAAAACTGGTTAGCCTACATTTTTACATCTGAACCTCAATCAAACGAACCAATCTTCTAGGCCCAACTAGGCCTAACCCATCTTCACTCGCTCCAAGTCCTTCTAACATCTTCCTACTAGCCCGCAGATGCCCGGACGTTATAGATTTTCCTTTCTCCCAGTGTTTTTGTCTTTTCTTCTGGGCGACCTGGTGACCGGCCCCTGCAGCTTCACCTGGCGAAAGAAATCTAACAGAAAAAACGTCTGCAAGTTGGGTGCTCTTTTCCCGAGTTACCCCAATCTTTCTACACGACAGCCAAGGTTTTTATTAAATTGCAACTCTGGCCTGCCTTGCAGCTTGCTCCGGTCTATCTTCTTTTTCTTTCCTTTGCCAGGTAATCACGCTGCACTTTCCCTGAGCACACCCTCCTCCTCCTAGATTTCTCCCCAAGGAAATGCTGAAGACATTTTTTTTCCCCCCCCCCCTCTGCGACCGCTACCCTCCTGGCCTCTTCTCCGTCTCTTTTTCGAGGAGGGTCTCTAGCAGGCGAACCTAGACCGTTGTTACCTGAAAGTTCCAAGAGAACGGCGAGCCGGTTTATTTTCCCCCTTTGGAGATTTGCAGTTTTTCCCCCACAATTCCTCGATGCTATTTCTTCCACCCGCTTTTAATCCAAGATGAGGTTGGGCTAATGCTTTCTCTCTGGAGATATGGGACTCTCCTCCCATGACCAACTGGGGTCGAATGACTGAGCGTTCTCCGCCCGACCTCCATCCCCCTGACACCTCCCTCCAAAGAGATGGTACCCCTCTCCCGAAAGTGAACAGGTAATCTCCTATTTCTTTGACTTCGAAATCTCCTAGATTAATGGATGGGTCCCGGTTTCCCCCCCACTTTTCTTTCGCATCACTGGGGTTTAGGCAACCCTCCCCGCGAACGATGGGTTGTCCATTTTCTTTTTAAGCTGAACTCTGCCCCGTTCATCCGCGGGCGGTTTATCCCAGTTCCTTCCGGTTACAGATGCTCTTCGCGTTTCTGTTGCCGCGGGCACTTGCCTTTAGCCCTTCTTTTTATATATTGCCCTTTTATAGATGGCACAGCCGCGGCATGCTTCCTCTTCCAAGTTTCCGCGAGAACCCCGTATGTACCGATGGATGTTCCCTTTCTTCTCCCTTAGTGAACTCCTCTTCTAACGTCCTTGCCTGATCCGCTTCACACTTGGCGGCCGACCGTGAACCTTTTGTTGAGTCTCTTCCTTTTCCGCCCCTTGGGAGGAGACAAAGGCGCTTGTTTCTTTAGTCCTCGCAGAATATTTGTACCTATCCTTTGTTTTGGGTTTCGATCTCAATGCGGACGATTTATTTTCCGCCTCACGTTTTTCTCCGACACCTCGTCTCATAACTTCGAGAAGTAGACACGCCGCCGGTTCTTTTGCCGGTTCTCGCCGCCCGGTCTTCATCCCTGATTAGTTCCAGTGGGAGCCCTTAGAGCAGTCGGCCGTCTGGTCTCCTGAAGGACGGAACACCCGGCAGCCGTCCAAGACCGGTGTTAGTTCCCTCCTTAGGAATGAGTTCATTTGGATTCTCCCGAACCATGCGTGCCTTCCCCTATGATTAACTCCCCCCAGATAGGCCGCGAAGATGGTCAGCGGCAAGTGCCTCCGGCCCGCCCTTTTGCTTCCTCCTTTCCAGGCGTCCTCGAGACGGGAATCCTCCCTTCGCGAAACAGCGCCATCATCTCAACGTCCCCCTCTTTCAAGAGGATTTCGCAGGGTAGTCGAAACCTTCGACCTCATTTTGAGCCCCAGTCCCAGGGCTTCTTAATTAGGTTTCTCTCTTTTTATGATTTCGCTCCCCGATTCGGAGATTTACTTTCGGTCATCGCGTTTCCCGCTTTGACTTAGTTTTAACGGGATGGTTTTTTTTGTCGTTTCCCCTAAGCGAATGACTACCCATTTGGTCCTTTTGCGGCCGGCACTTTTCCTTCGCGCCATCCAATCCTAGCGTTCAACTAATCGTGATCGGTCAGCTCCTCCTCCATCTGACTGCGTCGGTTTCCCTTCCCTTTCGACAGATTTTTAGCGGATCCGGCACCCCCCACAGGCTTCGTCTCGCCGCAAATAGGAAAAAAGTTCGCCGATGCTGCCTGCAATCCTTTGGAAATCCTTCGCCTTCCAGTCCTACGTATTTCCCTTTTTCTAGACCCCCCTGGAGGTATTACGTCCTTCGACGGAGCTCTCTTTTTGCGCTTGGACCTGTCGGCGATCTGTTGCAAATACCCGTTCCTTCTTCCAGAAGGTTTCATCCTTCCGTCAGTTTTGAAAAGTTGTCCTTAACATCGCCCTCTCTTTATCCCTTCCCTTCTTTTCACGACGTAGACTTGGTGATCTACAGCTCGTGATTTGCTTTCCGCAACATTCGAAAAGAAATACCCCCAGCACGGGCTTGCGCCTTCATCCCCTCACGTCATGCATGAAGGTTTCTGGTAGCATACGATCTTCTCTCCTCCTTTTTCTCCCTTCTCTAGGTTTGGGACGGTTCCCGATGTGTCCTTGGTTTCCCTTGGCTGATTGTATTTCTAGCCGCAAAAAACAAGTCTCGAGTAGACACTCCACACCTGCATCCCCTTCTTTTTGAGTTTTTCGCCTTTCGCGGTTCAGTCCTCGCGAATCTCTTACCTCGGCGAATGGCCTTCTTTTCCAGCAGCGGGGGGGTCAGTTCTTTTTTTCACCCTCCTCCCTCTCTCCAGGGGTTATCATTTTGCCGGTATAATCTCATCTTGATCCCCCCTGGCGAGAGGACTGCCCCTCCGGAAAAAACACCCGTGACATTTATGAACCTTTGCGCCGGTTCCACAGTGTCCTGTTTTTGCGTGAAGTGGGTCCCTCAGGAGTCTCGATCCTCCCCCCCAGTTTTTTGGAGACCTCGACGATGAGTTCCTCCTGACTTTTAGCAGCTGTCGAGCTTTTCCTCCTCGGTCGCAGTTCCCTCCGGGTTTAGCGATCTCTCCCCCACAGACATCTTTGTATGAAAACCGATAATCAGGTTCCTTCTTTTTCGATTCTTCCGGTTATTCTCTCCTCTTCTTTTCCCCCGGGCTGTCGAAGAAGTTCAACACCTGGATCTGTCTTCGTTGCCCCCCAAATTTTCTACAGATTCTCTGTAATCCGATCCCAGTTTGGCAGACGTGAGTGCGGTCTGGGAGACTTGCTATTGCACTTTTCCCCCGGTGCGGCGAGGAGGACGTCTCCGCGGAGAGCTCCAGCGTTTCCCCATTTTTTCATTGGCCTAGGAATAAGTGGCCCATGATACCCCCCAAGTAATAGCCGCCGCCTTCCGGGATCCACACCTTCCCCCTCCTTGTTTTTTTTTTAAGCCTTTCAGCTTCAGGCGAGGGAGGCCCGCCTCGTTTTGCTATTGCTGTTGCCTTCTAGATACCTAAGGACACTTTTCCGAAGCGCAGGCACTCAGGGGCTTCTAGTGCTGTCTCCCTTTTTACCTTTTCAATCGGGTTCCTGTTGGCGTAGCGACGGCTGACATGGCTAACCTCTTTGGTTTCGAGATCGGCTATTACACTTATTTATTTTCTTCCCCCCTTTGTGTGTTGAGCTTGTGTCGGATCCCTGATTCTCCTCGGCGAAGGTTTCTCCGTTCTACGCCTTCCCTTTCCCAGGACCTTTGTTATGGACATGTGCCCTTTTTGCACGGTTGCAGGAAGCATTAGATTTCTTTTTTACTGTGTAATTATTGAGTTGCTTCTCCTCTTTAGCCTGAATCACTCCTTTGGAATGATGCTTTTTCCGAGATCCCTGAATTTTTTCATTCCTTTTTTTTCGCGAGAAATGGAGTTTGTCGAGATAAAGGAAACTCTTTCTTTCCTCTTTTATCCCTCCCTTCTTTCCTTCCCCCCTTTCCCCCCGATGGATTTTTTTTTTCCCCCAGTACTTGCTGCTCCGCGTCCGATCCCCTCTGGTTATTTCTTTCGGCTCCCGGCAGGATAGGCAGCCCTTCTTCCCCTCTTTCTGCCAAAATTGTTTCCCCCTCCTATCGACTTTTCTTTGATGGAGCCCCAAGGGTGGGACTATATCCCCCTCCCTCCTCTCCTCTTCAATGGTCAAAATCTGTCTGATTTGCCTCCTGAAATACCGGCGCAGCCTTTTACCAGCCGATGATGTTAACACCTTTAGGTGGGGTGTGGCGCCCTCCGCAGGTCTCCCCTCTACATCCAGATCATCGTCGGAGATGCAGAGCCGGTCCAGTGGGGTTCTTCAAGTAATCTTCGATGTCGGCGGCTCCACTGCATCCTTGATGCCTTTTTTCCCCCAATCGAAGAGGAGCCCGATGATTCCGCTCCCTTTCCTCGTGGTCTCTTTTCTCCCTCAGGGTGTGCTTTCCCCTGGGCACGCTCGCCCTTTCACTTCCATAGCCTCTAAATGAATGACGATCCGTTTTTTTCCCCCCCCCCGACCACAGGATTCCCTCTCTGTTTTACCCGACGAACCTTCTCTACACTTTATGGAAGAGGCCAACCGCAGTTTCGAGGGGACTCTCGAGCAGTTTCCCTCTTCTGTTAGTCCTTACCGCGCCCCTGGCCGAACCCCCCGCCCTGCCATTTAATCGCGTATGAACTACCCCCCCTGGAGTGTTTTGTTTTTCTGATAGACACTCTAAATCTGTCCCGACAATCAACCCCAGCACACATAATAGGGCCCGTCACCCCTATTTAGTCTCACGGAGTCTCGATCGTCGACCCCCCCATCCCCCCTAATTAAGCCGTGATCAGTATTAACCCCCCTCGAGACCGTTTTTTTTGTCCTCTTGAAGGAGTTTTTCTTTTTTACCATGCAAGCAACTACAGCCCTTGGAGAAGACCATTTCTCGTACGTCAAGATGTTACAATAGAAATCGACTGATGACCTTTCCTCTCTCCCCTCACAAACCCAATAGGCGACTCTTCAGTGAGTTTCTCGTCGCGCCTCAAGGTAAGCTCGTCCTTTCCCCCTTTTTTCCCCCCCCAGTTTTTGTCGGAGGTTTCAGAGACTTGACGCCCTGCTGAAGACCGGGGGTCACCGCCGAAATGTTTGAAGATTCTCCCGTCGGATCTCGGAGGGCGGAACTTCAGGGGCCGGCGAACTCGCTGTGATAGGTTCCCCCTCGCCTGCGAAGCATTGTGTGGCGATTTCGCCCCCCCCCCCCCCCCCCCCCCCCCCCACCCCCCCCCCCCCCCCTTCCGGGATGGAACCCCCCGACGCGAGTCGGATGGCTCAGAAATTTTCTTTCCTCTCCCCTGGAGGTTGTCCGGCTTCGAAGATTTTTGCTGGCGCTTTGAGTTTCCTCCAAGGACACCTCGTTCCCTTGAAGGCTTTTTTCTTGCGCCGCCAAACGAACAACCTTCCCCCGTTACGACCTCCACCTCCCCTCCTATAACGAACGTGACGAACGAAGCTTCCGAAATTTCCTCTAGCGAGAACCTAATTAGGGTTTACTCCCCCCAACCCATTTTCCCCCCTGACAATTCGGGACAGCCGGTGCCGCCTCACTTCCTACTTTTGGTTTTTCCTTCCACGAGAAATGCCGCCCTTCCCGGAGGTTGTAGCGTTGCTGTCAGCTGCCTTCGCGGTCTCCGTTTTGCTCTCCCGTCTCAAAGCGGGTTCCCTTTTCTTCTCGTGTCTGTTTTTTGGTTCCCCAACTGCCGCTGACCTCTTCTCTCCCGGCTCATTTGTGAGATGACCTTACTAGCTGGCATTTCCCCTCTTCCCACAACCCTCTTTTCATGCCGCAAAGTTACGAACCCTTGTAACTTTCCCTGATGGGTCGGCTTTCGTCCTTCAGTGACCGATTTCCGTCCGACGCTCTAACGCTTCCCACCGGCTGACTCTTTTTTCCCCGATTTTAACGGATCCAGGGGGCGTGGGTCTAGCCCTCTCCTTCTTCTGAGAAACGGTCCGTCGTGCCCTCTTGAGCGGTTACCCAGCTGCTCTCAGCATCTCTTCTCTTTTCCCTCGTTGTTTTTTTTTTTCTTTTCTCCCCCAGGACGAGCCGTCCCGCTCCATAGTCGTTTTGGTTTTGGAAAATATAGACTCCTCAAAGAACAAGGCTTTCCGTTTCCTAAGGTAGAGCCTCCCGCCACGGTGGTGGAGGGCCCCCTCCCGGCCAGAGAGATTCTAACTGAAGGAACGCGTCTCCTCAGCTTGTAAAGACGGGTTAGTCGCCGATTTTCTCCCCCTTTGGGAATGGAACCTCCATGCGCCACCTCCCCAACCGGCATCGAAAGCCTCCCCCCACTTTGTCTCCCGGCAGAAAAGATCGCTCAGCACCAGGTTTTCTCTCCATTCTTTCCCCTCCCATTCAATTGAATGGCAACGCTGGGTGGGGGGGCCCCTTGCTGGCACTTAACAGTCTCGGGGTCGTCAAAAACAAACACCAGGTTTCGTCCTCCTTTCTCCCCTTTGACCCTTTTCAGGATCATCCTTCCCGCGAGGCTCGGTTTCGCCCCCCTTCCTTCGTTTTTTTCAAGTTTTTCGTCATAGCGTTCAGCGCGTTTCTTTGGAGGTTCCCTTTCCTTTGGTGGTCTTTTTGTAGGCAGGTCTCGACGCCTCTGATTCTGGCACCCTGCAAGAAACAATGCGCTTTCCCTGCGACGTCCAACTCAGCGTGAATAAGATACCGGCTTTTCCCCCCGCAGCTGCCTCTTTTTCGGTTTCTGGGCCACGCACGGGCGCGGATCAGGCCACAGTGCTCGCTTTTTTCCGTTTTCAACGCGTGACAGTTCGGACATGCTGCAGTCCTCGTCTTCCTCCCTCCCCTAAGGACGGAGGTCCTTTGCACAGACCCCCCCTCTGTGTCTTTCCTGGTCGGGCTTCGACGACCTTCACTCTCTGTGACGCCCTATCTGACATTTCCCCAGAACGCCTCCTTCACCGCCTGTCTCCCGTTTTGGCAAGTTTTTGGACCATAGACGCGTTGTAGATGTCGATTTTTCTTTCAGCTGACGTCCGTTCTTTCCCCTCTTTCTACCCGCTCGGCCGTGAGTTGCAGGCGCCCTCCGAGACCATCCACCAGCAATGTTATCGTGCGCGATTTTTCCTTTGAAGGTATTTCTTTTTTTTTCTCCCATGAGATCATTTCCGCCGTGGACCCCTTTATCCGTTGCCGCAGATGATGGGTTAAATTTTAGTGTTCTGGTGCCTCTCGCCCCATTTCTCCCCCCAACCCCCTCAGTGAGGGTCGTTTAGCAAAGCGATTGACCCTCCTTTTTTTTTGTTTTTTTGGTGCTCGTTTCTGTCTCAAGCTCCCCCGAGGATTTCCTCCTTACGGCCCCTTCAAGCCTTGGAGATGTCCTTAGAGGATGTTTTTCAATTCTCCCCCCCCCATCACATTGGTCTTGTTTTCCCTAGTCCTATTGATGGCCTCGCAATGCGCGACTCCCCCATAAGAACACCCATGAAGTGAATAGGCCGTCTTACCGAGTTCATTTCCCGATCCTCTTTCTTTTCTTGGGTTACGCGGTTTACGAGATCATCACTGGCTCTTCCGGTAGACATATCGATGACGTTCATTTCCCCTCAGCTTTATTTTTCCAAGCTATGTTCCTAGCTTACGCACTTCCCTTCCTGTAGAGATCGCGGGGACAACCCTTCGTTTTTTGCGATGATTTACGTCACAGGTCCACTTTCCTGCCCGTCTGTTCACCCGAGGCTTTCCGATTAAAGTACTCCTTTCACCGGGATGTCGAGCCTATCGTTCTCCCCCCCCCCTCCCCATGGTTGGCTAAAGCCTCTTCCCTCGCACCTTTTTCCCTCCCCCTTTTGAGGGGTTTCTTGAGATCATGAAGGGAATTCCGAAATATTGTCCTTTTGATTGATTGCGGCCTCTAGGAGTCGCGTCAAGCTTGTCAAAACTCCATGTTGTCCTTCTTACGGACGGCTAACCACAAAACGTCTCTGCACGTTTTCGGTCCCAACAACAACTCCCGTGCGACCCTCCTCCTCCTTTCCGCTTTGGTCCCTTTCCAGGCCGAGGTTTATGCCACCGCCTCGGCCCCACGTTTTCTCTTTCATTCTGGGGCTTAAAAAGGACCGGAGACCGCGTATTCCATTTTCTCCCCCTTGTCATGCATGAACTTCTGCCCTCCGCACGGTGATCTTTCGGCGTTGGAGTAGCGAACGGCGGAGAACCTCGCCGATCGGTTGTCTTTTCTTTGTTTCGAGAGATTTTTTTATTTCCGATCTTCAACCCGATCGGCATCTCAATGATGCCTTTTCTCACTCCTCGATTCCGTTGCTTTTTGCCAGTTTCCGGCCCATGTGACCCTAACGGTGATATTCTCCCCTCTCACCGGCGTCTTGTCCGTCCGGTTCCAGATTTTTTTCCCAGTCTCCCAGCAATAGCTGGCCGAGCGGGTGGCCCCCGTGCTTTCCCCTTCCCGGCTCCTTAGGGCCTGGTTCTTTCCTCTCTCCCTGGAAATGGAGCGGCGAGGAAGTTTTTTTTCGTCCATTCGTTCCGCTCAAAATTCTCCTTTCCTTTGTTTCCCGCGACGTCGCTCGCCGCATACCCGCGGTTATCATTGCATGCTATTTCTTTAGCAAGTCCCCACGGCCTTTGCCCTTTTTTTGGCGAATTGAATTTCACCGAGGCTGACCGGGTTCCGACTTCTGGTTTCCTCGATCCGGTGGACAGCTGCCCGCTCTTGACCTCCCTAGCTGCTCCTCTTTTTCCGACCTTATCGTTTTTTCACCCCTCTTTCGGTGGGTGGTGGCCGGCGCTCTACCTGACCCTGCGACTCCCGAGTCGCATCGGAGCTTTTGTCCCTGCCGTCGAGTCGACCCCTTTTCCTCCCCGGCGCCCTGTTCCTTGCCTCCTCCTGATCCTTTTCCTCTATCTCGTCGACTGGAACCATTCTTTTACTCCTATGAAAGCGCGGGCTCCCGTTCAGCCGGGGGATGTCCCTGTGTGCCCTGTCTGAGTTTGGCAGTCGCGAATGGAAGCCCTCGCCGATCAGAGGGCTCCTCCCCCCCTCAGCCATTTTTTTTGTAAACGCGAGGTGCACATCCGCGAAACGGCCACGCACGTTTTTTTTTTGCCTAGTACCCCA
>Ga0179591_1191976_pt1 | contig 12418 bp, 16 predicted proteins | sample CZOMad2_1_08_16f_FD_182891 | JGI IMG/M metagenome (GOLD analysis project Ga0179591, IMG submission 182891) | Vadose zone soil fungal communities from Angelo Coast Range Reserve, California, USA - CZOMad2_1_08_16fungal (PacBio error correction) | ecosystem: Environmental > Terrestrial > Soil >... | reverse complement strand
CTTTTTGCATGGACCCACTTGTCAAACCGTGGCTTCTCCTGGGGTTTCATTTTAGACGCTAGACCGCCAGGGCCCTTTTTTTTCCTGTAACCGATCGAGCGGATTTTTTGTAGTTAATTTGATGAGCCTATTTTCCACAGCTTCTCGTTTTGCTCTCCCCTCGCCCCCTGCTCCTATGAGCGCGACCACTCTCCAACATAGGAATCGCTGTGGTCATTGCGTTGCTTTTTTTCCCGCGAAAGCCTGGTGCATCTTCTTTTTTCGACGCTGTTTCTCCGCCCCTCCTCCTCTTTTAGACAGGCTCCTATTCTCGATGTCTCTTTTCCAGAAGCAACGGCTATTTCGGGTCGCCCCCCCAAGACGATGGTTTACGCCCGAAGACATTTCGCAAGCCCCCCCCCTCGCGAAGCCCTTGGTTTGTCTCCTAAACCCAGCGTGCTGTACGGCTTTTTGTCTTGTACAAGAATTTCGGGTCGGGCATTGTCCCCCAAGGGTAGTTCGATCTTGAGCCCCCTTTTCAGCAGACCAAGATGAACCAACAAAACCCACCACCATATGGTCGAAGCTCGGCCTTGAAGGTGTTTCCCTGACAGCGAAGCCTTTCTCTCTTTGGCCTTCGCGTCCGCCTGCCCTGAGACCGAATTTAATTGGATAGGGTCCGCCCCCCTTAAGGTGTCGCGCCGCTGCCAATTTTTCCCACCGTCCCTTTTTTCCACTTTCGGTCAGAGGTTTTTTGCGATCTCGTTTTTTCCGTCGAATCGCATTGTTCTGCCGTTTTGTAGTTTCAATGGTCCTCCTTATTGTGGTTCAATCCCCTGACTCTTCGATTTTCGCCGTTCACAGGTTAGGAGTCGCATACCTTTGATTTTCGCTTTTCAACAGAGGTAAATAAGTCAGCGCCAGCTTTTCTTGCGGTCTGAGTTTTTTTTTCTGCGATTTGTCCTGCCGCCCCCCCCTAATATGAAACGGGGTGGCAGCAACAGTTCCGCAGTGAGTATTGCACATTCGCCGCGCACCATCCCCCCCTCCAAGAACATGCGTTAGCACTTACAAGGGTACCACCACCACTTTCCTGGACCCATCATGTTGCAGGCCCTCTGATCACTATCTGGGGGTGTCCAACGCGCTCTTCCCGTCAGATGCGCTTTTCGACGCAAACCGGTTCCCCCTTGTACTTGAGAAAACACGGGGCGCTAGCTTTTGTTTTTCAATCCCCCCAGCGAAAGGAGAGCAGCAGACGTACTAACCAGAAAGGTATTGCGCCCTCCCCCCCTTACATTGTCTCGCCGCCCATGGGGGTTGGTTTAATCAGAGGCCCAGGCAAAAAAGCCGAGTGCTGGGGTGCTGAAGACCCCAAGAGGTCAGCCCCCCATGTTGGGCGGCTGTTCAGTGGATATCTCCTTTCCGACAACACCCCCCCCCCCCCCCCCAAGCACACCGTCCCCCCCAACCACCCCCCCACACCCCCCCCCCCACCACCCCCCCCCTCACCCAACACCACCCCCACTACTCACACCACACACACCACAACCCAGCTCCCCCCCCCCAACCCCCCCCACCACCCCACCCATCCCCCCACCCCCCCCACCCATCCACCCCCCCCAACTCAACAAAACCTCTCCCCCCAACACCGCACACCCGCCCCACCCCCCCCCCCCCCCCACAAGCCCCCCCCCAAGCCCAAAACCCCACAACAAACCCCCAACCTCCCTCCCCCCAACCCCACCCCCCTCCTACACCGCCCCACAACCCCCCCAGCCTCACCCCCCACCACCCCACCCAACCGCCCCCACCCAACACCAACCCCCCCCACACCCATATCCTCTTCTCCTCCTTACCCAAACCCCCCAGACGCACACCCTCCACACCCAACCACCCCCGTCCACACAACTCCCCCCACTAACCCACCAACAACCCCCCAAAACAAACCCCCCAACCAACCCCACCCCCCCCCCCAACCACAGAACCCTCCCCAACACCCCCCCCAACCCCCAAAAAACCGACCCACCCCCCCACAAAAACCCCCTCTAACAAAAACCCAACCCAAAAGTCAAACCCCCCCCAGCCCCCCAACCCAACCCACCCAAACCCCCAACAACCCCTTCCAAACCCCCCACCCCAAAACCACCAAACCACCAACAAAAACCATACAAAAAACACAAAACTCCCCCCCGTTTGATCTCCGTTTATTATCTTTTCTTTTCATTCCACACAACCCTCTTCGTCGAAGCGGCGCGGCGTCCCTTCCCTTCAGCATACGAAAAGCCGAAAGGGGTGCCCCGCCATTGATGCTATGGTTCTAAGCTTCCCTTCCTGCCCCAGTTTCGCCCCCCTTCTTCGTCCCCAAGTCTCTTAAGCTTACCCGCCGAAGCCGGCCAAGGTTTTCCTCGACAGATGAAGCCGTGTTCGTTTTGAGACCGATGAGTTTGGTTGCGCTTTATTATGTTCCAGCTGATTGCTGTCAACTTTCCTACCTTCTCACCACGTGTCTGTGATTCTTGCCCCGTTCAACCCCCCTTTTCGTCGCCCATAGGTCGTCGGGCGATGTTTTGTAAGTGTCTATCCCCTCTTGGGTCATCTCGATATCTTCAACCCTTTTAGTATCTCGCTGGGCGGTGATTCATTTAGGGCGTACGCAGCTCGTCGTTTCTTTTTATCCCCTCGTGTCCCACGGACCATTCGGATTGAAGTTTGTTTTCTGGACTTCGTGTAGTTATCTGCCAATCATAAATTGTTTCCCTTTTTTTCTTTGTGGTCCACAGCAGGCTGCTGTGTCCAATCTTTCTTGCCACAAGAATGTTTTTAATTTTTCCTGCCCAGACTCCTTGATCCTGAATGGCTGAACATGCGTTATATGAAGCGTTTTTTCGACGGCGTCTACATGCTTTATGTCGAGCTTTGCCGCTAACCGCGATTTCTTTTGCTCCCGCGAAGTTTTGCGGAGTGCTTGTTCGCGTCAATCATAGCCGTAGGAGTTTAGCCCCTGTCCTCTTAGGCGTCGGTCCAGTAGTTTTTCCCCCTCCCCCTTTTTGCTTGACCATTGTTCCTCTTGACCCCATCCCGCTTATCTGCTCTCGGGCTCAGGTTCCTTCGACGCAGGGACAACGAGGCTGCTCCGCGAGCCCCCGACGGTACTCTTTTTTATGCGTCTTAATGGCGTCGTTCCGGAACTGTTCGGAGAAGGTTTCCTGGAGGGGGTCCGCCGGCGCTCGGCTTTTTCGGAGTTGCTTCCCCGCCTCGGGTAGGTTTTTGGTTATACTTTTTGCAGGAGTACCGGTGGCGCCCTCCCCCCCTTAGTTCCACGACGCTCCCCCTTCTTTCTAAATCCCCATTCAGATAGCGCACACCCGAAATGTTTTTTTTTTTTTTTCCTCGATAGTACGAGGACAGCGTGCGAGTCCTTTTCCCCCTTAGATACCACTGCAGTTGCACTTTTTACTGTCTTTGAAGATCATCTGCGTTGTTTTTTTACGTTTAAGAGGAGGGAGCCGCTTTAATAGTTTTTTTTTCTGAGTCGTCCTGAAGTCCCCTTCTTTTCATTTTACTACGTTTTTGTGTTGAGCTCTAACTTCATGTCAGTGCCCTTCGAGTCTCCCTTCAATGAAAAAACCGTGAGTCTCCATCAGATTCGTCGAGTAAGTTTTTTTTCCGACATGTCGATCTTTTTTGGACCCCATTTTTTTCAGTGCCTTTTCTGATTTCCGCGGATTTTGTGTTTTTTCAACGCTTGGAATCAGGCTATGCCCATCTCGTTGCCTGTTTTCTTTTGGTCGGGTGCGGTAGAGATGGAGATCTGTTCTAACCCTCGTTTTCTCGGAGGGGGCTTACGTTTCCCCCCTTTTTTCCTGGTAGCCTCCGGTGACTTTTGTGGATTTTTTCCCTTCCCCGAACAGGCTTTGCCCCGCGCCTCTCTTTTGGCGCAGACGAAGTGAACGCTGCGCCTTTTATCCATGCAGTCTTTTTTTTGCCCGGCAATCGTCCTTCCCCTCCCTCCTGCACCTTCTCTCGCCCGCCGTCAGATTTTTTGGGCGACGCTCTTCGCCCCGTGGTTGGACCTGGCGGTGCAGAAACCCTTCTTTTCGCATCATAATGCACTTGGTTCACGGATCGACTTTTTTCCCCTGATTTGTTCTGTTACAACTGGTCGACCGCCCAGCGGATGTGCTCGTTTCGTCGCTTTTTCTGAAGGTTCCCGTGACCCTCTCGCCCCCCCGCGTCCGCTACAAGCCATTCGCTTTCTTCTTTCAAGTTCTCCACACTGCGGTCGCCGCCTTTATAGCTTCATCCCGTTTTTCAGTTGATGGCTTTTCCCCCGCTTGTGGATTTGAACGGCTTTATCCCACGAACAGGCTGGCCGGTTCATCCTCAGCTGCTGTCCGACACAGCGCATGGGGACCATCCCCAGCGCTGGGTAGACCCGTTCTTCTTTTCTGCTATCTTTTCTTTTTTGTCGGGTCACGTCGCCCTTCTTCTAAGTTGTTTGGCGGTCTAACCCCCGAAAACTGGTTTTACCCCTCGTGCTGCCAACCGTTGAGCGCCCAAGAAGATAGACTGTGTTTTTTTCAAGTTTCATCCTTTCCTTAATTTTCTGTATGTAGCCGTTCTGCGCCCTATTGCGACGAACTAGGGTCTACGCTAGATTTTTGTTGGTGATTGTTGCATCCGTCGTTAACGTGGTTTTTAATGTTCTGATTTACCTATCACTTCCATGATGTTTTTACCACTCATATCGCACCAATCGGGCGTCAATGGAACCGGATGCATCTTATCTTATGGCGGGCTTGGTTCCGTTCTTTTTGTATTTCCGTTCGTGATTGGATTATTATCTTTTCCTTTTTTTTTTTTCTGAAGTACAATTCTTTTCCCCCATAGCCTCATTGACGGCTCAGCGCCGTTTTTTGTCTGCCCTCCTCCGCTCCCCCGGAAGCTTTTCGTCTCTCCGCCCACTTCTTTTGGTGTTTCGCCTGTGCCTTTTTAGTTTATTTGGATGAGAATACGTAGTGATCTTATAGCCGAGAGGCTCGCCTGATCGGGCTTCCCACCGTTTCTTTCTCCCACAAGCAATCCGGTTTTTTGCAGACGCTGTGTTGGTTTTTCCTCTCTTCCATCTGTCGCGATGGAGTTTACAAAGTGTGTTGCTTGCGCATCCATTTCTTTCTCCTTGTTTTTTTCTTCCTTTCTAAGTTTGTTTATGCCAGTTGCGGAGACCTTTTTTCAAGATGAAGGGTTGCTTCTCCTTTCTTACAGCATTCGTGGTTTGCAACTTCCCCCCCTCTTTTATCTCCCTTTTTGTTGAAGCTGAGGGCAGGGCCTTTTGGTACCGGGCTTTCCCGCCTTTCGGAGCTCTGTTTGTCGACTTAACGCAATTCTCACCGATTGTTTTTTTTTTTTTTTTTTTTGTGAGGCCCCCCCCCGGGTCACCCTTTTGGCGGCGTCGTGAAGATTCAGTTAACATCATTCCGTTTCCTCCTGTGTTTTTCATGTTTCCTTTACGTTTCCCTCTGAAGGCTCTTGACCGTCTTCTCTATTTTCTTACGCGGCCGACAAGCCGTAAGTTCTTTTTTGCCCACGACTGGCAGCTCCAAGTTCTTCCCCCCGGCCACCTCAGTTTCTCCGTCCTCCGTTATAGAGAATAGAGCTATATGTGACTGTTCTTTTCTCCGACTTTCTTGGTGCCCCTTTTTCCCCCCCGTCCCTTTTTACAATTGTTCCAGGGCTAAAAAACTGGTATCGCACTCTAATCCCTCTTTCTTCGGGTACCCTTTGGGGCGAGGGCACTTACTTCACTTTTTCCTTGAGGATGACGCCTTGGGCGTTTTATTCCTTCCCCAATGGTACCGGAGCCCCCGCACACTTTTTTTTTTTTTTTTGCTTCTGTTTCTTGTCCTTTTGTTTGGCCGATCCCCCTCCGCCTTTTGATCTTTTCTCCCGAACTTTACCTCGCACTGGTCGTCCTGCCTTCTCCTGACAAAGGATGGAGGATCCTCGCCCCGGCTTTGATGGTTGGCTGTTCTTTTCCGGATCATTTTTCTGGTACCATTCTTTTTGGCTTGCGCCCTTGCCTTTGTTTTTTTCTTCTGCTTTTCCCCCCCCAGAAAAATCGAATTTGTTGGGAAAGTTCTTTCTCATGATCGCCGCACTTTTTTTCGCACGCATGCGTCTCCAGGGCGACCATGGTTTATGGTCACAGTTTTGATCTCTTATGGCTTCCTCCTGCCATGACTTCTCGAGGTTTCGATCGGTCGGCGCGCTTCCTATCTGATTTTGAAAGGTCTCGGCCCAAAAAAGTTTTCGCTGTGGCGGCCCCCCCCTCCCCCCTTAATGCGCCATTCTCTCTCCCTGCTCCCGGCTGTTTCTTGGCTATGGGCAGCTTTTTTCGTGAGAGTTGATGTCTTATTTCCCGCAGGTTTCCCGTTTTTTCCTCACCCGTGAAATTTTTTTCCCTTTTTTTTTTTGCTGAGTTGCCTAGGGGTGTTAGTCACCACGTTTAATTGCGGAATTCCCTCCTCTTCATCACTTCCCCGTCTCCTGGTATCAATGTCCCCGTGCCTGTTCCCGCTAGTTCTTTGAGTTTTTCCCCTAACTGATGTCTCGGATGCGGCCGCCACTTCTGCCTTTTTCTCCTTCTCCTTACATCTTTTTCCCTTCCCTTGCAACTATTCCCCAAATTTAGCTGTGTGTTTATTTTTGTCTCTTACCTGTATCAGCGAATCCTTGGACCCCCTTTCCGTTGAGTATTAGCGTTTCCCTGTATAAGTCTCTTCCCCTTTTCCCGGACCTCCCCCAGTCCATGGTCGCTCTTTCCTTTTTCGGCAATTTTTCTGTCCATCCCCGATCAAGGTCTCCCCCGCCAACGCCCCTCTCTGTTTGTTCCCCCGCGAGATCCCTCGCCGGTCGTCCCATGATCCTTTTTTGGAGGGAGTGCATCTCCGAACCCTTTATTGTCCCTCCTCGATCATCTCTTCGGTCGGGACATTCAACCCTCTTTCGTCGCTCGGCAACGTACCCATTTCACCTTGACTTTGCCCAAATCAAACCCCCCCCCCTCGGTTTTTCTGGTCAGCTGTCTCGGGACCGGCCGGTTTACGCTTCCAAGCGCAGTTCCTAGTCTCTTTTGTTCCCGCCTCACTCCTCTTTGCTCGCCGATTCGGAACCGGCCTTTCTTTCTGGGCCCTTCATGGTGGGGTGTTTCTGCCAATTTTTCCACCTCCTTTTGTAGCATCCCCTCTTCCCCGGGTCGCAATTTTTGACAGATAGCTCTTGTTTTCCATTTTTCTTCACAGAATTTGTTCTTTTGAGGGGTCCGTTCCTGTGACAGAGCACTGCGCTGATCACCATTTTGGCTACCCTTTTTTTTTCTTCTCTCCTGTTTGATTCTCCAATTTTCTTCTCAGACCAGCGGGTTACTAAGCCAATTCCCCGAGGCAGCCGAGTTTTTTGGGTTTGGTCTTTCCCTTTCTTTGTCCCAAGAAATAAGAATCTTCCCCCTTTTTGTCCCTACAAGGGACGATCGCCGTTGATCGTTGTTTTCACCGTCTGCCGCGCCTTTTCTTCCCTCCCTGCACACGTACTTCTCATTCTTTCAAAACCATGATTTCCCCCCACTTGCTCGTCCTTATGATCTCACTATCTTTTTTTTGCCCATTTAAGCTTCCGCTGCATTCGCCCTTCCCCTCCTCGAACGGTGCATTTTCCTTTGTTTTCCCCCCCGTGCTTCTTTCAGTATTTGAGAATAACCGGTCGCCCCGGGCAGTATCATCTCTGGATAAATTCAGGGCTTCTCCACTCCCCTTGCCCTCTCCCTGCATTTGGTACCGATGACCACCGCAGGTTCCCCCCATCCGTCGTTTCGGTTTTTGATCTATGGGGAATAGTCCTTTTCCGTGGCCGTTGTGATCTAGGTCGCGTCTCCTCCTTATTTTTTTGACGCCCAGTTTCCTTCTTGAGGAGCCCCACCCCCCCAATGCCCAGGTTGAGGAGACTTGGTTTTTAAGTAGAGACGGACCCTCCCTCCGAACGCTTTTCCGCGCAGATGCTCATGGTCTTCCCTCCGTTTATTACAAAGGTCGCCAGTTTGAACTTCCCCTAGATCCAGTCCTAGAAGACTTCCCCCCAGGGCCGGAGTCAGATGAAGCCTGCTGTAATGATCTTCTTCTTGTTGCCATTATTGGTCTCCCCCCCGCTTACTTCTCGTACTCCGAACCCCTTTCGACTCTTTCTTTTTTCTGTGCCCCAGTCTCCCCAAACTCTGTTCGTATACCCTAGTTGTCGGCTTGGTTTTTACTTTCTGCTCCTCTTCGAGACCCTTCACCCACTCCCCCCTGTAATATCGATTCCTGCCTGTCACCTTTAGTCTATATCTGGTCAGTCTCCGGTGTTCTTGTCCTCCTGAGTCCTTTAGTTGTGCTCCGACGCTTAATTCCATGGATCTCCGTTTCGCCCTCTTTCCGCGTCCTCTCTTCGCCGTTTGACCTCCCACCTCTTTGTTGTCGAGAACCTTTAGATTTTTCCCTGCAGATCCTTTTGTTCCATCCTCAGCGCGACCTTACCTCATGTCGTAAGATTCTTCCCCCTTCTCCCCATTTGATACGTGTTTCACCAGAGGATCTAAGGTTTCTTCTTCTCTTCGGCTCCATGCCTCTTTCTTTGTCACCAGAGTACCATGTGCTGGTCTGCGAGCGAGTGTTCCGGGATTTCTTTTCGCGTTTTCCCATTTCCTTTTATGGCGATCCCCAGTTTCCGCCTGGCCGTCCCTTCCTGGTGCAGTTTTTTTGCCCTCCCCCCTTTCTTTTCGGAACAATTTCGTCGTGTCCCACACTTGAAGGCTGATGTCTGGGCATTGCAGTTAGTCTTCCTCCTCTTGTTCCCCTTTCTTTGCGAGAGTTATCCAACGATTTCCCCTTCTGGTTTCTCTGACAGGCTCGGGGACTTCTCTTCCTGTCCTTTGACTACTGCAATGGATGCTTTTTTTGTTCCTCTTTCGGGGAGGGCTTTGCTTTTAGAATTTTTTCCGGGCTTTTATTCTCCTCCTTTTTAGGACTTGGCTTTTCCTCCAGCGGGAACCTTTTAACCACGCTGCCCTTTCACCCGCTCCATTTTCTTTTTCCCCTCCCCTCCTTACGACCGCATCTTCTACATGAGAATTTTGTCCAGTTTTTCCTTAGATAGTCGTTTAGTTTGTTGCCCCCCCGCTTGACTCCTCCCTCCCCTGCCCCTCCCAGATCCTTCATCTTGCTTTTTCCCTTTCCAATGCTGTTCCATGTCCTTTCAGGACTTTGACGCGTTAATCTGGCTGTTTCAGCCCTCTTCACTAGCTTTCTTGGTTTGTACTTTCACGTTTACTGTTCTTTTTCTCTCTCCTTTCATAGTTGTCTTGTTGTTGATCTCTATTTGGCCTTCCTTCGTTTCATCATACCCCTTCCCACCCTCCGCTTTTGACATCTTCCCTTTCTTGATCCGCGATTCCCCCGGTGCGTTCTTTCTCCTACCGGACTTTTAAGACTTTTTTGCCAACTGTTCAGCAGCCCGTGGATTTGTTTCATGTAGGAATGGTTTGTCAACTTGATTTTTTCCCCACTACTCAGCTAGCCGACGAAATGTACCCCCCTTATAATGTAGATTGGGGTGGTGAAGTTAATGGTCTATTGTTCTCCATCCTTTGTAGGAAGTGGCGTCTCTTGGTCGGGTTCTGTCGGTTCGTAACCTGCAAGAGTTTCCCTTGCTGAGCCCGAGGTACGCTTTTTGATCTCTGACCGCTCCCCCTCTTTCATTCCTACCTTCCTCCCCCTCCAGATCCAGCCCTGTTTCTGCATTTTCCCGTTTCTTTTTCCCCGCGTCATTTCTCTGTTTTTTGTCCGACGCGATTCGCCCATTATTGGTTACTCTTCTGTTAAGGAATTTCTTTCCCGATCTCCTCGTCACTTTTTTTTTCCGATCGACAATGTTCGGCCCGACGCGTTTCCAAAAGAGGTCTACCGCCTCCTCCCCTCCCGTGCTTCTTTTACTCCTTTTGCGATGACTTTTCCCCGAGAACTAACCTCTTTTTAAAACTTCAGATCCCCCTCCTTTCCCCGCCCATTTTTAGCCCCCGTTTGATTTTTGTCCTTCATACATGCGTTCCTTCCGCCTTTATATCGTCTATCCGCGCGCATTCGGATACCCTCTTTGGGTTCCCTGTACTTCCCCCCCTCCAGGTGTTTTTAATCGCATTCTTTTTGGGACCAAGCAGTTGGGTACCCCCAACTCTTTTTTTACTCATTGTATGGTTTTTTCTCCTTCGTAGATTTGAGCGTCACTCTTCCTAAATTTCTTCCTTTTCATGGGACTTCTCCGCTGTTTTCCACAACGAAATGGTGGATGCTTTCCCGGCCCTCACTCCGGCCCTCCCTCCCCCCCCGATATGTTTTTTGAGGAATCGAGCGTCCCCCTTTTTGTCTCTGATAGCACGTCTTTTCCCTCCTTTTTTTGTCCCTCATAGGGTTAGAATTCCCTTGCTGTTGGGTTTTTTGGGTAGTCCTCGAGGAACCAGTTTTAGTCTTTTTCTCCTTACTCTCTGAATTTTTTCCTGAGCGCCATTAGCGCCCAGTATATAGGGCGCCCTGACACCACTTCTTTTACGTTTTTTTTTTTTTTGTCCCTTGAATTTTACCCATTTGGACGGAATTTCCTTTCTTGTCTGCCTTCTCAATTTTCTGTTTGGGGCGGCAGCACGTCTTCTCCCCTTGAGATCTTTGGTCCCCTTGAAGACCTTTTTTGTTTTTCCTTAAGTAATTAAGATCGCCGGGTTCCTCAGCCCGATTTATTTTTGTTGTTTTTTTCCATTACTGTCTGCTGGGCTTCTCTGCCTTTCTCTCTGAAACTTCTAGACCGATATGCGCGCTGAAAGCTTTTTTGATCATGTTCCGGACACCAGCTTCCTTTGCTGTTCGCGATGATTTTTACTAGGTGAATCTTTTCGGTAGTCGCGTTCCAAAGGTTTTGATGGCTCATAACCTTCTGTCCGTTTCCTCTTCCTTTGTTTTTTCGCTCCCGAGTTCAGAGCCCCCCCCCTTTGTTCAAAGATGACATTCCCCCCCCGTTGGCTCTCCTCCGGCGCAGTTCTTCTTCTTCCTTCGTCTTTTGACACCCACCAAGTTCCTCCTCTGTCTCTGATCATTATGAAAGTCCCTTTTGGCACTTTCACGTTCTCTTTTACTGTATTTATGGCTCGAATTCGGAGCTGGGTCCTACCTCCGACACCACTCCCCCCAGGATGTCTCTTTATTTGTTTTCCCCCTTGTTCTAGTTTTGGATGTAGGTCGCCCCCTTTGGTCAGAAAAACTGAATCACTCTTTTCGTCTGTGGCGTGAAGGATTCGCCGCTGTTCGCCGCGCTCCCTGTAGTTCGACTCAGGCCCCCCATCTTCCGCCCTGCCCCCCCCCCCCCATACCCCCCCCCCCCTTTTTTTTAGGTCTGTCGCCGGCTAAATGAATGTCGCCCTTTCTGTTCATTTCTATCCTTGGCTTTCCCTTCGAACAACTCAAGTTCCAACTTCTAGGAGACCCCCTGGCTGCTCCCCCTCTCCTGTCTCTTTGGAGAAGACGAGTCTTTACCTGCATAGTATTCCTCCACCTGACCCACCGGTTCCACTTGTAGCATGGCCTTTGAGCGGACCACCCTTGCAGTAGCTTCTCCCCCAGTTGACTGGCTCTTGCGCGCCTTCCGGAGATTTCCGCGTTCCCCTTTTTTTTCCTCAATTTTTTTTGGTCCCGGACCGTGAGACCCCCTTTTTACTTGCTCCTGCTGTCGACCCCACTTCCCCCACAACCGCTGGTTTGTGATTTTTTCTTCTTGTGCTGTTTCTTTTTGGGTGAAGCTTCCCCGCCGCCCTCTTGGTTTTTCTTTTTCCCCCGCCTCCTAGTTCTTCCTCCCTCTTTTATAAATAGGTACGGATGGTTTTCCTTATTATTCCTCCCTCCCACGCTTTTGATTTTGGATCGTTCTTTCTTATCCGTTCTTTGTTCCCTCGTTGTTTTTTGGACGACCTTGATTTTTATGGTCTTCTGTCCCCCTCCAGCCTCCACATCTTAGGAGCCTTTCTTCCCCCCTTCTCTCTTCACTTTTTTTTTTTTGAAGCATGCTTTCCAAGGGAGACTTATTTCTCCCTTTCTTGAGCTTAGAAGGGCCTGAGTTTTCTCCAATGCCCCCACTTTTTAGTATTTGGTTTCTTCGAATAGTGATCTATGTATTTTTCCCTGATCGCAAAAAAAGATGACGCTGTTTTCTTCCGCCTCTGCGCTCATAGTTTAGTCCAGGCTCCCGGCTTCTTCTTTGTTCCAGCCCGTACCTTCCTTTTCCTATGAGAACTTTCTTTACCTTAGTATGACCCGCCCCGTTTTTTTTCCTTCCCTGTACGGTTGTTGTTCCTCCCCCAAGGTCA
>Ga0179591_1298317_pt1 | contig 12419 bp, 21 predicted proteins | sample CZOMad2_1_08_16f_FD_182891 | JGI IMG/M metagenome (GOLD analysis project Ga0179591, IMG submission 182891) | Vadose zone soil fungal communities from Angelo Coast Range Reserve, California, USA - CZOMad2_1_08_16fungal (PacBio error correction) | ecosystem: Environmental > Terrestrial > Soil >... | reverse complement strand
TTCTCACTTTCCTTTTTGCATATTTCGGCTCCAAAGCACGGGTTCCCCTTTTAGTTTTTTTTTACCCGGCGCCCCCCTCTTCCCTGACTTTTCACTTTTTTCCTCAAAAGGGATGGCGTTGATTTGGGATCTTCATCGCTTCCTTTTTTTTTTTTCCTCTCCACACTGCCTTTTGGATTACCCCTCTTCAGTTTTCCCCCCCATCCCTGTCTATGTCCGTGGACACAAGGCTCTGACCTTTTCTTTTCCCCCCCCTCTCCCCCCCTTTCTTGACAGATACAAAAATTTTGGTTGTCTCCCTGATTTCCTCCGCCGGTTCCCTCCCTTGAGCCCATTTCTTACAGTTGGTTTTTTGCCCCTTCAGGCTTTTTTCCTCGTGCGAAATAACCCCAGACAATGACTATTTCCCCCTTTCAGGGCGTTTTTTCCCCGGTTTTTTTTATGTTAAAATCACCCTCGTTTCGGGGGGTTGCCTCAACCCCTTCTTCCTCATCTAGAATCCTTGCGGTTTGGATACCTGAGTCTTTTTTCTTTGTCCTGCCGTTTTGCCCTCTCTCTCCTATTCATAGGATTGTAATCCAAACCCCCTGATTCCCCCCTCTTTTTGCTGTCTGGTTTTTTATTTGGTGCACCGCGTCCCAGGCACCTCCTCCTATCTCACCAGCCCCCGGGCTCGGAGCCCGCAATTGGTCACCAAAACCATAAATGAGGTATAGTGAAATGGTCCCCCCATTCCCCAGAGTGCTATGAGGGGGAGTTTGGCTTCCACGCGAAACGTCGTCCTCCCCTTCGGGGTAGGTCACTGAATCCTTATACATGTTTTGACGAAACCCCACTTTTCCCCCTTTTATTTTTTTAACGCAGTGCGTTTCCATTCCTTTGTGACCTTTGGTTCCTTCCCCCCTTTCCCCCATTTTTATTTTCCCACATATCTTTGTGATTGTCCCCCTCTTGGGGGGATTACTTGTGGATGAAGAATGTCCCGTCCTTTTTGGCTAGTTCAAAGGCATTGAACCAATTGATTCTGCCCGGGCCCACTTTTTTTTTTTTTTCGGGCGGCGACTCTTTGACACTGTACGACATGTGCCTCATCCCCAATGCTTCCTCATTTTTTTTTTTTGGGGCCCAAATTTTTCCCTGAATATCTTGTCCCCCCCATTTTTTTTGCTTCGTTGCGTTTTTCAGGTGGAGGACGGTTTTCTTTCATCCTCGACGTGGCCATTATTTTGGGAATGCATTGTCGCTCTTTCGTTGACCCCCATTTCTGATGAGCCTCTGCGTTTTTCCCCCCCTCCCCAAAACCTTCTCGTGGCGGGGCTCAGTTGGAGTTCCCTGGCCCCCCCAGGCCCCTTGTTTGTCCCCAATTTTTTCCAGGTCAGTTACAATCCTGGCGTTTTGGTCACCCTCCCCCCCTTTTTATGTTAAACTTCTATCCCGATGGTCAGTTGCTTATTGGCTTTTTTCTCGTCCCGCGCGTGCGTCCCTATCCCCCTCTCTTGTATTGTTCTATGCCGGCAGTGGCGAACCCTACGCCCTGTGATTGTACCATACCGTTTTCTTATGATCTCCGGTTTCCAGCGAATTTCCAAGCTGAGTTACGTTGCCCAGTCCAGTTTTCTTTTCCCCCCGGCAAACGATGTGTTTGCAGCACATAACTGCCCCTAACCGGTGTCTCTTCCCTCATGAAACAGAGCCCCCCTCCCATTTTCGCCTTTTTATTCCCCTTCGTCCTTTTTCACACCGGATCAGCCTTCCTTGACCTTTGTCGGTACCCATCAGCCCTATTGGTGTCTTCTGAGAAAGCAAAGGTCAGACTTTTTTTTTTCTCTATCAAACCTGCTCAGACCACACAATACGTCTGCGGAAAGGGCAGCCCCCAATTTACTTTTCCCTTCTGTCCCACTTTCTTCTTCTGTCGGCAGACCCTTTTGTTTCTTTTCCGCCATCCGTCTTCCTGTTTTTGTTTGTACAGATGACTCTCAATGGACACCTACTCCCCTTTGCTATCGTTTTGTTTACCCTGGCCTCTTTCCCGGGGTGTTGGTGATTTTCCAAGAAGTTTTTTTTTTCCCGGCCCTGGAATGACACTCCTCAATTTTTCCCCCCACCCATGGCCTGTCCCTTTTTTTTTTCGCACCCCCACTTAACGTTTAAATACAACCTTTGTTTCCTCCCCTACTCCATATTTGATAATTCCGAAGAATCAGTGTGGAGTGACTTTTCTCCTTTTCCCTATTTGTTTAAAAAGCTGGCACTCTTTGTTCCTTCTCCTTCACATACTGGCTCTCGCATCCTTTTCTTCGTCTTTTCTTTTTTGTAGTAATGGTGTTTTCCTCGGTTTTTCTCATCTGATGGCCTCATTGTTGTCCTCTTATTTGGGCCGGTAGACCCTGCTGGTTGTCTGCATATTCTTTTTTTCTATTTCCTGGAACATACCTGTCGCATCTTCTGACATTCCCATCGCCTCCCCCTTTTTTCTTTAGTTTTTTTGACCTGTATAAACTGGAAATCGGTGAAGTAAGGTGTTTGCGAAATCATTGGCGACCCCTTCCCCGCTCCTGCCTTTTCAAGTTATTCAAATTCAGCGAGGAGGAACCTATACTGCCCCCTGGGTCGTGAACGCTTCCCCTCCTTTTATGGACCCAAACTCTAGCGTATACTTGGCTTTTCTCCCCCTCCCCCCCCCCCTTTTCTTTTTTTTTCGGTTGCTGACCTCTTGATCCATACGTGGACCTTCCATTGACTTGGTCGCTCTCTTTTTTGAGAACCCATTTGGCGCGAGTGTCCTTCACCTCCCTCTTTTTCTTTTTTTTCCTGCGTTGTTCCAAAAGGATGGTTTTTTTTATTCCCAAACCAGGTTTTTGGTCGGACTTCGAGCGCAGCCCCCCTCGCTTTCCTTTCCACAATCCCCTGTTACGCACGTGGCCTCTATACTTTTTCCCTCTTTTTTTTGCTGTCGGATAGCGGTGCCTCCTTCAACACCCCTGGGTGTTCCCTGCGTTGTACCTCCCGATCGGGCTCGCCTTCCCTTTTTGACTTCTCCCTTTCCTTTTTATTAGCTTATTCTCTTCACGCGCACAACGGGTTTTGTCTCAAGGAACCCCCCTTCCTCCCCCCCGAACCGGAGCCACCACCACCAACGATCTGAACTTCTTCCTATTTCTTCCTCCTCCCCCCTTTGTTGTTTGTTTTTTATCTGGTCTGGATGAGAGTAAGTGGTTGTTCCCCTTTCTTTGGCGTGAAGTAGAAAACCACCCCCCCCCCCCTTTGTGGGGGCGTCCGTATCCCCTTTACATCCGCGCCCCACCTTTTTTTCCCCTTTTTTTCCGCACCCCACCCTGCCTCTTTCTCCCAAGATCTTTTTTTTTTCATTTAGTCCTGGCACGTTGTGAACCTCTTTCTTTAGCTTTCCCACCCCCACCTTCTGCACCCTCTCCGTCCAACTTCTTTTTTATTCCAACTTTAAAGGAGGCTGACATCGTCTTCCAACTTTCCCCTGTTCCCCGTGCACACCTCCATAACTTTGGAGATCACAACAATTTTTTTCCCCCCTTTTTTTTTTCAATTTCCCCCGGCGGCCTTTTTTTGGTGCGCAAGATAAGTTTCATTCTGTCTTCCCGTATGTGACCGACTCCCTTTTTCTCCTTCCCCCCCCCGTCCCCACAACTCACTTTTTTTCCTTTTAGCGAGATTGAACTCAAATTTCGACGTGACCTCCCTCTTTGGCGCCTGCGTCCTTTCTTCGTTGTTTTTTTTTGTTTCCTGGCGTGGGGAACGGCCTTCTCCTTTCCCTTCCCTTTCTCTAATTTCGTCCCTATCTTAGAGGTGCCGTCAACCCTTGGGTGCCTTCTTCTCGCCCTGGTCCGTCTTTGTCTTGGGTCCTTTTTGCTCATCGGCTCCCACACCATTGTCTTTTCGGTGCGCGCAACAGGACCTCTCGCACCTTTCCGGCGCCAGACCTAACCTTTTGCCCATTTTCCGTCCTGGACCCCCCCCATCAAACTCCGCGATTGATTTAGACCTCCTTCCAACCCTTTCGCCCCCACATATACCACCAGTATTTGATGGTGAGGATTCTTGTCTGGCCTTATTCCCCTCCTTACCTTTTTCTGAGCCTGTCCTTTTTTTTTCCCCCCATTGGACCCCACCCGGCACTCGACGCTGGACTTATGAGGCCCCCCCCTTCTTTTGATTTCGATATCCAGCGGTTTTACAGTTTCCATTCCCCCAAACTTTTTCCTTCCATTGGTTTTTGCCCCTCCCTCTTGTTTTCCCCACAAGGGCTTTTCTCCAAGGGCAATTTCTTTGCGAACCCAGAGTTGCCACTGACCCCCCCCCCCCCATCCGTTGCTATCTTCCATTTTTTTTAAACCGTGATAGGATTGGACGTGGCCCATGAGTGCTTGCAGTCGTTTCCACAAAGTTTGCTTTCCCCCCCCCCCATTTTCTTTGCGGAGGAGAGAGTTAAACCCCTTATATGGACAGTCGTCTTTGGCAACGTTCCGCTCCCTACTTGGTAGGTCCTTTTTTGCCTGCCTGCTTATAAATTTTCGATCGCTCCCCTGCGTTTCCTTATGGCTGACCGCACCATCTTCCCTACTTTCGCAGGGTGAATCGCTGGTTTTGAAAGGAGACAACCCGCGTATTTCATGGAGTTTGTGATTTTCATCCCCCCCCCCCCACCATTTTCTTTTTCTGTCTGTTTCATAAATCGTGATGGCCCGTCTTGTCTTCCTTTTCCTCCAAGTTGGAAATTCGTCTGTACACAGTATCTACGCTTCCATCCGTATTAGTTCCTTCGGCCAGATCCTGTCTTTCCACTAATAAGCGTTTTTTATAGGCACGGCCCGCGCCCCTTTTTTTTTTTTATCTTTTTTCCCTGTGTTTGCGCACGTGGATTATATATATTACCCATTTTAGTTTAATCTCGTCTCTTTCCTGTTCTGACCATTGAATTTTGATTTTCCCACTTTTGTCCCCGTTTTGCATAAAGTCCGACCTCGTTTTTTCTTGTTTTTCACTCAATATTGAGGACTTGAGTGTCTTCACGATTTCTGCCAAGATGTTTGGCATTGCGTCCACTACACAGGGTGGCCTCGTCTTTATTCACCCGCTCGTAGGCCCATCAAGAAAAAATGTTTTTTTCAAGATATTTTCCCTGCTTTTTTCCCCCCCCTCTCCCGTTCCCTTTTTCGTACTCCGATTTTCTTCCCTTTTCTCCCTCTTTTCCTAGCGACTCCGAAGGCCCGGAGAAACCCGAAACTTTTTTTCATTGCCCTCTCCCTTGCTCCCGGGCGATCCCCCCCCCTCCCATTTGGTCAGCCCTTCCCCTCACATCCCTTGCACACCCCCCTTTGAGTTAACTTTTGCACCCTTCCCTTTCCACCAATTACTCTTTTTCAAACCTCTTGGAGTGACTGTTGATTCTTTTCGGTACTGATTCGGTAACAACCCAGCCCCAGTTACCCCCCAACGGGGCACCTTTCGGTCTTCCCTCGTCATCAATCGGGGAGGGGTTGACCCCGAGAGGCACTTGAGTGTTTGGTGCCCGATTTCTCGTGCTCTTGGTATTCCATTTCGGTGCTGTTTCTTTTCCCCCATCTACTACATGCTGATGCCCACCCCCCTCCTTTGACCTCCTTGAATTGAGTCAACCCTTTTTTGTCATGCCCCCTGATCCCCTTTTCTTTCCTCGATGCCTTCCCATCAGGGGACACCCTTGTAACTCCCTTCTTTCCCCCCTTCCGTTGTCTCTGTCAGGCTTTCCTCTGTTCTTGGGCGCCGACCCCTTTCTTGGGTCTTTTTTCCTAGCCCCGGTTCACGTCGCCTTCCCCTAGCTTCCCCCTTTTGTCTCGCCCTTCCTTTTCGACCTTAACAGACGTGACAATTTGCCAGAATTCTTTCCAGTCCCCACCGGTTTTTCCTCCGTTGTTCCGTCAAACCAAATTGTTTTTTTTTTACTCCCCTTTCCCTCTGTTTGGGCGTCGTCAACCCTGATTCAGCTCCATATAGATGAAACCTCCCCCCCCCCCCGTTCTTCCACCCCCTTCTGGTTCTCTTTCCCAGGATGCTATCCTTCGTGCACTCTTCTGATTTGGGTCGTACAAGTTTTCTTATGTGGGTTCTTCTGTCCCCCAAGCCGTTCTTGTTCTTCTCATTCCCCATAACTGCCAAATAATCTTCATTTTTTCTCCTTCCTCCCCCGTTGTTGTTTTTTTTTTTTTTGCTTGATGAGTATTATTTTAGACCTTTGTCTTATTCCTGTCCTCACCACCTCACTGTGTGGAGGTCGAATAAATATACGACCACCCTTGTGACAGTCCCCGTCCCCCCACCCCCCCTAGGATCGTGCTGCGGAAGGCGTTTCCTAGTATTTTCATGGTCGTACACTTTCTCATTTCCGGGTGGATCCCCTTTGAGTTCCTCCGATATGGATTGGGTAAGTGAGCTCTTTTTCTGGTACATCTCCCCCCCCTTTTTTTTTTTTGATTACACAAATTTTTTGGTTTTTTCGGCTTTTTTCCATCCGCCCCCCTGGTCGTGGTTGGGGGAGAAATCCAATGGGCCTATCCGTCTTTTTTTCCTGCGATCACTTGCGGGGACGTTCCCCCTTCCTTCTCGATGCAGAAGTACCCCGATCCAGCCTTGAATTTCCTCCCCTCGTTTTTTTTTTTTTTTTTCTACACCATTCTAAGGGCCTTCCTCGATCTTTCTTTTTTTTTTAGGGCGGTTGCTCCAGGTTACCTGTCTGTTTCCCCCTTTTTTGTCTTGGCCGACCCCTGCCTTCGTCTCGATAGAATGGATTTCCTTTTTCCCCAACTTCATCTCCCCTCTGACCCTGCTGTGTTAGGTATTCCTTTTTCCCCGCGCCCCATGTGGCACCCCCCCTCCCTCCACAATTCAAACAAGCCCGCTCTGATCTTCACATGCCCCAGCCCCTTTCCCTGGTCTCTCTTCAGTGGTAAATCCCAAATCCTTATTGCTCCTTTTATTCCACGCGCCCGTCCTTCATGTTTTCCCCGACTTCGGTCCTTACACCATAGGTCCAGTTCGAACTGCCCAAGAAACCCGTAATCTTCCTCTTTCTTGGTAAGGGTCACTACATTTATTTCCCCCTTGCTTTCCCCACCTGATTTTTTTTGGGTTCTTCCCTTTCCCCCCTTTTTCTCTTTTTTTTTTCTTTCTTTCGGGCCGTTCCAGGAGAGGCATAATGCCATTTGCCACTTGGCTTGTTTTTTGGGTGGTTTGGCCCCTTCCTTTTCGGGGCTGGAAAGATTTGGCAATGCTCCCGGATGACATCCCCCCTAGTTTGATCAGGGTTTGGAAACCCAAATTGAAATTACTTTTTTTTCAACCACCTGGTGTTCGTTGCTGGTGTTAAGGAGAAGTAATTCATTAGACGGGGACACCTGTATTTTTTGGACCTGGACCAATGAACCCATTATGTATAACTTGCTTTAAAGTTGCTATCTGAATCCATTTTTTATTTCTTTTAACTCCCCTGCTGCGCTTCTCTTCCTCCGGCCATGACCCCCCCCATGGCAGGCAAATGTTGTAATGGTGCCAAGGACCTGTTGCAAACGCACAACTCCTTCCCCCTTCCATATTTCCCCAGCAAAAGAGTTCCTCCATGATGCCTTGTTCAGAGTCGGCGGGGCCCTATCCCAGATTTTCTTTGCTTGCTTCTTTTCCTCCTTCTTTTTCTTTTTACACTCGCAAATCCTGAGTGATTTTTTGACATTTTCGTAATTTTTCTTTCCCCCGTTTTCCAGCGTCCATTTCCCCCGTTGGAGGTACTCAGACCCCCCCTTGGTGCCAGCCCCTCATTGCCCGCCTGACCCCCCCCCCAAACCCTAACCTCACCCCGGTTTGTATCGTTGACGCCATTCCCCCCTTTCCCCCTTTTCTTTTCGCCGTTTCATTCCACCCTTCGCCGTATTTAAAAGGTGCTTTGAGGTAATCCCATCCGGGCCACGTGACTATTTTGTTTTATTCCTTGAGCTAGATCCTCCCATTCTTTCCCTTTTTTCCGCACGAGAAATCATGGACCACCCAAACCCTCCGAACTTGAGGTGCATTTCTTTTCTTTTGGCAATTCCTTCCCCCCAGGGCGGAAGTTATAAAGATTGTGCATGTTGCCTTTTGTGTTTTGAATCCTTTCACCTTTTATTTTTTGAATTGGTCCCCTTCCCCTCATGTGCCCCTCCCTGACATGTATAGGTGCAATGGGGTGACTTGACTTGTTCCTTTTCTACGTAGTGTTCCCCTCTACCTCTGTTGGTCGCTCTTTGTTTACTAGAAGGTTTTGCCCCCCTTTCTCACCCCCTTGGTTGGTATGACACCCATCCTTTTCCACCTCCCTGGTCTTTGAACCTTCCATCGGGGGGCTCCTATATACGATCGTCCGTGAAGTTTCCCTGCTTTTTTTTCTTCTTTTTTAGGTTCCTCTTCTACCACTTTTTAATACCTCCCTCTCGCCCTCATTTCTTCGTGGTTTTAAGGTTTTCAGCTATTTTTTCCGGTGGGGGGGTGGTTGCCCCTTTTTCTCTCTTTTTTTCTATCCCATAGTGGACTTTTGATTGGTGGGTCCTTTTTTCTAAACCTTCCCCTCCCCGGTCGTCTTCTTCTCAGGCCTGTTTTTGCGTAGAGTATATATTCCTCTGTTGGCATGTTCTTTCGCATGCCTCGCCTCACTTGTTGGTCGGGTGGGGATTATCCGGGGGTAATCCGGGCAGGTGAGCCCTCTCCTTAATCATTTCTACCTTAATCCTTTTCATTCCAAGCGAGGACATGTGAACGTCATTGCTTTTGACGGTCACCCTCCCTCTTCCCCCCTGGAGTCTGAGGCCCCCCCTTTTTCTCCCCAGTTTTGCTATTGGACCAACCTGCTATCAGCGCGCCTTCCTCCCCACAACGTTGACTTTTCGTGTGCCTTTCTCCGTCTTCAGCTCCCATCGTTGACCTCTTACTTTTTGTCTGCTATGCTATTCGCGTTTGCGTGCCCCCTTCGCGGCCCTCACTTCACGGATGAAACATCCTTCTGTTCTTTTGGCGGGTTTTTGCCTGAGGGTGGCGGTAGTGATTTGGTTTTCCCCACAGGTCTTTGGAGGATTTTGAGCCTCCCGCTCCTTTTCCTTGGTGCCCCTTCCCCCTTCTTTGGATCATTACGCCTGTGGTCAGTCGGGTTTTAAGCGTCCTCTCCCCAACACGGGCACCCCTTTGCCGAAATTCCAGATCGTTCTCGCCGGCCTTTGCGACGGAATCCCTTTCCCTTTCTCCTTATTTCTCAATCTCCCTCCGTCAACCACCTGGTTTGGGGTAGGACACTACGTGACTCGTGCCACCCAAGATCTGGTTTCCCCCTATCATTCCCCTTCCTTTAGTTCCTTTTTCCTTGTTTGTGTTGGTGATCGAGACCTTTTTTTTTCTTCTGTCCCCCCCCCTCCTTTGTTTTTTCCTTTTTTTTCGTAGTGGTGCTCGTCATTTGCCAACCCAGGGTGTGCGTCTCATATTAATATGTTCTCGACCCACAAAGTCAGGACCTTTCTCACTTTTCCCCCCCCCCTGCTCTCCCCAACCTTTTTTGCTTTCGGCATGCCCCCCGTTTGACGTTTTCCCCCTTTCTTTTTTCCCCCCCCCCCCCCGTTCCCAACATCGTATTAGATCGCCGTTTTGTATGTTCACAGTTTTAGGCTGTCGCCCCGGCAGTCCCTCCCCTAAACCTGTTTGTACCGCAACAAAACCTCATTTTTCCCGCACCCTTCTTTTCCCCCCCCCCCCGCCCCCCGCCTTTCTTTCCCCCTTCCCTGTCGCCTGCAAGGCACTGAGTTTTTTCTTAGTTCACGTATGGCGGCATGTAGGTCCAGGAATCCTTGCCACAAGAAACAACTCCTTGTTATTCCCTTGCTCGTTTTGAGACGCATTTGGTTTTTTTAATAGCACTTGATCAGGCTTTTATTGGCGTCCTGCCGTTCGGCTCCTTATTTTTATCCGTTTTTAACTGTGACTCCTCATTCGTTCCCCCCCCCTTTTTGCTTCCTTTTTTTCCTTTGTTTCCCCCGGACTTTCCCCGGTTTGAATTTCCGCCCATTTTCCTCGAGGAGTGCCTGTTTTCTCATCGGCCTACAAACTTGATTTCGGTAGATTACTAAATACTCTCTCTCAATGCCTGGCGAGGACTCACGCCAATTTTCGCCGGCCACCCCCCACTTTCACCCCTCTTTTTTGATTGCTGAGCGCACATTTTCTGTCCCCCCAATACCACCGTTTTGACGAGTGATCGAACCCCGCTGATTTGTCACTCCCTCGCGATTACCTTTTCGCCACGCCCCTTCCCTTTTTGACTCCTTCCTGAGTGCCCCTATGGGGATTTTCCTCATGAATCAGGGCCTAATTTTTGGTTTTTCATCCAAACCGGGTGTCCCTTTCACTTAAGGTCGATCCCCAGGTTCGCAAGTTCCCCCTTTCTTTTTTTTTTTTCACTTGATTTAATTCCCCCCCCCCCCCGTCCTTTTGCGATCCGGTCCCACACAGATGAATTAGTATTGACCCCCCCCCGAGTGAGGACTTCTTGCCCCCCCCCATGCCCATCGTGTCTTGGCGTCACGACACTTAAATCGTCCGGACGCCCTTCAGCCCTTTTTTGGCACCTTTTGTTGCAGATGGCCCCCTTTTTTCTTTTTTGCTTTTGTTGCCTTTGCGCTTATCCCCCGCTCGATAACTTTATTGGAGTGGGCAGGATGGATGACCTTTTTTCCCCTTTCCCCCTCTCTCCTGACATACTCCCCCTCTTTTTGGATGTCCGGGCGGGACAGCGTGTTCTCGTTTTCTGTTTTTTCCGATTCCAAACCTGGTTTGGCGTAGGTCATAGTTGAACCTCACCCCTGGCTTGGGCTTACTCCCACTCGTTCAATGTGCGTTTGTAACGGAATTTCAATCTCCCCATTTCTCTTTTGCCATCCCGTTTCGACGTTTTTTAGTCTAAGATAAGTCCCCATTACGGGGATCTTGCGCCGCGCCCGCGCTCTCCCCCAGATTCGACCCGTTCTTTCCCCTTTGATTTTAGATTGTGTCCATGAGTTGCTTTTTGCTTTTTTGCCTTTTTGCTTTTTTCCAACCCTGTGTACCCATTGCCGGAATTGGGTAAATGAACAGCACCGCCTTACTGCCGCGCTTTGGCTGTTCCCTACTATGCCGTTTGTTCCCCTTCTTTGTTTGGCGTTAGCAAAGCAAGTGAATGTTTTGTCCCCCTTCCGGAACAGACCTTGCCCCCTTTATGATTTTTTTTTTTGGACCCCATCTTCCCCGGCCCCTTAACCCCCCCCCTTTCCACAACGCCACCAGGTTAAGATAACCGGGCATTGAACCCCCCCTGATCAGTGATTCTTACGTCAGTTAGTTTTCTCTTCCGTCCCCTCCCGCCCTCAGTCTCAGGAGTGACAAGGGTTTTCCTCCTGTTACCCAGGGCAATTTTCCTGTGGATTGAAATCCTTTTCCTTCCCAGGCCCATCCCCGCAGAAGTTTTTCCCCTTTGACCGAAATACCATTGCCAAACCCTTTCCAAATTTGTTTTCCCCTTCTTAACCCTGTTGAAAGGCCCTTAACCATACCCCCAGGTGAGTTACCCGTCCTGGCAGTTCGGACCTTTTGCCCTCTTTTTTCCCTGTACTTTCTTCAACCCCCCGGGCTTTCGTTCCTCTCTTGTTTTTCGTTGCTCATCCGCGGTTTGTGTCCACCCTTGGTGTCTCGACTCTTTAGCTGTTTGCCCTGGCGTCCGCCCGCGGGCTTTTACGTGTTTTCTTTTTTTTTTTTTTTTTTTTTCACCTGGTGCGTTGTTCCCATAGGACACATGCCCAACCTGTGGGTCCTCGTCGATTTCATTTTTTCTGACCAGAATGCCGCCTCTGATTTTTTTCGGCTTTTTGGTCCCCGTCCCCTTTGCCTAAAGCCGTTAACCCCGATTGTCTAGGAAGTTGCCTCTTTTTTTTCAAGACGCTCCGACGGGGATGTCATAAGTTCCCCCAGGCCCCCCCTCTTTCCCCTCCCCTCTTACATCGAGCCCCTAGGGCGCGTAGAATACTGTTTTAACGCAGTATTGCAATTCCGTTGACATCACCTGGCGCCAACTGACTCCACGGTTTGGTCGGCTTTTTTTTCCTTTGCCCCTTCCACACAAACATTGTTGGTGTTAATCGCGCAAGATGGTGGATGTACCCCCCAGACCCGATCGTCGTTTTTTTTCCCTCTACCGACATGCACACTTTCCCCCTTCTTTCTTTCGCGTGTCAACAATGCCGACGTGTATATTTTTCCCCCCCCCTCGGCGGAGAGATAAGATTTGCGTGTCCAACGGTCGTTAAGATGTGGTGCTTAGACCGCCCTAGTTATTTTCGCCCTCCCCTCAATCACCTGACTTCCCT
>Ga0179591_1354931_pt1 | contig 12420 bp, 17 predicted proteins | sample CZOMad2_1_08_16f_FD_182891 | JGI IMG/M metagenome (GOLD analysis project Ga0179591, IMG submission 182891) | Vadose zone soil fungal communities from Angelo Coast Range Reserve, California, USA - CZOMad2_1_08_16fungal (PacBio error correction) | ecosystem: Environmental > Terrestrial > Soil >... | reverse complement strand
CCCTTTTCCGCAAGTTTTTTTTCCACCTCACGCATACTTGATAACGGAACGGGTGTGATCTGCCCACCGGGACGTTTCTCAAGTCCTCGTCCCTCTGGAAGTAAACGTATATTTGGCGGCGGGAGTCTTACCCCCTCTACGTCGCCCGCTAAATTGTGTCGATTGATTGTACCCCACCCAAGTAAAACAACATTGCGCGGCATTGCCACTTGGCTACCGATTTTCACCATAAACTTTGGTGTGTCCCTCACTGTTGTTTCGTCTCCGTACCAATGATTCTAAAGCAATGAACCGTTCACACTCTTCCAAGGCCTCTCCTTTTTAATTTATTTCGATCCGCAAAGTGTAAGGACGCATTATGCCTTTTTTGACAGCTTCTCGACCGGCCATCTCGTTATTCTCATTTCGTCGATTTGTAAATCTAGACCCCCCGAGGCTGCGGGTTTTTCCCCTCGCCCAACCTCGAGGAAATTGTCCCCCTCCCCGTGCGCCTCTCATTCGCAATTCCTTCGCCATCAGCCACGGCAATTTACTTTTTTCCCCCTTTTTCTTTCTTGTGCTGCAATTTTGGTAATTTCCGTGTGTGGATGTGGCCTGGTACGCCCATGTCCAACTTCACGATTTTTCCCCTCCAACGATAATGGGTGATCACGCAACTTCTGGTAAAAATTACTTTTCCCCCAGGTTCCGCGTCCACATTTTGCTCCCACAACAAAACTTCAAAAATTGGATTTTTTACATCAACCATTACACTTCCCCGTTCTTTTTCTTACCCAGATGGCTGCAATATTCCCCCCTGATTTGCAGGGAATGTCACGTAGCCTTTTAAACACCCTAGGACGAATTGGTCCCTTTTATTTTCCCATACGTGACCCGAAATTTCAGTCTGAGGCCCCCACTACCGTTTTGGTTCCCAGTGTTGAAATGGTCGCAATCGTCTGGATTTCCAAAAGCAATCGTGCTGGGTACCCCTCTACCGGATGCTCCTTCCTCCCCCTTTTTTTATCAGCCGCCACTACTGCTTACACAAAATTCGAACCGATTCACTACTCTGTTGCAAATGACCCCCCCGTAGTTAGTATCCATCTGGTTCCGCAGACCAACGGCCAACCATTCCCCTTGATAAGACCTTTTTAGGGGTTACTTTTCCCACTTCCTGCGTTTTTTTTTCCTTACCTTGAGGACCCCCAGTTACAGCACCCGATAGTTTCAAGTTGCTTCCTGGGGGGCAAGGCGGTAAGTATTTTGCATTCGAACTACTTCCGTTTTTTTTTCCTCTTGCATCTGTTCTATGTCCTCGCCCTGGCATCAATCAAGAAAATCTGTTAGTGGCTTTGTTTTCTTTGCGTTCGTTTCCCAAGGATTTGGCCACTTTTCTAGAGCAGTGAGGATGTTCACCATATTTGATGACCCAATCCTTCTTGGATCCAATAGCGAGTCCTCACCAAACGTCTCGGTGCCCAACGATGATGTCTGCTGGACTCTTTCCAATTTTCGTCAAGCTACTGACTCCCTGAATAACAAAGCGGATTAAAACCTCCCTGTTACGATTACCCACTTGACTCCCCATTTGGAAGAAGCCCACAAAAGGTCGCCGACCCGAATTTCAAGATTTCCCCTTTTTTTAAAGGTTCACCGGCAACCACCTCACAGCTTCCTTTCTCCATCCATCCCCCGTCACTTTTTTTAATATTATAAGGCATCGAGTCTTTTCAAGTCAAGCCCCATAATTCAGTGATTCCAGGTAGATACCCCCACCTCCGAATCATAAACGACGCTTTTTTCAAATATATCTCCATATACTTTAATCCATCCTGTTGTTAGAGATTCTCTCTCAATAGTCTTCATCGCTATTCCCCTATCCCCTTATTCGGACCGCTGACTTATATTTTTGTTGAATCTGTAAGACGCGGGGTCTCCCCTTTAGACTTAGAACTCCGGATTGTTTTCTGTAGTGGTGGAATGCCTTGATTTACTTCACCCTTTTAACACGCCCATTTTTGTATTGTCTGAACTCCTTTCTCCCCCGCCCTTCGCGTTGGGTGAATCGCCAATTCCCTGTGCGTTTTACCCTCAAATTGACAGAAATGGTCAAAGTCTCCGTTAAAGCACCTTGGTCTTTGTCCTTCTAATTGGTGTGCCTATCCCTCTCAACCCCCCACCCGTATTTTTCCTGCATCCCTATTTGAAGACAGACCCCTTCCCCTTTGATTCCCCCTTGATCTACTTGAGATTTGACTCCTTTCTCTCCCCAATTCGATTATCGACTCCCCCTCTTACGGTCCCGATGTTTTTTGCTTGCCTGCTGTTTTTTCGCGGGTCCACGAAACGCCCCCGCGCCCAGAATAATGACCCGTCTTTTTAATTCTCACTGCCTCACACCCTACCCCCTTTTCACAAACCATTGGCAGTTGAATGTTAGTATATATTTCCAACCACTCCTCCTTAGTAAAAAAACATCTTCTAGATTGGAAAAACCCCCCCAGACACTCTTACTTTAACCCACCCTGTGAATGGATTCTTTGGCAACAGTGGTCTGCTGTCCCCACCTTTCCTGTGGTTTTAACGAATTTACTGGTTGGCATCCTTCCCTACTTAGTTCCTCGTTCGTGCTTAGGCTTTCCCCCCCCCTAAAGAGACGCCCGGTCGAGTTTTTGTACCTCAAGGCCTCCTCGTGCTGTTACTCATGGTCGCCGTCCCATCGTGTGAACCAACCCCAAACTAATGGACCTCAGCTCCACCCCTGTCGCTTAATTTCCTTGCTTGCCCTGCTGCTCTGTTTGTGTACCCTTTCGGCAACCTGCCCCTGCCATCTTCCATATATGCTTTTTCCTCATCGGGGTAAGAATTTTTCTGTGTCCTTTTTATTCTTTTACCAAAATGAACCAGTTTCCCATTTGTTGTCACCCGAGTGTTCAAACCTTCTCGACTATGGCACGCACACGTCCCTTAACATTTACCCAGTTTTCTCCTCCCCCCCATTTCCCCCCTCACGGGTTCTTTTTTCATTGTTTTTGTACCGCAGCTCATCGTCACTTACCACAATGGCCACGCGAGAGGTTGTTTTCCCGTTTTAAGGTTTTGCCGTTTTTGAAGCCGAGTTCCGATGAATGAGCAACCCCGGGGTTCACTTTCTTCGGTTTGCGCAGCACCACCCGCAAGCCTAAACTGTCAAGTCTCATTAGCTGCCCTATCAAATGAACGTAGTGTATTTTTCTCGCTCCTTTCTGTTGTCCAAACAAATCATTCCTTTTACTCTTGCGGATCTCAAACCCGAGTCTCTTGCGATTTTTCCAAGTTTCAACCGGCTTGATGTATTTTTATCCGCGTAATCTTTGCCGATCCAACGGATGTCTTTGATAGCCCATGCTCCGTGCAAATAGTTTTTTTCTTCATGGGTCTAGCCAACCAACTTTCACCTCTTTGTCACCGCAACCATCAAAGAGCGGCGAGTATATGGCCTGATACCCGCCGCCCGACGTCTTTGGCAACCAGAGTTGCTCCCTCTTCCTTTGACACATGTCCCCTTTCTTTTGAACCCGTTCTTCTTTGCACTCTGTTTCTTGAAACGAAAACACGACGTGTCTGGATAAAAGTGTTGGTATCTTTCTTTCCTCTTTGTTTGCCGAGAGATTACTGTCCCACAAGTCGTTTTCAATCCGATTCTAAGCCCGAATTCTTCCCCCAAATAACTGCCACGGTTCGCGTTCTTTACAGTCCTCGATGCCCTTGGAGTCCCCCCCCAAGCGGCTCTTCGGCCGGCTGTTGTCCCAGCCATACTACGTCGCCGTTTTTAAACTTTTGAGTGAAAGTTTTGTGCACTTGTGCTACCCACAAAGGACAAACTCCGCATCGGTCCCCCCCCCCCAGGCTACCTTAAGTTTCCAAACGTTGGCTGTTCCCCCCCAAAACGCGTGGCGCTCTAAAATGCCATTCCCCCAGTCTCATGCACATGCAACCGGCTGAAGGTTTTTCTGTTTTCTGTATCCTCCCCAAGCAAGACCGTCATATTTTTGCGCCAACTTCTCCTTTTCCTGGACCCTCCCTACTTCTTATCTTTTAAGGTGCGATTGAATCAGCCTTGAACTTTTAATTGGTGGGTTGGCGTCCCCCAACCCAACCCCCGTCTCGACATGTACCCTGCCACCTTGCGCCCCTTTCTCTAGTTCACCTCTTCCCAGAATCCTGCCCCCTAAAACTGTCAACCTCTTCCCTGGGACATTTTGTAATTTTCCCTTTGAGTAGGTTTTATGGGGCAACCCCCAGCAATCAATCCTTGAATGGTAATCAAATCATCCCTGGTTCTGCTCGCAACCTCTTGTTAAAATTTACGCTTGGGTGAATGCGACTCCTGGGAATGACACTTTTGAAACAACTTTTTGAACTGTTCATTTTTCCCTATAAACCTCACGGACGATATCATCCACTGGCGCCCGCACTATACCAGATGCAGGTGCAGGTTGTTCTGCAGATTCCCCCACTAGCGATTTTGGTCCCCCCTGCCATTTACCCTACGACGGCTCTCGAAAGGAGTCTGAGGCAAAGGAGTTGCACACGAGTGACACTGGTTTCGCCACGTCGTATCAACGCCTACGGCTTTGATTTTACTCACCTCGACCGTGCCGAGGCCGAGTCCCCACTGGATCGAAAGCCAAGCCCATCCAAAATCTCCTCTCGAAGATGTCATGTGCTTGCCACGCTAAGTTTCAGTCGTATTAAATTAAGGGGACCCGGTTGCCGCACCACCAACCCCCCCTTGCCTGGTCATTCAACTTGTCTAATCGGTCGTAAATATCGTGTCGAGTGGGTCCTTCTCCACTCCTTTCTCGTTCTCATCCTAAGTGAGACAAACTAAGCCTTAATCCAGTCCCCGTTGCCCCTCTGTTTGGGGACTATGTAATGTCTTAACATTTCACACCCATAGGCTTCTACCTTTTGACTAGCGGTTTTTATTTCCTGTAGCCATGCGGCCCCTCGGACCTGTCCAATTCGCCCGTATGGGTTCGATGCCTCCCGGTAATGGACCGGCAACCTCCATAGGGATGTTCGTTTCAATTTCTTTGATTGCAAAATCTACGTCTGTGGTCTCTTGAGGGAGCCCGACCCACACTTACGACTATCCTTTGGCCCAGGCATGGGAGACGCTTTCCACTTGTCCGTATATTGAATGACTCAAACCCCCGTAAGCCCAACCTTGGCGTACACCGCCCATGGCTTATAAAACAGGCTGAACCTCCCCCGTGTTAAAGGTCAGTGCCAATCTCAACTTTGTCCCTCAGCCTCATACGTCCTGAGTCAAATCTCAAGCAGCCCCTTGTACCTTCTCCTCCCCCCCCCCTAAAAGTTCGTTATCAGGATCATACAATGTTACTCTTTAAGTGTGAAATTCGGGCCCATTTCTTTTCCTTCGGTGTTGTGTGAGAGAGATGTTCCCTAAAATTCCACCGTTTTTTTGCGATCTTACACATCTATTCTTAAGATTCTGCACGCCATCTTGCCTTGACTCTTGTAAAAGCGCTTGCCCTTTAGAATATTCCATCCTGTATGGCTGGAATGCATTGAGTGATCCTTGTCTTTTATGATGAATGTTAAACCTTTTCCCCGTGAAATCTTTCTCGTCTGCCTTTTCTTTCCGAGCTTGTGGCTGAATCCCAAAGGATTTTCCTACCTTTTTGAGTCCGTCCATCCCTTCACAGAAGCTTGTTTCTGTGGACAGCCTTTGCCATGCTCCGTCTCTTCGTTTGTGGACCCTCGCCGATTATAGCCAAAGCGTCTTCTTCAACAAATATTGAAAATCTACTACTGAGTCCCCCGTGCTCGATCCTATGACGGATTTAAACCGATCGCACTGCGATTTGCCTACAGCCTCTATGTTTATTATTCTTTTTGACTGCCCTTGCAGGTCGATCCGATGAAATGACGAAACCTCCCCGTCAATAAAAGTCCTTTACTTTGTAAGTCGACCTTCCTTCAAATACTACCGCCCCCCTTTTAGCACTCTAAGTATCTTGCTGTAACTTTTTCTCACTTTTTTTTTTGTCAAAGGAGCAATAAATCACCGATCCACTTAGATCTTTTCTCATTCCAGGTGCACGTGGTTGGTTGCTCTCCCCCGGTGCTGTTTAACGTCCCTCCGAATCAGTTATTGAAGCACTTATGGATGCGATTTGGATAGTTTGGCTGATAAAACCAGTTCCCATTCCAAGTTTCGGACCGCGTTGGTGAGTCCCATTCGTCGATTGCTGGTTTCTACTCCCCGATTTGACGTTCACACTAGTTGACAAAAGTCCTTTTTCCCCTCCATTTCGCCGCCGTTTGTCGTAATATGGCCCCTGTCCAAAAACGCCCCTCATGTTTTGTTTTTACATCGGCGCACCCCGCACTTTGGTGTACTATATTGCGGCCCCATCTTTCCCCCCCTTAAGTGTCTTTATGGGTTTCCCCCAAATTTCACCTTTCAGTTTGGTTGAATATTGTTATTAGGGCGCCTTGCTAGCGTTACACCGTACCTACCTTTCCCCCACTCTTCGATCAAGCTTATTTGCGTACCTTTCTGATCCTTCCTTGTTGCCAAGTTCAGCCAATCGTCAATACCCCCATGGTCCGAGGGCAGATAGCAGCTAGGCTTGAATTCAGTTAAAGGTCTTGCCGTTCTTTTTAGTTCCGCCGCTATCGTCCAACGGTGAGGGGGTTTTTTTTTTTTTACCACCCCTTTCGGGCGGTTGTGCAGAGCCACACCCACTCCTACCACTCTGAGTAGCAATCCCCCCAAATTCCCTCTTAGTTTTATTTTCTCTCTAATGTTTTGCTGTCAAAAAATTTGGTCTCTTCTTCTTGATCGCCATAAAGACCCTTTCTCCCTTTGCAGATTCTGGCTCTTCTTGCGGATCATTATCCTGGCCACTCGTTTTGAAACTTTCTCCCCACCTTTTTCTGATGATCTTATAGCTGTCGATCCGCGCAATTTTTACATTGGGGGAGGACTTTCCCCCCCATCCCCCAACTTCCAAGAGCACCAGTAGAATATTTATACCCCGCCGCTACGTTCAGATGGTTTTCACCCCCGATTGCCATCGAGGATTGAGCAGACGGGGCAGACTTTTGGGCCCCCGCTTCTTAGCAAAGTTCTTTTGTGAAAAGACCCCGTCGCGGATAAAGTGGGTCTCTTCTTCCCTTGTTGTTGAGTTCCAATGTACAAGTCGTTTTTTCTTGCTTACTTGCTAAGAAAGCCGTGTTTCCCACTAATCTCCCCGGGTTTCAGTCCTCGATGCCATCGTTCCCCATCTTTCTGCGTCGGAGAACCATTCCTTCTCTTTGCCTTTTGTCATGCATGCTACCCCCCCAGATAAAACACTGCGACGAGTTCAATGCGGCTATCAAATCCCTATGAAACAGTGCTTGTCCAAACCGAGTGGCGTTTGGCCCTCAGATATCCCTCTCGAATCCCGCGAAAAACCATCCCCCAAGCTAAGGTTTTTAATTATGGCTCTCGTCCACCCCCGGTAAGCCCCCTAAATTATGTCCTTTTCGTCCCCGACAAACCTCCGTCATCTTTTTTATTATGCGAGTTGCTCACAGAGCCTTGACCGCTTGGGGTTTGCGCCGTCAAAACCGACGTTGTAACCTTTCGTTGTTATCTCAGTATGGCACTTTTTTCCCCCGAAGAACCGGCAAATCCCTTTCCATACCTGAATTCAAGCCTAGATTCCCCCTCCTTCCATTGTGGTGTGACAGGTGACCTTTTACAACGATGCCCAATACAATCCCAGTTAGCACCCAGAGCAAGTCACCCCTTTTTTTAAAAGTTTCCCCAGGTTGTAACCGACTCCTTGTCAATTTGCACCAAAGGACCCCACCCCCTTCACCCTTGCCATTTTTTACCGGAAACTTAACACTGGCCCCTGATCGGCGTTCAAGATGGCGCCAAGAATCCATCTCCCGGTTCTTGACACCCACAACAATCCCCACACCCCCCCACACAAAACAAAACTCCCCCCCAAAACAAAACCCCGCTAGTGACCCACATCATCGCCGTTTTTGCGTCACCTTCAATACGACGCTAGAGGTTTATTTCAGGCCCCTTTAAGTTTTTCCCAAGGTGTGAACCTGTCTTACCATTCTGGATAAAACAATGTGACTTTTCTTTTTCATCACCAACTCTACCGCAGAGTTCTTTCAACCTGCACGCACCTAAGCTTCCCCCCCCTTCCCTTCTCTCTATGTGCTTGCCTGCCACCAATTCGTTAGGTATTAAACGTCCCTGCTTGCGTTGCCGGCGACCACCCAACGGGCCCACTCCATCCGGATCATCGGGGATATTCTCGGGGAGTTCCTTTCCCCCAAACCTTCTTCGGCACGTGAGTCAAGTCAAGCAAGTTCCCCTTCTTTACGTTTCTGTTGGGGCACCGGGTAAGTACAGCATCCCCGACTACCAAGGAAAATTTTTTCCTTCGATGGCACGCTTTTTCTTTCTTCCGGGAAGGTCCTTTACTGACACTCCCTTATAATAAAACATTCCACCAGTATGGTAGTCCCCGATTTTTAATCGCGATCGCCCGCTCCCTGTATTGAACACGGTGACCTCAGAGGGAGTTGTTCTTTTTCAAATATTTCTTGACCCATTCCTAGTCTGTGGATTAAATTCCCGACCCTAGCGACTCTCAACAGGGCAGGCGGTCGGACTTCCCTTTCTTCTTTTATTATCTTAATTCCCCGTACCTCAAACGCAATACCCACCTGTTGCCCCCCTGCTTCATGGGATCAACATGAGTTAGAAACCCACTAGACTTAAAGGTTCATAGGCCAATCCCTCAATGAATTCCCCCTTCTCCTCATGATTTTTCATACCCCAGGCTGCCCTTTTTTCCAGGTTTTCCAAGCATATAATGTCTTCATCCTCGGTCATTTTAAGATACAATTCCTCATACAGAAGACGCTTGTGCCCTTTAACCATCTCTCTTTTTTTCCTCGTTAGAGCGCTGTCCTTAGAATTTTACTCTTCCTTATGCGATTATCTATCTTCCAGATTTCTGAACTCCTTTCTTTTTTAATTCTGATAAAAGCGGGGCGGGGGCTTTTTCCTTATGAAAAATCCGTGTGTTTGGATTCCTTTTTGTTAGTTTCTCTGGCGTATGAAACCTAACCTTTTGAAAATCGTTTTCCTTTTTCTGCTCCCGCCCCTTTTCGCGAGTGGTTGACTCGACCAGGGGGTTCCGTTTTTAGTCTCTTCAATCTTAAAAGGATTTTGAAAAGCGTATACCTGCCCCAGTCTTAGTCCCCTTGGTTGTGCTCGCGATAGAGGATCCATCGTAGTTGACAATCAATAACATTTCCTTCTTGAGGTCCCCTGGCTCGATCAATACTGTTTAAAACGATCGTTCAATTCCATCCTCGCCCCTCCCCTAGGCGATTTATTTATTCTTGTCTCTTGCTGAGGTGAAATACCGTTACCCATCGGTTGCAATCGGAATACGACCCGGAATGTAAGGGTTTCCATACATCTGCCCACCATTCGAGCACTTTTTGTTTTCTTGCCTGACCTTTGCTCACGTTCCTAGTAACCCACGCACTGAGATTTGGAAACCTTATCACCCCCCTTTATTCTTAACGTGTAATGGAACTTTGGCACAGTTTTTGGTTTCCCCCTTCAACTCCCGCTTTGCTGATTTAATACGCCCAACGAATTACGGTTTCTTTTTTAAAGCCAACATAAGTAGTTACCTCTCGGGATTCCTTTTCTTTTCTTATGGCTTGACATGAAACTCGTTCCCCACGAGGGTTGTCCCCCATCATCCCCGCCGACCCTTTTTCTCCCATACTAGCGTCGGACAGGTGAACCCCCCCAAACCTTATCCTTTGCTTCAGACTTCCCCTGCGAGTTCTATCTTTACCCATACCCCCGGTGACCAAAATCGAGTTAGATGCGTTTTTCCTCTGTCCTCCCCCCTAAATCTGGGTCAATTTTGCGGGCTCCACTTTTTGGCCATATCGGGGTCGCCCCAGTATTTTATGAGTACCCCCTTCCCAGTTTCAGTTTGTTGTCGTTCCCAATTTTACGGGGGTTTCTCCCCTTCCCCCATTTCAGTTTTTTTTTCCAAGAAGTTGCGTTCTCTCCCATTGCTGATTTAAACATTCTGAACTTTTGCATTGGCGTTCAGTAAGCTTCGTCCCCCTCCCCCTCTAGATGGCCTTCGGCTTGAATCATTGAAAGGTTTCTAATTTGTGATTGCCGGCCTGATGAACGGCCAACCGGTGACAATTTGCGGCGGTTTGGGCGCAGGCAACTCCTCCCAACCTCACCTGAGTTTTTCCAAATCGATACAACTATGTATCTTAGTTTATTGCCATCGCCGTTCAAGTTTTGCTGTCAACCCCATCCTTCCCCTTTCTTAATTTGCGGATCTTAAATTTACAACACATTACGAAGCCATTTGGATTTTCGGACTCGTGCTGAATCATTTTAGTCCCGCGCCATTTCGTTTGACACGAGCCAGTTTTGCTCCTTGATAGGCCCCCCCGCATTGGCCCTCTCGCAATAGTTTTTTTCTCTAACCCCACACACTCCTCACCTTTCAAAGTCGCTTTCCTTTCCTTTTTTCGATACCTAACGCCCCCGACCCCGTCCAGATCCGTCTTCTTCCAGATGATCGATGACTCACATGCGTGCAGATTTGGCAACCACTCTTAGTCCCAAGTATGCGTTCTTTAAGACCCCCACCACGTAACTTTTTCTTTTTTTTCTTTTGTTTCTTTGAGAGAGATACCACTCCCCCGCACGTCGTTTTCTACCGACGCATAGCTACTTCCCCGTGGTTGCACAAATTTCATTTGTCATTTTCTCAAGCCTCTCTGGAGTCCAAGAGGATCCGAGCGGGTTTCTTCAATTCCCAGATAGCCTTTAGTTTGAACAATTTGCGGTGAATTGTCAATTTGCTACCCCATGAATCCAACCCCCCTTTCGCCTTTTCTCTGCCAAAGATTCAGAAAACAGTTCCCCCCAAACGAGTGGCGCGGAAATGATCCAGCGGTATGATTTTGTCCCCCCCCCCCAAGCTTTCCGCCGTTTCTTTTCGATTCCGCCCCGGTACCCCATGATGATTTTGCCAAAACTTTCATCGACACAACTAATGTCTCTTTTCTCTGTGTCGATTTGCTCTCGAGCTTGACCCCGTTTTGCGGTTTTGGCTGCGTCCCAAAACTTCCTCCTTACCTCACTGGCTTTTTCCTGCATCCGACGTCTGCCCGAAGCCGGCCCATCTCCACCAGATGAATCCTCCGGTTGGCCTTTTTTTTACTCTCTTTCGGTTTTCCCCCGCCCATGCAAAGTAACCCCAATAAGCCAAATACGGGGCTGATCAACTTTGTAAAAAATGGATAGTACATTTTACGGCGACTCCCTTTCCCCCTTACACACACGTTTGTCACAACGCAACCCTGGGTTTTTTTTTACTCATCCAATGTCCGATTTCTTCTTTCCCCCGATGGCGCCCTCGACATATAGATTTGTGCAGGGGCATGTCTTCGCAGAGTAACACTTTTCTCCCTCTATCTTTTCCCCCCCACCGTCTTCTTTTCATCGTACGGCGACGTCTGAAAGGATTTTTGAGGCAAATTCCCTTTTTTGTCCCTTTTTTGCCCCCACCATTTATTTACCCATTCAACGAGCGGTTTGATGTCTCCCCCCCCTGTTTTAGTCCGCCACAACTGTTTATCCGCCCCACTCCGCATATCAACTCTTCCGAGGATGTTCAACTTCATTCGGGTTTTGCAAATGCCACCCTTATAGTTTAAACAGCAAGAGGTTCCATTCCTCACCGCCACCAGTCCATCACCACGTTTTCTGCGGTACTGTTCCACCTTTGCGTGTTTTTTACTAGGAACAAAGTCCGCCATCAATACTTCACGTGTTTTTAATTGTTTGGGCACGATTTAAAGCATTTAGACCCCTTCCAATTCCTTCGGGTTTTTATTAGATTCTTGTTTTTCCTGCTCGCCCGCCAGCACAGGATCCTTCACCATGGGGCTCTCCGCATTTTATTTTCCCGCTCAAGTATGATCCGAGCCCGTTGACATCCAGAGGCGCATGTCGTTTCAACTTTCCTTTTTCTGACTCTCTGTCTTTGGATTTATCCTCGTAGGGGCAACGAACCATTAGCGACTCTCAGGGAGCCCAATTCTTGACGGCCTCCAAGCTTTTCAGAAGTGGAATCACCACCAAACGGGAATCCCCTCCCTTTTTTTTACAACCTCCGAACGGGAAGAACTTTCCTGACGAAGAGGCATCACGGTTCTGTTTTTTCCCTCTCAACCTCAATGCTCCTCCCCCTATCCTCCATGATTGTCAGTCTTCAAATTCCACCGGTCACAGAGTCAAGCCTAATTTCAGAATCCATAGACAAGTTAAGTCGAGACGTTGTTGAA
>Ga0179591_1303034_pt1 | contig 12420 bp, 23 predicted proteins | sample CZOMad2_1_08_16f_FD_182891 | JGI IMG/M metagenome (GOLD analysis project Ga0179591, IMG submission 182891) | Vadose zone soil fungal communities from Angelo Coast Range Reserve, California, USA - CZOMad2_1_08_16fungal (PacBio error correction) | ecosystem: Environmental > Terrestrial > Soil >... | reverse complement strand
CGTTTTTTTGATGTTGCCGCAGCCGGATGAAAACTCAAGCCTGCGCAATCTCCAGCAATGGGCCCTTTTCGAATGCCCCTCTCTTATCCTCCACCCCTCTAATTGCCCGCTCTTTCTCCCCTTCTCGGCCACCCAGGAGACAGGGTAACGCCATGAAAACTACCCGCCTCTCGCCGACATCCCGAGCTAACTTTTTACCCCCCCTCTCCTGTCGATCCCGCGATGAAGGTTTTTATTGGGATGTATTCTCTATTCTTCTCCCTAATCCCTTTCATAAAGCTAGGCAGGCCGCGAGAAGGAGACCGAGCTCAACTACCCGTTCCCCTTCGTCTTCCCTTTTGTGAACGTCCCCTTCCCTGGGACGCGCCAGTTTCTTTCCTCCCGGAACCACAAACATAAAATCCCATCGCGATCGTTTTCTCTCGGACCCTTCCTCCGACCGTTCCTTTCCTTCAGCGACGCTCCCCTGCTCAGCCGCCCAGTTAAACGCTTTTCTTGGTTTTCAACGTCCCGGAACCCCCCTTCCAAACTCTAACCCTTTTCCCCTCTTGACGTGGAGCTAGACGCGCTCGAAGACGACAAATTCCATTGCCACTTTCGAGTTCCCAAATTCTCCCTCCGCACGAGTCTCTCTTTTCCCGTGACGCGCCATTAGGCAAGATGGCTTTGTCATTCCGGCACGAGCGTTATTCACAAAGAAGGGTTCTTCCCTCTGGTGCACCCCCTTCTCGCAAACCTCCGCGTCAGGCCTAATTCGGGTGAGCATCTATAAACAATTCTTACATCTGTTTGGCTTCCTTCAACATTCCCCCGTATTCATCACTCCCAGATTCGACGCGAGATTCTGACGCGACCTTCCTCTCCATTTTTCTTTATCTTCCTTCCAGCGTGCGTTCCTGCCCGTTCTTCACCCCTGAGCTAAAAAGGCCGGTGCGCCAAATTTAACAATTCCCTTGCCAGCGGCGTGATCCTGCAAAAATACTCATTAGTTACTACCCCCCCTTTCCCAAGGTTCCTGTTTACTCGATTCCGAATCCCCCCTTCTGCCTTATCCCAACGGCGAGTCAGGATGATCCTCTCCGATCCGGTTTCAGTCTGACCCTCAAGCCGTTACTCCCTCAGTCCTAAAAACATTTTTTCCCTTGATAGAGGCGCATTCACCTCCCCCCTTGAGAGACACTAAAAGGATAACCGGATCTTACTCCTATAGGACTTCCTGAGAGAAATGACTTCCCTCTCCCCGCCCGAGATAACACCCCCTCCTTTTCCCTGATGAAGTCCCCCCCGCTACCCCGCCCTTCCCCCCCCACCCCTCCCACACTCTCTCCGTGTGTGCCACGCCCCGCCCGAACCCCCCCCCACAAAGACACTCTACTCCCCCCACACCCTCCCAACAAAATTCAACTCCTCGACACCCCGCCCCCACCTCCCCCTTCCCCTCTACCCCCACCATCCTTCGTACCATCCCCCCCCTACCCTTGCTATCTCCCCCGCCCCATCCCACCACCTTCTCCTCCACCCCCTCTCCCCCTTCCGCTCTCCTTACCACCCAACTCCCTCCCCGTCCCACACCCCCCTCACCCCTCCCCTTCCTTCGAGACCCAACCCCCCCTCGCTCCCCGCGCCCTCCCTCTACCCCCCCCCCCTCGCCCTAACTTCCCAACCCTATCTCCCCCCCCTACCCTCCATCTTCTACCCCCCCGCTCCCCCTCCCCCCCCCCTCCCTCTCCCCCCCATTCACTCGCCCTCCACACCCAACGCCCCTTTCCCCCCCTCCCCCCCCCACCCACTCCTCCCAGAACCAACCCTCCGCCCCCCCACCACTCCCCCCCCCCCCCACCCCTTCTCACTCCCACCCCTAAGCCCTCCTCCACCATTCCCCCCCCCCCCACCACAAACCCCCACCTCCTGATGACCTCACCTTCCTCCCCCACCCCTCCTCCTATATACCCATATCCCCCCCCCCCCTCCACCTCCCCCCACCCCCATTCATCCCTCCGCTCCACATCTTCCCACTCTCCCAAAACCTCTCCCCACCCCTCCCATGTCGACTACCTACCCCCCCTCCACTCTTCGTCCACGCCCTACACCCCTCCACCCACCCAACGCCCCATATCCGGCCTCTCCCCCCCCTCACCCCTCTCCCCCCTCCCGCGCCCCCGCCCCCCCCCACCCTACCCCCCCTACCCACTACATCTCCACCTCGCTGCCCTCCCTCCCCACCGCCCCCCTCTCCCCATTCCAGCCTACACTCCACCCAACTCTCCCCCCTCCCACGCCCCCCCCAACCGCCCCCACCCCCCCCCACCACCAATAACTCTCAACACTCCCCCCGTCGTCCCACCCTACCTCCCTCTCCCCCCCCACACCCTTTGTCCTCCCCTAATCCATACCTTATCCCCCCCCCCCTCTTTTCCCCCTTCCACCAAAGCCCCCCCCCCCCCCAAACCACCCCCCCATCCTCCTACCCCCCCGACCCGAATCCAAATCCCCCCTCCCCCCCCACCCTCACCTCCCTCCCACAACCACCGCCCGCCAACATAACCGTCGCTCAACCCTCCTCTACTACCACCTCCACGCCCCCCCCCCACCTCATCTCCCTCCCCCCCTTCCCACCCTACAGCCTCACCCGTCCTTTCCGCCTCCTCCTTTCCAACTCCCACTCTTCACCCTCCCCCCCCTTCCCCCTCTCCCAACCGCCCCCTCCCTATCGCATTTCCCCATACGACACAACACCCCCACCCCATCGCCCTTCGCAGCCCCTCATTCCCACCCCCACCCCCACCCCTTCGCACTCCCTCCCCCTAACCCCCCCCCACCCCGCCAAACCCTACTCCCCTGCATACTCCACCCCCATTTCACCCCCCCTGCCCCCCCCCTCCTCCCGCCGCGCCTCCCCCCCCCCACCCATACCCACGCTCACCCCCTCCCCCCTTCCAACCTCACCATCCCTGACCCCCCCCTCCCCCCCCACAACCCTTCCGCACAACTCCTCCATTTCCCCTCCACTCTCAGCCTCTCCCCCTGACCGCAACACCCCTCCCCCCCTTCAACCTCTTCCCCCCACCACCCACCCCTACACCTCTCCCCCCCCTCACTTCCCTCACACCCCTTTTCGCGCCTGGATACCCACCCCTCTATCCTCCCCTCCACCCCCACCCTTCTCTCCCTATCACCTCCCTCCCCTACATCTACCCGACTCCCCCTCCCCTTTCAAAAACCCCGCATATCCCAAACCCCCCCCCCCACCTTCCACCCCCCCCCCCCCCCCCCTTACCCCCCATTCCCTACTCCCCCCCCAGCCCCCCCCCCCCTCCCTACCCCACCCCCCCCCCCCCCCCCCCACCATATCTCCCCCCCAACTCTCCTACTCCCACCCCCACCACACCCCACCTCCCTCTCCCACACCAGCCCCCCATCCACCCCCCCTATACCCCTCCACCCCCCTCCCCCCTAGCAGCCTCCCCCACCCACTTTCCCCCACCCACCCCATCCACCCCCCACCCTCCACCCGTCACACATACCCTCTCACCTCCTTACCTCCCCACCCAACTCCCCCTCCCGCTCCCCCACCCACCACGTCGCCTCCCCCCGCCGTGATCTCCTATCTCTCCCACTGCCCCCTCACCCCTCCCGACCCACCCCCATCTACTTCCTTCCACTATCCGTACCATTCCCCCCTCCCCCTACCCCCCCCACAGCCCCTACCCCTATCCCCCACCCCGCCCCATACCTTTCCTTTTCCCCTCCACCTGTCCCCTTCTTCTATCCCTCGCCCCCCCCCCCCCTCGCACCTTCTCCCCCCCTCCCCCCCCCCACCGCCCCTCCCCCCTCTTACTCCCCATATCCCCCACCCCCCCCCAACCATACCTAACCAGAAACCCCCCTCTCCTTTTCTCATTTCCCCCCCACCCCCCCCCACATTGTCTCAGTTACCTCATCCCCCTCCCTCCTCCCCTCCGCCCCTACATTTCACCACTCCCCAACCCCCCCCCTACCACCCCCATTCACGCATCCTGCTCCCCCCTTCCCCCCTTTTCCCCGGCACTTCCTTCCCCCACCCTGCCATCCGCGCCCAACCTTCCCCCCCACTCCCCCCCCCCCTCACACCCCCCCCCAACTCCACCACTTCACACTCCACCCCCTCCCCCCCTCCAATCCAATCCCCCCCCTCCCCCCCCATCTCACCCATCCCCACCCCCTCACTTCTCCGAACTGCCGCTCCTAGCATCCCCTGCTCATCCCGTCCCTCTTCCCCTCACGCACATACTCCCACCACTCCCTAATCCGTCCGACCAACAGCCCCCATCTTCTCACCCACACCCGCCCCTCCACCCACCACACCACCCATCCCCCCCCCTCCATTATCCCACCTCTCGAACGCACCCCCCTCTCCTCACCCCCCCCCCCCATCCCTCCCCCCCCTCACCTTCTTTCCCCCTCCCCCATCTCCCCCCCTCCGCCACCTCCCTCCCCACCCCCCCTCCCGCACTCCACCCCCTCCCCCCCCCCCACCTCCAACATACCCCCCCCACTCCTCCCCACACCCCCCACTCCTCCACTTCCCCCCCCCCCCCCTCCCTCTCTACAACCCACCCCTCCCACCCCACCCACCTCCACCCCCCCATCAACCACAACATCCCCCCCTCCCCCCCACCACACCACCACCCTCCCCCACACCCTTCACCTCCCCCCCCCCCCACCAACCACACCCTCTCCCCAAAAACCACCCCCCTCTTACCCCTCGCCCCTTCCCCACCCCTCCCCCCACCCCTCCCCCCTCCCAAACCCCCCGTTTCCCCAACACACCCCTCCCCTTCCCTGATCCCCCCCACCCGCATCCTACCTCCCCACCCTCCACCACCGACCCACCCCCATACTAACTTTCCCCCCCCTCCCCTCGTCCCTTCCCACCCCCCTCCCACCTGCCCCTTCCCCTCCCCCCTCCCCTTCGTCTCATATCCCTTCCCCCCCCCCCCCCCCCACCCCCCCTCCCCCTTATCCCTCATCCCCCCCCCACTTCACTCCCCTCCCCCCCTCCTACTCTCCACCCCCCCCTACCCCCCACCCCCCCCACACCCCCTCCCCCCAATCCACGCCCGCCTCCCCCTCACCACTCCCCCTTCCCCCGACCCCTCGCAGCCCCCCCCCCCCCCCCCCCCTGCATCCCCACCAACTCGCCCCCTAACACCCCACACCCGCCCTCCCCCCCTACTTCACCACCCCCCCCCCCCCCACCCGCTTCCCCTCCCCCAACCCCCCCCCCTCCATCTACCAGTCAACACCCCCTCCCACGCCCTTCCGCCCTCCACCACCCTCTCCCCCCCCCCCCCCTCGACCCCCCCCTCACCTTCCCGCGCCTCACGACTGTCCATCCCCCCCACACACATCCCCTCGCCCTCAACTAGCCCCCCCCACCCCCCCCCCCCCCCCCCCCCCACATCCCGCCCCTGCCCACCCCCCCCCCCCACCCCACCCCCCCCCCTTTCAACCCCCCAACCCCATCTCCCCTGCACCCCACTCCCCCACCCCCCCCCCCCACAACACACCCCCCCCTTATGTCCCCCCAAAACCTCCCCCTTTAGCACACCCCCCCCCACTCACCCGAGTCTTTTTGCATTTCCCTCCAAATATTACATGATACCAGACATGTCCTATTCTCTGAAGCCTTCTTCAGCGCTTGGGGAATGCCCCTCTACCACATTCTCACTAATAGAGGAACTCCTGATCCCCCCCCGCGGCTTCCATTCAAATAAGGGCGCGTGGAGTATCCTCCCTCTTGCAACGATATCTCCGCATGTGCCGACTTCGTCCTGATTAAAGTCGGCCTTCCTTCAATGATCGCGCTTTTCGCCGCTGCGCAGTTATGAACTCTCCCGAAAGTCCCTTTTTTCACTCAACAGACTTCCTTCCCCCTCATGAGAGAATTCGCAAACTGTAACTGCTCGTGTTACCCCCTCTTGCAACGCTTCCCCCCCACTCAGATACCCTCCCTTAATGATAGCTCCTTTTTCCCTTTTTTCTCTAGACGCCAAATTACGAACCATCGTTATTAAGGCCCTCCTTGTTAATAGCCCCGATTCCCCTTCGTGTGGGTCCTCACAGGCTCCAATCAAATCGCGGCGGTCTTTTTATAATGGCTTTCCCTTCTCTTGGACCAAATCTTCAAGTCCCTTCCTCCTTTCCCCTCTACTTCCCTTTCCCCTTTCAGTCCGACTCCCCGCTCCAGTTACGCTGAGCCCCTCCCCTCGTTCATTCGTCACCAACTGGAGGCCGGTTAATGAGCAATCGTGCCCCTTCCCCCTAGATCCCCTTCTTTCCTTTCCCGGTCCCCCCGATATCGATGCTCTGGAGTTCCCTTGCTGGTCGGCGCAAAATTCCCCGCTCTGAGAGCTTTCTTCTCGATACCCTGGCCTTCCTCGCCTGGTCACCCAATTTAGGGGAGACTTCCAAGTGTTAACTGGTTTTGAGATGGGTCGACTTATAAGTTTGTCCCTACTATTCCCTACTTATCGCCCCCAGCACGATACGCAACCAAACCTGCCTTTTTGCCGACTGGTCCCGGTATTCTTTTTTTTGTTAACCCCCTCCCGTGTTTCCTGTTCTTTAGCTAATTTTCTCCGACTTTTCACAGTCTTCGAAGCCTTCTAACTTCTGTGGTCGCCCCCCTATTCGCAGACTTGTGGTACAGCCCCCCCTTGTCATTCCCCACCCTCATGTGACGTCCCTCCGTGGGGATACTTTTTCCAGATGATCAAGGTCATCTACCCGCGCGTTCCGTTCCGCTTTGTTTTTACTTGCCGAAGAGTTTTGGCCCTGCTTGATTGTCTTTCTTCTTTTTCCTTGGTTCGAAGGCGGAGTGGCTCTCTATTTATTCCCAAAACATCACGCCATCGTGTCTAAAAACGTTTTTTACCCCCCCCCCTCAGGTTGCCCGAATCATTGAGCAAATGTCCTGATGATCTTGTTGCCATGTTAAGGTAGTACGACAGGTCTTCTCGTCTTCCCTAGTTCTTTCTCCAGACCGCAAATTGCGCCACCGATATGTCAGCCCCTCCCCAAATTCGAGGGATCTTTTTCTCTGCCAGAGTCCCTCTCTGCACTTTTCTCTATCGCCCCCCCCTTCGACATTAATTCTCACGCGCCCCTCATTCGTAAACGTCAGGAGTTTCTTTGCATTTGGATACCCTTTTCTCTCGGTAGGTTCACCCTTTTGTTCCCATCCCCCCCGTCCCCCCAAGCTCTCATAGAATCCATAAGTGACTCGGGCCTGGACGATCGTGCGACGTTCCCACAACACAGGATCCTCCTACCCTCTCCGACCAAGCCAACGTGGCCTACCCCCCCGCATCCTCCAGGCTAGATGGTGTTTTGCGGAAAAGTTCCTCTCTTTCCATAATCTCGCTCGGTCGACTTCTGGCTGCTGCGGTGGGGCGCGATAAGTGCAATTACTATTCCTCAACCCCTACATTCCTGGAAAAATCCGTGTCCCCCTAATGTTGCTGCTACTGGGATCATGATCACCGCCGCTGTGGTACTCGACTTTCGAGTGAGGAGCTCTCGTTCACGGAAGCTGCTCCCGTTTTATTTCCAAGTTTTTTCCTCGATGGGATCCAGCGTGTTAAGTGAGTCTTTCATTATCACCACTGACATAAGGAGCTGGACTCCCCCCCCTTTTCTTTTCAGATATAGAATGCCGTCGGTCCCGGTATGCCGCATCAATAATGAAAAGGCAAACCCAGACATCCAATAATCTTCTCCTTAATACCAGCCCCCGAAGTACCCAAATCCTTAGACGACTGCTCTGCTCCCCTCCTTCCGCAACAGCAGCGCCCCTCCTTTACGTTTGCTCTACTTCTGATCCCGCCCCCGTCCCCCTCGTGGAATGTCGAGGTTCATAAAAAATAGGTCCCCCCCTTATCTCTAAAATTCAGTCTATCTGGACCCTCATGACCATCGTAGTTCACATTATCTGGATTGTGATCCATGCTGTTCAGTTTCTCCCTCTAGGCTAGAGTTCCTGCCCCCTCCCAGAGGAATTGTCCCAACACCTCCCCCTGCGACGTTCCCATCCTTTTGTCTAAGGCATGCTCTCCTTCAGAGGGATTCCTGTTCTCTTCGTTTTTCCAAGTGAAGTGCCCCAATAGGGCCCCTCGGATACGTCCCCTGCTGAGGACTCCTCCCCTGTTGTGATTCCCGCCTAAGTCGTCGTCGTAGCAGAGGGATTTGCCTACTCCTTCCCCTCCCCCGACTTTGGAGAGAGATCCCCCCTACACTCCCGCCGCTGCTAATTAGGCAACTTTCCCCAAGTAGAGGTCATAAGTTTCCCGCCCCCAGCCCCAGGAAGTTGTGACCCCGCTTCCTTTGGAAATCTCCTCCCCCCAGCCCCCGATGCCTTCTTCGCCCGCATTCCTAGGCAGTTGGTTTTTTAAATGCTTTTTAGTGCGGACGAGCTCCCGACCGCTTCTGTCTCCAAAAATTACCTCCAGCACGGTACTCCCCCTACCCTATAATGTTCTAGGCGCTTTCTCCAGGCTTAAGGCAATCTTGACTTTATTCTTAGCATATAGTTTCCTCCAGTTTTTCTAGGAAATTCTTAATGTATTCGACCTTCCCCAGACTTTCGCACCATTCACAAATCTTACACCCCACCCGCGTGCTTCCTTTTTAATGCAATCCGTTCGTAGATAGATGATCTACTTTTACTCTCCCGGCGCTTCGCTTCTTAAGACCTCCTTCTGTGAAAGGTTCTGAATGACGCCCCCGCCTCTAGAACGGACTTTTCTCCCACGCTGCCTTCTCCCCCCTACCGTTTGTTTTAGAGCCCCGAATACTTGTCCGTGCATACTGCAGATAGAGATTTTCCCAACTCTTTAACCACCTTCCCTCCCCAATTGTCGTCTGTGCGTAATGATTTTACGAAACTCTTCCCCTTTTTAACGCGCCTCTCAGAGAAATAGCTACCTGCTCTTCTTCGTACACCAGTACCCGCAATTTAGCTGTTTCCCCCTGTGTCATTCAAATACGACCTTCGTTGCATACATCCGGGTCCAAAGTTATCTCTTTCTGAAACCCACGCCCTCACCATACCGAGCACCCTTAGAGAGATAAGAGAAGGAACTCGGGGCCAGGCCATAGAACCATACTGAATCTTAGGATGCGGCGGTAGGGGAGTCTAGCTTTTTGTGGCCTCTCCGTCCTCTTCTTTATGACTCGACCTAGCCGATTTGCTCGTTCCGATCTCAGTACAGATAAAATTCCCCGAGCCCCCGTTTCTTCGATTTCTAGGTGGGTTGCTCTTTCTAATCGGTTGACCCCACCCGCGCTGGAAAATCCCCCAGCGCACCGAAAGAGTTCTTGATAAGTATTAGCGATGCTCCGGGCCTCTATGTTACTAGCTGCATCGCCGACTTCATATTTTCCTTCCTCGTCGCAGCCCCCAACTTCTCCCTAGTTCTTGGCTTGATCGACACCTCTTGTTTCTCTGCGCCTAGTTTCCGCGAGGGCACTAGTTCTGTTCTCGCCTTCCCATTGCGAACCACTCATTTTCCTTCTTAAAATCGCCCTTCGGCTGTTCTCCCCAACGTATATACCCTCTCCCCCTTTGACGTTTGCAGTGGGAAGCTAGTTTCCCCCCCCCCACCAAAGGTCCCCCCCATTCAACTATGAAACAAAGTTAACTCCGATACCACCCTCTGCCAGTGAAACCATGTAAGCGGACATCCCCCTTTTTTTTCCTTCCCCTCCCGATGGAATCCCGGCTTATGAAAAAAAGCGATTCCTTCCATCTCTTCTGGGAACTTTCAACTTGGTCCTCCCCCTGACCAGTGGGTGATTATCCCAATTCCTGCAGAAGAGATTAATCTATTTCCTTTACTGATCTAAGTTGCCGGACTTCAAAAGAGACCTTACTTAGCGGGGTCACAGCCCACAGCCGTCCATTGTCCCAACTTTTTGTTGAGTGAGTTTTTTCGGTAGTTTTGTCGCCCAGAGGGTCCATTCGCTCTACGACTTTCTCAGTAATCTCCCAAAACCTTTTAGTCCCAAACCACTCAACTCCTTTTTGCAATTCGGCCCCTTTAGAATCACTCTACTTAATCCCTGGTATTCGGCTTCAAGCAGCGGAACTCCATCCCTCTGCGGAGTCAAGTCCCCCCCCCCCCCCTAGGAGTGGGATGGAATCTATCTGCGCAAACCGTCGTCTTTCCCTGCCACGACCAAGAAGGCTTTCGGCTCCGGCTTTTTCGTATCTTTCCCTCGACGGGACTTGGTTGTACTTTGAGCGCCCCCGGAGACGGGGTCCAGATTTTCACAAGAAAGACCCTCTTTCCACAAGATTTCTTTTCGCGTTGCTGTGTGGGAACCCTGCAACCCCGATCCCCCTTTTCCCTCGCGACTTCACAACGCGACCAGTTCGTGTCTCCTTTGGTAACGACTCGATGAAACCCCAGCGTACCAGCCTCCCTCCTATAAGTCCCCGCATCTGGAGCGATGTTCGGCCCCCTCCTTGGCACAATATAGCACGCTTTACCACGGATTTTTCCTTTCTGCTCATTGCCGTCTTTGAACCTTCACGAACGCCTTGTCCCCGGACATTCCCATAAAGGGACGTGCCGAGAGTCGCGGATAATTAATTAGAGGCTTCATCGGATTCTTTGCGCGATTATTGACGTTTTGTTCGATCATCCAATGACACCCCTATTTTGATGATGCACATCCCCTTCCGACCCCCCCCCTCCTTTTCAGGCTACGTGTGAAGGGCTTTCTTCTTTCAAAATTCCAAATGGCAAGCTATATTCTTAAGTCCTAGCTTTACCTTTTTTCCAAATCTGAACTCACAACGTCTCTCGTTACGTCATTCTCCGTTGTGTGTCGTATCTTATCTGACGATATTTCTCCCCCTATGGGATCCCCTTTTTTCACCGGGAGTTCTCTTAACCCCGTTTGACTCTTCCCTTTTTGCCGTGTTTTCCTCGCAGGGAGGGTTCCTGCCTCTCTCGTCCCACCCCCCCCTCCCCACCCGATTTCTTAACTTCGTTCTACCATCGTCTGTCATCTGTTCACCCCTTGAGCCCCCAAGCTCTTCTGCGTCCTATCTTTTCGAAGGATTGTTGCTGCGGGCATCTATTGCCTCTCTCTTTTTCTTTTCGGAAACTGCAGTCTTGCTCTTCAAGACTTCCTTCCTCGTTTGATTCTTTTTTCCCCTGACCTTTTCCCCCCCCGAGGAGATTCTCGACTTTCCATGTACTGCTTCTCCTATGTTTCCCTTTCAAGAGCTACTCCTCGATACTGAAGTTGTGCCTTTAGCGGAAATCGGGTGTTCAACGGGAATCGGGCCTTTTCCTCCCAACTCCTCGCGGAGCCTCTGACTTTTTTTCTACAATTATATCCGCTATTTGCTTTATTTTAGAAAGCTTTCCTGAGTCTTCTTTTCCCTGTTGTTTCTTCCTTCGAATGCAATGATTGACATCACTCCATTGCCTAATGGACCCTGACCGCTCCCAGCTCATACCGATTCCCGTGCATTTTTTTTTACGCCTACTTCTTTTTTCTTCCCCTGGCGGGAATATTGCCCCGTCTCACCATTTTTTGTATTCTTTTCGAGTGTTGGATTTTGAAGTTCCCGTCCCTTGCCTTTCCCGAGAAGCGTCTTTTCTTTCCTTTGCTGGGGCGCGTCTTCGTTCTAGTGTGGAAAACCACCCTTTTTGACCGGGGAGGAAGTGTCCCAGTCGATAAACTCACCACTTCCTCTGTCGTTCTTTCTGGAGGGTTGACTTGCCGGAAGTCTTTCCCCCAGCCGGATCGTGACGTACCCCCCCCCCTCGCGTTCTTTTTTTTCAAGCACGAATGTGCGTTTTTTCTCTCCGGACTAATTCTCACACCGGGAATGACCGGGTGGAGCGCCCATTTTCGTAGCTTCTACAGACGAGTGCTTGGTCCTTCCCAAATGGCATTTCCTTCCCATCGGTTCTTATCAAGAGAGGGCACGACCTGGTGTGGCGTTGCTCGGTATTTTGCGAAGAGTTTTTTTGAAGTTCTTCCTTTTACCCTCCTTACTGGTTGACTGCTGTACTTTTTGAGCCCTCCCCCTTGGAAGATGTGTAACTGAGATGAGTTTCCGTGCAGATGACCCCTTTTTGCCGATCGTCCCTTCCTTTCTTTCAGTCGCATCTCTCCCACAGCAAGAAGGTTCGATTCTCTTTTTCCTCGTTGTGTTGTTGAGTCCTTCATGGATTTGGCAGCATGCAAGGTGCCCGAATTCACCCCATCTCTCGCCCCAACTAAATCCATTTGGGACTCCCTCCTTTTCCTGACCTTTTCCCCTCCCAGACGGAGAAAAACCGTTCCACAGGAGCAGGTTTTACCCCTCCACTGACCCCTCTCTCCCCTCCGAAGACAAGACCTGGAGCACCGAAATGC
>Ga0179591_1292144_pt1 | contig 12420 bp, 8 predicted proteins | sample CZOMad2_1_08_16f_FD_182891 | JGI IMG/M metagenome (GOLD analysis project Ga0179591, IMG submission 182891) | Vadose zone soil fungal communities from Angelo Coast Range Reserve, California, USA - CZOMad2_1_08_16fungal (PacBio error correction) | ecosystem: Environmental > Terrestrial > Soil >... | reverse complement strand
GACCCTGATGCCGGCTTTCCTTCCTACAGCGGAACCCCCCCTCCTTGTTTTCAACCACACTCTTAAGCCTCTATTCTAGGAGCTAATAATCGAAGTCTGATTGGTCCTTTTAGCCCCCCCCGATCACGGAGCCCTATTTTGGGCCATTGGAGTTTCTTAGATCGCCTTCGTAGTCCATTTGTCCCCCGTTCGCTTCGGCGCGCTAGCGTGAAACCCATGCGCCCCTGACCCAAAGGATCTTTATGGTCCTTGTGACTCTAGCCTTAGTTTTGCTTCGGTTCCTTATCCCGCAACGCTTTAACTTGCGCCACCGCCCTTTCCCATAAGCCCTTGAACGATAGATTTCCCTTCTTTACATGGATGAAGGTTCCCTCGGTTCGCCCCTGCCTTCTGCGATGTTCCGGGGTCCTCGACTCGCAGACGACTTCCCCTTGTTTTTAAAAGGTATGCCCCTCTGCTTTTACCCATTGAAACATAACTGTATCTAGTCTCCAGAATAGCCGTGGTCGGTTGGATTGTTCTTTGAAGAATTGTCGATTTGTCTTTACCTTTTCTAGGTGGCTCTTTTCTGATTGAGCATCCGATCAACCACGACCCTATCGGCGGCCGCCTATCGGGTCTGATGACTTACGCCGCAGAGGCTCGTTCAGTAACCCTCGCCGCTTCCCACCCGCTATGGCTCTCAGTTTCGTATTGGGGGTTGAGCGCCACGATGTCTTTCCTTTCTCGCGCTGGATGGTCGTACTTTTCAGAATGATGGTTTTTGCGTATCTTTCGGGTACCCCTCTTTATCCATACCCGTATGTCACGCGCCGATCGCCCCTACTCTTCCTTTCGATGATATTGCTAGCTTTTCTGTGACTCGTCATCCGCTTCCTTCGCCAGACCACCCCCCAGCACTCTCCCTACCCCCCAAGGAAGAAAGCCCCCCCCACCCCCTAGCGGTACTTTTTCACGACCCTCGAAGAAAAAATTTTGCTTTTCCTACGTCTCCCAGTCAGAATTTTTCCCCTACTCCAAGGATCTTTGCCCTCTTTGTGGATGGGACGCGAGCGTTTCCCAAGATTGATCGCCTGACGACCATGCATCCACAGTTGTGAAGCCGAGGTTTTCGATTCTTTCATCTCTCAGCTGCGCAGTTTCATTTTCCCCTCAGACGCGAGGAGCCTCTCCTCTAAGGTCCCTTTTCCTTATAACCTCTCCCGGTCCACTATTCCCCTTTTATGTCCATGCAGATGGTGGTTTCCCCCCCCAATCAGTTTTAATCCGTCCAATCTGAGCGCTCGAACGCAGAACCTATCGGGCCCGTGTCTACGGAGTGCGACGCCTACGGCGAACTCCCTCCCGCCACACACGACGACGGCGAAACGTCCCGGGTCGTTTGTTCTCTAGGCGTTGTTCAAAGAAGGATTCGTTGAACCACCCCCGTAAACTCACGAAGTTGCGAGCATGAAGATCGAGATTTCCCTTGAACGATCTCCAGTCTTTGTTGAGGCGTGCACTTTTTTTCCTTTTATGGCGGCAGAGCTGACTTCTTTTGTTGATCGCGTCTGTATCGGGCTGTCTGCCGATATTTTGCCATGAGGATGCATGACCCCTGCGCGAAGGTCGCTATACCCTTTTTTTTCGGCTGTCCAGCGCCCAGGCGACTTATCCCGCGTCCAGCGTCACGCTCCAGTTTTCCCCCCCCTCTTGGGCGACCAGCCAGCTGTTTTTTTGTCTGCAGTCCGATCTTCCTTATTCCCACCTTTCCTTTTTTCTCATTTTTGTCCCGGGATTTCATTTTAAGGCAAAGTCTTTTCTTTCGTCGTCAGGCTAATGGACGCCCCTTGCTGTCCTAGCGTTTTGCACGTTGTACATGTTTATATTACGCCAAGGTACACGACTTCCGCCCTCCTTTCGCGTCTTGAGCGTCAACTTTCCCCCGACCTTCCTGCATAAGTATTCGAGATTTCTCCGCGGCTTGCCGGCCTTGGTCCTTCCGGCCATCACGAATTCCGATTAGTGCTCGGACTGGCTTATACTATTCTCCCTTTCCTCCGCCGCTGCCCGTTTTCTGATTGATCTTAATCGTATTTGAAAGATATGACTCTCCTGAGAATCACAATTCCTTATTTTTTGCAGCCCTTCGGTGGGGTGAGGCGCCCCCCTTAGTCCTTCTTCCTCCCCATTAGATCTCTTCCGTAAGGCAAACGTTTTTGCCTGAACACCCTTGAGTTTTTCCCGTTGCCGGCCGCTTTCCCACTCCCACTACGCCGTATTGTTGCATCTCCCCACATCTACGGAATTTTTTTTTCCCGCCCTTCCTGACCCGGTGCGCTAAGCGTGGCACCTACCTTCCCCCCATGCGATGATAACGGCGGGCTATGCCCCTTTGAGCTTTGAAGACCGTCCCTGTCTTCCCCCAAGCTCTCCCCCCGATAACACCTGATGGTATTGGCCAGCTCGTTCCCCCCTTCCGGGACGGCTCAAGATCACCACTTCTCTCTTTGGCATCTGTTTTTTTTGATTGCCGTCCGCGAATTCTTTTTTTTAATCCTTGCGGATTCGGCTCGACGGCGACTCGTTCCTCTCGTCATTTTTCTATTCTTGCCTTTCTTTTCCTTTGTTTTCCGTTGTCCCTCTTTCACCCGCGCTACGTCCTGAGCACTGAGCTAATAGTTGAACCGGCAATTAGGACCCTCCTTCAGCCAAGGATTCGTGCAGCTAGCTCCTTAAAGCAAGCCCCCCAACTGTGGGCAATTCCCCGCCAAAACAATTTTGAAAGCGAACCTGCTATCACAAGACATCTGCAAAGCTTCTTCAACGGGAGTCTCTCCGCGATCCCAACCCAGGCCGAGGTTGGAAGCGACCCCTCCCACGAGACCCGTCCGTGAAGACAACAGGTCAAATTCACCTTGTTGGAAGTCGCGTATTAGTGGTGCTGGCTCGTCCTTTTTTTTAAACAGATTCTTACTTTTGATTCTCTTGGAAGAGCAATTGATACACGCGCCTGGCACTTTTTCTCCGGCGCACTCCCGTGCTGATAGAATATTTAAAGCCTTCTGGGGCTGGTCTTATGAGTGCACGAGTCTCTTGTGCTGATTCTTTTTTTGCAACGCGGCGGTCACTCCAAATCCCCCGGGTTGAGTTTTTCCCCCTTGACTTTCCATTCCGGCGCGCAGAAGAACCCACAGAACCCCCCTCCCAACTCTTGTACATGAACACGACTAGTGGCACCTCACTTCTTTAGGATTTCGATGGGGTAATGAAACGTCCTTCTAGTTCCTTCTCCTTCTGTTCCAGTCGGCCTTCTGCGCACACGCGTAACCCGAGTCCATAGAGAAGCGAGACCCCTCCCTCAATGTATCGATCTTTCCTCATCTCGTGTTTTCTCTCGAACTTCCTTGTGCTTTTTAATGCGACGGTACTGGACGATCGGTTTTTCTGGACTTGAACCTCCGGTGAGCTCTTGCGTTTCCGTGAACCCGGTTCCCCCTCAGCCCCTGTGCTCTCGACTTTTTTTTTTTTTGACCGTTCTTGATTTTGTTTTGTGCATCTGCGCCCTTCAGCCATTTACACAGAGTGCAACCGAGGCTTTTCGATCCGCCGCTTTCTTGCCCACTTCGTCTGCGTTTCCGCTCCTCCCATAAGACGATTTTGCCCTTTCAAACGTTATTTTATACCGTTACTCTTCCTGTACGAAACCTTTCTTAGGCTTAGACTGCGCCGTTGCCCCCCCCTTCCTTTTCCTTTGCGAATCCCCCTTGCCCGTCCCTACCAGAATTTGAGCCTAGTATGCCGAGCACTTACGTTTAACGCGCTTCATGCAATGGCTTACGAGTTTGTAGTTCTTTTTGGTCGGCGTCTCTCCCCTAACTTTTTATGGGATTGGCGATCTTCGTCTCTTCGTTGACTTTTTTGCGGCTACCTTCGCCATCTTTTCTCTCCCCATCGTAGCTCCCATGGGTCTGGTCGCGGCTTGGAACCCTGGTGCTTGTCATTCCCCATTTTATCATTTTTTTCAATAGCCTGTGTATCTGTAATTTCCGGTTCACGAGGAGGCGTACCTTTTTTTAGCCGTATCTGGACGCGATTGACCCCGTTTCTAAGAAACTCGGAAATTCGTGAGATGAAGTTTCTCCGGCGCACGATGCGTTTATTTAACGCCGGACACGACCTGCTCGTTCCGACTTCGCGGAGGGTCCTTTTCCCCATCCCCCTTTCCCTCCGCCAGGATGCCGACGTTGTGATGTAGCCGGCCGGAGCCTTGGTCCCGCCAAGCAGGGCGCCCCTTTTATCGTCGCTCCTTTTGAGCGACTCATATTCCTTCCCTCCTATCAAGGGATCTACTGGTAGCTCCTTCGCATCTTTTTTTATGTTCATGCCTCAGTAAGTACTTACTTGCCAGCCAATTCCTGATCCGTGCTTTTTTTTACCTCAGGCAGATAAGGCGGCCTTGCCTCGATGATGACTGGCTTTTTTTCGCGTGAGTGTTTTCGGTTTCTTAGTTTGCCCCGGCCCTTAGTCCCCGATCGCGACCCATGCTCTTCGCCATTTTCACCCGCCCGATTTCCTACTTAAAGATTTTTTCAAGGAGAGTCTCGGTCCCAACCTCCCAATCGCGCTTCCTCTGACTTCCTCAGGACGAGCCGCGGGCGTCTATTCCCCTTAAGTTCTAAGCCTTTCCCATGCAGCTGAGCTTTCCCAGAGCACATCAAGAAGCAGTTACTGTTTCTAAAAGCGGGGCCGGCAAGGTTCATCTCGCAGCTAGGGCCTCCTGCCCCGGATTTTCGGTTATCCCGTTGACTATCGTTTGAGCGCGGCGGCATGATTCTCCGGAGCATAGTGGAAAAGCAGGTCAAGATCATCTCCCCCCAACCCCTTCCCGAGCACATCGCTTTTTAGACCCCTAACCGGACCCTCTGGCCTTCTTTTGTTGTGTTGTCTTTTTTTTCGGAATATTTTGAAACTACGTTCAGTTTTCCGATCATTCAGGTTTTCGCCCTCATCCCAACTATTCTCTTAGACGTGAGTTTTAGACATTCATCCCCTTTTGACACCACCTGTTAAGGGGCGCTCTGACCTGCGCCGGTTCATCATCCAGCCTGTACCCCCGTTCCTTTCGATGTAATGATTCCCTCCCCATCTGGCCTTTTTTTGATGAAGACTCTAAGCCCTAAGCGAGAAACCAGTCCTGTAAAATCGAAACTCCCCTCAGATCTTTTTTTTTTGAACGTCGCCAAGGAGGGAACCCCTCCCCCTCCTCTTCACCTTTACCCTCCTATCATGTCGCTTATTTGCTATACGTCTTGTGTATTTGACGCCTTCTCTCCCTCCTTCCCATTCCCCCCTCCCCCTTCCCCCCCGCTGCCCCCCTACCCTCCAGCAGTCTCTCCTCCCTCTCCCTTCCTACCTTTACCCTCTCTCCCACCGCTCTCTGTCTCCCTTCCCTTCGTTCCCCTCTTTCCCTCCTCTATCCCTCCCCCCCCCCCCCTCCCTCCCTCCCCAATCTCCCTCGCCCCCCCACCTTCCTATCTTCTCCCCCCTTTCTTACATCGCCCTCCTTGCACCCTCGTCCTCCCTCCGTCACCCCCCTCTCTCCCCTTTCCCCTTTTTTCCTCCCCCCCCCCACCCCCTCCCTCCCCTCACTTCCCACCCTCTTTCCCCCCCTTCTTCACCCCCTTCCTTTGCTCCCCCTCCCGGTATTCCCCCCCCTCCCCTTCCCCCTCTACCTCCGCACCCCCCCCCACTTCCGCCCCCCTTCACTCCTCCCCCCCCCCCATCACTTTCCCCCCCCCCCCCTTCTCGCCTCTCTTTTCCCCCACCTCCTCCTATCACTCCTCTCTTCCTCCCCACCCCCCTCCTTCCTCCTCTGTCTCCCTCCCACCCCTACTCCTCACGCATCCCCCCCCCCTCCCTCTCCCACCCCCCCCTTCCCCTCCCACCCCCCCTCCACCTCCCACCCATCCTAACCTCTTACCCCCCCCTCTCCCTTCCACCCCCTCTTTCTCCCTTCTCCCCTCCCACCCCTTCCCCCCCCATTCTTTTCTCCGCATTTCTTCTCCCCCCTCCCCCTACCCACCTTCCCTTCCTCACCTCCCCCCACGCTAGTTATGTTTCCGGTCCGAACGCACTTCTTCTCCGTGATCCGTTTGTGGTGTGACCTCCGTAGTTTTCTTGAGACCGACACTGGCCCGATGCGTTTTTTGAGATTCCCCCTTATTTCTGTGGCTCGGTCACTTTCCTGTTTTTGGCAAACGAGAGATTTCCCTCCCCAGACTCAAAATCAGTGCTTTACTGACTGTTCTTATGTCCGAACTGGACAGTCTTTTTTCCTCTAATAGAACTTTTATTTTCCTTTTGCAGATTTGCTGGTCCGAACCCCCTCCTGTAGTAGCCCTGGCGCCATGGAGATTCTTCTTCCGATAGAGTCCCCCCCTACTAACAGCGATCGGCTCTGGGCTAGTGCCCGTCCTGGCGGCAGCCTGGATGATTCCGCGTGCAATGAAATCTTCTCGGAATGGTAGATTGATTTTTTGGTCGGCTTAGGTGATGGTGGCGGTAGCTCCTAAGTAACTCTCGCCTTTTCATAGGAAACCTTTTAGAGACCTACCCTAATATACCCCCCCCCCCGTAACTTTTCTCGGAGTACTCTAGGCTAGGTGAGTTCTTTCTTGATTGATATTCCACGAGAGAGACCAGGAGAGACCATATCTAGCGGGTCCCCAAGCCATAACCCCCCTCTGTCTCTAGCCATCCTTTTTTTCCCATTATTGTCCCAGACACGAGACAGAAATACTTTTTATTATAATTTTTCCCCTATCCGCCTTTGCATTCTTCTTCTACTATTTTTTTTGCTCTTCTTATTCCTTTGGTGAGCACATTAATACTGGATGGGCTTCCGGAATTTTTTCAGCCGTTCTTTCTTCCCTTCATCCTTTCCCCCTGGTCCTCCTTCGGCTATCTTGTTTCCGAATCTTTTACGGGAATTTCACAGGCACCATATCCTTGTGAAGGCGGTCTTCGCTCGCGAAGTTACCCGGTTTCCAATCTCCCCTCTCGGGTGGAAGCATTTCGGGCTGCCGAATTATGTCTCCTCCCGACACATTTTATCGGCTTCTGTATGTGCGTCCGGCACCCACGCTTTGGTGCCTTTCTTTTCCCTCCTCAATCTGCGGTCGTAGACAATATCCATCCCTTTTACGGCCTGCATACCACTTAAGTTGATACCTCTCCCCACCCACCCACCACCCCCCCCACCCACAAGCTCCACCCTCCTTTACGCAGAATGTTCCCTCTAGTATTTCACTCCCGTTGGCCAGGCCTCGGTGCTAATTTTTTCCTGGACCCTGACGTGACCCCTCCTGCGGAGAACGTTTAACTCATCGTCCTGAGTCTCTTTCATGCCGGTATTGGAATTTCTTGGGCCGTCGGTGATTTTTTCAAAGCTTGTCGCTGTCTGCAGTGTCGCAAGCCCGCCTGTTATATAGAGAACCACAACCGGTGCTTTCTGCTATTCCAATTTTCTAAACATGCGTCAGTTCTCTGACCTCTATGTCCTTACCCCGCCAGAGATCCCTCTATACCTCTTTTCCCCCCCGTTTGTTTTTTTTTCCCGATCTTTTAATTTTGATTTACGCGTTTCTGATTGGCTTATCTTCCAGCGTGAAAGATCCCTTCCCCCGTCTTGCTCGCCGACAGTATCATGTTGTCTTAGCCCGGTGTGTGCGTAGTAAACGGAAGACCATCCCTCTTTAGTACTTCCCTAATCACCCAAATTACCACTAATTTCCTCATATAGTGTGGCTTTCATTCCGCGCTTTGGCCTTCAAAGATCACCTCTTCCTCTTTCCTTTACAAATTTTAGTTGATTTCTACTCCTGCCAGTCCCGTTCGCTTCTTCGAGTCTTTTTCTGTTCCCCTTTCGGCCCCCCTTAAGGTATGCTTTTTACGACCCATTTCTATTAGTACAAAAGCCCCCCCCAAACGGCGTGCTGCGCCCAACACCCCCTCCCCTGTCATAACTACTGGCTAGTATTTCATTCCTTCCCCTGTTTTCCTTGCAGAGACCTGCTTCCCCCCCCGGAAGCTCTTTCCCCTCAGAGTTCGTCGACGCTAATTCTCCTCTCTCGATCGTGAAGTCTGCGTATTGCCCTTGCACATAATTTTCTGGGAAAGTCTCGAGCCCTTCTTCCTTTGGCGAAGTGATTTTGCCCTTTTTATCTTGATGTAACAATTTCCGGATCGCTTCCCTCCTGAGTCCTTAATTGTTTGTCTTCTCAAGGAAAGGCCTCAGCTCTTAGGGTCGATCTTTCCTCCTCAAGGTCACCAGTTCCCCCCAGAGTTAGCCCCCCAACTCTTCTTAGTTCGCCCCTCTGACGACCCGCTGCAATGATTTTCGATGTTGATGTTACGCGATGGGACTCGCCTTGTTCCTCCCCTGATGGCGTTTTTTCACCTTCAGAAAGCACCACCGACCGTAACTAGAAGATCAGTCGATCTCTCTACCTCGTGCTCGATATGATCGCTCTCCTCCTTTTGAAGCTGTCTTCCGGGGCATCGATCTCACCAGCACCGAACCCCCACCACTTTCCCATCCCCGGACCCTCCCTCTACCACTAAGGAAATAGGAGGAGGGACTTACGCTCCTCCCCCCCCACGCAAAAGGTGCTTCCTCCCGATCCCCTTATTTAGATCCCCCCCCCCTTCGCTCTTGCAAGTTGAGGATGGGAAGCGCGAGTTTTTCCCCTGACTATCTCCCTTTTTTTAAGTACCATTCCTCACCTGCCGGAAGGATGTTTGGCCGAGAGCAGATGAATCAACCTTCCCCTTCCCGGCCCCCCTCCTCAGATCCTGACCTCCCTCACTCCGGCCCGGGTTCCCCTTTTTTTTTCTTCTTATGATCATGAGTTGTCCCAACCCCCGAATGCCTCTTTCCTACGCAGGACGCCTCGATAGCGCGCACAGATCGGGCAAGTCTTGGTTCTTTTCCTCGTCCCCTCGACCCAGACTTCTCTCAGTCTACCACGACGATCCCCCTTCCCTGTTCGTTCCTTCCCATCATGCGCGCCATTTTTCACCGACCACGTCCGTGCAACGAAGCCGCGAAAGCCTCCTTCTCGAGAGAATTTTTTCGTCTCTGACCTCTTCCTTCCGGCAAAGGCGTTTCTTTTAGTCGATTCTACAAGCGTTCTCGCCTTATAGGGCTGCCTCACTCGCCTCTGGTTAAGATGGAATTTTCTCCCTCTTCATCCCAATTTAAATCTTGATAAGGAGTATGCGAGCTTCCTTGATCTGGGATTAGCGCCCTCCCCTCCTTCAGACAATATGGATGAACGCCCCCCAATCCGCAGTAGCGTTGAGACTAGTCGCTTTTCGACTTCTGTTCACAATTTTGATCTTCAAACGCTGTTCGTTTATTTCCCCCCCCTCGGATTGTTACTTTTAATGGAGTCAAGGCTCCCAGCTTCCGCCGGCCATGTCTTTCTTGCCATTTTTTACTCTGGCCGCCCTGGTTCCACGAAATTCGCCGTACTGTTCTCTCTCTCCAAATTTGACTCCTCCTCAAGCGAGGGCCACTCCCGTTTTAAATGAGGCGCCCCCCCAGAGGAGCTTAGCCCCTAGGGATCCTGCCGTCGTGATAACGATGACTTTTTCTTTTCCTCGTTCGAAGAGAGTTTTTCCTGAATCTTTAGCCCCTCCCTATACTCCCGTCCCTGTCTTATGCTACCGAGATTCCCGGTTGATCAGATATATTTCCTTTACTGATTCCGTTCTCGGTTTTTTTGGGACGATGTCTCCCCTCATGATTAATTTCCTATTCTCCTAGTTGGCCCCAGAAGGAGACCATGACCCCTTTCCCGCGCGCGTGTGCCTTCCGTGCCGTACTCCCCAATTCGCTGACGGCAGCCCCCGTATCACTACATTTCTCTTTCCAAGATGCTTTTTTTCCCCTCCAGTCATGAACATTTTGGGTATGCTTTGACATCCAAGCATGCCGATGACTTCCTTGTTGTCGCCTTCTTTCCTATGTCTGCTGGGAATAATCCATACCCCCCTACTTATTAGGCCCGCTCCTGTCCTTCGGAGCAACTTACACACCTTTCCGGTAATACGATTTCATTGCTTGGTTTGCTCCGTCCGAAATTACTCATCACCCTTTCCCTTTTCAGGTTAGGATAGTCGGAGCCCTTTTAATCTTAAAAGTTTACGCGTTTCTTTTTCACGGTTTTCGCTCCATTCTATCCACGCATTTGCAATGCGCACCCTCCTCATTTAAAACCCACCTAAATTTTGCTGAGTGCGAGCCGTCCTCCCCTCCAATAATTTACCCCCCTTTTTTTGAATCGCCCCTAACCACAAACTAAGATGGTTCGCGCTTCCCCCCCCCCCGATGTCTGCAAGCAGACAGTGCGGAGGCCTCGAAGCTCAACCTAAGGAGATGTGGCTCCTCCTTTTATCCGAATCCCCCTTTCTTCCCAGGCGTACTTACACATCTTTGGAAGTTCAGAGCTTTCCTATTAAGGGCCTCACCCTCTGAGTTCTTGTCCGGCACCGCGGGTTTCTTCTGAAATCTTTCATTTTTTTTTTTCCTGGCAGTCTACCCGCGTGCCCCTTTACCTCCATCTCACGTCTTTTACAGATTCAACGCGCGGCTGGGCTGGCTCTCCTAGACAAGACCGCGGGTCGGTTTTTTTTGGTTTCAAGCGTTTCGCCCCTTCCCCTTGGCTGGTTGTCCTTCTTGTGTGCCGGGCCGCCTCAGCCCCTCGCAGCCGTCACCTTCCCCAGAATTCGAGATTTCAAATCAAGGGCTTTTCGTTTCTTTTGGGACCGAACGCGCGCTGCGTTTTTCACCCTTCCCTTTTTTCTCGCACCCGAATACTGTACCATCTTCCTCTTCCCTTATACATATGTATAGATATCATTTCTTTTAACGTTGGTGTGTTTATCCCCCGATACATTGAATTTTTTTTTAATCGACCGTTTACTGGACGCTTTCTGCTTTTGCCTGACAGGAGGTCAACGCGAGGCTTTTCTCTGTACAACGTCTGCTCTCCCCCCTTCCGGCCGCTAATTAGTGTAATGAAGGTTTGCCTTTGGCTTTTTATATGCGTCCCTCCCCCCCCCGAATTTTCCACGCCATCGAGGATTTTTCTCTCTAGAGGTTCAACGCCCTTTTTTCTTTTTCGCCCAGTCCAAAGTTGTAGATGGCCTTGGTGCGCGCGAAGTTAGATTGCCTTAAGCGGGCGATTTTTCCCCCGTTTTTTGAAATTCCCCCTTGCGCTAATACCCGTCCTTTGACTCTAAGCGTGAGTTATTCCGATTCCTCGACCTCTACGGCAACTCGTTCTTACGACTGCGTCACATTGGTAGTGGTTCGGCGACAACATCTCTTTCTTTCTGTTTGCGTTTCCGCCTTTCCGTGCTTCGCCCCTTTGTTTCCCCCTCCCTAGTCTCATTTCCAGGGTTGATCTGGTTTTCTCCTTCTATGGTGGTAATTTCTTAGATCTCAGCCGAATAAGTTTACTTTTCCTCTCTGGTCATTTAGGCGTGTTGCCAGGCTTTCGGGATTTATCGACGCCTCTGAACCTTTCCCTCCAACCTTCCGTACAGGGTGTCCGCGATGATACATGATCGATGTTTTCCCGATGAGCGAACCGCATAAAGAAAGACGAATGATTGCAGGACCTCCTTACAATTCATTCTTTCCCCTAAGTTCTTTGACTCTTTTTTCGCGAAGCACTTTTAATATCATTTCTCCCAGAATCTTTTTTGAGGTGGTTTCCCCCCGACGATCCCTACGGTTAGACTTCATAAGCTTAAGCCTATCACTCATTATCTTGATGTTGCCAAAGCCCCTTCCCCTCTCCAGCCCCTTTCCCGGCAAGCCTCAGGTCCCCTTTCGGTGATAGCCCCAACCCACACCCCATCCCCCCTCTCCTGACCTCAGTATTCTTCCCTATTATGACTTCTTCACGGAACCCCCCCTTTTACCCACAAGGTGTTCGCTCGTTGAAGGAATGAAGGATTTTTCCTTCCCTCCGACGCATCGAACTCGAACGACCCTCCTTGACCTTCATCTGCCTGCGGTGTTTTTTTTATCGGTGAAGTCCCTCCCCCCCTGTCGACTAAGGCTCCCGTCCGGCCTATACCTCTCTTCTTTATTTTTCTAACTAGAAGGACCCCTCTTGTCAGAGCAAACCATCAGAAGTCCTACACCCCCCCCACCCCCCCCCCCCCCCCCCCCCCCCCCCCCCACCCCCCCCCCCCCCACTTCCTTCCGGTCGCTGATCATCCCTTCGGCTATCTCTAATTTGTCGCCTTTTCCCAGAGGTTCCCCCTTTTTATCGTGACCTTCCTGTGGAGAGCTTGTGCCCATTGCTCTCGCAACGGTTTCGAATCGTGGCGTTGCGTTCCATCCCCCCACAACTTGCTTCG
>Ga0179591_1279948_pt1 | contig 12420 bp, 15 predicted proteins | sample CZOMad2_1_08_16f_FD_182891 | JGI IMG/M metagenome (GOLD analysis project Ga0179591, IMG submission 182891) | Vadose zone soil fungal communities from Angelo Coast Range Reserve, California, USA - CZOMad2_1_08_16fungal (PacBio error correction) | ecosystem: Environmental > Terrestrial > Soil >... | reverse complement strand
CTAAACCTTCCTCCCAGAATCCATCTAGAAAACTTTCTCTCCTCCCCCCTTGCCTGCTCCCCTATGCTCAAACAAATTCTCCCCCGGATGATTAGCGCGGGCCGAGTGCAAGATGAGGCCTCGAAACGATATCTCTTTTTTCCAGATTTGTTTTTGTATATTTTTCTCTCGATTTTTGCATTTGGACTTCAAGCTCCCTACGATAAGAGGTGTATATTCGACCTAGGAGTGGGAGATCGTGCCTAATGTGATGATTTCCCTTGTTAGATCTTTGACGACGACTCTCGTCTGCTTTGAGCTCTAGCCATTCGAAAAGTGGGAAGCCCTTTCCCCCTGGGGGTGTTGCCAGATGAACGACGGAAGTTCGACTTCGCGAGATTTCGTAGGTTTGTTTCCCTTGAAGGGATTCCAGGATTAAGGACAAAGAATACGGTCCCCACCCAGTTTTGCCTTGTGTTTTTGATAATCCTGCGCACTATCAGCAAGAACGATTTGAGGCCCTTTTTTTTGTTCAGATTTTTTCCAGTTAGGAGGACTTTAGGAAAGATGCCCTCCCCTGGTCCCCCGCTGTTTTTTTTTCCCCCCTTTTGATTTTTTTTTTTATAGGTTTATTGAGTACCCGTAATCGCAGTAGCCGCCAGTGATGTATCGGCGATCCGTTCTCCTCAGGGGACTAAGCCTACGTTTTTGCCGAAGCCTTTTTTTGGGCTTGCACCCCCCCCCCCCCGACCCCTCTAGTTCCCCCCCGATGGCTCTGAACGTTGGGGATGCCGTGTCGAACGACTCCGTTCTTTGTGCGCTTTATACTTTCCTGCACCTTCCTCCCCTGTGCCTCTCTCTTTTTTTCAAGACCCCTCAGCAGATCAGTTCCGTTCTATAAGATCTGGTCCTTTAATGCGTCTTATGTGAAGTCCCATTTCAGTGGACCTAATTAAGGTTGCGTCGATCTTCCGCTCACGGGATAACCGGATATCCATGTGAGATGTCCTCTCGCTGGTTTAAGGAAACATATTGTTGCCGGAATCAGAGTAAGGACCCTGTTCAAGCGGTTCTTTTCCCCTCAGTTCGTCGATATATAAAGTCCTCACCTATTTCCCCTTTTCCCCCCCCCCCAGAGTTTGTTTCCTGATTCCCCCCGGCGACGGTTGCGATTCACCAGTGGCTTAGCAGGTGAATCTCCCTGAGCTGCTCCCCCCCCTTACGACTTTTGAAGAATTCTCTTCCTTCCCCACGGTGTTTCTTGATTTCCCACCATGCTTATTCGTGGAGCAATCTCTGTCGTGTCTATCTTCCTTGACTCTGTGTAGAAGTCCCCCTTTCGTAGGATTCCTCCCCAGGCCCCTGCTATATGGAATTCGGTAGATTGTTAGCGCTTGTTTCCCTTGACAGACCAGGTAATTGATCATTCGTAGATGGTGAATTTAATCCTTTTCTGTCGCAGGAGATTTCCCCCGGCTGACACATTGGTCGAACTTTTTTTCTTCTGCAAGCGATGGTTTCCTCGGAAGGGATTGCTGCCGAAGTTCCCCGGCGCAGCCCATGGACTCCCCCAGTTCTTTAGTAACTTTGGATGATGATTGGACTTTTCTGAGTTAGCTGCGTGAACCCTATTTTTCCATGAAACTGTATACCCCTGATAAAGGGACCCTTGACCCCTGAGCTGTTGTATGTTTTTCATGAGGGTTATCTCTCGACTTTTTTGCCCTTATTCTCAGCGCGGGCCTCCGAGTGCCCGACTGGCCCGATTTAGAATTCTCGTGATTAGTCCCTTTTTCTTTTGGTGTTTTTGGCAAGTTAGCGTTGTAGGTGCCAAAGTAGGATGACCCCCCCGCAGCAGAGAGTTGATGTGCGACGACGTCCGGTGTTTTCTTCTTTTCGAGATCCAGGTTATGGAGGACTGGTTTTCTCTTGCGAAGGGTTCGTTGCGGAGGATTGGGGTGTACTTTTAACTCCCTGAGGGAGTTGTAAGTCAGTCTTTTCTCCGCCTTCACTGGGTATCCCTTCCAATGAACGTTTTTTTTCACGTGGTTCTCCTTAAATTAAATTGGAGTGGAAGGATGACCTCCTGCCGTCCCCCACCTTGGAGAGGTTCTCTCCTTGATGAACTCTCGCGATGAGCTGCCTAGCGTCAGAGGGAGCGCTGAAGTCCGGCCACCCCTTTTTTAGACGACGTGCCGGAATTCCTGGAATTTGGAGAAACTCTTTAGTCGAATTACTTTTTCTCTCGTTTCTCTCTCTCTTTCATACTCTTTTTCGTCGGTGTTCCAATCTGGTATTCCTAAGAGATTGAGTCCCCTGTGAATGATTCCGTTTCCCTCGCGAAGAGGCTCCCTCGTTTTGTCCCTGTTCATCTTCTTCCCAGATCCAGTTCCCTTTCCCCCCAGGATATTTATCGAGTCCCTCCCTACCCGAACTTGGGACTTGTTTCGAAGGTTTCACTTACAGCCAAGAACAAAGTTCCTTTCAAAAGTTCGTGATGTCCCCTTTAACTTTTCCCCCCACACTTCACCCGTTAGGATTTTCCGGAACCTCAGCCGTAGCTTATGGACACCCGCTGTCTCTAACCTTGCTCCATAACGCTCCATACCCATTCTTAGGCTAAAGGGACGAATCCAAAGCGGGTGATCCGGACACCCGGGTCTCTTTCGCGCCCCCACCGAGGGATTGCGGGACTTCGGTTTTTTAAACTACACGCGAACGTTTCCCCCCAATCCTGGCCCTTTCCAGTAATATTTCACGGATGTCAGGAACGATTTTTATCCTGCTTACTAAGGGTCTCACCACGGGTGTTCCCCAGGCCCTAATGTTGATTGAACCCCCCCCCGGCGACCCGAGGGCCCTTTCTGCTTAGTTCCTTTGGTCCTTTTTCGGGCCAAATGGCCCAAATCGGGTGCCCTCCGAGACGCAGTGAAGCGCCTCAAACATTTCCAACAGGCGAGGGTCCAATCTCCCAGGCCCCGTCGGACGGCCATTCCTCTTATAGGCTCCGGCGGCAGAAGACCCCCACCTTTTTCTTGCAATTTGCAAGACGTAGACCTTCTTTTCTCAGACCTTTTTCCCTGTCAAACTGCAAAGATCAATTAACCCAGGACCGTAGAAGATACCTGAATTTCCTTCCCCCCCACACCCCTCACCTCTCCCTTGTTTTTGCGTAAAACGGCCCTGCATCAAGTTCGTCAAGGGCCCCGTTCAGAACAGTCGCAGACGACACGGTAAGATTCCCCCTCAGAACCCCTCAAGTCCCCCCTGTGCGATGTGCACGATGGTCCCGTTGATAGTCTCTCGGAGTTCCCTCTTTCAAATGGACCCGCCCAACTTTTTTTCCGCCACCGTTTTTTGTATGCTAAAAAACCCCATTCCTAGGATAGTGGCATTCTTCGTATGAGAGAATGATCCCGTGCTCGGAAACCTTTTCTCCTTAGACTTTCCCTGAACGCTCCCCAAAGTGGAACGATTCCTAAGAGCCCTCATGTTCATTCCTTCGCTTCCCAGAGTACCCTTTTCTATAGAAGTCCTTAATCCCTCTCATAAGCACCAACAGGAATTCGTACAGAAACTGTTTCTCCCTCGTCCCCCCATCTCCCCCCCCCTTTAACCACGTGATCAGAGTCATAGGCTTTTTTGAGTGGTCCCTCTGAGATATAATTGTAGGCCGTGATGTATTCATGCCCAATTCTTACGTCTACTCAGGACCCCCCCCGTTCCGAATTTGACCCCTTTTTTTCTTGCTTCCCCTTTTCTAATAGGGTCCCCCTGCGTAGCACCCCCGTTAGTACGGCTCCGTAGCATGATCATCCTTCACCCCCCTTCTTCAGGACGTACTAAGTCCAGAATCTTTCCCCCCCACAAGGAATCACTTTTGGCTCGGCCAGTCTCGCGGTCGGGTGGTCTTCGTTCCTTCACCCTTTCCTAATGTATCCTTCCATTACCCGGTTTTTGGCCTGTACCCGTATAGGTCTGGCCCCTCAACCTTTGCGCCAGTTTATTTCAACCTTACCCGGTCGGCCCTTCATTCCCTGTGCGCCGCGGCTCTTGGATCGTCATTACACCCAACCAATCTGACCCAGCTCTGAAAGATATCTTTCCTACTTTCTTGGTCCCCCTTTAGTAATTTCGGAAAGCCCCCCTCTTTTGGGAGGATAAGAAAGTTTGATATCCTGACTTCAGGCGTTCTCTTGATCTCAACTTGGGCTTCAACCGCATTTCAAGACAAATTTTAAAGCATCATGGGAGATCTTCGATTTATTTAACTAACTTTTTTTTTGATGCGAGTTTCCTCTTTGCAGTCTCAGATTATGCCTTATCCATTCTCTTTTCCCCCTCCCTGTGAGATGGCTCGCATATCTTCTTGCAATCGTCCCGCGCTCCGCCTGTTGGTGGTGTTTTTCTTTTTTAGCATGTCCCTCCCGCTCCCCCCGGATTTTGGCCCCTCCCGTGATTTTCTCCTGGGATTCCTCAGGACTTGGATGTCTTTCTCCCCTAGAAAGCCTTAAATAGCCCCTTGGACGACTCCGTCCCCTCCCCCTCGACTTCCCTGAAATTCTAGACGTTTACACACCTAGTGCGGCCTGGATGATGTTGTTCCCTGACCCGTCACGGAAACCTCTAATAATCCTTTCAAATGGTTGCAGACTTCTCGTTGAACCGATTTCCCTTCTCCAATGTCCTAAAGAGAAGGGTTTTCGACTTTCTGCACAGGCAACGGTGTCTGGTAAGGATGATTGCCATCGGCCCCCGTCCTGGCCAGATCCCTTTTCCATGGATTCCTCCGCAGAACCATCTTCCATGCTACTGATTTTGATTTATGCTTTGATCAGTCTAGTCACAGGTAGCCCGAAGATATTTCCTGAAGGTTCTTTTTTTTTTTCAGCGTCAGCTCTAGGTTTTTTTGATCCTCAAGTGCCCGTCCCTCACCCCCCGCCCCCCAGCAGTGATCCGTTTCGGAAATCAAACACCATTTTCTTTGGATTGAGGAGCTGCCTCAAGGGCAGACATATTTCTCAATTCCAACCCACTTGAGATTCTTTTAGAAGTACAATAAGCTAGCTTCTCCATAATTCTTGTTTTCCCTGTATTGCGATGTTTCTGTGGCAGAAGTGTTGGTCTTTTCTCCCCTCAGTATAAGAAATTGGCGATCTCGCGACTATCCACTTTCCCGTACCATCTTTACGGTTGCGCTACCTTTTCGCCTCTTTTTTGTCCGGCCGCTTTTCTTCGCGTTTCTCCGTCTATAATCTTTAATTGCAAATTAGCCCTGATCCTGTTTTCTCTTTGGTGGCTGATTGGGAGGTGTAATCGCCATCTATGACGATATATCAATCTTTGCCGCGTAATTGCCTCGCCCCGGTGTGCTTGTATTTTCCACACATGGTTTCTTCTCCTTGTTCCGGTTACGGTTCACTTTGACTTTTCCCCCTCCCGAACTTCGGCCGGTGTCCGTGGTCGGTCTTCGACACCCAGTCTAGTTTTTGTTTGTGGGAACTTCTTTTTCCGGACCCCTCCCCTCCTTGGTAGATGGTTAAGTTTAATGGCCTTGTGACCCATTCGAATCCGAGACTCAGGAGAACCTTTTCCCGTTTTTATTCTGCCATTCTCGGTGAAGAGAAGTTTTCCCCTCTAGGCCCTTAATTCAAAGTTCCTGGAATGTGCGAGAAATGGGTATGTAAATGAGCTTCCTTATCTTCTTGAAACTTTCGACCCCCCGGGCCCCCAATTGTTGAACGCCAATGACCAATCTGCCGCCAGTTGAGGGTTATTCCCAAGTCATTTGAGAGCCCCCTTCTCGGTTGTTCCTACGCCAGAACCGATACGCCCTAGCCTTCCCCTCCGACCCTGGAAATCTTTGCTGCGAAGTATGGCCGATGTCCCCTTCCGTTGGTTTGGAGGATGGCACTTTTCTTGATGCTTTGCGATTTTTATGGGCCCTTCGAACGAACTTTTGCCTGATTACCAAGGAGTGGTTGATTACTGTGAGTCACCGTTTTGAGGCCTTACATGGTGGTTTTTTGGATTTTTTCACGGCCTTACGTGGCTTATAGCCAGCGGTCCGCCTACTTTTTCCCTTGATCCTGTGTTTTCTTGACGTGGTTTTCTACACAGGACCTCTGGGTTGATTTTTTTCCCCGGCTTACCCCTTCCACTTTGTGGTATGGATCTAACTGCCTCGATCGAGATTGCACGTTTCCTTTACCTTGAAGGCACCCTACTTCTAGCTTGGATTTTTTATGGGGTCTCCCCCCTCTTTTTTCGAATACTTTCCCTAATTTTTATACCTTTAATAATATCCGTGTGTGGTGTTGATATCTATAACTCCCTTTTTTTTTTGAGATTTCCTCCTGAACATGCTCGCCCCTTTTTGGCTTTCGCTTGTGCCTTTTGCTTTCGGCGCTGAATTTAAGTAGAGTCACTCAGCGCCGTAGTGTTTTAGCGCTCTTTTTTTGACCATCCCTTTCCACCACAAGTTGGAAGTTTTTTTTGAAATCCGTTCTTCCCGTACGTACTTCCGATGATATGCCCGGATGCGACCTTCACTTGTACAACCCCGCTGAAGAACTCAACATCCATACTCCCCCCGCTGTTTCTAACCCTTCCAACCGTTTGAGGGCGGACCAATACAACGCGCGTATGCAGGCTTTGTTCCCTCCCCGTTGCGTCAAATAAAAACTGACGGTTTATCCCCCCCCCCCAACCCTTTTTTGGTTACATCCGAGCTCCCTAGGGAAATGCCGTAGGCCCTCTTCCTCTAATCATTGATTCCCCCAAGTTACCCCCTTTGTACTCATTTCTCCCTCTTTCGAGGACCCCCTCCCAGACTCTCCCCTGGCCTTCCCAACGCCTGTTGCGGTGATAAACAATTCCGGGTTCCTTTTTCGACGCAATCCAGCGACATCCCCCCCCCAGTTCTTCGACCAAGGGTAACCCTGCCTTCTCTGGCGAAAAGCCTTTCCCTGCCACCTAGCTGTACCCTCCCAAATGGTCGGGCAACAATTTGTACCCTTCTCAATGGTCCTGGCAGCCGAGGACAGCCCCAAAAACCCCAGTAGCTTCCCCTGAAGTTTTCTTCCTGCCCACAAGGTACCATAAAGACCCTTTTTGTTACGGTAAGTTCTGTCCCCCTTTTCCCCTTTCTCATAAGCCCTCTCTGAAGCCACTTTACGATCCCCCTCCAAGAGAACCTTCCCCACCCAGTCCACCCCCCCCTTTGCTTACGGTTGGAGAGTCAGCTATCAGCGCTTCCCCTCTCCCTCCGCCACCCCCTTCCCTCGCTCGTCAGGACCGCCTGTCGATTTTCCGGATTTCCCCTGAATGAGCGACGTCTCTCTCCTGCTCACCTTCGGAACCCTTTCGTTATTTCAAAGTCTAAGCCCCGACATTGTCACTGAACAGGCGAGGCAAGCGTCCTCTACAATTCTGCCCTTGAGGTTTGGACTTCTTCACCGGAAGATTCAAAATCGCCCTTTAAAATGGATTAACGTGATAATCAGGCTGTTGCTTCTTCTCGGTCCGGATTAAATGCCCTTTGGGTTAGTATGGTCTTTTCGCCCTAAGTAAGCACTTTCATTCTCCTCCTAAGCCCTTTATACACTTATCGATAGGCTCTCATATTTTGGGAATTCAAACGGAGCGTCAAAATTATGAGGTTCGATTCTCCCATAGGAACACGACGGATCCTCCCTGCCGATAATTCTCCAAAGAAGCCTTTCCCCCCTAACAAAGGAATTCCTGGGATAGAGAACCTTCGGATGGAAACCATTCGGATCGAAACCGTTTCTTTCAATTTAATCTGAACATTCCCGGTGTTGAATGGCAAACAGCTTTTGTCTTCGGAAGTCCCGGTCAATTCTCCAAGTCGGAAACTTCATTTTGGTTCTTCGCTGACTTCAAAGCCAATTCCCGACAGAGCGTCCAGCAGACGGTTTTCTGTGAATCTCGGTCATGCGGCTAATATTTTGACGTGCTTCTCCTTCGGGTTCGTGATAGCCATCTGCCGATCACATAAGTCATTTTCCTGAAACTTTTTTCCCCCGACCATAATGGGCGGAGACTCTGTTCCAATAACCCTTTCTTTGACTGAGATTTCCGATTCCAGTCCGTATGAGGAGTCCCCCTACTCCGTTGTTAGACTCTTTCCATCTGGAACAATTCGGCCGCCTCCGCAGCATCTGTAGATGTTTTTCGGTGTTCCTACTCGTCCGATCTAGCGAAAGCTTGATATGGAACTTGTCGTCAGGTCCGCTTTGACGCTTAGTGGATCCGAGAAAGTTTCCCCCCAGATTTCTCATTAAGTTAAGGGTGAATTGCTGAATCACGAGCGCGAATTTTCCCACCAACCGATCTTGGAGGCTTCTTTAGCTGATGTGTATTGACCTTCGACGACCCAGAGTACCCCAGCGCAATAAGAGTCCCCATTCATTGGTCCTGAATCTTCAAAAGAATGTTCGGTTGCGAAGACCTAAACCCTTTTTTTCACCGTTTTAAAGTTTTCCCGCTTGATAAAAGTTGTGTGCCAAGAGATATACCGCAGATCCCAAAAGCGTTCACCCGTTCCCGTTGGGGTTGCTTTTTCAGCAGAAGATCCTGAAGTTTGCCGAGCTGTGCTTTCAAGCGTTTGTGGACTTTGACCACTCAAGACACATCTTCCGAAATTCCTTGTTTTCCCTTTTTGGATGATTCTTAGACGACTTATGGACGCAGTTCCTCCGACACCCCGACAGACAGTTTATCTCGCCCTCCCCCCATAAGCAGAAACAGGCCGATCAGTGACGCAAAGCGGGATGTCCTTAACCATGCCGTGTTTCAGCATGAGGGTTCTCGAATTAAGGCGTCGATCCAAGGCCGGAATACGACGCGGCATCTTCTTCCAGGAAGTGTTAGAATTCCGGCCGGTTAAGATTTTTCCTTTTCCAGCTTCGGTTCTCAAGTTCGTCCTCTCCCATTAGCAGTCCATCAGCTATCAAAACCTTGTGGATTTCCCAGTGGTATTCCTTGGCCAGTGAATTTCGACCCAGCGCCTGACTTCATAGACCATTAAACGACAGGTCCTCCATGAGATCCCTTTGTGATTGAAAAGGTGACCGCGAGGTAGTCGGCCCACCAGGGGAACTTACCCCAGAAAATAGGAAGGTGATGCGGAGGACTTCCGTAGAAGGATCTAGGAAGAGGGCGAATTTTTGAAAATGTTTGCAGGAAAGCAAGGACTGTCCTGTGTAGAATGCTTGGGACCATGGCCCGGACGTTACAGAGGCCCTGTTCTATGAGCCAGAATTTTTTCGATTCGGAGTGCCCAAAATGCCCGCATTATTTCGTCGGTCCGAGAAGGGATTGTTCGACTTACGTCAATACTGAATCTCCATGTCGTAGCCCCATTCTGTGATTCCGACGTCGAGTTAGTTTTCAAACTGAAAGGAAATGAAGATTATGAATCTCCATCCCACCCCCCCCCCCCCCCCCCCCCCCCCCCCCCCACACCCACCCCCCCCCACCCCCCCCCCCCCCCCCCCCCCCACCCCAACCCCCCCCCCCCCCCCCCCCCCCCCCCCCCCCCCCCCCCCCCCCCCCCCCCCCCCCCCCCTCCTCCCCTCTCCCCCACCCCCAACCCCCCCCCCCCCCCCCCCCCCCCCCCCCCCCCCCCCCCCACCCCCAACCCCCCCCCCCCCCCCCCCCCCCCACCCCACACCCCACCCCCCCCCCCCCCCCCCCCCCCCCCCCCCCCCCCCCTGCGGTAAGTCTGAGATTTTGTCAACTTATACTTCGGGATGACCGCCTTCTTGTTTTTTTTACTCCCGTAGCATTTTTCTTTCCTAATGGACTTTCCCGAGATGAAGAACCTAATTTTTGTTGTCAAGGTGTTCTGGAACCCCTTTTTTGGTGCCTTTTCCCAGCAATGCTGCTCCCCAGCTGTTGTTGGAGCTTACCCCTTTACCCTTCCCAACTCCTCTGCCGTTTTAATGGCTTTTCAGAGCCCTTTTTCTTTTCGTAGATGGTGGACCCGGCTCACTGCTTGGCAGGCTCCTAGTTGGGCCTCCCCCCTGCCTCTTTTTACGCTGACCAGAAGTTGTCTTTTTCAAGAATACTTCCCTGGAAGGTCTCTTGCCGCTGTACGTGTGCTGATTAGATACGTTTCCCCCCCTTAACACAGATTGCCTTCCCTTAGAGCTTTCCGGACCCTCGAGCGACCGCCCGTTTCTTTCATTTTCCTCCACTTCGTCTCGGTCTCTTTTACCTTTCCTAATCCCCCCCCGGGTTTTTGAGAGTCTATAAGCCTCCGTTTAACCTTTCCCTTCAGCGTCCCCTGTAACATGAAGTGGGAACCTCGAAGCCTTTCTATTTTTCCGATCCCCCCCGGACTAGGCTTTCTGCGGCTTTGAATTCCTAAAGAAATGCCGACAATTTGGTTCCCTGCTTTCATCCCTCCCCAAGTTTTAGTTCTTCTTTACCACGTCCACGGACAAACCATTCTTTTCAGTATCCTCGTCCCACGCCGGAATTACCGGTTTATTTCCACACAAGAGAACCTCCCCCCAGGCTATCCTCTTTCGGGCGCGCTTTTTTTCTAGTTCTTTTTTCTGTCTCCAAAGTCGGCGGGAATCCTTTTTTTCCATAAAAATCCGACCTTTCAGACAACCCCCCTTTCCGGGAATACTTGAGCCCCTGTCCAGGAGTGCACCCCGACCCTTTCCTCCTTGTATGCGACAACGTATTTTCTAGTACTCCCTTCCATTTAAGGGCAGCAACTTAGGACCCGGGACTTGCGGCCCATGAAGCCGCCAAAGGGCTTTGAACTAGGGGTCAGAAGCCCTCCCCCCCCGGACCTCGAGCCAAGACTTTCTTCTCCGAGTGTTTCAGCCCATCTGCACAGCTGCAAGCACAACTTGGTCGGACCTTGCCCCCCCCTTCACAGGTTTTTGCGAACCTGCGCTCGTCCCCTTTCAGTCCATGACTCCCCCACATCCCCTACCTGAAGGTCCCTGTACCCTCTTTCCTCTCTAGGCCTCTTTTTTTTTTCCGGACCTTTTTTTTCCGGTTCCCCTTTAGTCCACTGTCAATTGTCGTACCCTCCTCCGTCCCCGTCTTCACCCTAGCAAAGGTGCCATCACACCGTTCGGTTGTCCTTGCCGACAGTTCTCCTTTGGATCTTCGTGGTTTTCACCTTCCAAATGACCCTTCTCGCCCCAAGTCAGCTTTTTATTTTTTTCTCCTTTCTCCCTGCACCCTGTTCTCTCTTCCCCACCCCTACAAAGAGACAACTTAGACCTCCACATTTCTTATGGTATACTTCTAGCCTCCTCACATTTTTTCCAGGAACCCTCTCCCCCCGAGGCAAATCTTTTCCCTTTTCTCATCTTACCACTTCCTTCCCCCCTCCTTTGAAAAATGCCACAGCCTTCAGGAATTTTTCTTCCGGATTTTTTTTATGATTTCGTGACCTTCAAAGGTCTTCTGGTTAGGGGATGAGGGACCCCCGTTCTTCTAGTTCCCGCCTCCCCAACCCTACAATTTCGATTTTTTTCCTGCTTTTTTAGTAAAGGAGTCTGAAAACTTTTCTTTTTCATTTTCGTTCCATTTCCCAGTTTTTTTTTGGCTCTTGATTCTCTCTTTTCAATCAGCCATAAATAGACAATCCCACCTCACTGGGTTTAGTTTTTTTCGTCCATTTTTAGATGGGCCTAATGGTAATCTTTTCTAGTTTTAAATTCCCTGTGCTTTCCCCAAAGTTCTAGTTAAAAAGGATAGTGCAGGTACATCCCATTCCCCCAAAGTATCCCCCCGTTCATCCCTCCCTGATCGGATATTTACCCAGTCGCGTTTTTGTCGTGATTTCCTGGTTATTCCCCCCCATCCCCCAGCCGAAACTCTAGCTCCCCCTTCAGAGTCCTCTTGCAATTGCCTGTAGTTTTTCCTCTCGGAAAATTTTATGGCTGAGCCCTGTATTTTTGTGGAGACGTTCCTCCTGCCTTCCTTCCCCACCACTGTCCTTGACAAATTCCAGTCTCATCCTTTCTTGGCGATTTCCCCCTTCTATGCTTCTCCCTCATTTTCCGAGATTTTTTTAGTAAAGATTCTTTCTCTATCTATATGTTAATATAAGTGGTGTTCTCGACTGAGAATCATCCTTTATATAGTCCCTCTCCATCTCCTTCGATCGTTAGGATAATCCCCGCTCATTTTCCCCCCAGCCTTACCCTTTTCCCCTCTGGAACACTCTCTCGTGCCACTTTGAACGCCGTCATGAAGTATGAGAGCACTAGCACCATATTCTCCCCCCTGAACCTTCTTTCAAAACGTTTTGACGCGATCCTTTAACACCGGCCCCCCGTGGCCTCGAGGAACCCCCCCCTGAGCTGTCCTCGATCCCCCCTTTGTTATTTTTCAGGATCCCTGCGTCCAACGCTAACGGCGCAATTCTGGCCGACCCCCAAG
>Ga0179591_1272206_pt1 | contig 12420 bp, 10 predicted proteins | sample CZOMad2_1_08_16f_FD_182891 | JGI IMG/M metagenome (GOLD analysis project Ga0179591, IMG submission 182891) | Vadose zone soil fungal communities from Angelo Coast Range Reserve, California, USA - CZOMad2_1_08_16fungal (PacBio error correction) | ecosystem: Environmental > Terrestrial > Soil >... | reverse complement strand
TCCACTTCCTTCCCTACGCCACTGCTTGATCGGCGAGCCCCCAATAGGCTCCGGTTTCCTGCTAACTTCTAACTGTATTCTGAAGCGATCTCGATGATTCTTTTACACGCTCCAACCCTAGTTTCCTGTCTCCTTGCTTGTGCATTTTACATCACCCGCCTTTGCGGGCTTTCTCCATTACACGATTTTTGCTGCCTCTCTCTTTTTTTTTTGAGTCCAACCAGACCAAGTCCACAAATCCACAACCAGAATCAAGTACATCTTTCACACTTTCGACGACCCCCCCTATTTACAGTGCCGGTTGCTCACGGTCTCCTTCCTCTCGTCTTTGAGATGATGAATGCCGGTTCTTCGTTGGGCGACCTTATTTAAATGATTAAGAGCCCAAGAAGTCTCTTCAGGTTTCCTCGGCCTGTGGGATCTCCCATTCCCGATTTTCCGCTTAGTAGCCCGTTTGCCAAGACGTATTTCACACTGGCCTTCTCGCTTTCTCCCGCAGTGCGTTTCCTCCGAAGACCTTTCGGCCTAGACGAATCGGTTGTGCCCCCACCCCCCTTCACTGATTTGAACAAGCTTCCCCCCTGCATCCATGCTACCCCTCCCCCCTGCGAGCTGCCGTCATCAACAACGGACTCTCTTCTTGTGCGCAGCTTCTTTTTTGTCTTCCTCCACTCGTAGACCGATCACTTTTTCCCTTCTCAATTTCCCTTTGCCCAAGTACTACATTTCGGCTTTCTGAAACCTCACTCGCATTATACGTCTTTTTCGCTTTCCCTTCCCCCGCACGAGTACGCATGACCCGATTCTTTACTTCGGCGGTTTTCTCGGTACTACATGGACTTTCCTCTTTTTGAGCCAACGTTCTGTTCACGTTATTCGCTCGTGGAAGTTTTTCTCTCCCGCTATGTTTGAGAGGGCGGGGTTATTCTGTACAGCCATGAGCGATGTAGATTTACTTCCTACCGGCTTCTTTTAAATCTTACCTCCTTAGTTGTTCCGGTCCTTCCCCGGCTTGACCTTTCCCAGTCCCCATACAGCGCGCTCCGAGCCTCTCCACTTGTCAGGTTGCCCAGCAGCTGTTTCCCCCTCTTTTTCGAACTTTTCCCCGGTACTGGATTTGAACCCGTTAAATTTTCACCCGCTCCCCGTTTCTTGTCGGGTTTTCCCCTTTTATTTTCACAGCGAAAAACGGCCTGTCGTGTGCTTTCCCCCCCCCGCCTTTTTCTGAAGCATACTCCCCTCCCCCCTTCCCCTCAAGCGCTGACAACGTCGGCGGTAACCACTCCTTTAATCTCGACGTTGATTTTGATTGTGGCGGTCAGAGTCATCAACATCTCCCCCGTCTCTTTCCTTGATTCCCCCTCGGCCGATCTTGTTCGCCTATGTCGTTCCTGTCATTATACTCTCCGTGCTTTTGCTCGCACGGCCTAGGACCATGGTGAAGATGCCTTGCGTTTGAAGTTTTTCTTCCTAAATAATTGCGTCGGATCCGCTTTTCCTCCAATCTGTGCATAATTCAGGTCAGAACCTCCTCGAAGGCGAAAGACGAAGCCGGCAGTCGGGCCCCCACCTCTAGACGAGCGATTCGTGATCCCTTGCCCGGTCGGCATATCTCTCCCGGCTGCTATGCACTGAGCCCTTGGGCGCGATCCTTCTTTTATTTCCTTTTGAACTGCGATGCGATCCCAAGGTGGAGATGAATACTCCCCAGTTCTAGAGCAGGATAGTTTTTTCCTCCAACATCTTTTCCTCGTCGATGGCAAGCGCACACTTTTGCGTTTCCTTTCGTTTTTTAAATTCCAGAGACAGCGCTTAGGCTTCATCCCCCTACCCCATGCCGATTAAAGTCTTTGCTTTGAGTTTCGCTCTCTGACGTATATCTTGGAATTTTTTTTGCTCAGGCGACAGTCTTTTGCACAACAGGTCACCTTCCTTTCCCGTGAGACTCCCCCACCAGCGTGCGAATCGTTTTTTACTTCCTGCGCTGTGTTGCGTTTGAACCATGTCAACGGGCTAGAAAAAACGGATGCTCTTCCCCCGTCGTTTCTATCCCTTAATTTTTCTGGGGGATTCTGTAATTTGACTCGGCTTGGGCTTGCGGCTTGGCCTATTCCCATTTGAATAGTTCTCCCGCCTAGGTTCTTTTTGCGGCAAATGGCTTGTTCGTTCACCTTTTTTTCTTCAGATGCTGACGTCCGAAACGGTTTGCCCATTACTTTTTCGTCAAACTCTCCTTTTCCCGCGCGCCTGTTTTTTTTTCTTTCGGCACTTATGCGGCGGGCGGGTTCCACACGTTATACCTTTTTTGATTTCCATTGGTTTTTTAACTTATGTTTCGCTCATCTCTCTCTTTTCCTTCCTTTCTGATGATCTGCTTTTTTTCCTGCCACCCAATGAATCGCATGTTTCTTATTCGCCTGGTTAGATCTATCCAGCCTTCCTTTCATGTCCGCTGGCGCGTTCGCCTTCCCCTCTGGGAACGTTCCCTTTTCAGTTCCGCCTGAACTTTTTAGGCCGATTTTCCCAGACAGCCTGATTGGTCTCTACCCCCCGGACCCGCCGCTCATATTCCTTTTTAACATCCTCGATTCGCCAGCCCAACTACTCCCCCCCAAAAGCAGATTGCTTTGCATTTGACTCCCCCCCTGCAATTTTCTCTCCAGCCTCCGGTACGAACTCCCTGCTTTGCTTGGCCTGTTGAATCTGCATCCCGCTCGGCCCCTTTTTGCAATGTACACAGATTTTTTTTTAGACCGCTTTCTTCCCGGGCCATAGGATGGTGATTCTTAGCTTCTCGTCGCCCCCAGCCAGATCGCGCGTCTATCATGCTCTAATAAACACCGGCAGCGCCTTCAGCTCGAATGGTTATTTTTGCAATTAATTTATTCCTTTTACCTACCTCAGTGGCGGCCATCTGCGCTTATCCTGAAACTTTTTTTCTCTATTTGCCATTGCTCGATGAGGGGACGCTCCTTTTTTTGTTATATTCCTGAGTCCTCTCTCCACCACCTTCTCTCAAGTGCCTTCGATCTCAATAGTTACTCTCTTCCTTTTAGCTCAGGGTTCCTGAGCGAGACTTTTTCTCATTCCTCCTCAACATTTTAATCCCTCCCAGTAGTTAGGTGCTTATTTTTCGGCCTTCATTACGTGTCATTGTAGCCTTCTTAGTAGTTTTTTTTTTTTTAACTTTCCCTTCTTCTCAGATTAGGATACGCTAAGATGTATTTCCTGATTTCTCCATACTCACCCCATATATATCGAACAGCTTTCAAATGTTCGAAGTGATGTTTTCGGCCCTTTGTAAAGCTTTAACGATCTATTCGCTTTATTCCGGAAAGAGTTCAATTCTTGAGGTCTCTTTCTGTCGGGACCTCGTGCTTTCCTCCTTTCCCTTTAAATTTTTTCTATGCATTGATTGTTTCGGAGTCGTAGCCGGTGGGTTCCCCTCTTTCTTGTCTGTTCTTCCCTGTGCTGCGAGCTGGCGCTTGCGGGGTCCAGTCCTTTCTTAGAGCTTTTTTGTGGTGCATTTAGAAGACGCGCCGCCTTATTTTGAGCATGACTCCTAGCTAATCATGCAAACATAGGGGCCAGTTCGAACTGATTCTCTGGGATTCTTTGTGCTCTTTCAGCTCTCGTCCCGATCGCGATGTTATTGTCTTTTGTTCGGAAGTGGGGTACTTCTGTGAGTTTTGGTCTGACCTCGCCCCGCTTGCTTTCGATTTTCCGACAATAGGGGACTCTTTTTCGGTATCTCGAAAGTCTTCGATGCAGCCCATCACTCCACACAGAGTTTTGGCGGTTGATAATAGTACTCGCGTCCCACGACGGCATTTTATATTCCCTGACCGGGGCACCCATGCAGATCCATCGTAGTCGCTTTCGTCATTTTCGGCCTTTTCGTTTCTCGCTTAGGGTGCTCACGCGGGGCCGGCGACAATTTGTTTTATTTCGTTGCCTGATTCTTTCTACAGCGATTAGTTAACGTGCGGCGTCGGTTGGAGGCTTGGTGAGAGTGTTTCATGTCTTTCTTTGCGGAGTTGGTGCCTTAGTGTTTTCGCCGAGATCGCGCTCTTTCAATTAGATTTTTCAATTTTTGGAACTTCGTGCCGGGTGCCACGGACCCGGTGAGGTGGTTTTTCATCCTCCTTAGAGGCAGTTTCCTCTTCGTCCCTTGGACCGTCTGTTGCCCCTTTTTTTTTGAATCTACATCGAGCGGTATCTAGTTAACTGGAGTTCTCCTGTTCGGCTTCGGCGATCTATTCCGACATGTCTTGCTTTTTGCTTGTTCCCTAATTGAAAACACTTCCTTTTCGTAGAAACCAGGTAAAAGTTCGGCTCTGAATTCCTTTGAACGTCCGCCGTGACGGTCAGTTACGATTGCCGTCTCCGTTGGAGGGACCTCTTTCCGTACTTTTCTCTTCTTTCTTCCTGAGTTTGGCTTTTGCATTATTTGGTTTCGGCTGATTTTTTTCGAGCAATAGTATTTTGGAAAATAGATCGCCCTCACGGTGGTTTCGGCTTCCTCGTTCTACGTGTTGTCTCAACCCAGGTCCCCTCCTTGCCAAACTCGTTGATTGCTTTTCTTTCCCTTCCTAAGGATTTATTACCATTGACAGCTAGGTTGCATGCCGTGTTAACTTTCCAATTTTGACGCGATCTTCACTTTAGGCGTTCTTTGCATAATTAATCTATTCTCTTTTTTTTTTTTTTTGTTGCTGAGAATTTCATCGATTCACCGACGCCTAGACAGTCTCTTTCACCCTTCCTCTTTGCGCAGCCGTTGAAACGACTTCGAACTTATTTTTTTAAGTTGCCCGCCGGATACGAGGATTCTGGAACCATTCGACCCCCCTTTTTGCAGACCTTCTGGTGGTGCGTTTCTCTGCTGGCGACCTCAACCACTTGAGGAGGGCGAGCCTACCCCGCTTCTGTCTTTGGCCTTCCAAGAATATTCCCCAAGTCCACTTGTCCTGAACGTAAAAGGCCGAGTTGCCCCTGGTTTCCACAGACGCAAACCCCACTATCGTCCAGTTTGAATTTTTTGCCGGTCCCCAAAGGCCATCGGGTGCGCCCGTATTCTCTTACCTTTTTAGCTTCCCCTGGTCCGCATTTACATTTTTCCTTAAGTAGATCGGATCCAATTCTGGTCACGAAGCTGTGTTGCTCCGACATGACCTTCTATCGCCTCCGTTTTGCTCTTCATCAGCGCTTCCCCCATGCCGTTATTGGCTTCCCCGTCATTTCGAACATCCCCGGCGCTCCCCCTCCATAACAGTTGGTCCCCCCCACCTCACCTTACGTTCCTGTGCACCCCAGCTGCATACTAAGTCCATTTCCTTTTTCCGCATCATCAAAACGGCTAGTCACTCGTCCGCAGCGTCCTCTCTTCCTGGCCTACACGACAAGCCATTCGGGTCTCACCCCACCTTGCCTCTTCAGAAAGCCATCGCTTTCGGCCGGCTCGACCGTCCCCCGTTCTAGACGCTGACGACATTTTGTCTCTTCCCTCTTCAAAAAAGTGTACGATTAAAACTGTATTCATCTTGTTAGGCGGTCTGGTTCCCCTGTCGCAATGGATCCTTCCCAAATCCACAAATAAGAAAAACTTTATGCCTCCAGTGGAACACTCTGTTTATGTTCCCTTTCTTTTTTTGACAGATGGTTTTTCGGGATCCTTACTTCGCCCCGCCTTTTCGGGTCTGTTTTTCTCCTTCCGATGTCGAGATACTCACCCTTTTTTTTTCACACAGGCCCTCCCCCTGCAATTTTCGATTGTAACAGCCATTACTCCTTCCACACGTCCCTTCTCTTTCCCACTTTGCATCCCACAGCGCGTTGCTTGTGACCGCGCCCGGCAGGCGGCTTTTCACTTTTTCCGCAGCGCGGTGGACACCCCGTCTTTTGACCTTGGGGTTTTATGGCATTGAGAACAGGAAATTTTTTGTCCCGCTTCCTCTAGGTTCGAAGCGCAGTGGAAAATTCTTTCTAGTGTCGGCCCACTTATCGCAGTTCGAAGCCACCCCATCGCCCGCTTCCCATTTCCCCTTTCCCTTCCTTAAACATCCGCAACCCCCGACATGGTTTGCTTTTTTTGGCCAACCCCTTCCCACCCAGCGCGCCCCCTGCGCTCCGCGCGCATTGATGCTTCAGGCGTTTCTTTCGCGGAATAGCCTGCCGCAGCGCCGTGAGCCGCCTTGTGTTTCCACAGGTGAGGAAATTGTTCTCGGCTAGCCGGTGTTGTTGATGATAAGGGATCCGGCCCCCCTTTCCCTTTCCCCCTATCCTTCTCGCGTGTGAACACGCACCGCCCCGCACCGAACTCATTACGATCTATTTTTTCCTATAGTCAGAGCTCGCCTCGTCCAGTGCTTGTTCGTATGCAGTTTCTTTTATCATCCCTCCCCCTGTTTTTGCACCATTGGGCGCTGATGGCTGCCTCTTTTTTCCCCGGCCTTTGATGAGGTCCTTTTTGCGATCACGAATGTGCGAGCAGATCTCGTGAGCCGTCTTTCCGTAGAGACGGACTAACGCGCTGTCATTATTACATGAGAGATTCCCCTCGCACAACGCTTCAGCTCTACCGGCGGGGCAGCGTGGCCTTGTCCCCGAGACAGAGCTCGTTCCCTGCCCACTACGAACATGCCCTAAGGCGCTTGTTTTTCTTCTATGTTAGATCTGCAGCGACTTCCCAACCTCCCGCGACTTTCTTTTCCCGTTAGCGACTGCTTTCACCATGGAAGAACGGAACCTCCTTGGCTTCTCAACCCTTGGGTCCATCTCATCCTTACCGGAGAGCTTATTTCTAGATGTTCACGTTAAGGCCCGCCCACAGATTGCGCGGCCTCTTGAGTGGCAAATACTTTTTTTTTGGATTCTTCCTTCCATGCCATTTTTGGCGTGCTGTCTTTTCTTGGTCTAATGCGTTCCCTTCTTTATCCGCCGCGTGTCTCGTTCTGCAAATTGGCGTTTTGGTTTCTTCCGATTGTTTTTCAGCTGCCGCCTTCCAAGGCGTTCGTTTACCCGCTAACCCGCCTCGGCGGCTCTCGCTCCTCTTCCAGTTGTTTATATTCTGCGGGCGCTAAAATTTCTAGACGCCGGTAGGCGTACATTTGCATTTGCTTCAGATCCTCTTCTATGTCTGAGATTCTTTCCTTGAAATGCCACGGAACTCGTGCCGAATCCGCCGCCGGATTCTTGACCCGAGGTCCGCTGTGACTTAGTCTCCTCCTATATCGTGTCCCGGTCTATTAATGGAGGATGCGACATGGCATATAGTTCCTCACCCAGCGTCTTCTTTTCGGATGACTTTGGGCAATTCCCGAGCCCTCTTCCCAGCGGCGGCTAATATCGCCCAGCGATCGCAACCAGAACCTTTGAAACCCCTTAGTTGAAGCACGTCACCCCCGCCAACCGCTGTTTATGGGTATCAGCGCCGGGAGGTCTTAATTCAAGGTTGGTATCTGCCCCCCCCCATCCCTCTCTCGATCAAATCGACCATTCCACAAAAGATTGGCACTTTTGTTCACGAGGTACGTTACTGTCCTTAATGAGGTCCTCCGTTTTTCGCTTAATCATAGATTGCCTTTTAAGGCTGGAAGATCCTACTACCTACCCCCAGTAATTCCCTCCTCGTTTCGGTTGGATGCACATTCAACGGGCTGTCTATTTGAAGTCAGACTGGATCCGAATCGTTTAGATTTATCTAGATGACTCCTGACGCTGTTTTTCTTCATTATTTTGTCCGGCGAGACGTACATTTTTCTTAAAGCAATTCGCCTTGAGCAGCAACCCTGCGTCTTCTGCCGTGCATTGGGTATGCGCCGCCTGACGCGATTTTCTTCGGCGCCTCCAAGTTTTACTCCTCCTGTCCCCCTCTCCTCCCTTGCTGGCATATGTTTTCGCGAGTAGCGCATCCTGTCGCATTATTGGTTTTTTCCGGCTAAGGCGCGCAGTCTATCGACTGATACGCGCAGCATTTTTTCTTCTCCTCTCATCCCCATGAGCTCTCCCCCATTTTCACTGTGCCGTGTGGGCGGCATTCGATTAACTTCTCTCGCCCGATTATGATATGCATTCGGCCTGAATATTCTGTCTTTTCGCCTTTCGGTTTGCGGTTCTGACCACGTGCTTGTACAGCCCACATCATCAAGCGCATGTTTGGTTTCGTATTTAATGCCGTGTTCTTGTTCGGTGCGGGAGACTTTCCTCCCCGATGAATTGGATTTGTTCTCGTCTGCTGGGGTGCGACGATCAAGCGGTCTCCCTTTTTTTCTTTTTGGTGGATTTGATGCGCGGTATGGAGCGTGTGACTTGCATCCTTTTCAGTACCCAGCTCTTTCAAAAAGCGGTGTTCTCCCCTGTTGCACCTTTAGGTGCGTACTTCCCCCCCCTTCGAGCTCCTTTTATTGTTAGTACGGTATTTTACCTTGGTCTCGTATCGGAGGTACTGCCCCTGATCTTCTTTTTAGGGGAGGCTCTCTTTTCCGGGTGATTGGGGCACATTCTCCTATATTCTCCTCTTCACTTACCCTATAAAATCCCAGATTAGGGTGAGTTCAAGTATGTACCTGACTTGCATATTGCTTCGCCTCCCACCTTTAGGCCATCCGTGGAACCCCGGCCCATTTCTACTGTCCAAGAACTCTCGCTTCCTCGCGGACAATTAGTTTTTTCTCGCATTTTAGGGACCGTGGCGTCGTCATGGTTCCTCGTTAAGCTGGAGGTTCCCTTGCTGAAAATATGTTTTCTCGGGTTGGTGTAGGCCCGACTGGCTCTGATGAGACTACTCTATCGTTGTTTTTCGTCGCTTTTTCTTCATGTGAGGAAGAGCGTTTGGTAGGTTACCTGGGCGGTTATTTTTTGCCACACAAAGTCTGCTCGGGAGGTCTAATTCCCCCCTTTTTATGGCATTTTAATATACCCCTCGACGCCGGGTGGTTTATCTTATTGGCAACTTTGGACTTTCCGGGGTCGTTTTCACGAAAATGCTATTGATACATTTCGAATCTCTTTTCTATTCCCCTTGCCGTTCGTCGAGCACAAGGTAAGCGGAATCCCTCCCCCCCAGCCCCGAGCCGAGCCGGTGAACTTTTTGATTATTTGTTGGTTTGAGTCGGCCTGTTCCCTAGACTCCCCCCTTTTTTTTTTTCTTTTTTGTTTATTTTATTTGGGGTCCCGCAGCGCCGCAGACAGCTGAGAGCAAATATGACTAGGTGTCTTCTCCCAGCCCAATGTTGAGGTTCTCTCTGTGCGCAACCCCCAGCACTCTTCCCGCTTCCCCCCTGCATCTTCTAGAATGAGATTCTTTTTCCTTTTAGCTTGTTCCATTACCTGCCGCTGCGTTTTATCCCCCCTTCTGTTCTCGCGTTCTTCAGTCGGGTTTTTTGCATTACTATTATTAATTATTTTTGAGGATCTTAATTCATCAATTTTCCCCACCGCACTCTCCCCTATTGCCTTTTCGTAGCAAAAATCGGAAGCCCGTTACCGTTTTTTTCTTTTCATTACGCCTGTATTCTTTGGCTCCTCTTTCATCTTATGGTTTCCCATGCTCCACCTTGACGCTTTTCTTTACCGGGGAAGTGATGGTGTCGTACGGATGCCTTCTTCGCCCCCCACGATCGTTCTTCCCCTATATTTTTCGTCGCCTGTCTTTGTCTCCTTTTCCGAGCTTCCACTCCACCCAACATCCAGTGCAAAAATGTAAAGGTTGTTCCCTTCGACCTGCAACCATACAACGCTCGCCGGTTCCCACCCTTTATGGGCATCGTTTCTGATGACCTGTTTTTAATTTGTGTGCCTTCTCGCACTTCTATGTTTCCCCTGAGAAGAAGCCGGCCTACATGTCGCAAGAGACTGTGATGTGGTCTTAATTACCCGGCTCTTTTTAGCCCCCAAGAAGCTTACACTTCTTAGTGTTTTAACACCACTCGTCCACCTCGGCACCTTTGAGAAATACTCCTCTGCAGGAGGTGGTGAAACACCAACCTCACCTTTCTTCTTACATTTTTCTCCTCATTTTCTCCTCCAAGAACCAGTTGGCCCGCAGTAATAAGCCCTCTAGCGTTCGTCAGACGCGCGTACCACCTCTCCCAAATGCATGGTCTCCCCCCTGATCGTGACGCCCCGCCATCCGTCGTTAACTCACTAACCCCCCTGCGACCGTTTTCTCTCCCGGCGTGATGAACCTTTTTTTAAACACGTCAGCCCTGTGACGCTATTATGGACCTCTCTGGCCGGTCCCTGGCGTTGGTCTCCAAGAGGAATGCTTTCTTCGTTTCAATATTCTTTGTTTACCTCCTCTCCTCTCCCGATTTTTCTAGTGTTAGGGTCTGCTCGAATACTTCTTAACGTTCACCCCATTGCTTCCAAATCCGTCAATAAGAAAGGTTCTGAGGTACAAGTTCCAATCCGAGCGGGAACATGCTCATCCATAATCGCCATCGATGGTTTAAGCTTTCTTCCCGGCGGGCCCCCTCCGCTCCGCGTTTGACCCTTCCCCAATGCGATCTTTTTAACTGGTTCACCCAGGTGCGCAAAAAAAATCTGTCAGGTTCGCAGATGCACCAGCGTTTCCCACTGCAAAACGCTGCCCGTCGGCGGCCAGCAGCCACCAGAAGAGCATCATTAGACCTGTGCCGTCTCCGAACACGATAAAGTTGAAACCATCCATTCTTATTTTCTCTTTTCCCGCACATGGTAATACACACTTTGAGCTTGTACGCCCTCTTATTCCGAGAGAGTGCTCGGGTCAGAGTCTCACCAGATCGACAAGCTCTGCCGTTTCTCTAGAATCACTTTCCCTTTCTTCGCAGCGGAGCCGTTGTGCGGTGAAGCGTCCGCCGCATTACCCGTTTTTTTCTTCGCTGCAATATCTCTCTCCCCCTTTGTGACCAGCCAGAGCCTACCACAGAGGTTGACACTGACGAGCCTTTTGATCGGGCTCAATTAGCCTCTTTTTTCGCATAGTTGGTTTCTGTGCGCTTATCTGCGGGTTTGCATCCCCCCCTTTCTCTCCTCCTCAGCGGCCTTTTTTCTTATAAAGGAGCCGGTGACGTCTTCCTGGCGATCCTTCCCCTTCTTTCGTCCGGCAAATAGCCGGTTTCCCCACAGACGCCTCAGCCTTCTTGTCTTCCCACGTTGCCGCCGACCCGCAGTCTGTTCAGCGAGAGCTGCGGAATTGCACCCTCCTCCTCCTCGCTGGAACGTCGGTTGATTTTTTGTTTTCAGATAACCGTTCCTTTTTTTTTTGGCTCCTGCTTGAGACCTTACCTCCACTGCCTTTCCTTTAGCCCTTTTTTAGGTAAGTTCATGTTGACCTTTTTCCCAATAGCTTCCCGCGAGTTTCAGATTTTATTTACGCACCCGTTCTTTCCTACCGTGGCCGCTCCCGGTGGCGGTCCTATGACTGTGAACTTGCCCGTGTTTGGTGGAGTTGATGTCTCGCAATGGTAGCTCGCTTCCCCGCATTTCTTAGTGTCCTGGCGGTTTGGTTCAAAACAGCACGAGCTTTTACCCCCAAGATGCCTTCCGCCCGTTTCTAGTTGAGACTTAGACAACATACTTTATCGAATTAACTTCCTTCTTGGCGGCTTCTGGTTCCCCTATCAGTGCCTAATGTGTCTCTTTCTTTGTATATCTTTTTTCCCGTTTTGTTTTAGAAGCTACCTTTCTTACTTTCTAAATGCCAAAATGACCCGCTTTATAAGAATTGTGTTTCCTGCTAACTCGATAGATAAATCCGTCAGTGAATGTCAGAGAGTGCCGGTCGTTTTCTTTTCGTCAATTTTCTCGACGCTTTGTTTGGAGGAAGTTTTAGGCCCCTTGGTCTCGTGGATTCAAGCCCCCTGAGCCAATCTAAGTTCCTCTCTATGATGAATTTTATTCCCCCCTCAATCCCCTCCCCCACTCCACCTTGCAGGTGAAAAAAGCACCCCTCTTGGGGATATTCCTTCCTTGGGGTCTAAGCCGTGTTGGGGCCTTTCCTTTGTGTATTTCCTCGAAAGAGAGTGAACTTTCTAAATTTAGAGGCCTTTCTTCCTCAGAGTTCCGGAGGTCAGTCGTTCCCTCTAGTTTGCGAATTGCTTCGACCAGACATCTCGCGCGGGCGATCGGGGCAGATATATTAAATACACGGGACCTTATCCTTCTGATTCTTTTGGTCACTTGTTCGCTGTATTTCTTTTCCGACCCTCCGGACGGAGAGCAAAAGGTTAAGCTTCGAAAGGCCTTTTCCTTTTCGAACCGAGCTTTTAATCTATAACTTTCTATCTTTTAAAGTGAGAGCAGCCTCTTACCACCTGAATCGCCGGAGGAATAGATGCCTCCCATTCGAATTCCATGAGTTTCAAGGGTTCCGACTATTCCTCCGAGTTCATACGGACTCCGAAAGGTTCCTGTAGTCCCTAAAGGGCTTGATCT
>Ga0179591_1342943_pt1 | contig 12421 bp, 7 predicted proteins | sample CZOMad2_1_08_16f_FD_182891 | JGI IMG/M metagenome (GOLD analysis project Ga0179591, IMG submission 182891) | Vadose zone soil fungal communities from Angelo Coast Range Reserve, California, USA - CZOMad2_1_08_16fungal (PacBio error correction) | ecosystem: Environmental > Terrestrial > Soil >... | reverse complement strand
ATTACCAGCGGTTTGTCCGACAAGGCCTCCCATTTGTCCCCTCTTTTTGACATACCCCTTTCAGGCCGACTATCTGAATGGTGACTCGATCGAAAAGAAAAGTGAACCCCTATTTTTTTTCAGAGAACTTTTTTTGGAGTCTCGGGTGCATGACACCCCCCACCTGTAGATCTGTCCTCTTTCTGCAAACCTCCTGGCTCTCTGTCCCGCTTTTTTTGGTTCGTATCTACTAGGGGCTGCCTCTTCTCACCTGGTACTTTTTTCTCCCTACCGATGCTTATGATCTCGGCGACTCCCAGGTCTGTATTTTTTAATCACCTTCCGTTTTTCTCCTAAGTTTGCCCCCGCAGCTCGCCCTCGGGCACTGCAGGAGAAGAGGTTTCTTTCTAAGTAAAGCCTCAGCTCAATCTCTTCCAGTCTCTTCCTCGGTTTCAGCAGCCCCTTCCTTTCTTTCGATTTACCCGCTTTCGATTTACGCCCCCACCCAAACCAAACCCAAGAAAACAGAGTACGGAAGTGTCTCTCTCTAGGTCCGAAAACGTTGAGACAACATCTGTCGACTTACCGATTCTTATCTCCATCCCTCGTCGTTCGTTTCGTATAGGGAAGATTAGATATTTTATTAGGTCGCAGGGAAACAGCAAGGCCTCCTTACCACTGCGCACTGGAAAGATCTCGCCTTTCTTTTTTTCAAGTCTTTCTTCCTTGCTTATTGAAGTTTGCTTTCCCGAATATCACGACGGGCCCCAGGCACCAAAAGTTCGGTACTCTCTCTAACTACCCCTCCCTGCCCCCTTACCGAATCGCTTAATGAGGAATCGATTTCTTTTTTTCCCAACCAACACTCCTTTATCTGCGTTCATTTCGACTGAAGCAATCACCTACTGAAAATTCTTTGCCGTAATCTTTTTTTCTCACACTTTTTTAAAGTCATATGTGACGAGTTGAAGTGGGTTCCGTTTTCTTTTTTTCAATCCCTTCCACCGACTGTCTGCGCGATCACGAGTGATTGAAAAGTAACTCTTCATCCTTACCGTTTTCCTTCCCTCTAACAAGTCGGTTGTACCTGGATCTCTCTTTGCCCTCCGCCCTTTGGGTTTCTATTCTTCACGGGAAAGACTTGACCTGCTTCTTTTTCCCCCGGAAAGGTTTTTCACTTTTTCCCTTCCTTTCCCCCCCTCTAGAATTCTCGGGCGGCGTAACTAGCTCTGTATGGCCTTTTTTTCCAGACGGTTCCCTACCCCTTTTACTCGATTCAAACGTAGCGTGAATGCCATCTTTTTGCTTTTTAACCTCCTCAGGATTTGGAAGTTTTTCTTTCTTAGCAATATCCCCTAGAGAAACCGCCTCTCCCTTCTCTGTGTGGTAGTTTTTATGTTTTTTCGACCCCGAACAGCATAGCAACCGGTTGTTACCCCCTTCTCCTCTCTTTTCCGTTTGCATTCTCTCACCCCTCAACTTCAAGCAGCAGCAGCCGATCGGAGGAACTAAAGGAAAGTCCGAAAGCCTAAGCGTTCCCCCCTCCAACAACAACGCGCCCCCAGCGTCAGATGGTCTAAAGGATCCTGTTTCCTTTCCCCTCTTCTCCTTTTTTGCCTTTTCCTCCTGTAAGAATGCCACACCTCCTTATCCCACTATAACTCCAGAATAGACGACCCCCGCCAGGCCTTGTTAATGACAGAACCTGACGGCAATGAGTAAGACTCCTTTTAGAGCCCCTTTGGATGAGGTAGTCCGCGGAGAAACGACTCTCAATCCCCTTCAGCACCGAATGATCGAACTCCTTTTTCTCCCCGGACTGCTCGCCCCCCTCTTTTTTCCCTTTTCTCGGCGTCAGGAACTGCCTACATCTAATCCGTCCTCCCATGAGAGCCCCCCCTCTCCCCTCCCCGGAGGGTCCTCGCTCTGTCATCGCCCCCTCTTCACGGACGAATCTGACCTCGACGAACACCAGTTACAATTCCCTTTGGAAAAGGTACGCAGTGCCATGTCTCGCAACTCCCCCCCCTACCTCCCCGTTCCTCTTATCTCCCTCACAGAATCAGAGAATGCAGAAAGTTCCCCGAGTACTAGTATAGAAGACCTATTCAGAGATACCCCCCTTCTTCCCTGAAGTCCGCCCCTGCAGTTCTCACCGGCACGAGGCCCTCCTCGTCCTTTTCCCGTGAGAACCATATTCGTCCAGCTACCGGCACGGCGCAAGTTTTCTTGAAGCATGAACGTCAGCTTCTTAGAGATCTCCTCATCCTACTTTTTTTCCCCTGAAAGAGCCTCTTTCATAATGTCCTTTCGCAGTAGATTACCTACGCTACCAGAGAGTAAGGTTGACTGTCTTTTGAACCCCCTCTCATTTCTTGCTTACCCCTCCCTCTCGATATAACCAGTCTTATCCCACACGGAATCGTAAGGACTAGCCGTGATCACTCTTACCCTTCAGAACAGAGTACTAGTCTTACTGTGGGATACTGAAGAGAACGGGTTGTTCGATTTACTCCATCATCGCCCTGTAATTCCCCTTTCTTAGACCTATTCTCTTCTGCGAATCCGAGTCTGACTATCACTCGTCCCCCCCCCCTCTCCACTTCAGTTTGCTGTTTTCCTTCCTAGAGGTCTGCCTCGTCCTTTATTTTCGTTTTATCTGGAGAAATCTTATGGTACCCTCCTCTTTATGCAAGGCTGCCTTATTCTCTTGGATCTCTGGGAAGACTCGACCTCTGATACGAGCACACTCTCTCTATCTCCTTTCTTCCTGTTATATCTGAGAACTCCTCTACTTTCCCCTGAAGCCTCTTATTCAGTCCCACTGATTGACCGGCACCGAAATTTTTTCCGGGATTAGTCCTATGCTTGATTTACCATCAGCTTTCTTTTTTATTCGTTTCGACTGATTTGACTTAGTATTTTCCCCCCCCGATCGGAGGAAAGATCGGATGTGGGTGTGTGATCCCCCCCCCTCGCAGTTCAATCTTTTGAGAAGTATTTCTCTGCCACCCCTCCCTATCTTCAATCCGTACCCCAACCTGAGTAGAGTCTCTATATTGGAACCGCTTTCCTTTTACAGTTTGCCTGGCAGAGTCCTATCATGCAAGCTTTTGACAAGTCCTGCCCCTTTCTGCGTTTCAACCCTACCCCCTGATCACCGGGTGGAATGAGTTTGCTTCCATACTTTTCTTTATGCACTAGAGTCTTATCGATTCTACTGCCTTTTTTCCTTTCATATTTTCTCTTCTTCTTTGTCCTTCCTATCGGGCTTAGCCTGCTCGATTCCCCATTCGGGATTATTTGTAGCTTCTCGTCCTAGACCCTGAGCCCGCCGTGCCGGCGTTGCCTTCCGCTCTCCTCCTCTATGATACCGTCCCTGCGGAGAGTTTTTTTTCGTTCCTCCTCATAGTCCCCCCCTCAATAGTTTATTCCTCCCGAGAAAACTCCCAGCGGCCGGCTGACCTTCCTATTAGACTGTACTCTTTGGAAATCAAAACCTGGCCTTTTTTTTCAGTCCGACTGAGGAGGGTTTGTTCTGGAGTCTTCGAGTGTTATTGCCGTCCTTTTGTTACCGAGAAAATTGATTGGGACGAGAATCCGCAATTTATCTAGAGTCCGAACCCCCATTCTTAAGGACTCTCCCATCCTTTCTCTTTTTAATGAATTGCCATTTGACTGCTCAGATTCGAACTTTCGCCATGGGCAAAGATGACAGACTCTCCTCCCCTTGAACGGAAAACGAACGTACTCCTACCCCACTCATCGTAGATGTGCTGTGCCACCTTCCTACTCCTCTCAATCTTATTCTTTCGTTAGGGGGCGTGGTCCTGATCACGCAATAACTTCCCTTAGATGAGAATGCGCGCGTTTGCTTTTTCAGCTCCTTGACTCTTCAGCACAGAGTACGTATGATCCCTTTTCGCCGAATAGGGCCCCCCCCAGTCTCCCCCCTCCCGTAGGGTGCTAGAGTGCGTGACCGCGGTTTAGCAGGTTTTCCCTTGCTCTGGTCTGGACTCCTCGTTGGTTTTCGAAGTCAGCTCGCTACCCTCTCTAGACTATTTTCCCCCACAACCCCCCCTCTTCCTTTTTTTTATCGCTTCTCGAGATCGCCTTAGTAGAGACCTCAGCTTGCTGCTTTTCAAAACGCTTACCGATGATTTCTTAATTCTATATTGTCATTTTGGATGAATTTTCAATTTGGAGAGGGTCCCTCTACTTTCTTTTTTTTCCCAGCTCTTTTTTCTTACATCGCATATCTGCCTTTTTCTTGTTGTTTTCACTCCGTCTTGCGTTTACGTGAGAGTGACTTGAACCTCACCTTAAAGGGAGCAGAGCAGGTGACCTGTCTACTCCCTCTTGAGGTATGTTTTGGTGGTTGAGAGACGCGAGAGCTGCTCTTCGAGGGAAAGCAGAATGGTGCAACAAAAACCGGACCACCCCACCCCAGCCACACAAACCACAACGCCGACCCCAACCCCCCCACCCCACAACCCCACCGAACCCATAACCCACCCCCCCCTCATCTCCCTTTTCTAGAAAGGAAACGAGATTTCTTCCCGTGGTGTAGTCTGTTCTTAGTACATCCTTTCATACGAGCGGAAGGAGTGCTTCCGTAGATGCCTTTGTTCCCCTCCACGAGCTTCTCTTTTAGGAAGTGTTGCAGTTCCAGATAGCCTGGCAGAACCACCCCAGGGTTTTATTGGATTTCTCTAGTTTTGTCTGTTTCAATTCCCTCAACTAGTCTATTTCTCTCAGGGAAGGTAAGATCTTTTGTCGGTGATTCTCCTCTTTCCCTACCCCTTTCTTTTTAGTGCGATCTACGCCCTTCCGGTACCTAACCTCATACTCTACTCCCAACCTCCTCCTTCTCTTCGAGAGACAGTATTTTCTTACGTAAGCGCCGGCGACTCCCGTTAAAGTTTCTCCGAGGTGCTCTTCTGCAACGCCTTATTACTGAGCCCTCTCCGCTGCGTCTATCTTTGGGTAGTCAGGAACTTCTTTGTATCCGTAAGATACCTTCCATAAGCTCCTACGCTAACTTGACGTCTTTTTTTCGATGAGTAGCCGTGCGGCGGAAGACGAGAACGGGGAAGAAGTATTTCCTCTCTCATTGGGCCCTTTCAACTTCCCGATGCTACGCTTACCTGATTTTTCTCCCGTTCTTGTCTCCCCCTAGAGACTTCGTCCTCCCCGTCGAACCTTACTTGGTTCCGTGGCTCCCAGCGCAGCAGGAAATTCGTTTCTCCTTCAACAACTATCTCCCCTATTTCTCCCGCTATTCTTCTCCATAGACTATTTAGCTCTTTGCGAGCAGAGCGCATAATGTTTCCCCTACGGTAGGAACGTACCCAACCCTCTCCCCTTTTTCCAGTCTGATCTTTTGCCCTCTCCCGCCAGTGCCAGCTTCCGTCCCGCTTTCAAACCATGGATTATCCTACAATCCGACCTTGATCGTCGAGTTCGGATTCGTTCTAGAACCCTTTTGAGCTCTTTTTCTCTATTCAATAGACCCCCCCCTCTCTTTTCAACGCGTCCTCAGCGCGGTTTTCTCCTTTTCCTTGAGTTCTCCTTCTCGTCCGTCGACGACTGCGATCTACCAGTCCCCGTGACTCCCCTGCAGTGCATCCCGGGGGCGCGGGTAGTCCTTCCTTTATCCCCTAGTCCCCATACTCCTTCTACCTTCTTCAACTCCGATTGCCTTTAGCGACACCCCTCCTTTTGGTTTTTTGTTGATTCCCTCGGGTTAAGGATGAATACTGCCCAGTAGTTCGCATTGCAGTGGTTCGTATACGGAACGGCTTGTCCTTTTTTAGGATTATGCCCGCTCCATCACTACCTTAGGAGCGACCCTCCTCCCTCTCCTTGCCCTTTTCTTTTTACGATGTAATCTGATGCGCGCGTCGTTCAATGTTTCTCTCTTATGATTCTTCGTGACGCCAGAAGTCGCTGGCTTGCTTTTAAATATGCTTCCCCTCTTTCTCCCTTCGTTGTACGTGCCATATGGCAGTCATCTTTTAATATCCCACTTCCTTTGTCAGGGCGGTTCTTCTTTCCTGATAGGTACCCTAGAGTTAATCTTGGTCCTCGGGACCCCCCTTTTTGAGAGACCCAAAGTCTCCTTTCCGGCCTTCTCATTTTATCTCCACTTGGGTGTTGTCAATCTGACAGGTCTCGTTTTGTGATCATCGTTGAGTATTATAGTTCTATCTCCCTCGAGGTTTCTAAGATGGTGGAATGAGTGATCCTTTTCATCAGGTATTATATTCTATTCATCGTTCCTCCCTTGCCCGGGACGTGGACTTTCTCAACTCCCTCCCCTTGTTGTATTCTTTATCCTAAAGTGATCGTTTCAGTGAAGGATCTCAGAAGATGTAAAGGGTCCTTCTCCTCCTTTTGTCTCTCTCCTCAGATTCCAGCTCCGTTTTCCCTTTGTCTGATCTACGAAGTCAGAGCGTTATGAGAGATGGCAGCACCTTCCCCTACCTCCACCCTTGATGAACTCTTCTGAACGATTTCTTCTTTAGGAGTTTTCCCGGTCGTAGCCTCTAGGAGTTTTTTTTCTCCCCTTTTCCCCTCACTGATTCCCTAGCGGCACCCGGCGAGGGCTCCCCTCATTTCGAGCTATTTTTTTCTTCTTTCTTGTTTTGCGCTAATCTCGGGCCCTTTCCCGAGCTGCCATATGCAGGCCGCCCCTCCTCCCGTAGCCTTTTCACCCCCCTCAATTTTGATGCTCTTTCTTTTGTCAACCACCCTCCTCGTCTTTCTTCTCTGAAGTAACATCGAGCCCCATCATAACTTCCTATATTAGAGGTCTCTCCTTGAATTTCCCGGCCTGAACCTGTGTCAGCATCCCTTCGGGCGGCATACTCCCTAGCTCTACTTTCGCAGAAAAGACTAATTCGTCCCAGTTAAATGCTGTATAAGATTTTCCGTTCTCTCCCTTCCCCGTCCTTTTCTTTCCCCTCTTTCATTCTCTCTTTCCTCTTTTGTTGTGTTTTCTCTCTCATCTTTCCACAGCCCTTGCTCCCAGAGTATGCTGAATCTCTCCCGTTCTCCTTCCGTCCACACTAAAGTCGTCTGCCTTTCTGCCGCCCTAAACCCTCAATCTTTCACCTTTCAGGACATGACTTCCATGCCTGAGACTACTTTTCTTAATGATTGAACGTTTTCTTTTCCTCCCTTTATCCTATCGACTCCGCCGTTGGGTGATGTTCGGCCTCAGAAATCTCCTCCCCATTCTGTTTCCGTCTCTTTCTGTTTTCGGTCCTCGTCTGTGAACTTTTCGCGACGGGGCCGGATTCTCTATCAGCAACCCCCTCCCCACTTCCAGTCCCCTTCTTAAAACTAGCGTCCGACTCTGGAGCCCCTCGTGGGGCCCGCTTTTCCTATGACTTCTCCCCCTTCTTTTAACTAGGGCAACTCCGAAGCCCTCTTTCCATTTAACTTAATGAGTCTTGCTTCCTTTCATCTCAGACGGTCGTTTAGGTTTAGTTTTCCGTTGTGCTCACGATTTGCTCCTCCCAACTAAGGATGCTAGTACATCGGCGTCGAGCCATTATCTTAGAGATGCTTCTCGGTCCAGAAGACACCCGGAGCGACCTGCATCGCTCTGCGCTCCGAGTCGTAGATGATCGGTCCCCCAGATCGCCGTGACGTGGATTAGTCACGCAATTAAATCCTTGAAGCGTGAAGACCGCGTAGAGCTCGAGGAACCTCTCCCTTCCCACATCCTCCCGCGATTCTCGTCCCCCCAGAGATCGCGTATTGATCACCGGCAAATTCACCCTCGGTTCTAATCCCCAATGTTTCTTCAAGCGGCCAAGCTTCCTTTTCACTTTGTCTTTTTTTTGTTTTCGTCCCCCAATTTTCAGGACACGTATTCTCACTCCGATGCTTCTCAGATCCAATGACTGTCCCCCTGACTCGACCCGTTCCCTTCGTCCGAGATCTGACTTCATTCTTGTTAAAGTTAACTTAACAGTTCTTTCCTGTTATGGACAGAGACTGTCAGAAAGCCTTCTCTACCCCCTTTTATGCTACCAAATCAAATTTTCCTGATTGCTTGCACCCATCTTTTAAAGGAATCCCAAATCTTCCCCTCCTCCGTGGTATGCCGGGGGCGTCCGGAATCTTTTTCCTCCGCCCCAGATGCTTCTTGACGGCGACCTGATTCGGCGCGTCCTTTTGATCGGTCTCTACGTGGAAGGCCAGATTAAAACTCGATTCCTCCCCTTACTGATCTGTTTAGCGAGCGCTCTCTATATGTCGAGTTTTCGTGGATACACAAGTTCCAGGCTTTTCGCTACTCCGGGTCTTAACGTCAATCATGCTTATAATGTCCCCCCCAGACTTTCTTTAAGCATCAGTCGGTTAGCAAGAGTTTTTCTTGAGTTCCGTGTTCACCTCACTAAGACTCTCTCTCCTCCCTCGTGGATTTCGTATGAGCAGTTCGGCGCACTCCCTCGTAGTCTCCTCGGGCCACTCGCGACGTCAGTTAGAACCAGGATGATGATGCTTCTTTTTTTCCCCCTCCTTTGGGACTTCTTTTACCGGTCAGGATGTGGCGGTCTTTTTGCCTCCCCCACTGCCAGTGAGTTTCTCTTTTTTACTCGAAGTGGACTGCCGGATTCCCCTGAGTCCTCTATGCGAGGACTTTTTTACACCGCAATCGGCGGCGCTCCTTTTATGCGCTTCTTTTTCCTCCCCTCAACGGGCCGCCAGTTTTCTATTTATAAGCCTTTCCTGGTGCGTCGTTCGTATATGCCCGATTCCTTTTGCACCTCTGCGATCTAAGTCTATCTCTTTCTGATCTATGTACTTTTTTCCTATGTTTCTACAGAGGCCATTGCTTGTCCACGGCGTACTGATTTCTTTCCCCTCTCAATTACTTTTCTTTTTTCCTCGGAGACTCTTTCCACCCTGGGTCCTTTACGGCGTCTCTTTCTATGTCCAAGTAGAGTAGTTCAGAGCCCCTCCCTTTAAGGTCTTGCGCTCCGCCGACGAGGATTCTCCGACTGCCAGCGGAGAGGGCTGTCTCACGTTTCCTCCTCTTCTCCACCTCAACATAGTTCTTGCGTTGATCATTGAAAGTTCTCCGTCTCCACGAGTCCAGAGGTATCTGCCACCTGCCGCGACAGGGTTTGTTTCGAGTCTTCTTCCGTTTTTAGTTCCCACGCTTTCTAAGGTTCGCGGATGTTCTGGCTAGTCTGTGCACCTCTCCTTTCTAAGTCAGACCGTCCCCCTCTTTTTTTTGGAAGATTCCCCCTTGAGGTGAACTGCCTGCACTTTTCCTTCTAAGACTTCCTATCCTTCAGGGAAAGCATTGGAACGTGCTCACTCGGACCTTGTGCCAACTGACGCCGTTTCCCCCCCCCAAGCGTTTTTTGAGGTGGAACGCGTTTGACGCTACTCCTTCCGTCTTTTTAGATGGTGTGGTTTTCCTTTCTCTCCCCTACCTAATGCTTATCTAGCACCGCCTTTGCGGGTTCCGTGCGAGCTCGTGTGAGACTTTTGTAGGCGGCTCTCCTAAGGAGCTTTCTTTTCTTCGGGCAAGCACCGCCCCTTTCCATCGCTGGACGAGCTCTGAGAGTTTCCCCTCGATTTGGAAATACGATTTTCTTTTCCAGTAGCGTCCCGCTAGAGATAACTCCTTCCCCTTCTTAAACCCCCCCTTGTTTCTTTGAGAGGCGCTTCCGAGATCGAAGTCTCGTTCTCTACTCTGTGTCGGCTTTCCAAGCCTTCTCTAGAATCTATATCTTACCTTTTTTTTTGTTCTTTCCGATTCTAAGATATGTAGATGGATATCGCTCTCCTCCTCTTTTTCTCAGAATAGCGCCCCTGTCTCCTCGTTTTGTGTTGTAAGACCGTCTGCGCGCGCCAGAGAGCGGGAGATGCACCTCCCTCCTCCCCGTCCACATCCAGGTAAAGTCATATCCACTTTTTTGTTTTGGCGGAGGAGAGGGAGCGAGAGTCCTTTCTCCTCCCCCCCTCAACCCGTGTCCTTTTACTTCTGACCGCCCGCCGTTACCACCCGCTCGGCGTCTCTCCTCCTGCTAACTCGAGTTTCTAACCGTGAACCGCTAGAGAGGCGAGGAGTTTCTCCCCTCCCTCTCCCTGGTTATTCTAGTCGCGTTTGCCTACAATAGACCTTCGTACGCAGCTTTTTCCCGACCCTGCTTTCCTTCCCTGCTGAAAGTATTTTCTCTGCTTTTTAAATGGTGCAATGCCTTAATCAGATATATTTTCCCTCTACTGATGTTCTTTTATCCAGATTCAGCGTTGATAGGCCGTTCCCTTCCCATACTCTTACCGACGAGCCGTCGCCACCTGTCCCTAAAAACACTACTGCCTTCCAGACAAACTCTCCTGCGTCGAGCTTTTTTTAAACTTCTCCTTTATAAGTTTAAGGTCTAGGCCCTCAGTAGGAGATGGAGACCTCCCTTGCCCAGTTGCTTCCCAACCATGAGTCCACCGCCTCCTCAGTTCTGATAATAAAGATCCCTTCCTCCCTCCGGTTAAACTCCAGCCCTCAGTCCAAGATACTCTCCTCCGAAGAACGATGAAGGACCTCTTGGATGGGCTGCCTCCCTGCTGTTGACGACCTGCCGACGCCCACCTTTGCCGTCCTCTTCCCCCAGGCGTTTTTCTCTCTCGTGACCTCATAACTTCAATCTAGAGCTCTGTTTTCGTTGAACCCTCCTCGCCCCAGGTCTCTCCCTCGAACCTGCGTTGCTTCCCATCTGTATTTTCGACCTTCCGGTAATTTTTTTTTTTTCCACAGTACACCCCCTCCTTGTCTTCCTCCTTTCTCCCCTGAAGATTTCCTCTCTTTTTCGCGAAGGCGCAGATGGTGCATTCTGACGTGAGGTACGGCCACTTTTTCCAACCCCAACTCTCTCCATCGGAAATCCTCCTTCAAATACGTCCTGTCGTTAAGTCCATTTTAGCCAGACATAAGAGTTGAGGACTTTTCTCTCCCTTCCTAGAGATTGTATCATGAAAGATATTTGCTTTGCCGGCTGCGCGCTTCAAATTCCCTAGACTTCACCACCTCTCTTCTTGCTCGCGATTGTCCCCTAGACGCCTTTTTTCCTAAGTCGAAATTCCGAACTTCGACGACCTCCCGATTCTCGTTTCACCTGTTCGGCGGCCAGAAGTCGAGAACTCCCACAATCTCCTTCTTTCGAGTAGTCTACCTCCTAGCGTTGTGTCTTCCGTGAGTTTTGGCATTTCTGCAAACGTCGTTAGTATAAGCCTAGCCCCCTCCTCTATTTTCTCTTTCTTTGTTCGGCGCGGAGGTTTTTCGCCAATTCCTCCCCTTCCCTTGGGCCGACTTAGCCGGCGGCTTACTGTTCTACTTTTTCCCAGCAGATTTTGATTCTTTTTTGTGTATCTAATCTTTCGTCTTTTTCTTGGGTCCTATAATCTCCTTTGTTCATCCCCACAGAATATTAATGTTGACGGTCTTTCACGTCGGCCCTATTTTTCTTTTTTCTCAGTTCAGACACGGAGGTTTTGCGTTTGGCGTCGACCGCCCCTATAGTGAAGATTAAAATTTGCGAACCCCCAGTCTTTTTAGTTGAGAACGGATAACCAATTTCTTTAACATTTAATTTACACGTTGAATTGGTTTATTTGTTTCTACTTGTATCGCCGAGTGGGTTATTGCTGGTGGTGAGGTTCGAAATTCTTACCTTTTTCATTCTTCCCTCTACGGCTGTAAGTAGTTTTCCTATAGACCATCTGTTTCCTGCTTTCCTGAATCGCTCAGATTTCTCCTATAGCCGGGTTAGAGGCCCTCTACTCTCCCTAACCCTTAACCCGTTTTTTTCTCCGTTCTAGCTACTCTCCGTTTCTGATTCCTCCCTCTCATATGATATTGCTAAACTAGAGATCTAGAGATCCTTTCGACCTTTTTGTTTCTGAACAAACCACTCTTGACGTTTTCCAAAATCGAATGCTTATCGAGTGGTTCATTTCTCTAGTAGATTCTAGTTGTGTTCCATCAGCGCCTCAATGATGTTAGGACCCCGGAGATTTCTCCAGGCATATTCGTTCTAGTCGTTTTTGTCAGGTGTGTTGTTCGCCCCTGACTCGACGTCGGTGCACATCTCCGATTCAACGTTCTCCGAGCTTTCTTCTTGACCCCTACCCGAGAGATCCCAACCCTACATTTTTCTCCCCCTATTTTCTATTTTCCCTTTCTGTGCCCTCACCCTCCGTTAGTGCTTTGAAGCTACGCACATCACCCGTGTGCCTTATCTTCCTTTTCCGGCACTTCTCCCCTGGCATGCGTGTGACACCGAAGTATGGGTTTTTGGCGGCAGACCTCCCCCCATTCCCCGATCCTTTTCTGTCTCCGAAGCGTCGACTTTGCCCACCGTAACTTTTTGTCCAACTCAATGTGACCGACCCGTTCTCCTCCTGGTCCTTTTTTCCC
>Ga0179591_1331113_pt1 | contig 12422 bp, 8 predicted proteins | sample CZOMad2_1_08_16f_FD_182891 | JGI IMG/M metagenome (GOLD analysis project Ga0179591, IMG submission 182891) | Vadose zone soil fungal communities from Angelo Coast Range Reserve, California, USA - CZOMad2_1_08_16fungal (PacBio error correction) | ecosystem: Environmental > Terrestrial > Soil >... | reverse complement strand
CGTAGACTCCTTTCCCTACACTCTAGGAGAGTCCTTAAGGTATTTACCCGCTCCCCATTGGAACTCGGACCATCCATCTCCTCATTCCCCGAGACTGCTTTGTATTCTTTTGTACTCGTAGATTTGAAGATCCACTTTGGGAGAAAATGTTGATTTTTTTTTCTTTTAGTCTCCTCTAAGAGAGGTTTTAGCCCCCGTTCCTACCAACCCATGTAGATGCGGACGGATGATCGAAGGCCTAGCCTTCTTTGTTGATGACGCACCCGATCGAATCGACTGCCGTCCCTTCCCTTGTCTTGGCGGAAATGACTGACCGCCGCCGTAAAGTCGTAAATCTAGGCTTTTTTCCTGCAACTCCTCCCCCGACCCCCTTCGGCCCTTCCCTCCATGTTTTCTGCCAAAGCCCGTCTCGCCGGTTTGGACTTGTGCCCCTCAGTTTTAGAAAAGCGTTTTAGCCCGGGACATGGGCTAGCAACCCCTTTGAAGGTGAGATCCGCTTACCCTTTCGTCACGATCGTACTCTGTAATTTTCCCGAATAGAGGTTTTTTTTCAGTCGCCGGTCCGTTTGTTAGAAGGTTCCTCCCCCTTTCTTGCCCATTTTCCGGTTTTTCTTCCTTTTCCAAGTAGCGGTGTGGCTCCCAGTAGCGTTCCATGAGGAGCGTAGTCCTTTTTTTTTGTTGCTCGAATGCGTAAGTTCTTCCGGCTGTAGGTTGCTTTTTTTGAGATTAGGACTTCCTTTTGTCCCTTTTTCCCCACGCCCGCGGCCCGTGCTGGTCCAGTCTCTCCTTTTTCTTTTTGTCCGGCTTATCCGGGCCCGGGTCTCGTCAATTGAGGGCAAATCTGCTTTTGGATCCCCTCTACAAAACCCATGCTCTTTTTATATCACTTTCGTTGTCATAGACTGAAGAGATTTCTCCTCTCATTCCCCTTTCCATCGGCCTGGCCCCCAGGTCCTTTTTTCGAGGTTCTTGAGGACATGAGCCTGGTCTTTCCTTTCCCTTGATGTCTTTCTATCCGCGGCATCAACGCACTCAGTTTACAACGTCCTCCGCATTCTTAGCGATTTCCCTTCTTTTCACTGGCTTATGGTTCGAGTAATACCCGCCGTCACATGTCTGTCGAGATACTTTAATCCCCAGTTGGTTTACTTACCACAGCTGTTGTGCCCCCCCCGACTTCAGTTCAACTACTGTCTTTTCTCCTCATGTTTCCCCCCTACTTGGACTAGCTGGATCTTGAACGAGGCTCCACGCCGTTTTTTGTCAGAAAGACCTCTTTCGTCTCGTCAGTTCTGTCGCTTCGCCGTCTATCTCCTTCTTTTTTTAGATTTCTTTTTTTCAACCCCATCTTTCGGATAAGTATTATTCCCATGTGTATCAATACCGACTCATCCCCCCCCTTCCCACTGGATCTTTCTCTTCGTTTTTCCCGTGGTGAGAGGCCAAACCCGACTTCAGTCACCCCAGTTCGAAGATTGAACGGCCCGACCCTCCCGTCTCTTCGAGTCTCCCCTGTCACCCAACTCCAGCCCCTCTGCACCGCCGCCGCGGATTTTCTCTGCGGCCCATCTTCTCTTCCCTACTTCTTTCTTGCACCGCACCCCCCCTCCCCCTTTCTAAACCCCTAGCTCTCCGGTCTGAAAAGAACCCCGAGAGTTTGGTCAGGACGTATTGACGATTTCACTGCCCGTTTTTTGCCTTGGTCACCTTATCCTGGCGCGTAAAGGTCCCCTGGGCCCTTCCGCTTCGGCCAGTTGACATCACTTCAACGGAGCCTTTCTTAATAAAGGAATGTTTGGGCGCCGTTTTTTTGGGTCGGTCCATATCCCGCGTTTCTTCTGCAGGCGATTTCTCGGCATGCCTGATCCCCCTGACGCGCATCCGCTTTGCAAGGGTGTTTTTTTGTCATTCAAACTCTCCTGTTCTCGCGTCTTTGACGAAGTTCCTATGCTCGACTTCACCTCAGATAGTGTCATGGTCGATTCGTAGCGCTGGCTTGTAGACGCTCAATGTCTTCGATTCTTCACGTCTTGTTTTGAAAGCGATCGTCTCCCCGGCCGAGCCCGAGCTAAATTTGCTGCGCCGCTACGTTGATTGGACATTTCCCTCGGTTATGGCTTTCTCTTGGTAAGATATCTTCCATCCTCCCTCAGTGTTTTTCTTCCGGCCGCTACCCGTATGTTTTAGACACCCCTTTTTATTTTCATCAGGTGAGTGTCTCCTTGTTTGCCCTTAGATTTTCGTTCCCAGCGAGCTTCAGAATTTTTATTAAGATTGGATACGTCCTGTCGACCCTTTGCTACGCTAGACAGTATCTGATTGAACTATACCCGGATTTCGGAGATCGGGTAAAGTCCTCTAAATGCTGTGGGACGATGCTCCTAGCTATTTCTCTTGTTTGGGTTGGTTCGGCTTCCCTTAGGCTTTTTCATTGTCTTTTCGCCTCAGAGAACTCGGAATTCCCAGTAGAAGCTCCCACAGAGTTTTTCTCCTCGCTGCATTCAGGGAGAGACATCCTTTCTTTTCCCCTTGCTGTACCCCATCAGAAGCCCTAGCTGTGATTGCCCCGAGGACTCCTGGCGCGCCTTCGGAGGCTTTTCATTTTCTTAGTTATCCCCTTAACTGTTCCCATTTTCTTTTCTTTCCTTCTAGCTGTTTCTTGATCGAAGGATGTTGTATTTGAGGACGTCTTAGCGAGTGCAGACCTTCCCGCGTCTTATAACGCTGCTGCGGTGTGTGTCTTTTGGCTGGAGCGGTAAGCTACCCTTCTTTGTTGTGCTTTTTCGTCTCCCGCGATAGTGCATAGTCTCGAGGTGACGTTTCCTCGGTTAACCCTTAGTCACCCTATGGCGGGAACGGCCCCCCTCCTTATGTGGGACTGTTGTAGTTGCTATTTCCCCTCTATTCCAGATGTTACGTTGGTTTTTCCACCCATAATTGAGCCGAGGATTTTCTCGTCGAGCATCCGAATTTTTTTTTCTAACTAGATTTTATGAAGCTTTCTGATTCGATTCCCCCCTCATCCAGTTTCAAGCAGCTTTAAGTCTCTGACAGCTCGATTTGCCGCGATCGTTTTTTTTTTCCGAAAGCACCTTTTTCTTACAGAATCCTTCTTTTCTTTTTTTCGAACTCTACCATCCTCACGGGCCACCCAGGTAGGAAGAAACGTCCAGGCCAGAGACTCCGCCTTATGTTAAGTGATGAATGTGTCCGTCGGCTCTGACGAGCGACGGTACATTCGCGGACCTTGGTCTCTCCAAGCCGAAAGAGCCAACTTTCTGCTTGAGTTTTTACGTTCGACGCGCTGCCGACTCACCGCTGCCCTGTTTTGCAGTTTTTGACCCCCTCCCTCTTGGTCTAAAGTCGATAGGATGATGCCATTCCAACAGATTTTCCTACGCCCGTCGGAGATTCAAACTCACTTTTTTCACCGCGCCGTTTGGTGTTTTCGATACGTCTCCTTCCGCCCCCCTAATATACCCCTACATTCGTGAGATTTCCTTCCTGAAATAGATTTCCGTCTCTTTCTTTGGGGTTATCCACCCCGTCAGAGAAGTGATCTTAGAGTCCCGCCTGAGTTCAATAATCCATTTTACTGCTCCGGCTTGGCATGCTACGGCCCTTTTTCCAGGAATTGATCATCATTCTGACGGCATTTCCACATTTCGTGTGGCTCAGGATCCGGTATGTACTATTTTTTCGGCATGTCTGGCCATCGTCGACCCAAAACCGGTCGGGTTCTTCGATTTAGTTTCTGGCACTTTCTGGATTTCTTTTCACACAAACACAAGGGCTGAAATCTCTTTCGGAGTCAGGGGTAGTCCCCTCCATTGCCGCTACTTTAGTCGATTCTTTTTTTTTTCATAACATCAGAAGGACCTCCGGTGAATGCGTCCGTCCTGTAAGGGTGCCCGGGTTCTGTGACGTTGGCGGCGACCCTCGAGAGTGATTCTTTTTCTTGCAAACCATTGGATGCGCCTCCCCTTCGGCGTTCTCCTATATTCAACGCCTCACTGAGAACACCTGAATTTACCTTCTGGCTTTTTCAAACTTGCTTCAGGGTTTCATCGTCATAGATCACCTCTCTCTCCTAGAGCCCTATGAGTGAGGTTACCTATTCTTCTCTTTTTTTTCCTCTTCTTGTTGAGATGATCTTGCCAGTACCCCTCTGGCAGAAACGAACGCCGAGCGCTAAGGTTAGACTTTGATGAAAATTTTTTCATCTCCGGGGACCATCCTCTTCCGCATTTTCGATAGGTTTTCTCGGCGCTTCAGATACCTTAAAAGCGGACTCCGTGTTTGGTTTTTTGTATGACTCCTAAGGAGAGCCGCGCCGGGGCTCGCTGATTTCCCCGTTCGAACTTTTCAAATTGTCTCCCCGTTTCCTGTTGATGGCCTCATAGGGCACGATTAGTAGTATTTTAGGTGCACTTCCTAACCCTTAGCACTCGACGTTCCCGTGGCACTTTCTGGCAGTCCCCCCCTACGATTGACCGATCGGGCCAACCCTTTTTTTGCACTAATTGACCAGCCGCTACGAATCCTTCAACTACTAAATTACGCACACCCGGTTTGGATGGACCCTATGTCAACAGTTTTAAGACTCCATCGTTATTTTCCGGATACCCAAACCTCGGCCCGTGCGATCTGATTTTAGAGCTAAGAAGCTTCGCCTCTTTTTGGCCTTTCCTGGCCAGCCCGTCGTAGCTTCCTACGTTCCTCTCCCTGAAATTTTTACGCGAATCTCCCTTCGTGTTCGGTTTCATAATCATCCAGGCGTAGTCCTTTCTTGGCGTGTCTGTCCCCTGAATGTAGGGGTTCGACGATCGCTCTTTCGCAGACCTCTGTAAAACCCCGCCTCGGAACGTGAGAGTGGCCTCGTCAGGTTGGTCGGAGCCTCTTTCCCTCCCTAAAGGAGTAAAATCTCTTTTGGCCATTCGCATCCTATCAACTACTGTCATTCTCCGCTGTTTTTCCGGGTTTCATAGACATGTTGAGACGACTCCTTAAGGCTTCCTAGAAAGTCCCCCTCGGCGTTTTTTATGTGAGGGACCGCGTGCCCCTGCCGCCGCTTTCTAAAGATTGCTTTAGACTCCTCATCCCTATTCAGCAGCACTTCCTCCGCATTCTTGCGGCCGCTGGATTGAAGTCGGGTCACTCCACCCTGTATTTCTTTCGCGTTTTTGGTAGAGAAGGGACCGCCACGCGCTTTCCTTGCACTCCCAGGAGCGGTCGAGGCCCTTTGCCCCCCCCCAACTCTCGCGGAAAATCTATCTGGCCTTTTTGTGAACAGGCTGGGCTTTTTTTGACCGAAACTGGCGCACTCCTTAATCTTCCGTGGTGTTCGTCTAGTAGCGTCTCGCACTTCTTATCGCTCGTTTCTTTTCCGGGCCTTGAATGTTTTTAACCCCAGTCGTTTTCCCCCAATTGTTATCAAATTTCTCCCCTACCCTATAGTACTCCTACTTTTAGTTTAAGTTCCTTCTGAAGGTTCGATGGTCGCCTTCCTATAAATTCCAGTTTAAGAAACGTCCCCGGAACAGTCCACATCGCTGTTCCCGTCACAAGAACGCCTCTAACCCTCCTCCGGATCTCTTAGCCTGCGAAGAACTACGGTCCCTCTTACCTTCCTAGTCTCACACTATGTTGAAAAGAGGAGGCAGCTTAACTTCCGCTACGTTCCAAAGGTGACCTTTTCCTTTTAACCTTCCTCTTTTTCAACACCCCCTTGCGGTCCCTCCTTTTTGTTTGTGTTGACCAACTTTCACACTGAAAGGAATTTACTGCTAATTTGAGAATTCTTCTCTTGCCTTTTTTGCGGATTTTGTTTCTTCTACTACTATCTTCACACGAGTCATCCCAGTTTTATGGCCTCCCAAGTCCCACTGTTTCGGCCGTCCAGATGCCAGGCGGCTCGGTAATAGAGCATTATTCTTTTTCTAGCTCGCGGCCCCTCTCGCCTTCCCCCATGTTCGTAAGACTATTGCTTTCGCTCTCGGATATGACAGCCATTGATCCCTCTTAGCGATCGGTTTGTGGGCACGCTCTAGCTCACCCCAAGCAAGCGTTTTTTACAAGAGAAACTGCGACGTATCCTTTTTGCACTCTTTGTAGGTACGAGCTTTACTCTCTCTCTTTTAATTCCTCGTTTTGACGCTCCCCTTTCACCGCTTAGCTCCCTTGAATTTCCGAACCCTTCCATCGTCTCCGCCTTTATTCGTTTTCCTTTCCTGGGTTCTCGATCGGTTTTCGTTGCCGCACTTTGGCTGCCGCCCGGGATAAGAGTCCCTTTCTGCCCCTCTATCTACGCCCTGAGTTCGACTCTCTTTTTCCCTTCTAGCAGTTGACGTAAAGCCTTTCTCCTTCTATTTTCCTCTTAGCTGCTAGGCCGATTTTTATCTTTTTTCATAGCTTTTTTCTCTGTGAATTATTAACATGTTCCGACCAATCAGCTCCATCAGCCTCCCTTTTCTTTCCCTCACCTCTTGATTTGAACTTTTTTTCTTTTTTTTACCCCCCCCCCTCCCCACGACGAGTTGCGTTGACCAGGGATCCTTTAAGAGCCGATGGCTTTTTTCAATTGATGAAACTCTTTGTTCTTCATAGTCTTCTCCTCTCTTCTCCTTTCTTCCCTTTTTCTCGATAGTTGACGATCTACGTGCTTTTTTTCTTCCGCGCCTCTTTGAGCAAGAGCGTCCCGTCTCGGCGGACTGGATGGACTTTTGTTGAATCTTATCTTAAGCCTTTTCGGTCCGGATTAGTACTGACATTTCCAGGCTCCCCCTAATTCGGTTGAACTGGATCCTTCAATTAGTAAAGATGGCGGACTGCCCAGTTTGGTTTTTGTAGCATCTTTTTTCTGTCATAAAGGGGTTCAACTCATGGTTTTTTTTTTTTTCCACCCAAGTTTTGAACTTCCGCGCGTCTCGCGTTTAAGAATGGTTTGAGCTTGACGCGATTTTTATGACCCTTTTTCTGAGTGTTTTTTTTTCTTTTTACCCATCACTTTTCCTCCCTTTTAGGAGCGTCACTTTCGTGTAACCTCAATCTGAGATGTTGAAGGCAGTGGGAAACAGTTGAGCCCGTACCCGGTCTACTTTTCTTCCCGGCGCCCTGAAGGTAGCGTTTTTTTTTCGACCCGCCCTCACCCTCCATGTTCTTTTTCGAAGACACTTTTACTAAGAGCCTCTCCATCCTCTTAGGACGGTGTAATTGATGAAGTAGTGATTCCCTGTCTTAATAGAGTTTCCCTCCTCTGTTGTCCCCTGGCGTCTTGCCCATTTTCCTCCTTGTCAACTTTGAAGCCTATCACCTGCCACTCCCGGTAGCAAGTTCTGGCCCGCTTGAAGTCTAACTTCCCTGGTATGCCTTTCCGTCCTCCCTTTCAATAGGTGAAACGCTATTGGTCTATTCTTGCTCGCCTGCCAAAAAACCGATTCCATCCGTTTTCTCTCTGTCGATTTTCCCGCCCAAAATTCTGTATGCCCGCGGAGGGGGTTCTCTGGTCTTGGACTAGATATATATACAACCGGACCCACATTCTCCCCCCGTAATGAGCGATATAAGAGACGTCAAGGTGGGGCAGTTCTTCTTACCCAACGTAAGAGTCACTGCTCTCTTTAGTCCCCCTTTTGATTCCCCCTACAAGTTAAGTCCGCACCTTCTACGACGTTCTGTATGCCCTCCTGGGGGAATGGAAGCTAGATCAGAAGGTCCAGTTTTCCCGCTCTCCACGGCGACTCCCGGTGTGATGCTAAATCTTTTTCCCGATTTTGTCGTGTCCTGCGGACCCAGGCAACAAACCGTGGCTCTAATTTCAGTTTTACGCCCTTCATTGCTTTGGTTCCTTTTCGGTTTCGATTAACCCACCTCAAGGTGAGAGTGAGAGGCGCGTTCTCTTTTGCTAGGCGCTTTTTGGGAGCTGGTTTTTCTTCGTTGAATCCCCTCCACTCCTCCGTACGTGCAGGCGCTTGCAGTGCATTTTAGGACGTCTCAGTACGTAGAAGTTTCTTCTCCCCGTATTGATAATGAGATTCCCTCCAACCCCTTGGCGCCCATTCCCGCTGTGCTTCCCCTAGAGTCAACGACTGACGACCCCCCGTCTATAAATCTTGCTTCCGCTCTTTTGTAACCACTGCGATCTCTCCCAAGTGTCTAAGAGAATCGGAGCGCTCCTAAGGTTTCTCGGTTTTTTTCAGACCTACCCCCCCTAGTTTTTGTCGAGATAGTCTCTCATCACCTAAAGAACGGTCGCGTATCCGTCAACCCGGAGATCGTTTTTTACCATCTGTAAGGGTTATCACCCCCCGGTAGACTATCTCCGTTGTTTACACGTTTTGATATGAGACCCCGCACAGCTTGGTTCGCGACACCTGTTTTTTCAGATCCTTTCCGCCTCCAAGAGTATAAGACCCCGTTTCTAACCACCTTTAGTCCGCCGTCTACATTCATCGCCCGACGCACGTGTTCTCTGTTGTTGTATTTGCTTCCACCCCGATAACACAGGCTTCCTCCTGACTAAAGCAACCAGGCCATTAGTGATTTTTGAATGTACCTCTCCGGCATAAGTGAAAGTCTGACCTACCGTGGCCCTACGCTGCCACCTTTCTGAAAGTGAGCGCCCGTTCCTGATGTAAATAAGTTACTGCTCTTTCATCCTGGCAGTTCCCCCCTTGACAGTGTGATATCTGGCGACCTATTTTTTCCTTTGCTTAAGCAGTTCATTTTTCCCGATAGGCTACACTGCCCCCATGCCTTCCGCAGTGTCCGAATTCCCCTTCTTGGCCTCAGTACGCGATTTCCACCTCTGTTTTTGGTCCTCCAAACCGGGCCCAATCGCGAACTTCGCGTCTGGGCTGTCGTCGTTTTTAATGCGGACATGTAGTTGTCTGTTTTGGGAGAGCGAGACTCCCTTTTTTAGGGACTGACATGCCCTTTCCCCTCTTCCGCCGGCTCGTTGTCAGGCTCGAAGTTTTTTGGTCGTTGGTCCGTCCGGGTTGCTTCGGGCCCAAACACTATGGGGTTGCATCTTTTCATCATCTTCACTGACATGTTTCACAAAATATGTTACTTCTTTAGCCTGGTGCGTTGTTACTCAGACGAAGGTGCGATTCGGCCCAAGCGATTTTTCCGAAATTTGGACTCGTGTGGAGGTCTTCTGCTTACCACTTTCTTTAAGACACCTTTCACCTTATTTAGATTCCCTGATCCTTTACCCACTAGTATCCGCATTTCTGCAGCAGCTTTCGCCTTGCTTCAGCCCGACTTGCTTTCTTGGCCCCCCAGGTCTTTTTTTCCGACTCCGCAACCCTTCTCTTTCCGGCGGCCCCGCTGGTTCCCCCACGATCACACTGGATTCTTTGACTCGCGCTTCTGTCTGCGGTGAACTGTGCTACCCTCTGTTTTTTTCCACTCTGAAGGGTGATTCCTCCCTATCGCTTCTCCGGCTCCCTTTTCGCCGCGTGAGCGCGCCTGCCTTCTTTACATCTGTTCAAACTCCGTGGACGAGTCTCATCGCTGGTAATGTTCTTCCACCTCACGAGCTGCCATGCCCCCCCCGAAGGGAATCTCGGGAAGAAAGGGGGACCGAAGGCTGGCAACGGAACCGGGACTTCGTCGCATCCTCCAGGACGACAATTGACCAGACGCCCCTCTTCGATTCGAGTTTCTCTCCCCCCCTTCCTCCTCGACACCGCTGTAGGTTTCTCGTTTTTCCCCTGGCGCGGACTGTAATCCTTCTTCGCGGTTGACAAACCCTTGTAATTTCCCCATACGAGTCCCAGTCACTCAGAAGCCTACTCTTTGAGCAGTTACCTGAGGCACTCTTTCCTCTTCTAACCCCCCCACGGCCCCCAAAGTGCTGGTTTGCCGGTCCCCCTTCCTCCTTGCGCGGCCAAGGATCTTTTGGACCCAAAGACAACAGTCGGAGCTTTTCCTTAAACCGCCCGGCTTTCGTAAGACAACTGGACTAGGGCGCTGCTACGGTCGGCTTTTCTTTCTTCTCGACCCGATGTTCCCCTTCCTATTCGACTTCCATCTCATTCCATGGTCCCCTCTAAACCTGATAGCAGGACAGATGCGATTCTCTGTCATCGTCACTCTTACGTGGTGAACAGAGTTCAGCCTTGAAGCCTTCGACTTTCAAGATAGTAGTAATCTATGGCTTTTATCCTTTTCTTGGAGAAGACTAGCGTTTTCTCAACTTTCGGCGTCGAGTTTAGGAACGAGTAGATGGGTCCACCTCGACGCCCCTCCCAGTCACTAGCATACTCACGTTATTTCCCCGGTTTGCCCCCCCCTTGTCTGTCGATACTACCGCCTTCTTCCTTTTTCCCCCTTTTTTTGAGAGGATTTAAGCTCGTACCTTCCCCCCTTCTGGAATTCCCCTGAATCGTCACAGCTTTGAAAAAAAACCAAAATTTTTCCCTTATGGACTTCCCCTGACCAGACCTTCCTCCGTTCCCATTGCTGCCTCATTTTCCTCCGGTCGATCCAATAGTACCTCCTCGTCTCGAATATATGAGCCAGTCTCCGTCGTTCGACTCGCCGTCCTTCTGTGTTACGATGACCTCGCTACCTAGGACATGCCGTTGGATTTTTTACGAATAGATCGTGCCCCTGCATTTTTCCCCCAATATGTTTTTTTTTTTCCATTGATATCCGTCTAAGCGCGATTCCCCTTCTAAGATTACTTTGCGGGTTGACCGTGATTCACCATCAGGTCGTTTTCCCAGGGAATGCCGCGTCAGATTTCCTTTCCCGGCACCGCCGACCTTTTGTCCGTTTCTAATCGTCAGATTTTCCTTTACTGTCTTTCTGACGCTTTTCTTCTGGACCTCGAGCCGTGAGGTTCCGAGGATTGTTTTGGGCCGGAAGAAGTCTTTCTCAGTGCGTCGATGCGCGTCGCTTTTTTCATCATCCGTTGACCTTCTTTTGGTGTTTGACGTTCTTCACTGCGTGCTCGCTTCACTGTTTTTTTTCGTCGAATGGATGTGCCCCGAAGTCGGGAAGTGGCCTGTTTTCAAGGTCACACCAACAAAGAGGCTTCCCTGAAACTTTTCGGAGTGGTTCTTCTGTTTGTTCATTCATACTTCCCGATGTCAATAGACTACTTTTTTTTCACAATTTTTCTTCATGAATTCTGCTCGCGTCCCGTCCCCTTTTCCTCCCTCGTGAAGACGATTGCCGAGAAACCCATCCTTTCGTGCTTCTCCCGGTACCCCTCCCAGCCCCAGCAGCGTCCCTTTTTAATTCGCTGCCATCCGAAGATGCCGTCGATCGTGGGTCCCAAGAATTCCCTCCAACCTTCTGAATTCAGTTAGCTCTATCTTCTCTTTTTCCTCTGGTGTATGACTTTCCCCCCCCCCCATAAGACCGGCCCCTCCCTTGTGGAATGGTCTACAAGAGTCACCCCTTTTTTTTCTTTTTCTTTACTTGCGGCCTAGACTACGGCCCCTTTCTTCCGTGACCTACGCTGGCCACCGAAATTTTTCAAGCCTCTCCGGTCCTTGACAAGCCTGCGTTCCTATCTTCACCCCGAGAAGTGCGGTTCAAATTCCCTTTATACTACACTTCAATAGTGTCCTCCTGCTGTTGAGCATTAGATCTTTTTCGGTATCTCCCTACCACCCCCTTAAACCCTTCTATCTTTCCCCCCTCTCAATTCCCCGAAGTCCTGGTAGGAGGTCCGAAGGACCTCAACTCCCTCGGAAAAACCTCGGCCGCATTAGCGTCCTCCAGCCTACCCAGAGAAGGTTCCTTGGGTCAGTTCTGAAACCCCAGCGAAGTGTCGAGTTTTAAACTGTGAGTTCAATCCCTTTTCCTTAGTACCTGATACTGATGTCAGTGCCTACAGCCTCTCGGATTTTAAGTCAATGTTACCTACTTCGAAGGATGTGCTATCCACGGGCTCTTTGTTTATTCTGCCCGTTTTGGTGCTGAAGCTTTTCTTAGAGGCTGATGGAAAGCCATCCCCAAACCGAGTTCCCCGTTTCGTATTCCGGATTTTTCTTGGCGCGAGGGCTTGCTTCTCTTTTCCCCCATAAGAATGAGCTCGTCGGCGTTAAGTGTCGCCGCCCAAGTTTGACACCTTTTTAGGAGCTCTCAGCTCGTTACTTCAAACCACCTGAAGACGTGACCTCGTGCCGGCGCTTTATGAGCCTTCCTGGACCCCCTTCTCACATTTATTCGATTCTTCGGCCCTTCGAGGGAACGAGTCATCCAACAAATTGCGCGAATAACTTTTTCCGGCGTCCTCCGCCCTCGTTGAACTCAACCTGTTTTTGATGGTTCCCCCCCTCCCCCCCCCCCACCAACCCACCCCCACCCCCCCCCCACCCACACCCCCCCCCCACCCTGAGTTTTACTCAAAAGGGTTACTCTTTGGTGAGAGACTTGGGTTCTGAATTTTTTTTTTTTTTCCG
>Ga0179591_1260999_pt1 | contig 12422 bp, 18 predicted proteins | sample CZOMad2_1_08_16f_FD_182891 | JGI IMG/M metagenome (GOLD analysis project Ga0179591, IMG submission 182891) | Vadose zone soil fungal communities from Angelo Coast Range Reserve, California, USA - CZOMad2_1_08_16fungal (PacBio error correction) | ecosystem: Environmental > Terrestrial > Soil >... | reverse complement strand
AACCTTGATACACACAATGGTCTCCCCCCCTTTTTCGACCACCTACCAACTGACGGGTGAGCTTTTTACTTGATTGGGGCCCGGGTCCCCCCCCGATCGTGTTCAGCATTCCTCTTGGATTTTACGTACTTTGTACCGTCCGGGGTCTTTTTCTGCCAACCCCCTTTTCCCGAGCCTTTCATCGAGTCATGCTTGGCCATGGCTTTTCCTTCAGGCTGCCGAATCAACTGCCTGGACCTATGTCTTCCTTCCTTTCTGCGGTTCCTTCCTTTTTTATCTCGGTTATTCAAAGGACTCCTGCCCCTAAAGGACCGGTTTCCCCGGTTTAGCGTGGCCCATAATTCTTTTTACGTTCATATTTGTTTTTTCTTTGAGTGTCCCTTTTGTTTTTTTCGCTTCCTCTAGTTGGCTTTTTGTGCGATTGTATTTTTTTTTTATTTCTTTTCCCGCCCCTGTCGGGTCTGGAATCCGAGTGGTCACACATTCAGACAGGTTTTTTTGCCAAGTGTCTTTCTCAGCCTGCCTCGATGCCCCTTCTTTTGAGTTCTTCATTCTCTAGTTCCGATAGACCGTAGCTTGTCGCCGAATTTCTTTCCTTTTGTTTTCCGTATCCGACAAGCATGGGCCTCCTTTTCCTTTGTCTTCTCTATCTCCGCATATGTTGTGCCTTTTTCTTTCAGTCCTTGGTCCATACTTATGTCCCGTCTTTTTTCCGCTCTCCACTATCTTCGATTTTTTTTTTTCTCGCTTATCTTTTTCCCCCTCGTGCCTCCAAGAAGATAAAGAGACTCGTTTTTTTGCTATTTCCGATTCTGATAGCTTACCTAGATTCTTCTTCTTTCCTCCCTTGATCCGGGGCGCTACGTTCTGCTCCATCCCGTCCTGAACCCTATACTGCTGGTTTCCCGCACGGTATGCCATCCTATCGGACTTACCCTTTTTTCTTTTCGCAACCAAGTCGTTGCTCACCTGTTCTTAACCTTTCTTTAGATGTCACGAAAGAACGCGGCTATCCATACCGGTCGGTTTATGGCTACCCTTTCGCTTCTCCTGGAGTTCGGACCACTTTATTGCCTCTCAGGACTCGTTTCTAGGCCCTAAATTGTGTCTAAGTTGCGTTGTAGATACGCCATTGCCCTGAACTTAAGGGGTCCTTTTTCCTTTTCCCTGTACCGGAAATCCCTTAAGGGTGCGTGTTTCCTCTTGCAGTATTGTTGAAACCTCCCCAAGCTCTGACCCTTGGGTTTGACCTGGTGCTTGCTTTCTAGGCGCGCGATGGATAGTGTCACCGTTGGCCTTTCTTCCAGAACAACCTTTCACGCCTTGATTCTTTATTTAGTGCTGCTGGTTCTTCCTTCTACTAGATTCAATCCCATCGTTGCCTTTCCAAATCGGTATATCTTCTATCCTACCCTGTCATTGTTCTTTTTTTTTCCGATGGATCTCCCCAGAAACGGTGTACCAACTCTTTGCATCTTCTCTCTTTCCACTCGGAAGCTTTGATGAAAGTGGTACACACTTCTTTTTCAGACATCTACTGCGGGTATCTCCGCTCCTTTTCCTAGGTTCAGACACCCCACCCCTGCTTCTGTTTGGCCGATTGCTAAAACCGTTAGTCTTGTTAGAGATCGTGTTTTGTTTTCCCGGAACCGCTTCTTTGCTGCATTTTCTCACGGTTTTCTCTTATGGTTCTTGCTGCCGCTGTAGTTGTCGTCTGGCACCTTTTTGCCTCTTTCGGAGTACGGTATCCTACTTGCCTTCCTCCAGCACGGAACGGAGGCCGTTCGGTACACTCGGCAGTAATGAACCTTCCTTTTGCGCCGGGCTCTTTCTTTGTACATTAAGCCTCCTACAACCTCCCCTTTTTTTTAACAGCTACTCCCGCCGAGGAATGACTATCGCCAACCAGTGAATGACTTTTGATCCTGTTTTGAAGACTTTTCCTCCCCTTTTGGCCAGATGTTCCTTCCCCCCGTGGTGAGTGACATTTGCGTTTTCTGACGTGAGCTGTGCGCCAGGACTGAGTTCCTTTTCCCCTTTAATGTGTGAAGGAGTTGATTTTCAGCACTCCTTTAGTCTCTAGCCGACGCGATTCACGAACAGAGAAGATCTCACAGTTTATCGCATAAGTATGTTATACCCCACACTTGAACATCCAGGTCCCCGCGTTTTCTGCTCCCCAATTCTGAAGACGCTTGGTTTGAGGTTTCCCTCTTTTGTGCAGATGTTTTTACCATTTTTTTTTTCCTGCCCTCTTCCAAAAAGCCGCCTCCCACAAAGGGACGTTCCTCAGCGCAATGCGTTTTTTTAGTCTTGATCAGTGCTCTCCCCTGTTTGGTTCCCCAAGCTCCTCCTGTCCTTGACTCGAGATGACTTCGTCTTTGATCATTAGTCACGTTGTTGATGACTCGGACTTTTTTTTTTTCTTACTCAAGCGTTCCGCAATCCGGCCTTACTTTGATACCCTGGCCCCCTCTTTCTCACCTCATCCAGCTTGTTTCTCGTGGGTGGAATCGTCAATAGCACAGAATGTCCGAAATTGACTGTCGTTCCTTTTCTCCCCATCTGACGCCATAAGTTTTTCGCCCGACTTTCTCCTTCGGTTTTGTCGCGAAAGTCAATCTTCCTTTTTCACGCCCCTTCGACCCGCATGCCTCCTTTCTGATCGAACTCCGAACAAGCTGTGAAACGGTTCACGCCTTTCTCCCGATGAAATTTTTTCTCTCCTTATGTAACCGGGCCTCGACCTGGATGAATCGGGGCCTTCGTACCTCTGTCCGCCTCGAAAACTCCTCGTCAGCTGTGTTTTTTTTTTGTGGACGCCGCAATTACATCCAGGGTGGATTCCCATCCGACCCCCCTTTCGTTTTGAAAATAGTATCTCGGCCCCCCACTTAAAAAAAGTTTCTGTTGACAACTGTGAAACTTCGCGTTCAACCTGTTTTTCCCAAATTTTTTTGATGGCTGACTTTTTTCTGAGCGATGTGCTGTATCTAAAGGATTTGAAGGTGGCATTCTTTGTTTTCCCTGTCGCTAAACCGCTAGCCACCCCTGAGCATTTCAATGATTTTCCCTTCCTCAAACGGCTTGACTGGTATCGCCCACCCTCTACTCCTCTGAAATCCCACGCGCCGAACCTGCTTGGCTTTTTTTCCCCCCCTTAATCGCAATCGTACTTTTCTGAAACTGTTTTAATCGTGCGCTGTACGGTTCCAGTCTTCCCTCAGCACCTCGGAACGATAACGGCCGCCTTTTCCTCCTAAAAAGAAGAAAGGCGCCTTTCCGACTCCCTAGTGTTCACTTGCTTTCGAAGGGATCACCCCGCGGCAAGTTTCAATCCCGGCGGGCTTGTCTAATCGTGTATTTTTCTTCAGCTCCGGCGGCATTGGTTGGTTTGGAAGGATAGCAGGACAAGAGAGCTCGCGATGTCTTTACCCCTTTCTTCTATCAACGCCGTTTAGTTCTTCCACTGAGACTGAATGGGAAGAGCCCCTCAGGCGACACACCAGCTGACTCCTCCCCGCTAGACTCTATAATTAAAGAAATTCATAATCATTTTTCTCTCTCTTCTTTTTTTTGTCTCTGAGAGAGAATTCTGGTACGTATTGGTTCCTTCGTTTTCCCGCGATTTTCGATCGATTTTGTTCCTCTCCCGGTCCTGGGAAAAATTCAGTCTGCCCGCGATACTTTTTACACACGACACCTTCCGCTTTAGCGTTTTCACGGCATTTGGCAAAGCCCAGCTCCATTGCAGCAGCTCTTCTCTCCCATTCGGTTCCCTATGGATTTACTTTCCGGCTTCCTCCCCTGATGCCAGTTACGTCCCGTTTTCCCCGCCATTTTGTATCGGTAGTATTCGGCTATGCCCCGCCTGTCGATTGACAACTCTCTTTCCTTCTCTTCTCCCTGCCGCCCTCCATTGAAGTTCGCTTCCCCTTCCTCGTATGCTTCTTCAGCAAGAGCGTCATGTCCTTTTCGCTGTGTCGAGTTTTGTTGTTAGATTAGCCCTGGCAACGTCCTTTTTTTTCTCCTCTGCCACATAGGCTTTATTCGGCATCTCTACGATGGACTGCTATCCATGTGATTTTTGGCAAATTCTCCCTTATTCTTCGTCTTGGCTCTTCCCCTTTTTTTTTTGCTTGGACTCTTTTTGTTTGTTCTTTTTTTCGCTAAATCAGAGGTCGATATTTATCAGCTGTGGATTCCTGGTTTCCCACTTCTTCAGTGACATTTGATTTTCTTGATTTTTTTTGTATTCGGTTGTTTGCTGCTTTACCCGCCTTCGGTCCCTCCAGCTCCATCCGTTCTATAAATATGAAGCGACACTAGCTCCAGCCTCATAATGGATTCTCAGCTATTATTTTCCCGTTTGAACGTTGCTCTTTTTTTTTGTTGGAAATTTTCTTGATTAGGTCTCTTTTTTCATCGCAACGTGGTGTTTTGCTATTGTCGGTTTGGCAACGCTTTTTTTTTTTTGACGTCTTTTCCTTACGCACCTTTGTTTTTAGGGAACCTGGCCAAAAGGGCCACTTGGAACCTGTTTGTTTCCCTTGCTTTTTTTCTTCCCACCCCCCACGATTTACTTGTTCCCTCTGCCACCCTTTCTGTTCGGTTTCTCAAGGCTCGTTTACACCGAATCTATTGAACTTTTCAAGATTTTTTCCCCTTCCTCGCAAGTGCACTGACTTGGGAAGCTCCCTGTGTCCCTGTTTTATTATATCTTGTTTCACTGGTCTTTTTCTTTGTGTTCAGCACCCCCGCTCTCTGTTAGTCCCTCTGTTTGCCTGCGTCGATCAGGGCGCAACATTACGATTCGCCTGGTTTCTGTGTTTTACTCTCATGTAGTAGCCTATTATCCTGTTCCGTGCGTTTTTTCACTCGAAGTCTCTGCTTCATGACTTCTCCCTTCATCTGACGGCAATTTATTCTTAGATTGACTTTCATTTCTCTTGACTCGGATATTGATTAGATATGTTTTTAAATAGTCCTATTTAAAGTACCAGTGTATTGTATCCTTGTTTAAGGATTTGCGTTCCTTTGTTATAGTTTCTTCTCTTTTTTTTAACCGGGCCATCGCCCTACAATTCTTAAAGCTCTCGTATCAGTCGTGCCTTTTTTTTTTTTTCTCATCCCCTGATCGTCATCTATTTAGTGGCGTTCCGCCTTTTGTTTATCAGTTTTTCTCTCTGAATTATCCGGCTTATTTTTTTTATCTCCTGCCTGCTCCACGGCATGTCCCTTCAGATGCTACAGTGTTGTGAACTTGATTGTATGTGGAAAGATTTTTTTGCAGAAGAGCAAAAACTTTTTTCGTCCCCCCCCCTCTCCCCAATCTCCAGACTTACTACCCCCAATCGTGCCGTAATGGCACCGCGCCGCCTTCTCACTTGGTGCCTTGCCTTCTGACCTTCTTTTTTCCCCCTGCTCGCATCCTCTTCTCTTGTTTCTTGATAGTGTTCGGCGCCCGTCATCTGGGTTTCTTTTTCCTGTGAAGCAATATACTCTACCACCGCCTGCCTTCATATTTTGTACTTTCTTTATCCTTTCGAAACTTGTTCTTATTTTTTTTTTTCACCCATTTGTTCTATACTGTATACAGGAAAATCCTAAATTAATTTCTGACTTTCATCGGGGTCTATTCACCGCCTTGAGTGGGCCAAACCATGAGTCGCGTTTCCTTTCCCGTCAATCGCCATTTTCGTGTCTAGATTTCCGATCATATGTAAGCTTTTTTTTTTTTGCATTTCCACCATTTTGTCAGGTAGGCGATGCTTACCAAGTGCTTCCCCGGCGCACCCTCCTTTTCCTCACTTTTCATTGTGACTTCCAGTTATTCCTGGCCTGAACAGTTAGACCGGGCAATCTCTCTTCAACATTGAACCGTTCCCGGAGATACTCACGATTCTGATGCAGCAGGCGACGTCGTTCCCTTTCCCGACCGCGCCGGCCCATCGACACCCATACGCTGCCGTGAGCACTCATATTTTTTGCGTGTTCGAAGCTTTGCATGACTGTTTTTTGTCCTTTTTTTCCCATTTTGACCCAAACTGCCCCGCTGTTTTCCTCTTACTTTTATAAATATTTACGCCCCGGGTTTTTTTTTTTTTTTCCCCTTCCGTGTAGATGTTATCTGTTCTAACCGTGTAGTTATGTTCCATTCTTAATTTCAGATTGCTTTCTCTCGATTCCTTGCACCATTCTTGTTCCCTAGGTGAGATCGCCTGCGGCACCTCAAATCCCCTTTTTTTTTTTTACCGCATGCACTCCGTTTCGTTTCTTCCCCACTGCACTTTTGTGCTTTCATTCATTTATTTTCCCCTCTCCAGCCATTCCAGCCTTCCGCCGTAGTCCAGCATGTCGTTACTCGGACGTCGGTTTCCGTACTACTTTACTTTGCACGTCTCCTTCCGCCCTTTCTGTTCAGCTCAAATTATCCAAGCCCCAATTTATTTTTCCTGGCGCCTCCCTTTGGAGGTATTTCCCGTATTTGCAGCACCTACTCCCTGCTCGCCCCTGCTTTTTTTTCTTGATATGCTGCACGGTTTTCCTTTTTCGGTCTTTGTACCATACGGCCATTGCGATTTCACCTCCAGGTTTTCTCTCTATCTGATCTTATGTCCATTCTTTGAGCGACCATATTGTCCTTCCCCTCTAACGAGTGTCGGGGATTGCCTCGAAGTTATGTAAGACATGCCCGATCTTTTTTTTCCGGGCCTCGTTATCCATCCACCCCCCCCCCCCCCCCATGAGCTCTCTGCCTACCCTCTACTAACGATCTCCCCCTTCTTAAAGGTCAATCTAGTTAGTTTTTGCTTTATGGGTGTCTTCTTCTTTGCCATCTCGTGCGGGAAAAATTTTGCGGTTCCGTGTGATGTCCTCTTCTGGCCAGTCACGCAGTGAAATTTTTTTAGTATACGGTCCCCCTGATTTTTTTTGTCGTGTTTTATTTAGCTTTATATCACAACTCATTCCCTTGGGAGCTGATCTTAGTCCCGGGTGACAGGTATTTTTTTTTCTATTAGACAAGGCAGTCGTATTTTGTGCTTCCCGCCCCCAATAATGCCCTGACGCCACCAGTTTTTCCTCTCTCTCTCCTTCTTGGAGCCGGCTGTTTCGAAGTGCAAACGTGACCTGCCTCCCGTCGAGAGGAGGCTGCGAGCGCTATGGCAACAGAGGCGGGTGAAATCTTCCTAACCCGTTCAACCATTTTGGCCTCGGTATTCTACCTTGCCGGCGCATTAATGGACATTTTTAATTTTTTATTAGAAGCCAGCTATGTTTTCTATGTATACCTGGAACTCTCCGATTGATTTCTACGATACCTCACTAGCGTACTTTTCCTTTCTACCTTTGCCTTTGTTACATCAGAGTCTCACAGTTTTTTTTTTAGACGGAATCTCTTCTTCGCATGATCCCCTTTTGCCTTTCCTTATTTTTTCTGCCCTGCCTAGCTTACGTTTCTCGTACGGTTTCATGCTCTGCCGATGAGTTTTCCACCATATTGTTTTTTAGGCTTCCCCACCCTGCCGCCGTGTTTTCCGATTTTTTTTTGTTTTTTTTATCTTATTTACGTTCGGCTTATTTTTCCGTTTTTTCTTGGACCCACTAACGATTGTTGTGTCCTTTCCCCCCCTTCCCCCATTTATGAAAAGTCTCACCAGTGACGCCCGTCCTTTGTTGTTGTAGTGACGGCTGGGTTACTCCATGGCTGTTACGTTTGACAAATTGTGAGGGTTTCGTTGATCTTCTCTCCCATTATTTCCGTTGTTTTAGAGCTCTTTCCACGACGTCGGTGTCATGACAGCCTTTTAAACATGCCGACGATTACCTTTCCCCCTCCTTTCTTTCGGATCTTTAAGGATGGGCAACAATATTATTTCATCCATTGCTTCCGCTCCGCCACTCAGTTGATTCGTGGGTCAGCTTTTTTTATGAGTTCTGTTGTGTTGTTGTGACTCGCTTGTGTGAACGTGACACCCCGCCGACAAGAACCACGGCCGTTTTTTTTTTTTTTCCCACCTCCCTTTTGAGCCCAACTCCCACTAGGTTCTTTTTACCTCCTTTCACTTTGTTTTTTTGACTTTTCACAGAGATTTTTTTTGACAGACCGACCCCCGTGTGGTTTTTCGGATTTCTGCTGATGTGTGTGCTTTTTTTTGTTTTTAGTATTTTTCCTCAGAGTCCCCCGCCCCCTCCCCCCCCCCCCCCCCCACTTCTTTTTTTCGATAATGCGAAGGCAACTTCACCTGAGTACGCCGTCACCCTCTCCTGTTACTTTTCTTTCATTATTCCCTTCTATATTTCTAGACTTTACGTAGTCTCTTCGTTTTCCACAAGTATGTTTCACCACGCATAGTCCGCTTTACCCTAATCCCCCCTCCCCCCCCCGTTTTTTTTGTCACTTACCCCATACTGTTGCCCCTTGCTTTTCCAACTTTCTCTCAGTTGGTCTGTCCCTCAGATTTCACCTAGCTTTATTCTGCCCCCACCGGACTTTTACGCCCCTCCGTCCACCCCCTCCTCCAGTCTATCCTCCTCAGAAGATTTTCGATCCTCCTTCCGCCTTCACATTGGATCTTCTTATGAGTCCACGCACTTTCTGAACTAGCCGTTCCTTCCTTTGCCCCCCGCCGTTTCCTCCTTCCAGAATTCACTTCTCTTTCAGATCGACCACACTCGGTTTCACTCCTCATTTCTCCCACTGATTTCGTCGTTTCCCAATGTAGATCCCCCCCAATGACATGGCACGATGTCGCTGTGAGTTTTTTCTTCTGCCCATCTCATGACCTTCTTACCTTTTTGAACCTTGACGGTACTCATTGCACCACGTTCAGTGTGTAGTTCTCCCCCCTGCTAGCCCCCCTCCTCTCTCCACAGCATTTCTCTTTTTGCTTTCCCTGTTTCTTCCTTTTTTTTTGATCCCTCGCATAGACCCGATATATCGTGAATTGTCAGCGCTTTTGGTTTCTAGCGGCCCCTTCCCCCATTTTCCCTCCCTTTGCTATTAACTCTCAGCGTACAGCGCCCACTCCTTTTCTAATACAGCCTAGCTGAACCACTTTTTCTTTATTTTTGTGTCAGCGTTTTTTAGCTGTGTTTTTACTTTTTTTTTTTTTCTTTTTTTTGGTTGTTTGCTTTAGTTTGGGCGACCGACTTTGCTAGTGTGTGTGCGCCTGTGTTTTGGACTTGTTTTTTTTTCCTTGCCTGTTTTCCTTCTCATTTCTTGTTGAACGCTACCATGATGGGAGTCTTCATCAGAGGTTAGTATCAGCTGACGCATTGCATTCTCGAGTGTTATCTCCAAATTTCATTTAGGCATTTTTTCGTCGGCTTCTGCATGTTTGGACCGCTGCCCCCCCTTTTTCTTACTCGGTCTCAGTCTTCACGTTACTTTGTTTTTCCCTTCTCACATGATTATATTCGTCAGATAGCCATTAACACCCCACTTTTTTCTGCTACACTTGGTCTGTCCAGAAGAATAGTTAGGTAGCTTCTTCGCCATGTACCTACCCCCCTAAATTTCCCCCCCCCCCCCCTGCTCCTCTAGACTTTGATGTCCGATTGGTAGAATCCATGTCCTTCATCACACTTTTTCCCCGGTCTTCCCTTTTGTTTCCCTCCTTCACTCGTCCCCCCCCCTCGTTTCTTGTCTTATTTTGAGCTCCCCCGCACCTAGTTTTTCCGTTTCACCCAGCGTGACTCACCCCATTTTCTTTTCACACCCCAACATGGTTTTTTCATCCTTCTTCCCCCTCCCTATATCTTTAGTTTGACCCCCGTATGTCAAAGTCGGCACCCAGCCAAGTGCCAGCCTGAACTGACCCTCCCCCCGTTTTTTGCTTTTTTCTCTTAGCGCTTTGTTTGTATCTTTGCGTAGCCGTTGAGTTGGCTCACTTTTTGCGTCCCCCCTCCTCCGGTCTCTTCTTGCGCCTTCCCTCCCTTTTTTCGCCTATAAGCCCTACTTTTATCGCATTTTTTTAAGCTTTCCCTAGCTTTTTTGCCCTTAGCCTCCCCTGAAGCTTCGTTGCCGATGAGTCTAGCATTCTTTCAGTTACCCCCTCCGTGCAAGCATGCGTCCTTTTCTTTTTTTTTTTTTTGTTACTTTTTTCCCCGCATGTCCGTTCCCCGATAGCTGGCGGCCCGCCCTTTTGTTATCTTCTTATCAACTTTTAATCCTCCTTTTTCCTTTAGTTCCTTCTCTTGCCCCCCCCTTTACTTTTTTCGATTGTATTGAGTCTGATGTTTTTTTAATTCCTACTTTAACCTCCTTTCCCAAGGCTTTTACCCACCCGTCCGATGAGCCAATCTGTCCCCCTGTCCCTCCCCTTTCTCGATATTTTGCTTTGTTCTTGCCCACCTTCCCCCAGCCCCCCCCCCAACCCGACCCCCCCCCTCCTACCTCCTGCCTGCTGTCCATGTTTTCCTCTTTGTTGTGCCTATTTCCGCCGGCTTACATTCTTTTTTCCCTTAGTTCCCCAGGTCCGTTCTCGCGATTCCTCTTGTTTTTTTTGTCCAGGTTTGCGTTACCTTTTTTTTCGGTATGCTGCAGACTTTTTGCTCCATTCCGCCTTTTTTTACTCGCTTGGCTTTGTCGCTCTATCGATGGTTTCCCCTTATTTCTTCCCTTAGTCATTTTCAGAGTACTCCCTTTTGTCCCTGTCTGCACCCTGACTCTTTCATGTTTTCCTTATCCCTTATTTACTTTTTCCCCTTTTTGCATCAGTTCTCACCCTTTTGGTTATTTGTTCCGTTATTCCTGTTCTTCCCCCTCCCGAAACGCCTTGCAGCCGTCGCTTTCTCTCATGCATTGTTTACCACCATTATGTTTTCTTCCCTTTTCCATTCGGCTTGCCTCGTATCGGTTTATGTGATACTTTTTTCATTCCACTGTCCTTCCGTCGCTTATTTTTCGTCGTGTGCCGTCCCCTGTTTTTTCGTATTTCTCACCCGTTAAGCCGTTTTTTTTTGAGGGTTTTTCGTTTTTTTTGTCCTTTTTTTTTTTCTTTCCCTTTTTGTTTGCTCCTTTTGTCTCTCCTTTTTTCCTCCGTTTTTTCTTATTTTCTCATGAACCGGTACCCCCCTCTGCTTGTTTTTGACGTCTTTTCCCCTTCTCCCCCGTTTTTCCCATCCAGTTTTTTTTCCCATACTTCCCATTAGGTCTGAATTCTCTTTGTTTTCGCCCCCCCCCCTTTTCCCCCGAGACTTGTCATCCCTCTTTGAATTGCCTGCCTGGCTCGCCTGCTGTTCACCTTTCTTCGACCAGTGACCCCTTCCGCCCCTGGGACTAACCAAGTTCCCAACATATAATCCCTTAGTTTGAGCTCGCCACCATAGATATCCCTTCGTCCCCCCTCTCACTTCATTGCATTCTCCCATTGATCAGGTATCGTCCCGGTCCCCCTCTGACTCTATTGTGGCCCTTACTTTTCTTCGTTAGCGATCCCTTCAGTGGTCATTCTTTTTTCCTTTCTTTGATGATATATTGTGCGCTGTTTCCCTTACGTGTCTTTATTTTGCCTTTAAGTTGTTCACTGCTGGCCTCTACTTCTCCATTTTTTTCCTTTACTTTTGCCCTTTCAGTTTTTTTTCCTTCGTACATCCGCCTGTTCCTTTGCCTTTTTGATTTTGTAAGCGATGACTTTTACATCCTATTTGCTTGTTCGCCGTCTTTTCTTTCCTAGTATCTCCCAGTTCCGTTCCTCTTAGTTCTCTGTTAGCTTTGTCACTACAACGCTACCGTCGTCTTTTTCAAGTTTAGTCTCCCATGGTGGTGAGAACGGTATCACAACGCCTCCCAGCCTCGTTAAGTCCCGTTGGCTCTCTCTGTTTTATTACGTTTCCCATGGTACGATTTTTTTCTTCTTTTGAGATGTCGCCTCACTTCCATCGCTCTTTACGCCGCGACGTTTTGTCCTCATTATAAAAGACGCTCGTCTTTTTTGCTTGTTTTTTTTTCCTCGCCAGTTTTCCGTGAGCACGGTTTTTTTCCCCAAAACCCTGTTCGACAGCAGCAGGCCTCCCCTTTTTTCTTCTCTTGTTCTTGTGTTCCCAGTTCCGTGATTATTTTTTGCTACCTCCTTTTAAGGACACTCTCAGCCACCAGATCTACCTCGCGTACCGCTTTCTTCGGCGGCTTGACACCTTTTCCTCGTCTACTTTTCCTCCTCCTGTCCCTCGAAATACCCGTTTTCTTTTTTGAGTATCTGCTTGCCTTGCTTCTTATTTCGATCCCCTTGTCTTCCTTTCTCTGTGTGTGCCTGTGTATTTGTCTATCCGCGTATGTTCCTGTTTTTCCCTTACGATTTTCATTTTTTCCTTGTAGTGGCGTTATGGTCTTTTTCGTGTAGACTCGTCAAGTCCCTAGGTTTTGGATTTTTCTCAGTTTTCTGCATGAACTTTATTTTTCATTCTTCCTCCGAAGC
>Ga0179591_1275719_pt1 | contig 12423 bp, 4 predicted proteins | sample CZOMad2_1_08_16f_FD_182891 | JGI IMG/M metagenome (GOLD analysis project Ga0179591, IMG submission 182891) | Vadose zone soil fungal communities from Angelo Coast Range Reserve, California, USA - CZOMad2_1_08_16fungal (PacBio error correction) | ecosystem: Environmental > Terrestrial > Soil >... | reverse complement strand
TTTTTTCCTCCCTTCAACTTGCCAGTCGCGGACACTGCCCCCCTTCCGGAATTTAATGATTTTATTGCCCTTGTATTCTCTCGCAGAGAGCTGCGTTCCCCCTTTCCCCGGGAGTGTTGTATCGTTCTCTTTCCCAATGAGTCAAAGTAGTATCCATTGCACAGTTTTTCCAGGTATTCACGCGACAGGTCTTACAGCCTTCACCTGCCAATATTTGAAGATTGCCTTGAGAACTTTCCGCTTTCCCCTCTCTTGAGGACACCGGCCCTAATCTTTCGGCTCGCTGCGCTACGACTGGGGCGAACTGCGGTCTCCCATAAGATGCCCTATATTTTTTTTTTTGTACTATCCCTTTCGTTGTTGATGAGATAGATCTACATATGTGGCTAAGCCCACTTAAATGTAGAAGTCCTTTTTCCCCCAATAGAGCTTTCCATTCTCTATCCTTTGACTCGGTGACCTAGGCGGTGCTACAACCGTGGCGAGACCAGGTTCCTAATCGTTTCGTCTGATTGCATTTTTTTCCACCTTTGCCCCCGTACCGGACTCGGGAGCCCCGATACCGAAACGGTTCCTTGTAGAATACGGCCTTGCCTGAATTTTTTCTGAAAGTATACAACCCTTCAATGTTAGCCTCCCTGCCAGATTTGTGAGCGAATAACCTTTCTTAAAATTCATTGTACTTTTCTTCCCCCACCCAAAAAATTTTTGCCGGGTCGGTCCGCGGACGGCCAATTTTTTTCGAAGACCCCGCGCGATCCCCATGTTTCGACCTTCCTCATGTGTTGATCCAGTTCTCCTTCCCGTTTTGAGAAAGCTTTTCCAAATAAGTCCCTTCGTGATCTCTTACTCTGCGTGTTTGAAGAGTGAGGTTTGACCTCTCTAGGGGCTTTGTCATAGAAGGCCGACGGGCGTGGGGTTCAGTGAGACCCCCCCCCCAGCGTTTTTCTTCCCAATTTTCTCTTATCAGCCGGCACGGTTGCTTTTTCCTTAACTCTTTTCCATGGAAAGGTTGCCCCTCCTATGACCCCTTTTTCCACCGTGAATCCCGCCTTCTTTCCCTTCTTGACAAGACCAACTGGGGTCTCAATCCTGCGAGATTTCCGTGGCAATTTCTTCTGATACTGGTTTGCGCAAACCTGTTTCTCCTAGAGCAAAACTGCCCTCCTGTGTAGATTAATTTCGTCCTAGGCTTTGGTTAAGTTCCCTTCCCTCATCATCGCCCGTGAACTGTTCTTCCGTTCTGTGCTTTTAGATCCGACTTTTGTCTCGATTTATCCATTTCCTTTGACCCCACCTATAAGTCCTGATCGGTTTTTACTTCTATTGGTGTCATCTGGTCTTTGATGCGCATAGTCATTTCTTGCTTCTTTCATAGCTCACAGGCCTTGTAACCGTAGATGGTTCTGGATAGACCTCTTCCATTCCTTCGGTAAAAGACGTTTCCGGTCTTGTGAATCAGGGTTACCGCCGCTGAATCCGATTTTCTTGATGCCTCCGCTTCCCCGACCTTTCTTCGAAGCTCCGTAGGTGGTACACGCAGTCCCCCCTCCCCCAAACCTCCCTGAAGGCATCCTCCCTTCCTTTTTTGAGGCGCTACTTTTTCTTCGTTCTTTGATAGCCGAGAACATTGGCTCATAGTGTCTTTGAAATCTAAACTCAACCCTTCTAGACCCCCGACGTTGCGATGTTTTTACTCTCAGCGACGTCCCTTAGGCGAACCACAATGTTTCCCAGTCTCCCTTAAATGTTGTCCGCGAATTTCAGCGGCCCGATTCCATCCTTTTGTGGACAACTCCTCCACAATGTTTGAAGGCTCCCCTTTCCATTTAACAGAACGCGTCCCCCGCGAACGTCTATACTTCCCTGCTCCCATTTCCCTTAGAAGTTTTCATGTTTCAGCCCCTCCCAGCCGACGGCGACTTAATTTTCCCCTGGTCTCTTTTTCTGAATTCTTGCGATCTTACCCCTTTTGATGGTCACAGTATTTCTCTGAACCGGTTATAGAGCGTCTTTGACTTTTTCCACTTGGATCGCTCTCTTTCTTTACTCTCCCGTGGAAGAAGCCCCGTCCTCACTCCCGACGAAGTCTAAACTATTCTCTTTTTTGGCCGAAATCTGGCCCCAGTAATACTGTGAGGTCTCCGTTTGGTTCCATCAGCCTGATCGTCTTCAAGAAGCCGGGCTCTTTTTTTAGTATCAGATTATCTATTCCTCTTTTTTTCCTCCTTTTGAAGAGCAAACAATGTCCTCTGAATCTGACCAGTCTGCGCGAAGGAGATCGTTATCTTCCTCTACTTCTCCAAGACTCGCCAGACCTCAGAGTAAAAATGTAGGCCGACTTCTCCTTTCCTTGATTGTAATGAGCTGACGCTCCCACCAAATGACGTTGGAGGCAGGCGCCACTTTTGATTCGGACTTTTCTCATCCGAGAATGCAGTCGTAACTTTTTTTTCGTTGTCCTTTCAGTTCAGAGCAGTTCTTTCTCCCCCTTGATCTAATGGTTCGTTCCTGAGGAGCCTCTTTGGTACGATTTACTTGCGTGGCCTTCTTCCCCACTGACCCCCACTGTCATGTGAAACCCCCCAAGAGTCAGATTTCCTTTGAAGTAGGTGACCGTCCTCTGGTTTCCCCTCTTCTTTTCCGAATAGACGGATGTTTTTTCTCACTGGTTGTTGTCACTTGTCGTGCATGATCGTACTCCAGTTTTTTTGTTTGTCAGCAGGACCCAGACGCGATAGGTCCCCCTTTTTTATTAGTTTAATCCTTTTTTTTCTCCCTGAGATCTGCCATGTGCCTCGTCTTCCTGGGCCTTGTTTTTTCTGACTCCCCCCTCGTCCGTGCCCTATATCACCCTATACCCCATTCCATCAACCCGTCCGAGCCTGGAACAATACTTGAGTTCCAAGACAACTCTCCTTCTCGGACCCTCCCCTTACGATCCCTCCGTTCGTCTGCCGGCTTTCACATTACGCTTTGTAAGGACACAAAGAACTCATCACAAGAATGAACTCCCTTTCTTTAGAAGTCCGCTCCATCTTTCAGAACTCCGTTGCCCCCTCGGCCTCTCAAGTGAAGTACTCGCAGGCGCTTGATGGCAGAAGGCCGAAACGAAATAGCCCATTTGTTTTTTTCCCGATTATCAAGGCGCACCCGTTTTTTTCAATGGATGAGCTTCCCGATTATTTTCGAGCGCCGTCTCTGGAGTGATTACGACTGGGTTTTATGTATCTGCGAGGAATCCTCGATGTTTCAGATTCTCGCCCATTGCCCTCAATTGTACTCAGCGTAGGTCTTCAGATATTCTCGGTTTTGCTTGCCCAAAGGAGATCTCCCTTCCTGATACGGGATCCAACCAATTCTTTTCGGCGACAAGATCCCCCTGAGACTTGATGAGCCTCCTTGTCCACAACTGTCCTCCATAAATACCTTAATCATTTGCCCCCCGGGAAAGATCACCGTTCTTCCTTCTTCTCTTAACTGAGACGCTTCTTTAGGGAATTTCACTTTCGTCTCCCGTACCCTCTCCTGCATCCTCCCAGACGCGAAATTTAGTCATCTCTCCCTTTTTCCGGTCAGGGCCCTGGAGACTGGGTGAAATCATCGCTAATTTCGGATTAAATCAGCTTCCCTCATTAGACCACGTCGATTTTCCTTCTCCTCGCGCGCGGGGTTTACGACCCCTTCCACCAAACCTAGGCAAATGAGCTGTTTGTCTTCGGTTGCTCAGTTTTTCGCTGTCGGCGTTCATTATGCCCTTAGAGGCTCCCCTGTCTCCTTCGGTTGATGTCACCCGCTTTTATGCCTGCGATTTTCATCCGCTCTTTCAAAAGGTCACCGTGACCCCCGGTGTATGGCCTGTTTAAAATTGGTGGTCTCCCGTTTTTTCCCTAGGATTGGGATTTCTGATCGCCCACCTACGCACTTTTTGTGCCTAGAATCTGAGTTGCGTTGCTGATACATCCCTTTATCCTTTTTTGCCCCTTTGCTTAAAACTCAAATAATTTCACCCTTTTTTCGCGCTCGCCGGCGATTTTCATTTAATATTCCCCCAGGTTTTTTTTTTAATGATTGTACCCCTTGACGTAAGTTATTCTGACCCCCCCCCCAATCCAAGCCGACTTCGCGTCCATACTCCTTCAAGTTCTTCAGGGTTCGGGGCCCCCCCCATTTTTTTTAAAGCCGGGCCCTCCTTTCGGTCCTTGTCAGGCCGCTTTAAAGGATTGTGAGATCCCCTCCACCAACCTTTTCTGGGACAATCGGCTTCTCTAGGCGATCCTGCCTAACTATGTCGCATCCCTCCAATTTTTCTCCCAACACCTCTCATCAACTTCAAAGATCAGGACAAGGCCCCCCGTTTGTTGCGTCTCTCTTCCCCCCAGACCCATCACAGAAACGTTCCTAACAACCGGTAATCGACCCACCAAAACCCCCCCCTTTTTGTATAGTTTCACGTAGTCCGATGATGACGGCACTCCCCCGAAACAAGTCCTAAAATCCCTCCTTTCAGTAAGATTAGCCAACTGCGTGTTCGTGTGCTGCTTTAAGATGTTTTCCCCCCCCCATTTGGAACTACTTCCCTTTCTATCGGAGATGTGTGTGACCCAACTGTGCGTCTCAGCCCCTACCTGTTCTACCGTCTATCAGTGGAAAACGGTCAAATTCCTTCTGTCCCCGGGCGCATCTGAAGCCCGCCGTTCAATTCGCCGCCGTTTCCACTGTTGACTGTTTTTTCACACCTTTTTTGGCGCCGCGTTGTCTCTGCACTAAAAACGCCCTCCCGTCGAATCGTAGCCCCCCTTGTGCCTATCGACTGCACGCTTATAGACCAGATTCTCTCCAATTAAAGTGGCGCGTCTTCCGAACGGTATGAGCCGGACCCAGTCTCCCTTTACTTGGAATACTGGTTCCCTTCCCTCCTACCAGTACCCCCCCCGGCGCATTGTAGCCTTACCCGGTCATGATTGTTCTTGTATTCGCTCATGCAGCGCGCTGAGTTCGTCCCTCTTCCCATAGTCCGGGATAGTACTCCCATTTTTCCCAGTCTTTATTAGAACTTACGTTTGCTGGCGCAGCCAGGATTCTTTGCCCACCCCTGAATAAGCCCTCCTCCTTTTCAGGGGGACCTGGTTCGCGCTTTCTCACTCTATTCCCCCTGGTTTCACCGCGACACACGATTTTTTACTCTTTCGGGAGCGACTGGCGTTCCCGGCGAATCCTCCTGTTCCGATATTTTACTCTCCCTTTTTTTTTTTCCGATATTCCCGGACCTCCCGTTCGCCACTCAACCTACTGAGCGCAGACTCATTTCTTTTGTATGACCCGTCTTCGAGTAGTTTCTCCCAAGGACCTTGTCTTCTTGTGGCATGATTGCATGTGACGTCTTTGAAAGCTTTTTGATCCCCAGTCCCCAATGTTCAAGGTCTCTTGGATAATGGTCCCCCTCTCCTCCCCAAAAGAAGTTTCTCCTCCCTCCCCATGCTCGCTGCTGCCCTCAAGTCAAATTTCCATCAGCCCTTTTCCGGCCAACTGTTGAGGGATTTCTCACAGTTTTTGAGAACCCAGAGACTCTCCAGGGGGAACCGGTCGGACTTCTGTTCGAGAGCTCCGTGTTGAGCTCCAACTATTCCTCTCTTTTCTCTCCCCCTTTATACACTCTGCCGATTCCTTCCCCGGCGTGGACGCGAAGGGCCTGAGGTGCCTTCTTTCCTTTTTTTTCCACAAAAAGGTTCTTTTCTCAGCTCGCCACAGGTGAAAGGGTCCCTGAATTTTCCTTCTGAATGAGAAGATTTCCCCCTCCGTTTCCTTTCCGTTTCCACGTGTCCGCATTATTGACCCCGGTCTTTTTTCTCTTAAAAACGGTCTTCGTCGCACCCTTTAGATTCCTTGGCACGGAGTTCTCATTTTTTGCATAAAACCAGCGTCCTCTCTAGATACCACGCCTTTTTCCCTGTGCCTTTAAGTATTCTTATTTTTTCCTTGATGGACGCATCATTCATCGCTCACCTTTACCCATCCTAAGAGTGCGATCGGTTTTATTTCCTGCCGATTGCTTTTCCGGATTCTGGATAGGGCTTTCACATCGTAACCCCTCATAGGACTTTATCTTTTAAGTTGGGGTTCATTTTGTGATTCCTCGTCATGGGCCTGCTCGAAATCTGATCCCCAGTTGTAAATCCCCCCCTTTTGTTGGATTCTGCCCCGGCCGCCAAAGACTTCACTCAACTCATCCAGGACCCTTATGTTCAAGATATGGTGTAAAAAGACCTCTTTTCCCCCTTTTTCCTTGGAAGGAATGTATGACAGCTCTCTCTTCTGAGCACCCCCTACCTACCCCTTGCAATCCTATCCGCGTCGAGAGCGCCTCCTCTTTTTCTCTTGGGGTTCTGTGTAGAGGCCTTCCCTTTTTGATTTACGATCAGCCCCGAAACTCCAAGGCTCTCGTCATTGCACATTTTCTTTTGGCAGATTTCCCTCTTTCAAATAGGGGTCCACCCTTTTTAACCCCCGTCGACAAAGTTCCCCTTGCCATTTTTTCTCCTGCGGCGGATTAACATCGCAATGGAAGATCGTGTGGTTCCACACCTAATTCCTCCTTTTTTATCTTTGAATTGCACCTCAGACAAGCGAAACATTTGACTCGTCCCCCAACTCTACAATTGCTTTAGCCTTTTCTGGTTGTGGTATCTCCCCGCGAAGGTGCCGCTTCTACTGCCAAGAGGTACAGGGTGTCTCCGGCAGGTTCGCATCTGACCTTCTGATTGACTGCCCCCTTAGCCTTCTCTTCAAAAGTTTTTTTCTCGAGCGATGATGGTTTAGCCCTGATCCGCTAGATTTCCGTCCTCCTCTTCGGGAAGGCGCAGCCGCGTTTCCCACGGTAACCCTGCAGATCACCTCTTAAGTTTTTCCCTTTTTCTCTAGTGGACACGTCTATTCCGAGCCAGTTGGGAAAATGGTCCCGTCCTGCATATGCTGAGACCGTCTTGGTCCCCCCCCCTTTTTTCCAGCCGTATAGTTTTCTATAGCTGGTGGTTAGACATGCCAAGCTCCCAACTTTCCCCTTTTCCCTTCCATCGCTATGGCAAGGCGCTCTTTCCGAGTCTCTTCCCCCCCTGAATTCGCTCGAAAATGTAAGCCTCTTCACCCCTTCGGAATCGTCCCTCGACTTCTAGACTTCCTTTCCTTTAGTTTGCCCCCCTGTACCCACTACTTTTGGATTTGTCCTCTTCCCCCTTGGAGATTTCGCCCATTCAGTCACCTGCGATAAGAGAGTAAGGTTTTTTTTTTTTGTCCCTGAAGGCCGTATTTAGTGGCTTGTCGCAAATATTCTTAGACCGGAAGCGTTCTCTCCCCCTTGGTGGAATGCTTTTCGTGTTTCCCTTCGGTCATATGCCGCCCACATCCCTAATTTTTCGACCCCCGCCTCTCCCCGGTCGGAATGTAGTTGCCCCTCCACCTGTGTAGTCCGGCCCCTCCAAGGATTGTCCGTGCTGCACTTTTGTAGTCCGCGAATCTTGTTTTTTCCACATGTCCTTTTGTCGGTTAATAGCAGGACCCTTCCGGATTAGGCCCTTATTTTTTTCTCATTGTTTAATCACCTGTTGTTGTTTAGGTGAGATCTGCTATTTTGCCCTATTTTTTCTGCGATGATCCAACCGTCGCCGCCCCCCAATTTGACTTCTTTCCCTCCTCTTCAACCAACTCGTGAGCCGTAACCCTCTTGATTGTTCACGACCTCCCCCAGCGAGAAGAAGTCAAACCTACATACTCCTCCCTCTTCTGGTGGCTCCCGGGTTCACTTGGCCTAGGTGCGCCGGGTAGAAACTTGAACTGTCACCCCCTCCTAGATGCCTTTCCCCTTCACCCTTAAATACCTCTTTGCTCCGCCCTTTTTCATTTCGTCCTCAGTGTCCGGCCCCAACGACCAGCCTTCTTCAGCGATCGTTTCCTGGCATTCCTCCCCACGAAATCGGCAAATCCGCTTCTCCAAGGCGCCAACGTCCACTTTTTTCTTGATGCGGTTGCCTCCCCCTCCCTGCGTAAACTTGCGACGTCATTACATGGACGAAAGTCCTTGAAGGGGTGCGATCTGGATAGCTACATTTAAATCTATACCTATGATCTTTAGCCTTCGCATAAGTGAGGACTATCATCTCCTTTTTGAGAGCATTGTCCACCAGGAGATCTCCTGAAATATTTCTAATGTTCTCCCTCCCAAGCTAAGGCTAAATCGCGTAAGTCTTACCTGTTTCCCCCCCAACTGGCTCGCCTCCCACTCCTTATGTGGGCCCCGAGTCCACCTGTTTGGGGGGGGGGGAACCTCTCCCCTCTTTTTGCTAGGCGATTTTCCTTTGGTTATGAAGCTGTCCGGTGTTCTCTGCCGACTAGCTCGTTCCCTCCCAGGATACGCTTTCTCTTTGGTTCCCCCCCTTACTTTCTGGCATGCGGCCTCCAATAGGGTGCAATTCTTCTTGAACATTCCCTGCAACTCATTTCCCCTCCCTAACGGGGTCAGAGAACTGTCCGCCGTCTTCGGTTTTTTCATCCCGCCACCATCCCCATAAGGGACAATTTTCTCTGGAAAACCTTGTATAGATCCCTTAATTTGCGTGTCGGCGTGAAGTCGGCATTATTGTCTAACCTCTTATTCGGCGTTTACCCCGATGCCATTTTTCCTTTTCTGTAAATTCCCTCCAACGGCAATTGACCGGTGTTTACGCCTGGGTGATGTTTTCGATTCAGAGGTTTCCTTCGGATAGGCGATTCCTCCCAAATACGCAAAGGGCGGTGTTTTTTTTTTTTTAAGGAGTGGGTGCTGTCCGTTTTACGTTTTCAACGAACTCTCTCCTTTTCCCTTTTGAGCCCCCACGGCATGCTTCCGGTATTTAAAGTGTTTTCCTGGGGTTCGGAAGTTGCATTCCTACCCTGCGAGGCGTTCAGCAGTCCGTCCATTCGATTCCCCTTTTTCTGGGTCAACAACCTCTTCGTCCCCCCATTTCACCCTGGCGTTAGGACAGGTCTTGCCAGCTTGTGAGACTGAACAACCCAGTCCTTTTAAACTAGGGCACCGTGCTCGAGTGAAAGCACGCTCGCATTTCAACGCAAAGCTGCAACACATTACCCCCAGGACCGACATTTGGTTTTGGACAGGCACATCTTGTTTCTTAGAGATTTAAAAATCCCTCTCCCCCCATCCTGGATCTAAAATTACTTCCTCATACCCAAAGGTCTCGAACCGGAGAGTTGTCCTTCTCTTCTGATGCCTTCCTTACATTTGAACCACGAAGTATACCAAGCAGAAGTTACCCATCGAACTCTTCACAAGTGTCCGCTTTCCCCCCCTTTCAGATTTTTCTCACACCAATGGCCGCCTCGTGACCACTGATATAGGGAGATTGCGAACCCTTTTTTGGTTTTTCTCCCTCCATATCCTTTGTAAAAGGCTTGATTCTTCCCCTTTTGAATAGACTTTTCCCTTTTCCCCAGACTGATCACAGTTTAACTTTAGATCCTTTTAACCGGCTTATCCTTTCACTGTTTTCCGCTTCCTTGATTCCCCCCTCTTTAAGTAGATCGTACACACCGCCTGACGCTATTCAAATTTCAACTGCTGGTAAAGAAGATATAGACATATGGATAGGTTGTCTCTTCTCCTCCAGGTGAGGATTTCGTACCATCTGTGAGGGTTCCCACTTGGGATTAGGCTTTGGAGACAGAATTGTCCCCAATAGCTTTTTGACTCCACGGCAGTTGTGATCCAGGCTTCTTCTTGTACTTGGTATTCGCTCCGACGTGATTCCCCTGGAGATTTACGTGTTGTAGACTTTCTCCCGTTTCAAATCCCCAGTCGTAGCTGTACTGAAACCGTTGTCCGTTATCGAGACCTTGCTTCCTTCTCCCATCTTTCGACCGTCCTGGCCGGAGACCTCTCGCTTTTTTTCCGTCCAGCTCTATGTTTTCTCTAACAGAATGAGTATTTCTATGACGCTCGCGTTCGTCGAGAACTGCATGTCTGATTCAATCCTGATGAGATAGGTTCCGAGAAGGGGTGGTAGAGCTCAGGGGGTCCAATAGAAACGACAGTTCGCTCCCAAGAGAGAGACTTTATCATATATCGTGTGGCGCGTCCGCGGCGCGTTTCGCAGAGCGACTTCTTCCTTGCCCCCATGACTCCCTTGAAGGTGGACTTGAAGCGGTTTTCGCTTCCCGCAAAACTTGTTCTCCGGAGACCGACTGGTTATTTCTCCCTATCCTACAAAAACTGTGTCCTCCCCTTTTCAACAGTCCTTTGGATCAACAAGTTTTGCAATCAATCATCCCTTTCCCCTGAGGGGCCGGTCCGTCCTCGCGGAGAAAGGCGTCTTCCGACAGAGCTATTCAAATGTACCCTTTCTCCCGGTTAGTTTTTTCCTTCAGTTGTCCATTCTACGAGAAACTCCGTCCTTTTTTTTCGTGACGAGATCCGGGCTTCCCCTTCGGTTTGACCTCGCGGCCAGCGTTCTCGCATTTCCTTTGAGAGTTTTGCTTCAGGAACCCTCGTTGAAATTTTCTCTTTGAAGCGGCAACGGTGACACAGCCTTCGAAGAGCCTTTCGGGTACCCCACTCTCTGCTGGGACGTTTACAGTGCCTCCTCCCCCCCTCCCTTGAACCCCGGAGGTCTTCTTACTGACAAAATGTCCTAGGTCGGAGATTTCAGTCGGCACGAGTCTTCATTCCCCTGTGTTCGCCAAGAGTACAGTCGCCCGAGAGAAAGTTTTTTTTCTTCTTTTCCCCTTAAGTCTGGGGCTTTAGTGGTTTTGTCGTGACGGCATCATCATCCTACTTGAACACTCGGGACGAGTATCCGTGGGTTCTCCTCAAGGCCTCTATCCCTCTGTATGCTTTCACTCTCAACGCTGTGCCTGGTCCTTTCGGGATTTACGTTTTGCTTTCTCTGGTTATTTCTTTTTGCACGTCCCTTTCCGTTTTTGCTGCCCTAGAGCACCATGTTTTTTTTTTGGACCCAATCCAAAGTCCTGTTGAGGATCTTACGTGAAATCTCCCCTTTTTCTTTAACTCGATTTGACAGGGTTTCCCCTCTGAGGTGTTTTACCAGATGATCGAACTTGCCCTTCCTGAGACCGCCGAATCCTCTCTCGAATCCACTCCCTTCCTTCCTGTTAACCCGCCTAAAAACCTGAAATACCCAGTCAGTCTACCCGTCGCGTCCTCTTCGTCGTGATAGCACAGTCTTTTTATGTCCAGCTTCCGCAACTTCATTCATTGGATGCCGGCCCCCCCTTGAGATTTTTTTTTCATTAAAAGCTACCCATTCCTCCGTAGGTGTACAACCCCTTCCTTCCTGATACACCGGTACCTTTGCTTTTTAGATTCCTTCAGGGTCTAAAATGCCCCTCTCTTTTTATGAAAAACTCCGACTGCCGACCTGGTGGCTCCCTCCTTCCATCAATTCCCCTGCCCGACAAGCGAACACCTCCCTCCCCCTTAGCAGATATGCACCCCTTTTAAGTGCTGGGCTGGGTCTTTAAAGCGCCGACGACCTGCCTCCCCCCCCGTTTGGGAGGATGTTCGTCGATGCTATTTTGTCTGAATATCCCCTTTAGCTGCTTTCACCCCCGGATAGACTTCCCGACAAATCCATTTCTTCCCTCTCGCGGACTGGGATTATATTTGATCCCGATTTTCGTGATCTACTTCCCTTGGCCTCCCGCGTATCACCGTCCTAATCCTCCTAGTGCTCGGTTTTTTTTTTACGCCTCGTGACCCGGATACTTTTCGGTAGACCAGTTTTGACCAACTTCTCTCCTGACCGATCTTCGTTTATTTTCGTATGTTCCCCTTATTCTCTTTCAGGCTGGGGTGACCCCTGTCTCCTCCCCCCCCCAAAAAACAAAAAAACCGAAGACGCCCATCGCATACGCTGATGCGCTCAGGCTTTCCTTTTTTGTTTAAACCTAGACCCGATCTCCAGATCTCAGAGAAGCTTTCCCCCACATCTTCGGACATCTCTTTTAGCCCTTTTTGGCTAATCGAAGGCTTTTCTTCCTGACGTTTGCGGATTTCTTCATCTTCTTTTGCGATTCTTCCCCCCATTTCCACACCCTTTAAGCTCCTGAGGTTTACTCTTTATCGGCAGAATGGAGCTGCTTTAACTTGATTGTCCCCCTCCTTCCGTTCAGGGCCGGCGGCGAGTTGGTTAACTTTCTTTGATGCCACCACCACATCTCCCCACCATCACTTCCTTTTTCCAAAGGGGGCAAGCCCCATTAGAGGCGTATTCATACCGAATCGGCTTGCCTTAGTGACCGAACGTATGTTCCCTTTAGCAGTTTGCCTTCTTTGGATTCGTGACTCTCTAATCATCTATTGTTCCCTTCGGAAGCGGTTTCTTCATCGAAAGATCGAATAGGGCAACATAGTGA
>Ga0179591_1224571_pt1 | contig 12423 bp, 14 predicted proteins | sample CZOMad2_1_08_16f_FD_182891 | JGI IMG/M metagenome (GOLD analysis project Ga0179591, IMG submission 182891) | Vadose zone soil fungal communities from Angelo Coast Range Reserve, California, USA - CZOMad2_1_08_16fungal (PacBio error correction) | ecosystem: Environmental > Terrestrial > Soil >... | reverse complement strand
TTTTTGCTTTTTGAAGTCCCTTTCGTTCCAAACCTAGCTAGGTGCTACAAGCGACGGTTCGATAATCCCATTAATATGTCGGCATCGCCTGCATGTTGAACTTTACTCGACGTGAAAATCAGTGATTGCTTTTCCTGTCTTTCATTTATGGGTGGATCTTACTTACGGACCTTGTTTGGGATTTTTCCCCCGTGCGCGAAGATTTAACCCCAAAACTCCCACATTGGATTAAACCCTCGGTTGGCGGTGAGGCACGTCTTTTAGAAGGATTGCACTATTTCCTGCTAGAAACGATGGAAAGGCTCGAATCCGCTTCCCCTTCCCAAGACGTGACTCAAGGTGCAGAGTTGAAAGATGGCCTGTGTCTCATCCCGGCCCCTTCAGGTGCCTGCTTTTTTTTTTTTTGGGATGGTCCTCTGCCCTCCCCGCCCTTACCATTTTAGATTCGTTTTCGGCAAAGGCTGCGTCTGCGCGTTTTGGGCCATCCTTTTGTCTCCGCGGCTGGATCCTCTGCTGCCGCGAAGAGATTTCTTTTTGGACTCTTCTCCCCGAGTGCATTGAGGTCCTTCCAATAAAGCTAACGCCGACTGCATGACTATCAGCAGGCCTTATGCTTGTCCAATGCCGATTCAAGCTCGCCCGCAGTTTTTCCTTGTTCTTGTCCCTTCAAGTGCGGGGCCATTGGGGATTAGAACTGATGATCCACACGTCCACGTACAGTCGGACTCATTAGTGTGAATCCAACGCTCCCTCATTTACCTGGGGTGGTAGGCTGGCTGCGTTAAAAAGTGAGAATTTCCAGATCTGTAGACAGCAGTTCCGACAACCTCTTGATAGCCACTTCTGCTCGCGGACGATCCGGAACTGCCCTGTGGAAGCTCGAGCTTGGGCCTGGCGGTATGGCATGTGACGATGCCTGTTTTATCGTTTAATTTCCTTTTTTTTTGCCCCCGTCGACGTCCAGCCCCCCCCCCGAAGCTCTGGCTAGAGCTGGGATTGGGACGCAGTTCGGTCCAGCGGCGGGTGCTACATGATTTCTTTTTCCTTCTTTTATGACCGATTTCGTTGCCCAGGCGGCGAAGCGATCCCTAGATGATGGTGCGCGTCGCGTCACCGGCCGCCACCGCAGCCTTCTTTGGGCTTCTTTTTCTCGGTTTTGAAGTCCCTTTTTTTCTAAGACCCTCTACCTTTCTTTTCTTTATGATAGAGGAGCCCGGTCCAAGCCATCAACCTGAGATGGTTGATCGACGATCCTAAAGACGATCAAGATGGCGCCCGAGGCAGCCCTTCTTCCGCCCTTTAACGTTTTTTCTTCTCGACAATTTGAGCTTCTCACCACCGGGTATCGTCCGCGAGTCTTTCATTGATCTAGGCCACAAGTCGAAAAAGAAAGGCCCGTTAGCGGGTTCAAGTTTTCCCATGCGCGTGCTGGACCAAGTCGGGTGGCCTTCCCCCTTCGCACCCGATTTCTCCCTTCTCCCCTGCCATAGATGTCCAGTTGTGTCTAAACCCGGAAGGAGCAACATTTGGCCCTCGCTGCGCCGGGAATCTGCAATCAAGTGGCGTCTTCATTGCATCTTGACACCCCTTATTTTCCCATGCTTCTCATTTTGGCGACATAGTAATATTCGGGACAGAAAGTAATCCCCCGCGTACAGACTAATGGCACCTATCTCCTGAGCCGTTTCCTCCCAAATTCTTGCCCTTTTTTCCTTTTTTTCTTTCCCAAGCCCCATCTATTTTCACAGAAAGACGGAATCAGGCAGATTTAAGATAGAGCCACGTTCCTATGATTGTCCACGATGATGACGACTCCCGCTTCCTGCGGATCTAGAATTTTGCTTTTTGTTTTTCCCTTTCTTCTTCGATGTTTTCCCATTACTCCAGACGTGACGCGTCGCGGTAGTCAGGACCCATCACCGAACGCGCCGTGCTGAAGGTATCGGCCTTTTCCTCTTTTTGCGAGGTGTCTGTTGAAGGTCTTGATGGCAAATAACAGATAACTCCTCCCGAAAGCCTCCTGGTAATATTTTACTGGCTTCCCGCTCTGTGATGTTCTTCTATACCTTGACAAACACCAATCACTTTCTCTCGACATCGATTAACCCCTTTTGTTGAGCCGGTCTTATGACTGATCACGGCCTTCTGAGGAGGACTCGTTTTTCTTCTTTCTCCCTTTTCTTTTCCCCCTCAACAAATCAAATCCTTGCCTTTACATCGGACTGTTGGCGCTGACATTTGGTCTTTAAATCAATTCCGAGGTGACGAGAGCTGTTTGATGCTGGTCCGTTTGAATTTCGTAACCCCCCCCTCGAATATTCCCACCTCCCTTCTCTTTCTTATAGTTTGAGCATGACGGGCACCGACTGAATCAGTACGTCCCGCATCCACCACCGCGGGCTACGGTGTTCGTGGTCTTCTCGTGTCGGAACCTCAATGCCAATATGTTCCGGGATTGACCTGTATCCACCAGTTTCCAGTGAAAGAGGACTATTTGTAATTTCCCGGTTTAGATACCCTTTTTCTTTCGCCCAACCTTCCTTGCTTTGCCCTTTGGAGTAGAGTAGTGTGCCCGGTGCGGGGATGCAAAAATTTCCCACCCCCTGAGTTTCACATTATTGGCGGGTCACTTGTCCACCGCATGAAAATGTTATTTTTCCCCCCATACTGTACTAGGTCGTCCACCCCTACCAAGTATCAGCCCATTCCTTAATTTTTCCTTTCCGATCCTTTGAGATTTAAGTCCTCTCTCTCCAGCCAAGATTTTCCTTACCAGCGATCTAGCTCCTTTTCAGCATACTCTTTTTTTTTCTAGCGATAGTCTTACTGTTCCCCCTTTTTGCATTTTCCGACAGCTCGCGTATAAATCTCAAAGATTGGCTGACCATTACTATGTTTTTGTAGTTTTGACCCCAAGTTCTTACGCGATGATTGACCCCCCTCATTCAGGCGGGTTACCTTGATAACTTCCTTCACCCCCTCACCTCTGCGCGCACCCCCTCTTGTTTTTCCGGTTTTCTGGTTTGCTCCTCCTGCCCCCGGGTAACCCCTTAGATCCTCCACCGTCAGCATAGGAATTTGGCCTTCAAGGCCCCTTGGGTTTAGCTACGGATGCCGCGAAGTCCCTTTCCGCCCTTTCTTTCCTCCCTTTCTACCTTCTTCCCGAAGAACAAATGGGCCATTTCTTCGGTTCCGCCCCAGATTTTGCAAAGAACCAATCCGTTTAGACCCATGCAGCGGAAGCTGTCGGATTAAAGTCGCCTGACATTTCTCAAAATTATGATATTCTTTTCCGTGGTGTCCCTTTTTCTCTTTCCCGTAACATCCCTTCCCCACGTGAACCAATCCTTTAATATAACTAACAAAGCAGCAGTTTCTTTGGGACAGTTACCAACCAGACACGCCCCCAGCAATGATGTTCCACTTTTGCAATGGCTGATTTGGCTTCCTCCCCTTACTGAAAATCTCCCCCTTCCTCCCTGCTGACTCCTTAACAGTGTGCCCATAAGAATTCAACTGTGTTTGGCTTTTACAAAGTCGTCACGTCCCCCTCTCCCTTTCTTTTATTTTTTATCGTATTCTCCCCCCCCCTATTATACTTTCTCCGCCAGAGAAGCACAGTGTCACAGTTCATTCGATTAATGAGGCATTTCCTTTAGGAGTGAGAGCGTCTTATTGTATTTGCCACACCTGTCGCTACTACCCGCCCGGCCCCTTTCCTTCTAGACCTCCTTCCCCTTCCCCCTCACATGCAGCTTTCCTGTTTTTATTTTCGGTTTGTGACGAGAAGAGTCCTTCTTAGTAGAAGGATAAATTGTTAGCCCGTCCGCGACCCACGACGTCTCGATCCGCCTTCCGCGGTTTCTTCCGTTTAAAAAATCCGTGCCTTGTTTCCTCTTTATCTTGCTTGATGCAGATCTCGGGTATGGAAAGTCGGAGGTCACACCGGTACTACGCTCAGCACTGTCCTACTCACTTTTTTTTCTTTAGACTCTCCTTCTCTCCTTTGAATGATTTTTTGCCATCCGTCTTCCCCTCTTTTACGGTAAAACGGCGCCCGAAGATGAACCCACCATGCGGTGCCATCCGATTTTTTTTGTCCGTTCTTTCTTGTGTTCCTTTTTTATGTTCTTTTGCGCGACAATCCGTCGGTCATGGAGAGGCGACCTTTTTGCCGGGGTTTTCGTTTCCTGCACTCCGTTCACCTATTCTGTTTCTTTGAAGCGTTAGATTTGATCCGTGGACGGTCGCCCTGAATAGTGACAAGCGCCGGGCGTGCGATACGTTACCCTTCCATTATTGAATTTCTTCCTTTTTTTTGCGTCCCTTCTACCAATGCAACCGTTGCAAGGCAGATCCCCCTTGTTTTTGATATGAACATGACTGCTCGCTGGGAGAAGGGCGGCCTACGTGAGAGGGGCGGTAGATTATGACAGAGTGGCGCCCTTCCTTTCGTTTCCCCTATCAGTTGATTCTTCCTTCTGTTTCTCTCCCGATTATCACAGTTCCTTTCGTGGTCGTTTCTTCATCCGAGCTGTCTTCCCTTTCCATAGAAAGCGCCACCCCCCCATTCTAGATCGCGGTTTAGAAGCGGCATCGAGCGGATCACTAGGAATACCGACCCCCGCTAAATCTGTCTCTTCCCTTGACTCACTCATTCCCTTCCCCTCCCCTCCTTTTCTTCTACTCGCCAGACGAAAACAGCAAGTCGTGGCGCGCGCCAGTGCCGGCGGCTTGCCCGCGCCTTTACCCTCTTTCCCTCCCCCTCCCCTTTCTTCGTCGTCAATCCCTTTACTCTTTCGATACTCAAGTACAATGCCACTGGTCCCCCCCGTCCCCATCGAGCTTCTCGCAGTTGGATCGTCGTCTCCCTTTCGTTTTATCAAGGCCCTTTTCCTCTACTCTGATTCTTCTCCCTCTTTTCCACGGATCCGTGGTCCTTTTTTCAAAATCACGAGCCAGCCTTTTTAGTCCTGGCTTTTCCGGCGTTTTGGAGATTCCTCACCCTCTGTTGTCGCGGACCCATTGAATGTTTTTTGTTTCTTCTTGTTCCCTTAAGTCTTCAGAGGGAATCCACCTGTTTATTGCGTAATCCTCTCCGGTTCCGCGTGTCGATCTTGCTCTTTTCCTTTTTGTCCTTCCCCGATCACCTCCCCTCCCCCCCCTATACCTGGTTCTTGTAGTTCCCTTTCTTATCGTCTTTGCTAAAGTCGCCCTCCCTCCCTTCTATAGGTTCACTGCCCCCAGTAGCCCCCGTCCTCCTTATTCGGCCTCCGCCTATCTTGCTTCGCGATGCGCCACCGTGTAGAAATCTCTCTCTCTCTCTACTCTTCCCCCTTCTCCTCCCTTTTACAGTGCGATGACCGAGACTGATCCCCCCAGCCCTCAGGTCCCGGGCAGTGAGGTCCCACAGCGCAAGGCTCAGCCGACAGACCTTCCTGGCTTTTCCCCAAGCGTCCCCTTTTTCCCGTCGTCTTTTTCCTTTTCCGTGTACTGTCCTGTTTTTTTGACCCTCCGCTTTTCCCCTTTTTTTCGAGGCGTGAAACATTTTCCAATGCTGAGCTCTCCACCTTCTCCACGTTCCATCTTGTCCCCTTTTTTCTCTCCGCCTTCCTTTCGCTCACTTCGATCCCCTGAAGGTCCTAAAGGAGGAGGACCCCACCACGACCTTTTTCGCAAACAAGTGGTTCCCTCCCTTCTTCTCGGTCCATCGTCTCTTCCCCCCTTTTCTTTCTTGCTTCCCCCCCCCAAACCCCTTCTCCTTTTTTCTTTTTTGAGCAGGCATCACGCCTTCCTGAAAGCGCCCTCTGGCTCGTTTTTTTTTTTTTTTTTTTTTTTTTTTTTGTCAGCCTCCGGCCCCCCACAACGAAAACCTCTCTCTCTTTCCTTCCCGTTTTTTTGTGTTTTTCTCTTCCCCCTTCTTCTGTCTTTCCTCCTTCTGAAATAGCCGCCTTTCCTCGTTACCTGGCCGGTTGATGGTTACTCATTCGCCCAATTCATAGTGCTTTTTTTTAAGGCCTCCTGCTGTTGATTGCTCGCTTTTCCCCCTTTCCGGATTTCGGACCTTTTCTGACTTTTACTTTCATTCTGTTTGTCTCCCCGCGCACACTTTTACACACGGACACCTGCCTTTTTTTTCCCACCAGTGCTTTCGAGATGGAGTTTCTTCGACCTCCCCCCACGGTTGTCTCCCTCCTTGTCAAATTATGTTGCGGAGCTGTCTTATACGGATTAAGTTATTCCGTTTTTTTTTATCCCCTCCCTTTTCCCCCCTTATTGTAGTCCCTCGTCACTCACGGACTGGAAAATCTCCGTGCTACAGAGTGGTCTGCGGGTTCCGTATTTCTGTTCCACGAAATGATTCCGGCTAGGAATTGGGATACTTCTGGACCGCTGCCTCCCCCGTGACTTTTGTTTTTTGGCCCATTTACGTCCTCTTTACTTTTCCCCATCCCTCTTCTCTTTATTAGGTCACACCTTATGTGAAGCTTGAGGCCGAATTGTCTTTTCCCTTATACTTTTAGCAGTGCTTAGAGGACCTTTTCTTCTTGTCCTCTCAAGTACGCGGACTAGACTGGTTTTCCCCTGGAGTCCATTAAGCGAAAACTCTATCTCGGCGGTGAAGAACGCAATTTTAAATACAGCAGGCCTACAAGAACCTGATCTTTTTTCATCTTTAATTTTTTTTTCCCTCTTTCTTCAGTGACCCCTCTCTCCCCCCTCCTCGGACGGTGAGCCTGTTCCTCCCCATCTTTTCCTGTTGGACCTTCTCTCGTTTTCTTCGCATCAGACCACGACTAAGTGCCACGGTTTCCAGAAATTTAATCCCTGTTCCTCCTTCCCCAAAGCCTTCCCCTTCCCCTCCCCCCGGGGACTTTTTTTTCCTTGGATGGGAGCGGGATTTCCCCCCCTTTGTCAAGTAGCCCGATCCGAGGCCTCCGAACGGCGTCGCTCAGTCTTATCATCACCTTCCCCGTGTTCTGTCCTCCTCCCCTCGGCTCTCTCCTCCCGATAGACTTTTTTTTCCTTCAGAGGTGTCCTGTTGACCCTGACCTATGCCATAGCTTCTTCTACGCGCACTGGATGACTTACTTTATGACCCTTCCTTTCCCATGGAAATCCTCCCCCCAAGACTTCTGGAATGTTAATTCTTCATGTTCTTCGAGCGTCTAGTTCCCAGATCACCTTTCCCCTCTCCCTTCATTTCTCCGGGTTTCCTCTTGCCCTTTTGATTTCATCGATAGCTCGATGATCGTTTGTTGTAGAAAAGATTCTCTTGCTTTTTGGACGCCCCCTCCTCCTCTGGGTGGGTTCTTTTATGCTGTTCTGAGCTGTCTAGTTTCCCTCTCTCTAATTTTTGCTTTTTTTCTTTTTTCCCTTTTTCTTTCACTGAACGCCTTCCCTTTTTTTTTTCTCCCCCTGACGTCCCTATGGACATCCCTCTGCAGAAGCTGCCATGACCCCCCTTCTTTTTACCCGGGAGGGCCTCCTCTTTTCTTCTGACGGGTCTGGTTTAAATCAGCCTGAGACTGGATTCATTCCCCAAAGGTTGTGATAGGAGTGCACTCTTGCCTTGGATAATTGACACTTCCCTTCTCCCCCCGCCTTTTCTGCGTATGGCCTTTTTACCCCCCACAATTGCACTCCCCCCCTTCTTTCCTTGAAAAAGTTAGCATTTGGGGCCCCGTGCCTTATCTACCGTTCCCCTTGACATCGCTCTCCCTATTTCTTTTTTTTCCTCCTTTCCCCCCCCTTCCCCTACGAAAACCCCCCCCCCCCCCCCCAAACCCTGTTCTCTGATGAAAGCCTTTTGGTCTCCTCTGGCTTACGGCTCGCGTCACTCTCCCCAACCCCTTTTTCTTTGACCCCCCTTTCTTTCCGCTTGATGAAGAATTTTCCTGTGGACTCGTCCAGCCGTATGATCCTACCAAGGGTGCCTCCCGCGGAGAAGGTCAGTGTCCCCCTACTGCCCCTTTCTCCCTCTTTTCCCGCTCTCTTCTTCCTTTGTTTCCTCCTCCCCAATTCTTCTAACCCTCTCCTTTTAACCCGGCCTCTTAGCAGGAGCTGAGTTCGCGATCCCCTCTCTTGCTTTCGGCCTCTGTCTTGCCCTCACCCCCCTCCTTTTTTGCCCTGGTTTTTTTCTCTTGACTTTTGATGCTGTTTTTCTTGTTATAGACAGGTTTCCCCAACAAGGCCTCTGATTTGGTCGGCGCAGGTCGTCGTCCCCGGACTCATCACCCCGAGGTCGTTCCACATGCCGACTCCCCTCCCCCTGTCCGTTTTCCCCTCCTGTTACCCCTTTTATCCTGCTTTTAATTTCTTTCTTCTCCAGTGTCTTGATGGCCCCTTCCCCTCTCCCTCGTTCGCTCTTTTCACAAGAACCTTCCCCAATTAGTTAATAATTCTCTTGTCCCCTTGTTGTCGTTCTCTTTCTTTTTTCGAGTTTCTACCCCACCCACCCCTCCCCTTGTTTCTCCTTCCAATCCACGCTCTTTTTGCTAAAGACACCCCCTTGTGTTGGAAGGTCTTTTCTTCCATTCCATACGTCTCCCCATTTCTGCAGCACAGGCTGCTTCTTATATCTTTTCGCTGACCTTTTCCCGCCCCCTCCCCTTCCCCAATTTCGTCAAATCATTCCTTTTTTTTTTCCTTTTTTCCCCCCCCCCCATACCTTCTGACCGATCTTTTTATGCCCCCCCTTTTTATGTTCTGTGTACATTTTTGATTTCGGTTCCTCATGTCAGCACCGACCCCTCCTAAACCCCTGTATGTCTCTTTTCATGCCCTGTCTTCTACCTTTTCCCCGCTTTTCCCCCCCCCCCCCCTGTGTTATAACACTCCTTTTTTGGTTTTTTTTCCATTTGTGAGCAAACTCCTTTCACCTTTCCCCATTTGTTTGTTTTTCCATTTCACCGTGTTATTCAGCCCACATGCTTCCTTTGCGCTTTTTTCTCGTTTCGCTTTTTTTCCCCTTCCTGCCTTCTTCTCCCCCCCAATCCGATTTGCTGTTGTTTTCGGGATACGTGTGCACCCCCCAGTGGCTTTTTCTTCCTGACCAATTGTCCCCCTTTCCAACTCGTTTCACTCCTCTGAATATTGCGTCTCCCCCTGCTTTAATGTGTTTGGTAGGATCTCCTTTTTTAAGATTTTTCCCTCCCCTTATCCGACCCATTGCATTTCTTTGTCTGATTTAATTTTCCGTGCCCTAGTCCCCCCCCCAAGATAGAAGGGTGCCAGTTCACTCTTTGCTTCCGTTGTTTGTTCTATCTCTAGTCTTGACTCCCCCATGGTTTTCCTCATATCCTCCCCCTTCCTACTTCACATCTCTTCCCTTCTCTCGTTCGGTTTTTTTTTTTTTTCTCCCTTCTCTTTGATTGACGACAACCTCCCCTTCTTTGCGTTAAAGTTTACGAAAAAGTCTACCCGCGCTGTGAAGGTTTGTTTCCGTTTTTCCCGGTTGAATTCCTGCCTCCCCCCCCCAGTTCCCCCTTCTCCGACATACCGTCCATTTTTTCTTCCTTTTCTTTTTTCCTTCCTTCACCCAAGGAGCATTTTCCTCTTTTCTGAAGGTCTAGACCCCCCAGCATCTCTAAAAGATGGGTCTCCGTCCAACACTGGAGACAATTTTCCCTCAGAACCCCCTTTCCCCTCTTCCTTCCCCTGTCCGACACCTTCTCCTCCCCCCTGTTTAGAACACGAGTTTTTTTTTTTCCTTTACGTTATAACGTGTTATGAATTCTTCCCCCCAATTGCTCCCGTTTTTTAGTTTTCCAGCTTCCTTCCCGTAACTCCCCTTCCCCTTGACAATTTCCGTTATTCCCCCCCCACCCTCTCCCTCTCCCCCTCAAGTTTTTTTCCCCCCCTTTTTTCTCCCAATGCGCAGTCAAGCCCCCATTCCCATGACTGTCTCCCTGAATGATTTTTTGCCTGAACCTCCTCCACCCTGTTTTTGCCACCGCCTTACTCCCCCATTCCTCTGTCCTGATCGTTTTCCCCCCTCCCCTTGGTTGGCTGGCTACAATTTGCTCGTTTTCCCACAGGCTTGGTGTGTAGTTTTCACTGCCCCCCCCCGGAACTCAGAGAGCCCGGTTCCCCTTGAATTCGCTTTCCTTCTGGTTTTTTTTCTGTCTATTCTGTAGCTCACCTTTTCTTTTTTTTTTCCCACGGTCTTTTCTTCCTTCCCCCTTCCCCCGGAACCCTTTGCCCCTTTTCCGAGCGTAGTCCTAAGCCCTCGTAGTTCGGTGCTGATTCCTGTGACGAGCTCGAGTCCCTTCTCAGGCGTAATCGTGGCCCTCTGAGCCGTCTCGACCACGGTTTTCCTTACTTTTTTTTTGCTCATTCGGGACCCTCCGCTTAAGTGAGTGCTCCCGGACCCCCCTCTATGTGAAGATTCTCTTGAAGTATTGTTTAGTTTCCCGTGCAATTTGCTCCTTTCTCCTTCACGCCCGTTTTTCAGTGATTTTTTAGGTTTCTCTCTATTTCCCGCAGGATTTGTTCCCGACATTGCCCCCTAAGATTTCACTTTACCCCCTTCCTTTCACTTACTCGTCTTTCCCCACCCTTCCCTTGTGACTATGCAACCCTTTTTGTCCCGTGATCACTTTTGATTTAATTCCTTTCCTTATTTTTCCCCCCGGTCAGACCTGCGCATTTTTTCCTTTTTTGATCCGTTCAAGTTGTTTCTTCCCCGCTAAATGTACCTTGATCGCTGCATTTTTGGCCGCCTGTTTTCGATCTTCTCTATTTCCTTTTTCCCCTTCAGTTGTCAAGCTTTAGTTTCCCTTTGGTCAGCAAGTTTGACCCTGTTCTTTCGCATTTTTCCCTTCAACTTTCTGCCTCGTTCAATGCCGAAGTATGACTTCCCTGCATCCCCTGTTTTCCCTCCTGCTCTTTTTTTTCCCCTTTTCTTCTGCTAAGTGCGTTCCTCTTTCTTCCTCTTATGAAGAGTATGTACTGAAGATTCTCTCAGTTCCAAAGAGAATTTTTGATGGCCCCCTTTTGTCTGGGTCGATCCTTCCTTCTCCCATTCCCCTTCCTCTTTCTTCCTATGCTGGGCTGCATTCTCTTCCCCCATTTTTTTTTTTTTTGAAGAGGTGAGCCTCCTCACCAGTCAACTCAGCCTTCGCTCCCCGGAACTCAGCGTCATCCCGTTAAGATGAGCCCTTCCTTGCCCAGAACTTACTTTCTTCCTCCGTCGAGCTCTCTTCGCTCAAGACCCCTCCTTAGGGCTAGCTCCCCTCTCTTAGGTGTGATGCCTTCTCCCTTTGATTAAGCCTTCAGTTTCCATGTGTCCTATCACTGTCACGCATTTCAGCTCCCTCTCCTTCCTCATTCTCAAGCCAATTTTCCCGGCTTCTTCCTCCCATCCCCCTGTTTAAGTTATTTTTCCTTCCGTGTATCTGAAGATGTACTATGCTCCTCGCTTTCGTTCTTTCCTCCCTGGTTTCAACTCTTCCTTTTCCTTTCCGACTCAGGAACCCCTTTCTTTGTTAATGTTTTGGTTCATTTTTCGCCCCGTCAAAAGGCTGCTTTTTAATGTCCTTCAAGTCTTCGTTTTTATTGGAGGCCTCTCTCCGAAATTCCTTTTCCAATTAGGGCAGTACCCCCTTTATAAGAAGCCGGGACTCTTTTTCCGATGTTTATTTGCGTTAACTAGCCGATTAAAACTCCTCGAGCCTTAATTGTGGATTCTTCGTTCTTGTTAGCTTACTCTCCAGTTTTTCCTTCTCATCTATTAAAAAGACCCTTTCCCCCCTTCCTTGATGTTCTTCCCCGACGTCAAGATTTCTCCTCCCCCTTCCGTCGAGAACCTGATTTTCCCCCCCTAAATCTTAGGTCTCCCCAGCAGACTTTCACTACTCGATCTCCTTTCTCTCCTGTAAGTTGCGTCTTTATTCATCCAGCGCCATTTTTTTCCTTTTCTTTTTTCGTGTATTAATGACCCATTACCGAAGGCTTAAGCACGCCCCTTAAGGTAGGAAAGAGGCCACTTTTGCGTCAAAGCGATCTTTCCGGTATGCGTTCGTTTTTTTTTTTTCTTTTTTTTTTTTTTTTTTTTTATTTTTTCCTTTTGAGGCGTTTCCTAACATCTTTTCCCATTTTCTTGACGCCTTCAGGACCCTTCGACCCAGGAAACTTCTTCCTCTAGAGAAGCCTCCCCTCACCTGCTCCCCTGAGGGTTCTCCCAAGGTTCTTTATCGATCTTTTTCACGTTCCCCGCTAGAGCCCCCCTGCCTTCGTCCTGTCCCTTCTCACAACCCGTAATAATGCACCATTTACTCCCCTGTCATGCGTCTTCCTCGTTTCACGTTCTTCCATGCATTCTGAGTCTTCACCACAAATATTCATGGGATGAGTCCCTCCCCCCACATGGAAATCTCCCCCTTCTGATCTTTTTTTAGACGCAGTCCGGCCCAATGCCCG
>Ga0179591_1558177_pt1 | contig 12424 bp, 16 predicted proteins | sample CZOMad2_1_08_16f_FD_182891 | JGI IMG/M metagenome (GOLD analysis project Ga0179591, IMG submission 182891) | Vadose zone soil fungal communities from Angelo Coast Range Reserve, California, USA - CZOMad2_1_08_16fungal (PacBio error correction) | ecosystem: Environmental > Terrestrial > Soil >... | reverse complement strand
AACCGATCGCGTCTGGCCACGCAGTCGAAGGGGATAAGCGCAGCGGGATGCACCGCCGAGACGCCTCGAGCACGATGACATTGACGCAGGCGGTGTGGGATAGCGGCCAGCACTGCGACTGTGATCGCTTCCATAGAGACAGGAACCAGCTGCCCTGCGCGGACCGTGCCGTGAGATTGACAGCGCGCCGTCGCGTGAAGTCGCGAGGGATGAAACCGCATTCTGCTCTTCCCCTTGCTGTGGCGGCCGAGCCCGATGGGATGCATAGCGCGAGGGAGGGCAGATCCTCCGAGCCGGAGAGTCCTGATCTCAGGCCGAGACGCTCAAGGAATAAATAAAGCGCGGACGTTGGCGGTGTAGACCCGGTTCGGGCTGATGCGGTCACGCGCATTGCTCGCCAACCGCCGCCAGCACGTGCTAGCGCGCCGATCCCCGAGCGGGCGGGGAGCGATGCGCGCGATCACGGAGCTAGGTCAGAGAAAGGGTAGCCAGTGGGAACTGAAAATGTCCTTGTCCTTTAGCCCGTAGCCCGGCAAGCCGCCGACCATCGGGACCACGGAGCCGAGGACCGAATACGCGCAGCGGCATGATCTCGTCCTGGTACGCTGGCCAGGCCATCGGTGAGAAGCAGCAAGAAGCGGTGGGATGTCCGGGAGGGCGGGCAGGCAGTGTGCGCGAGGGCGCCTGCACGCGAAGATCGCGACGGCCCCCCGGGCCCGGCCGAGGGTGCCGATGACAGAGCCCGTCCCCGCCGAGAGCCGGCGACGACGCAACGCTGCCGTAGCGCGGGCCGCACCTCGCGATCTCGCCTGCCGTCGTGCAGCCAGATCATGAGGTACGTCACCAGATCGTGGCTGGATCTGGCCCGATCAGGTACGAAGGTCTCGTAGCGAGCGAAGAGCAAGATATAGCAGCGGCCGCATGGATGCGCGAGCGTAGCCGCGCGGCCGACTGCGTCATCCGCGACGCAGGTCGGCCCACCAAGTCACTACGGCGACACAGCGATCAGAGGAGCATGAATGCCCCTCGTAATGCGTGGCTTCTCAGACATACCGAGGTCAAGTGCGCCGGGTAGCGACGATGCAGGGGCTACTCCGCGAACGCCTGGGGAGCATACCCTAGCGCTCCCGCATGCGCGGTGAACGGGGCAGATCACCGGGTCCCCCCGTTCGGGAAAAAATCAGTACATCCAGTGCCGAAGGGCCTGGGTATTCCGTCACGGCTAACCCGGACGAGCCTCGCCGGGAAAGCGCAGTGGCGCACGGATACGATCATAGGCCGGCGCGAGCGGGAGGTGCGCCCGCTGGCTCGGCGCATGAGGCCCGTTGATCACCCGCGATCATTGATGGCAGCAGGACGGTAGCGAACCAAGCGAGGGTAGGACAGACATGGACGACCGGAGCCTCCGGCCGGGGACGGATCAGCGTGCCGGTAGTCGGGCATCGGCACCACTGCAGCGGTGGAGGCCGCCGACGGCGCGGGCCGGGACCGGGAGCTCCATCGGCACAGCCTCACAGCAGGAATTCGGCTGTTCGACACGTCTCGATGTACGGCGACGCGAAGCGGGCTGCTCGCGCGCGAGCTGGACGGCCGGCGGCCGAGCCTTCGTCGCGACAAGATCTTCTGTCGACCCCGTCCGAACAGGAAGCGCGCGGCAAATGGACGAGCGGATGGATGTACGGCGGCCGGGGCGACCTCATGCAGGAAATTCTTAGAGGCGAAAGAGGGGGAGCAAAAAGACAGGGGGGGGAAGAAAAAAAGGGAAAATATGGGAGAGATGGAGGGAGGGGAAGGGGGGCGTGGAGGGGCGAACAAGAAAGCAAAAAAGACAAAAGAGGCAGGACGAGGGGAGGGGGCAAACGAAACAAGCCCAAAACGCTCCCCACCCACCCACCCCCCCCCCCCCCCCATAGATGTCTGCCGCCAGACACCGACATAAGAAATCTCAGACGAACCGCGACCTGCGGGCAGGTCGCGCTGCATCGGAGCTACCCACTACTCCCGCGGCCCTTCGGGAGACTGGCCGGCTCATGAGAGAGCCAGATCGACCGACGGCTGAAGGTTGCGGACAAACCCGCCCACGGCGAGGTCGAGAGCATCATCTTGACGCTGGCGGCGGACCTCGGCTGGGCGTGAGGATGATAGCGAACGTCGGCGAAGGGACTGACAGAACGCGCCGAGGCCGCCCGGCACCGGCCGAGCTGGAGCCGCTGCGCCCGTTCGGGGTCACCACCTGGGGGCGGCCCTGATCAAGTGGGGCATGAGCGACCCGCGCGTGCACGTCTCACCTGCCGCCACCGCCCAGCCCGCCCGGCTCCGCGGAGAAACGCCGCGCAGTCACAGCCGGTTCGGCACGAGACGAACGCTCCTATATACAGCGCATGGACACCGCGAACAAAATGCGTCAGCAACGGCCTCAGGTTCCAGTGGGCGCGGAGGCAGGTAACGTGAGCGCACGGAACCCAGGAAGTCCCCGATCGCGCGGCAACATCGTCGACGCTACCTGCGAAGCGCGCAGATCGGCGCGTAACATTTCTACCCGTCGTGCCGGCCCGAGTTACACCCACTGGCAACGCGAGCAGCGGGACTGGCGCGGACGGCCGTCTGTTCGACCAGTCCCCACCATAATGGGGAATCTGTTCGTAAGGGGCCCGGACGCGCTGAGCTGATCTCCGACACGGCCGTCAACAGCCACGGCGACTTCCGGTCACAAGGCCAAGAATATGTGCCGACGACCCCTACGGCATGTCATCGCGACGGAAATCCTCTTCCACCGAGGGCCGAGAACGAGTTTCGTGTTCGTCGCGCTAATCCGGCGGCAGGCTGGACATTGCAGTACCATGGCCGGGGCGGGGATACGACGTGAGGGGAAAGTCATAAGCCTGGACAGCCGCCCGCCTCGACCTGGGCAGCGACGAATTACGACCTGCATCCTCGACCCGGCTGGGCCGAAACCGCGCCGTCGAGCATAGACGCCAGATGACGCGAAAATTCCGCGGTAGGATTGGCCTCAGCGATAAGGACGAGCCACCGCGCGCGAAATGACGTAGACGCCGGAGCCAGTAATAGTCTACGGGCCGCTGACCCCAGGAGAAAAAAAGAGCCGAAGCCGATCGACAACTGGCCAAGTCCTGATGAAGCTGGAAACTTGGCGTCCCGCCTATGGGGCAGAAGGGATAGACACGAAAACGGTGCGAAGTGGAGAGCCGGACAGGGCAGGCGGCAGGAGCCGACCGAATGCGGCGGCAGGGTGCCGCAGGACCCGCCAGAGAACGGCCGCTAAAGGCAGCCGGCCGCGGTCAGGAGGCGTCCAGAAAGGGCTGGGTTGCAGGGCCTTAGATGCGCTCTGTTACCCGCGAATGGGGGATTGTTTCCTGATTTTTGCGAGGAATTTAAAAAGTGGGGGGTTGGGGGGGGGGCGGGGGGGGGGCTTTCTTTTCTCTCTTTTGGGGGGGGGGTCTCTCTTCCTTTTCCGGCGGGAAGGCCGGTGAAAGCCTGGGCCAGACAAATAGTTTCCGCGCTCTTTGCGGGGCCCCTTTGGCGGGGGCCAGAAAAAGGAAGGGTAAGAAGGTTCGCAATCCCCTCCGGCGCTCAAGAAGCGGGGCACAGGACTGCCGTAGTACCCGCAAATGGCCGACCTATGTGAGCACAAGACGAACCCCGCTTCAAGGCGCGCCAGGGCAATCATTAGAATGCGCGCGACGAACAGGGTTTGGCGCGATGAATTTCCTCCTCCGATCAGACGTATTGGCCCGCCGCAGAGAGAGCATCGCGAGCTCCGACGCATCGTGCCAGATGGCGTTGTCGCCGATGATAGGGGTGGCCGCATTCGACGGGCGATGCCCTGGCCGCTATCGCCAGAAGCCTTTGGCCTGTGTGCTGCCGCGCAACCGCGACAGGTCGGCGACATCCTTCGCCATATGCACGTGAGGCCGGGTGCCCATCGTGCCGAGCGGCGGGGAACCTCCCTGTCGGGGGGAGCATTGCCGCGAGCGGAACGGCATCCTGATGGAATGGGACTGGATGAATGGCCATCCTCGAGATCGAATACGAGAACCGTGAAGTCACGTCGAGCCGGGGCGGCCAACCTCGCCATCACCCGAGCATCGAGGGCGAGGCTTCTATTACGCCCCGGAACCTTCCAGCCAGATCGCATGCCACCATCGGCGGCAATGTGCGGAGAATTCCGGCGGGCTGCATGCCTCAAATACGGCCTCACACCAACAATCTCCTGGGGCTGACGTCATCCTGCCCGATGGCGAGATGGTCAAACTGGGGGCCCGGCGCCCGGGCCGGGTGGCTTGATTTGAGGGCCTGATCACCGGCCTCCGAAGGCCTCTGGGGGCAGGTGGTGAAGTCCAGATGCGGATTTGCGCAAAGCCCCCGTCACCCGCACCTGATGGCGCATTCGAAGCGTTGCCGATGCGTGGCCTGTGGCGCAGCCATCATCGCCAGATGGAATGTTGCCGGCGCGATGGAATCTGACCGGCCGGCGATCGAAGCGGTGGGCTACAACGCCCCCGGCTATCCGCTGGCGGGAAGCGTTCCTATCATCGACGCCGACGGCGTGGACGCGAGGGACCGACCGCCATCAGCGCATTACGGCCATGTCCAAGAGGCGCGCGGGCGCAGTGGTCGAAGCCACCGAGAAGCGTCGGCGGGCCAAGATCTGGCGCGACGCAAAGCCTCCTTATACGCCTGGGCCGCCTGGAGCCGACATGATCTGCATGGACGGCACCATGCCCGCAGGCCTTGCCCGCGGTGATGGACGAGATCGGCGCGCGTCGCGCCACCAAGCTGCCGGTCTGTAATGTTTTTCATGCCGGCGACGGAAAACCTCATCACCTGCTCATCTTCGAAGTGAGAAACCGGGCGATCTGGAAAAGGCCGAAGCTTCGGCGCCGATATCCTCGAAGCTTTGCAGTACAGGGGGGCGGAGCTCGCGTCGGGCGAGCCATGGCATCGGCGTGGAAAAAGCGCGACCTGATGACCGACATGTTCGCCTCACGACGACTCGATCAGCAGACATCGAATCAAATGCGCGTTCGATCGGCCGCCCCTTGTTTCAACACCGGCACGGTCTTTCCGCGCGTCAGGCCTGTGTCGAACAAGGCCATGTTCATGTACGGGACGGCGCCTGCGTTTCCCGGACATGCCGGCTTCTGATGACACGAATGTCTTCAGAGGCGCAGGTGATCGATTTAGTCCACGAGCGCGGGGGGAAAAGAAGGCCTTCGAATCTCGGCGGCGGAAGCGGGGTGGCGCCGGTCGTCCCATGGGCGCGCGTCGTCGCCGATATCAGTGGGCGTTCGGCGCATGTGCACTACCCGCCCGAAGCAAGATCTCACGTGCGGCACGCACCACTCTGGCGGAACTAAGGGAGGTTCTGGCGGAGAGAACCAGTGCCTGGGATCGATCCGGTGGAATGGGTGTGTTTGCGGGCCAGGCAATGTCCACCAATCGTGGTGCCGTCAGCGCCGGCATGCCAGCGGCTCGGGCCTTGGCTGCGCCAGGTGGCGCGCGCGGGACTTAGCTGTTGGGCTTTCGGACGTCAAACGGCTCGGGGAAGCTTTCAGCGACGGCTGCAATGGTTGGTCAAGAACGTAACGGGGTCTCATACTGCCCAAGCGGGTGTGCGGCCGCCTTTGGCACGCTGTGCGTCCTGACCGAACTGACCTTCCGGGTTTTTCCCAAGGCCCCGCCACAGCGGCCCACTGTGGCATTGAAAACACTGTAAGCCCGAGGTCGGCTTTGCCGCCTTGCGCAAATATGGCAAAGCGCGCTGGAGCCCACGGGCCTTGCGTACCTGCAGCAAGAGGGAACGGCGCTGATCCAGTTGAGGCCGAGGCCATGACGTGGAAGGAAAAAGGCGCAGCCGACGTTGCTGCGGGAGGGGGCGAAGATGACCAAGCATCTTTCCGCATCTGAGGCACGGGGGAGGCCTTAGCGGGCTACGATATCGATGTCTGTGCGCATCTTCCTGCCGCCGTCGGAGGCGACAAAGGGAAAGAGGAAAAGATAAAAGCGGCAGAACGGGGGGACGGCGAGTGGGAGGGCGGGGGGTATGGGAGGGCAAGAGCAGGTGATGAAGCATCGCGGGTTCGAGCGAGGGCGGGGAAGGAGGGGGGCCAAGCATGATGCTGCGGGAGCCGGGCCGAGAGCCGCGCGCGGCTGGGACCGCTTGCCCCCCAGCCGCCAGGCTTTCAGCGCCGCGATCAGCCGTAAAGGGAAGACCGGCGTTCGACACGCCGGCTGGTCAATCCGGGGACGGATTGATGCGCAACAGCTTCTCGCCCGAAAGACCGCCGATCCCCATATGGGACCGGCCGTGCGGCGTGGTACGCACCTGAGGTCATTGCGGGCATTGCACGGCCTCCTGTCCCATATGGGGATCGGCGGTCTGTTCGGGCGACTTGGAAGATGTTGCGCATCAGATCCAGTCCCGGATGAACAAAGCCGTCGGGGGATCGAAGCCGTCTTTCACTTTACGGCTGTGATCGCGGCCAAAGCCGGCGGGGGGGGGCAAAAGTCAAAGCGCGGAGCGGAGCTAGGCCGGCGCCCGCAAGCAGAATGGAGTGCCCCCCGACTGGCCCCGCCAGCGCCGCGAACCCGCGAGGCTTCATCACGCGCAGTCCCGCCCAGATCACCCCGCCCGCCCAATCGCCGTACACAGCGGCGCGTTGAGCGTGGCCGGGGTCCCTTGCAGCCTCCGACGGCGCGGAAGATGCGCCAGACACGAATCGGAGCACGAGAAGGCCTCCCCTCGTGCCCAGATGCGCGAAAGATGGCTGGGGAATCTTCGCCCCCGCCAGCAGAAAACGGGCGGCGGCGCATTTTTTCCTTCAAGCGGCATGGCCTCGGCCTCGAAGCGGTCAGGCCGTTCACTCTTGCGGCAGGTAAGTAGAAAGGCCAGTGGGCTCCAAGCGCGCTTTGCCAGATTTTGCGCAAGGGCGGAAAGCGACCCTCGGGGCTTACAGTGTTCATGCCACAGTGGAGTCGTGGAGGGGCCTTGGGAAAACCCGGAATGGTCAGTTCGGTCAGGACGCACAGAGTGCCAAAATGCGCCGCACACAGCGTGGGGCCAGATCGAACCCCGTGACGTTCTTGACCACACTGCCGCCGGCCGCGGAAAGCTTCCCCCGAGCCGTTGACGGCCGAAGGACAACAGGAATCCCGCGCCGCGCATGGCGCAGACGGCCGAGCCGCTGGCATCGGCGCTGACGGCACACCGATGGTTGGACTTGCCTTGCGCCCCAAACAGCACCCATCCACCGGATCGAATCCCAGGCACTGGTTCTTTTCTACAGCCAGAACCTGCCATGATTTCCGCCCAGAGTGGTGCCGGGCCGCACGGTGAGGATTCAGTCTTGGGCTGTGTATTGCACATGCCCGAACGCCACTGAGATCGGCGACAGACAAGCGCGCCAGGGGACGACCGGCCGCCACGCCGCGTTCAGCCGCCGACGATTTCGAAGGCACTTCTTTCCCCGCGCTGCGTGGACGAAATCGTACCTGCGCCTGGAAGACAATCGGGTCATAAGAAGCGCGGAGGTCGGAAACGCATGGCGCCGTCCCGTACATGAACATGGGGCCTCGTTCGACCACAGGACGACCGCGTCGGGAAAGCCCTTCGGGAGTTTTGAACAAGGCCGGCGATCGAACGGCATTTGGATGCGATGCTGCTGCTCGAGTCGGCGGAGCGAACCATTCGTACTCAGGCGCGCTTTTTCCACGGCCGAGGCCATTGCTCCGCCCCGACGCACGCCGCCCACCTTGACGCAAAGCTTCAGGATATCGGGGCGAAGGCTTCGGGCCTTTTCCAGGTCGCACGGTGTTCATCACGTCGGAAGATGATCAGGGGGATGAGGGTTGCCGTCGCCGCATGAAAAACATTACAGACCGGCAGGCCCGTGGTGGGCGACAGCGCGCCGATCTCGTCTCCAGCACAGCGGGCAAGGCCTGGCGGGGAATGGTGCCGTCCATGCAGAGCAGGTCGGGCGCCAGGCGGAACCACCCATGGCGGGAGAGGAGGCTTTGCGGCCAGCCCAGATCTTGGCCCCGCGGCCGCTTCGTCGGTGGCTTCGACAATGCGCCCGCGGCCTCTTGGACATGGGCCGGCAATGAGGCTGATGGCGCGGTCACCTCCGCTTCCAACGGCCGTCGGCGTCGATGATGAGGATCGCTTCGCCAGCGGAGTAGCCGGGGGCGTTGTAAGCTCACCGATTAGATAGGCAGGACGGGCATGAGGACATCAGATGAGGAAAAAGATGCAATAGGAGACGTGATGGGAGGAGCTGGGGCGGACACAGGCCCCCGGGGGGGCATCGGCAACGCCTGCAATGCCGCAAGCAAGGTGCGGGGTGACGGGGGGGATTTGCGCAAAATCCGCAACGGACTTCCAACCACAATGCCCAAGAGGCATTCGGAGCCGGTGATCAGGCCAAATCCAAATCCAACCACCGAGCCCGGGCGCCTTGCCGCCCAGTTTGACAATATCGCCATCGGGGCAGGATGAACGTCAGCCCAGGATATTTTGGTGGGGGGCCTCCGTATTGAGGCAAGGAGCCGCCGGCATTCTCGCCACATTGCGCCGATGTGCAGGCGATCTGGCTGGAGGGATCCGACGGGCGTACGTAATAGAAGCCTTCGCCTCAGGACTGGCGGGTGGTGATGGCGAGGTTGGTCCCCGCCCGGCTCGACGGTGAAGCAGCGGTTCTCGTAGTCGATCTCGAGGATGAATTCATCGTCCATTGCCGTCAGGATGCCGTCGGCGCGCGGCAGGGCTCCCCCGAAGGAGTGCCCGCGTACGCGGGGCACGATGGGCACGCCGGAAGCACTGGCATAGCGAAGGATTTGGCGGAACCTGGTCGCGGTTGTTGCGCGGAGCACAAGGCCCCAAATGGCTTCTGGCGATAGGCGGCCAGGGCATCGCCGTAGACTGCGGCCAGCCCGAGTCATCGGCGGCAACGCCATCGGGCACGATGGCGCGGAGCGCCGCATGATCTCTCGGCGGAGGACTGGCCCATACGTCTTGATCGGGCGGGAGGAGAATTTCACGCGCCAAACCTGTTCGCGCGCGAGTCTCCAAGGATTAGCCCTGGCGCGCCTTGAGAGGGGGTATTCTTGTTGATAACCATAGGTCCGGCCTTGGCGGCGGACGGACGGCGCGTCCTGTCCGCTTCTTGAGCGACCAGGACGGGAATTGAGAACATTCATGACAATGCCCTTTTTCTCGGACCCCGCCAAAGGGGGCCTCCGCAAAGAGCGCGGAAACTATTGTCTGGCCCCCATGCTGTGCAATCCGCCAATCCCCTGAATCCGCCAAAAATTCAGGAAAAATCCACATTCCGCTGGTAAAAGAGGCATTGCTAAGGCCCTGCTCCCGTTTCTGGACGCTCTGACCCGCCGGCTGACTTTACGGCCGTGCTTCTGGCGGGTCCTGCGCCACTGCGACAAGACGGCGGATCCCACGCCCGCCCCCTGCCCCGGCTTCCACTTCCCACCGTTCCATCCCCATTCTGCCCAGATAGGCGGGGACGCCAAGTCCAGGCCTTCATCAGGACTCCCGGCCTCGCCTTGGCTCATGGTCAGCGCCGAGACTATTACCGGGCGGTCGACGGCATCGCCCCGGTGGCGTCCATCGCCGAGGCCAATCCAAAAGCCGGAAATTTTCGCGTCGATCTGGATATATCGCGACGGCGCGGTTTCGGCCCGCCGGGGTCGAGGATGGCCAAGGCGATTGTCGCGGCCAAGGGCGATGTGGTGCCGCCATCCAGGCTGAATGATTCCACGTCGTATCCCCCGGCCCCCGACTGGTACGCAGCCAGCTGGCCGCCGGAGACGGCCGACGAACACGAACTCGTTCTCGGCGCGTGGGAAGAGGATCCGTCGCCGATGGACATGGGCCGGAGGGGTAGGGTGGGGGGTGTCGGCACATATGGCTGGGCACGGGTGACCGGGGAAGTTCGCCGTGCTGTACGGCCGTGTCGGAGATCCGCTTCAGCGCGTCCGGGACCTTAACGAACAGATCACCATATGGTGGGATGGTTAGAACAGAGGACGGCCGTCTCAGCGCAGGCACGCTGATCGCAAGTTGCCGTCTGGGTGAACTCGGCCGGCCGAACGGTAGAGGTACGCGCCGATCTGCGAGATTCGCAGGAGCTCGACGATGTTGCCGCTGAGATCGTCGAGGACGTCCTGGAGGTTATTCGTGCGCTCACGGGTAACCGCCTTCGCGCGACTGACCTGGGACGGTAGTGGACATTGTGCGCGGTGGCCAGGCGATGGTGTATATAGGAGCGTTGTCCGGGCGAACCAGGGCGGTGACCCGGAGCGGCGTTCTCCGCGAGACGGCGGGCGGGCGGTGCGAGGGCAGGGAGACGTGCACGCGCGGGGGCGCTCAGCACACTTGATCCGGGCCTGCCCAGGTGGGACCCCGAACGGGAGCAGCGGCTCCAGCTAGGCGGGCCGGGCGGCCGGCGCTCAGGTCCCCTTCGCCGAACGGCCGATCAGCAGCACGCCCAGGCCAGGTCCCGGCCAGCGGCAAGATGATGCGTCGACCTCGCGCTGGGCGGGTTGCTACGGCAACTGCACGGCGTCGTCTGGCCGGCTTCGCATGAGCCGGCCAGATCACCGAAGGCCGCGGGGAGTAGTGGGTAGCTCCGATTCAGGCCGAACTGCCCGCGGTCGCGGGCGGCCTGGAGCATGGTCAGGGCGCGGCTGGCCATGGCACGAGTTTGTGGATCTGCAGGATGGTAGACCCGGGCCCGCCCTACCAGTCCCACGCGCGGGGGCCAGTTTGCGCCGCCTTCCTGTTCGGACGGGGTCCAGGATCTGTCGGCGACGAGGCCTAGTCGCGCGGCCGTCCAGCGCGCGGCGAGCAGCCGTCGGCGTTCGCAGACATTCGGAGACGTGTCGAACAGCCGGATTCCTGCTGTGCGGCGTGCCGAGATGAGCTCCCGGTCCCGGCCCGCGGCCGCGGCGGCTCCACCGACTGCCAGGTGCCGAGCCCGACTTCACCGGCACGCTGAGCCGGCCCGGCCAGGCTCGGTCGGCCATGTCTGCACCCTCGTTGGTTCGGGCCAGACCGGTTACCTGCTGCCATCAAGATCCAGGATCAAGAGGCTATGCGCCGAGCCGCGGGCCGAACCTCCCGCTCGCGCCGGCGATGACGTACGGGCGCCACTGCGATGTGCCCGGAGAGGCTCTTCAGGGTAGGCCGGACGGTAATACCCAGGCCGTTCGACTGATCGTATGATTTTTTCCCGAACGGACCCGGTTCGGCCCCGGGCAACCGCGGGCATGAGGCGAGGCCGAGGGGAGTGCTCCCCAGGGCGTTAGAGGAGTAGCCACCTGCATTCGTCGCCATACCCGGCCGCAATGACCTCGGTATGCTGAGAAGCCCCGACACTACGAGGGGCATTCATGCATCCTGATCCGCTGGTTCGCCGTAGGACGGCCGACGCGTCAGCGGAGACGAAGGCGGCCCGCGCGGCTGACGCTGCGTCATCCATGACGGGGCCAAGGACCTGATGATCGCTGTTCTGCATCGCCTACCGAGACCTTCACGGACATGATCGCAGATCCGCTCAAGATCTGGTGAGTACCCATGATCGGCTGCACGACGGCAGGCGAGATCGCGATGGGTACGGCCGCGCGGACGGCAGCAGTCGTCGTCGGCCGCTCTCGCGCGGGGACGGCTTAGTCATCGGCACCGGCGCCGAGGCCGGGGCCGTAGGCGGATCTTCGCGGTCTGCAGGCGCCCGCGCGGCCACACTGCCTGCCCTCGCCCGCCGGCATCCCAACAGCGTCGTGTGCTGCTCACCGAGGGCCTGCCAGCGACCACCAGGACGAGAGCATCCGCGGCGGTATTCGGTCCTCGGCGCCCGGGGTCCCGATTGTCGGCGGCGCGCGGGCGACGGGCTGTGAAGATTACAAGGACATTCAGTCCACGGCGACCGCGTGTGACCGACTCCGTGATCGGCGGCCGGCATCGCTTCCACGGCACGTCGAGGAATCGGCGCGCAGACGGCTGGGCGTGCGGTGGGCGAGCCAATGCTCGTGACCGCAGCAGCCGAACGGGTCGACAGCCTCGACAACCGGCCGGCGCTTGATGTATTCCTTGGCCGCTCGGCAAATGAGCCAGGAACAACTCGCCGGAGGATGTGCCCGCCTCGCGCTTATGCATCCCATCGGCGCGGCCGCCAAAGAGGGAAGAGCAGATTGCGGTTCATTCAACCTCGCCGACTTCACGCGACGCGCGTGTTCTCCAAGGCCACAGGTCCCGAGGGCAGCCTGGTTGGCTCATGGAGGCGACACCAGCGCGGCGCTGGCCGCCACCACCACCGCTGCGATGCATAGGTTCGCGGCGATCGGCGGGTCCCCCCCGCTCGGAATGCTCGCATTCGACTGAGTGGCAGAAGCG
>Ga0179591_1467905_pt1 | contig 12424 bp, 19 predicted proteins | sample CZOMad2_1_08_16f_FD_182891 | JGI IMG/M metagenome (GOLD analysis project Ga0179591, IMG submission 182891) | Vadose zone soil fungal communities from Angelo Coast Range Reserve, California, USA - CZOMad2_1_08_16fungal (PacBio error correction) | ecosystem: Environmental > Terrestrial > Soil >... | reverse complement strand
TTTAGCGCTGGTTGGCAGTAAGTTGCCATCTCGTATTGTCAAATTGGTTGAGGAGCTAACCAATCTTGCACTTCCTCCAGTATGCTGTTTAAGAGTACACGCTTATGCCAGGTGTTCTTACTTACCGTTATGGTTCCCAGGCGTTGGCAAGACTAATTATGGTCACGCACAAGACATAGTACCGCTGTGCTTAGACAGGAGCAGTCACGTATATACGATATGTGTTATGGTCTATATGATCCCGGAATTGTAAATATACGGAGTGCTGACAGGTTACCCTAGTCAGATCAGTATGGATTGCCCTCTGGTCGAATTAGATGATTTCTAATCAATTTTCCGCTAGAGCGCATGTTAATATCTATGCGGCAGCTGGTGTTCTTCACAGGCTCTAATTCAAGCTCGGCTGCTTTGGGCAGATTGTTTGAGCGCGGGTGCTTCTTTATCTACCTCGTCGCCGGCAGGCAGATGTTTCTGAAGGCAGAGTATGAGTTTGTTAGGTAATCGGGTGACCCTGCAATCTCAATCCTCTCGACATGGGAGTATCTCTGACGAGGGGAACTTTCATTCTCCAACAGCGCGGAGTATGCGTTTCTTTTATCTGTCGAATTGTGTTTGTTTATGTAATTGGCAATCAATTGCGTATAGTACGGAGCCAGTGGTTTCCGTTGATCAAGTTCGATAGCGTTGTTATGAGGCAACGTGGCTGCTATGCCTGATTCAGGAGTTAGGATGTTGGAGTGACCCAGTTGAGCCACGAAGACACTAAGAAACTAGTTTTTATTTGATGATCTGCCACGAAGACGCTAAGAAGACTACGTTGTTATTTGCCACAGGCGATTTTGGGTGTGGTTGTTTTTTGTGTTTTTTTGCCTGATATAAATTTCTTCGTGTCTGTCGGTTGCCAACCCTGTCCACTTGCTGGGGTGTTCGGGTGGGGCATTTTTGGTGCATAGAGGCTGTGTGACACCAAAGACTCGATTATGGCGTGCTTGGTGGTGATCCACCGCGGATGCATCAACTGAACATGTTGAATATCACTCAACGAGGGGTAGTTTATTTTTCCCTAGGCGGCTCCTATAAAATTTTCTTGCTGCCTTGTGCCTTTGTGGCAAAATGTTTGTTGGACGCATTACTCTAATACATAAATACGATCTCCTAGCAATTCTTATAATCGGATTCCGATTTGTCTTGCTCCATCGATAGAAAGGACTTGGGTGTTGGGACACCAACTTTCTATCATTTCCTTCGAGCTGTTTTGGAGTGGTCCTAGTTGGATTCCCCACTTGCCTTGGAGGCTTGCATGTGTCTTTATAGATTTGTTCAACGTCCCAATAAGGTCCTGCGGAATATCGATGGAACAAAAATGGGTGGGCTGCAGAAAAACATGGGCCTGCGGACTTCGCCTATCGGTTTTTGAGTGTCCCGGGAATAGATGGGAAACGTTGATCCGCTTCCCGGCACAAGGCGCAAAATCCAAAATACTTTTCGTTATCAAAGAAATCGATCTGTAGTTTTGATCAATTATCAATGTACTCGGCTCCAGGTCCACTTTATGTTGAGGTACTTCAAATCGCGGTTTTGTGCACATGGGTTCGGCGGGAAGAATTGTTATCCGGGTTACAGCCTGCACGCACGCCGGCGCAATAAATGGGGAGTTGTGGGTGTTGTAGCATCCACTTAATTCCTTTACGTTCCATGAATAATTTTCCGATGGGGTTTAGTTGTAGAGATGTCTACTGCTGAAGCTAACTTCCGATGCTTTGTATTTCTGTCAGTCGTGGTCCGGTAATTAAATCCGGTGATTCTGGTCATTATTTATGGGCGATGTCACCGCTTTTGTCAACCCAAACAACAACAAAAAAAACCAAGACATTGTCAAATTCCCAGGAAACTGAGGCGACAAGGCATTCTCCGCTCTTCCCGGGTTGAAAAACCGCGAAATGATGCGGGGCACGGTTTTTTTAGGTGTTTTGTCGTACTTGTGTGCTATAGCGGTTTTCTTGAATAGCCGCACAGTACCCCCACTTGGTCATCAGGGTATCTACTGTCTTGTGAGTGGATTTTCAGAAGCCCTTTTTCTTTTTTCTTATAGACTCGTATTTTACATGTTATGAGCTCATCATAGATGCGTAATACACTGGTAGTCTTTGTCTTGTACTAGACATGTATCTCTGATTTTTCTTTCGAAGTACTTCTTAAACATTTCTGCCAAGGCCTGGCGTACCGATTCAGATTGTGCTATCTACGATCCCTATCTATTTTTCTCTTTATTCTTTTCTTATTTGTTATTCTTATTACCGATTGGTTTATTGATGTCGTACTAGACCCCTTTCATAACTATAACTTTTTCAGCTCTCTTTCACTTACAAACCGTACACTTGTTTTGGTAGTTTCTTCGCTAATTAGACTGGTTCGCTTTTTTTTTTTTTTTTGATCAACTGAATTTTATATGTACGTGCTGTTGTGTGTGTGTATGTCGTTGTGTAGGTCGCCGTATTCGCTCTTCTGTATTTAATTTGTCTGTGGTTGGTTTTTGTTTTTGATGTTATTGTGGTTGTTCTTCCGACCGCCGGAGGTATTTTGGTTTTCGTTTGCTGTGTTCTTTTTTTTCCGTTCTTCTTTGAGCTTCCGTCTTTCTGGTGTCTCTGTCTTTGATCACGCTTTCACCAAAAATTGGGTTATAGAATCGTGCCGGTATTTCTGCGTGGGCTGGGTGCGTTTTCAGTTCAGATTTGTGTTGGGGGTGTGAGATTATGGGTCGAGTGTCCTTTGCCATGTTGCTGGTCGACTGGTAAGTGTAAATGTGATATGTTGCGGTGCCACAGAGTCCGGGTGTTTAGAGGTGGTTTATTCATCCGGGGACACCCGCTATCGTTGCCGTCTTCCTGATCGTCTTTATATTGGCGACTAAGGATCGCCTGTGCCTGGACCGCTCGATACATTGTCCGTCGTTGTGGAATTTTTTAAGACTTCTCGGGGCATGGTCATTATTGATTATGATTATTGTCAACATATAGGCTTGCCTCCTTGTGGGTTTTGATTTTTTAACTTTAGCGGCAGCTTTGTGTTTTGTGGTGGCCTGGAAACGTACCAAACTTTGAAGGCGAGGCGAAGGCTCGGCAGCAGTGAGAGTAAGGGTGAGTTCGGCCCGTGCTTATACGCTGAGGCTTAATACTCAGGTCCATGCGGAGGGATAGTCGTGATTTGATAGGGAATCCCAATACGTAAATTCGCATAATATCCAGACGAAACGTAGCTCACTTGGATTTGATCTCTGAATGCAGGCGATTCCTTCTAGCAAATCGGTCGGCTCTTCTGTAACTGGGATCCGCGGTGCTCACTAATCCATACGTACGTAATGCCCAATCACAAAACGATGCCCCAATGTAGGCAGCGGAGTCCCGCGAGTGAGTGTGCGCGACGCCCGGACAGAAAACAACATCCATTAGGGGAATGGTCGCGGCGTACCCAAATCACGCGGTGGGCCGATAATCCCGACGATAGCTGTAGCAGTGGAGATTCCGCGCGCGAGTCCTGAGATTCGCCGGTATCTGATCTCTGTCCATGTGAGTCACGGATTGGTGATAACGGCTGCAAACGAAGTGACAATCCGCGTAGAAATTAATACGAATTGGCGTGTGAGGCGAAAGGCACTGTTTGCAACACAGTCCGATAGCCACGCAAATGAACGATTTGCCCCAAGTGCCATCAATCCCGTACAGCAGCGCCAAAAATGGCTCCAGTGATGGCGGCGTCAGCAGGGTGCGTTACGAGCATATGTAAACGACGACGACCAACTGCGTGATCATGGTATTCTTAGGATAACCGCGAAATAGTACGCTTTGCAGTCGGGTCATTGGTTCTGCTCTGTAAGTTGGTCCAGGTTTCTTAAGGCGATTCGACAGTCTTACCGTCAGCTGGACCAGCCACGGAGGATACGTCGACGATATCTTCGAGAGGCGTGTAATAGTGCAGTGTGTGGACATATTGGGTTTATGTTGACAATCTTTTGGTCCGAATTACTGTCTTTACGTAACAGCTAATCCTTTGTGTCGTTGCCGTTTGGTGTTAGCGTTGGATCACAGTTTTTTGAGAAGGACGTAGATATTCTAGATCAGTCAAAAACAGTCTGTCTCTGAGTTTTCCCGGAGGGATCAAATGTTTATGATTCGGACTCTTTGTCAAAGTTGGGGGGGCTATCTCGGACGCGGGGCTGTACGGGTCGGATCCAGCCCGTTGGACACAGTTCCTTAATCCCGGACACGGTTTCGAGGATAGCAGGTGATGTCGATCTGGTATCGGCGTGGGGGTTGTGTCTATTGATCCGAGCAATAAACATGATTTGCAATATTGTGAGTAGTTCTGTTGTTCGGTGCTGCTCGGATGGCAATAAGCCACGTACGGTTCCCTCATTCGGTATTCTGGTCAGGTTCGATCGATTGCAGAAATCGGCGGACGATTTGTTTTGGTTGTATTTCCCTAGTTATTAGTGTGTTTTCAGCGAGGTCGAGGACGATAAAGCAAAAGACCGTACTCCTCGCCTCTTGGACCATTATTGTGTCGGGGGGGGTGGGTGTGGGTGGGGATTGCTGTATTGTCTTTTTTTTTTCTTCTCAGGCAACTTGGGTATGTATGCAGAAGGGGGGCAATGAATGTGGTAGTTAGTGGGTCATGGGATGGAACTTTCTGCCGGGATGAGAGTAGAGCAGGGCGTGGGTGGGAGGGACGGTGGGGTGGGGAGGAGCCAGCAGGTGCGTGATGCTGGGGGAGGGGCTCTGCTGTGCTGAGACTAAATACTAATGTAGGTGCGCGCAGTCCTGTGGCTGAGGCCGATGTCTGGGGGGAACGAGGTGCCCGGGTCAGGGGTTGGTGGAGGTATAGGGGAGGGGCGGTGGAGGGCCGCGAGGAACTCGTCATTCGTTGAGGGGTCGGGGGGGGGGGACGCGTCGCTAGCGTCGGGTGTGAGTAGTAGGGGCGTGGTGGTAGAATGGAGTGGGAGAGGGGAGCGCACGGAATAGAGGAGTTATTAGAGGAAAATGATGGTGCGAAGGGTGGGGGATGCTGGTGGGAGCGTAGGGGGGTACACGCTGGGAGCAGTGGGGGGTGCTGGGCAGAAAACGGGGTAAAGGTGGACGGGGGGGCAGGAGAAGGCGCGGAGGCTTTCTGGGAGTCTGACTAGGGCCGGGTGGAAGGTCGAATGAAGCAAAATACGGAAAAATAAGCTCTGGTGGGGGTTAACCGATAGGAGAGCGAATCGGAGATGGGAGGGTGGGCGGAGGAGGAGGGCGTATGGGGAGCAGGGGCGGAGGGTGCATAAAATATAATACCTCGCGGCTGGCGTTTATCATGCGCATCATATGGATCCTCCGCGTTTCCCTGTTCTATGCCTCTCAGACTCATGCCCCACACAGACAGGATTGAACACCGTCTATACACAGTCTCTTATGTCCGATGACGGACAGATATAATCTTTATTTCTGGTGAAACATCATATTAGTTCGAAGAGGGAATTGGGCTGTACCAGCTACATGATCTTAACCATTATTTTGCTGTGGGGAATAATAAAAGAATTCGTCTCTTCCACTTGTTAACTCGGTAATTAGATGACAAATTGGGTAACTTTGTAGTCTCTATCTGGACACGTGGGCATAGAGTTTCCACGCGTCCCTTTGTGAGATTTACGAGTAAGTGCGACTCGCCGGATTGTTTTTTTCTGGCCCACTTTATATGTTTCCCTTTTAATTTGTTATGGTAAGTAGGTGGGCATCGATAGATAACACGATAGCTGGAGGACTACGTGGGCAGTTTTTTTTGGGTTATCTGTTTACGGTAGGTTGTCTATAAGCTGGTACGCGCGTTTAAGGTCAACCGGTATTGTTACGAGATGCCAACTGAGCAAACATATAGTCATATATTTCTGTTTTGTATTCTCTCATCGTTGGCCTCGCGTCGTTCTTTACTTAGGTGCTGCTTAGGATGTTACATGTACACTGTTTGTAGAGTATGTAACCGAATTTGAGTCTGAAGTTTGTGTCGCTTGAATGCTTTTGTGGGATATTTTTCATATTGTTGCCTTTAGACTTTTATAGGTGGTTAGTGACTTAAAAATCGTTGCATAGGCATAAGTTGGTCTTTTAGTTTTCAGGTGGTAAGTATTAAGTTTTGTTGATTTGTTATTATAGTTCGTTCGTTAATAAATAAAAAAACTCAATTAAAATAGGATAAAAAATTGTTGGTTTATGTTGGGGGGTTGTTTTTTTGCGACTGTAACTTCCGATCTATTATAAATCTCTGCCCAGCGAACCTTCTCTGTTCACTGGACTGAATAAGTCTCTGAAATCAGTTGTACTCCCGTAAAGTCGATGTATTAGTTCGCCACTGTAGTGTTACTACAAATAGCCGAGTTTGTATTTAAGTTCCATCTTGTCTACTGTCCCGCATATAGCCGAGGAAGACTTGTCACCCGTAGCTTTTGTACCTAGCGCGATTGGATTATTGGTGTTTGGGGAAATCGTCCGGGGCCTGGGCCGCTTTTACCCTCGGTAGCGCGATGTTGACGGAGATGTTCGTACTTACTTGCCGTCTCGGAACTGGTGCCCCGCCGCCTTTAGTGTCCCTTCTGAAACCCGATCTCGGAATTACAACCGTGAGTCAAATGATGGCTACTCCATGTAGGGTCGAGTTGTGACTGTGCCCCAGAAACATAAATGAATCCCCGATGTGAGCACACTCTGGATGATGGAGTATTTTGCGGCTCCCATGAATCGTCACATAGTCTTTCTTGGAGAAGGCGCAGAGCTGGGTGTTAAAAAGAAAACACAGATCCATCTATGTTTGTTACTATTGATCTAGTTGCATTCTTTATGGTTTCAGGTGGAAGACTGTACCCAGCGATTGATTTAATTTTTCTTGATGGGTAGAATCCCGTTTCGTTCTGTACTTAGGTGTGTCTTCCGTGTGTTCCTTTAGCAGAGCTCCATTGCTTTATTGATTAGCACTTGAAAAGAAAACGTTTTAAGTGGCGTGATTATATTTCACACCTTACCGGAAAACGGTTTCTCGTCCCACGTAGTTTTGGTGGGACGTTGCACGTCTTAGCATTCCTATGAATGTGAAAAGAAGTGGTTATAGTCTTTCTGGCGTCGGCAGGTGCAGGACCTGAGCGAGTATGCTTTTACGTGTTGTGATTTAGAAACACGGGTAACTAACACAAAGTTATATTAGACCAATTGAAAGGAAGTATCCCAATTGAGACCAGTTCATGATTTCAGCGACCCAGGTTAGCATGCGTTGAGGCCCTGCACTGGAACGTTCATTCAACCTTAGGTTGACTATTTTTCATCGGCACACCCAAATCGGCTTTTAGTGCAAAGTGCTGGCAACTAACCCACACACAAAACAATGGCTAAGTTAGTTTGGTTACTTGGGTTGATGTTAGGGATACTCACTAATCTATTAGTGTTTCTCAGTGTTGTTCAGGTGATTTGTTTATAACTGTATCGCCATAGGTCTAATTACACACCATTAAATTTGTGGAGTCGACTCTTGATGTTGGATATGTTCGAGTCAATTTATCCTACAGGAATAAACGTCAGTACATGACTGTGATTGTTCGTAAACCAAAGGATGGGCGAAAGCCAGGTCTATCTTTTACACAGCTAGAGACCAAGAAATAGTTGGAAGTTCTTTTTGATAAAATATGAGAGTCGGTTAGGGCGATGCTTGCTGGTAGTTCACTACAGTGGGACGAAGTAATAGTGAATGTATCGTGGATGTTCTCGAATGTTCGGTCATGAAGTCAGGGATATTGTACTTTATCTTAGGTGATTTAGATGCATGCAGCGCTTATAGTTTGTCTGGGGGACCGATTGAAGGGTGTTTTTGTTTGTGTTAGTAGTAGTTTAGAGGTCTCGTTGTTGAGCGCAATTTGCTTCGGTTTGTGTGGGGTTGGATTGATGGAGTGTTCTAAGATAATGCTTTATTGTTGGTTTGGGGGCTGTTTGGTTGGGTTTTTGTGGTTGTGTGGAATTTTTTTTTTTTTTTTTTTGTTTTTATTTGTTTTTTTGTTTGGGGGTTGTTGGAGTTTTTGTGAGGGGGTGGGGGAGGGGGGTGAGTTTTGGGGGGGGGGGGGTGTGTGCGGGGGGTGGGGGGGTGGTGAGGTGTTTGGTGGTGGTTTTATAATTTCTTTCGGGGTGGGGGTTGTAGGGGAGGGTAGGGATGTGCAGGTGTGCGGCGGGTGGGAGGGGGGCCTTTGATTGTTTCAGCACAAATTCACGGACGCAGAGCTGTTTGTTTGGATGGTTTGGGGTCGGATGGGGGGGGGGCAGGGGGAGGGAGGGAGGGAAGGGTTTTGAGAGTATGGTTCGGCTGTAAGGCGTAGTGAAGGTGAAGTATGTAGATGCCTAGGGGGTGAGTGTATGTCAGGTTAAAAAAAAAGTAAAGGGAAGGTAAATTTATGAAAGTATTCAAAAAGAAATATGAATCGGAAGGTAAAAGAAGGGAAAAAGAAAAAAAGTGAAAAGATAAGAAGAAAAAGAAAGAAAAAAAAAAAAAAAATAAAAAAAAAAGTGTTGTGTGAGAGGGGGGTGGTGGAGGGGGTGGAGGGGTGGGGGGCGGGACAAAAAAGTAACAAAAAAAAAAGGGGGGCGGGCAGGAGTGGGGGGGGGGGGGGGAAGCGAACAAAGAAGATCGAGAGAAAAAGTAGAGAAGATGTGAAGATTGGGGGGCGGGAGGTAGCGGGGAGTGGGGTTGGGCGGGTGTGCGGTTTGGGTGAGTTGTCTTGGGTTTTCTGTGGTGGGTTTGTTCGGGGTGGATTATGAAAAAGGATTGTTGGTGTTTATGTTTGTTTTTTTTTTGAGTGAGAGAGGGCGGAGAAAGGGGGGGGGGGGGGGGGGGGTAATATTTTTTTCCACAAAAACACAAAATATACTGTTGGCGTTTAACGGGTGGTTATCTATTCAACGAATTTTCAATGCGAAGGTATAAGAATTTAAGAGGTGGTGTGTGTTTTTTTTTGTTTTTGTTGGTTGTTTTTGTTGTAGGTTTTGGGTTTTTTTTTTTGTTGTGGTTTTTTTTTTGTTTGATTGTTGGTGGTGGTTTTTTTGTTGTTTCTTTTGGGCTTTGTTTTTTTTTTTTTGGTTGTGTTTTTGCTTTTGGTGTTTTTGTGGTGTGGTTTGTTTTCTTTTTTTTGTGTTGTTGTTGTTGTGGTTTTTTTTTTTTGTTTTTTTTTGATGTTTGTTTTTTTTTTTGTGTGATTTTTTCTCTAGGGCCCTGCTCAATGCGTTTTGTATATTCGCAATTTATAGGGGGGGGCGATCCATCGAGTTGCAGTGGAATTTGTATGTCGGTTGTGCAACTGTTCGTTTTCGCATTGCGCCGGGATAATTTAATCTCGTTTCGGACTATAAAAAAATATAGAGTATCGGAACCGTATTATGTCTTGATCTTCCCTTGCGTTGTTATTTTCTGATGACTCGGGCGGACCGGCCTCGTTTAATCCTCGTAGCTGGATTAATAAATCCTTTGTTTTGGAATTAGATGGTTTTTGTCTTTTGTTGTTTGTTGGTTTAATCCCTTTCCTTATTCTGTAGAAATCTCATTTTTGATCCGATCGCCGATCATTATTAACCAGAGTAATGAGAGAGTCTCCCACAAAGGGCTCTTCGCGCTCTTTGGCCTTGTGCCGAGGGCAGGGAGGAGTGGGTGGTCGTGGCGCGGGCGAGGCGGAAGATTGGGGAAACGTTGGACAGGCAGTGCAGCGTTGAGAGTGCCGTTGGGTGTCGGTGGTGGGGGCAGGGCAAGTGAGCCGCGCGTGCGCGTGGCGGGGGGGGGCTACGTTTTGTGTAGTACTGCGGCCAAAATTGAGGACCTTTAATGGGAATGGAATCCCGGCAGTGGGCGAAATCGTACAGAGGGCGACGATTCGCTGAGTGAGGCTAGTATATGGATAAGGGGAATGGGAGACGGGAGTGGGTTTACGGTGCGTTCGGTTGAAATTTCTTTTGTCGTTTTTCCGTGGCGCTGGTCTGGCCGCGGAGAGAGTTGGGCGGCAGATGAAAAATGCGGATTTGGAGGACCCTCTGGCCGGATGAGCGGCGGTGACGGGCACAGAGGGCGCTTCGAGCAGACGGATCGGCAGGCTAGTCTTGCGGTGTATTTGGATAGTCTGCACCGATCGGTTCGGAACTACGCATGGGGACGCGCGGGGGAAGACGGCCGGCATCAGAAGCATATGGTGCTGGGGATCTGTGGCTGTCGGTTGGTGGGGTCTGGTTATTTCGTATAGGGAATGGAGGTGGCTGCCGTCGCGTTCGTGGTCTCTGCATCGTGGCTCGTGGCCTTGTTGGAATTCAGTAAGAGTGTCGCCCGGGGCCCAGCTGAATCGCGCCATACCCGCTTCAGGCCATATTTAGGCAGGCCGACAGTAGCAGGTTTGTACCGAGATGCAGTAGTTTTTTTGTTGTCAGAATTTGGCAGTACGGGATGTGAGTAATTTACGGATCTTGACTGTTTTTATCCGTTGGTCGCCCGCCGCAATTCCATTGCTAGACGGTTCTACCGCAAAGCTGAATCCATGAAGTGGTCCGTGGCTGTGTTTGTGATAGGGTCGAACGGACAGCCGGCGGCTAGAGATTGGCGTATATGAGATTGATTGGGATTGGACGGGTTTTGTTTTTTTTTCTGAGCACCAATGAGCAGATGCGCTGGGGTATGGGGAATTGGCAGGCTGCGCCATGCGCCTGCGGCTCTTGCGCAGGTAAATTAGGGATTGGTTCGCCGGTAAAGACATCGGCGGACTATGGAGAGGGTTGGGACTGGGTTCCTTTTCGGCGGAATCGGTTGACGGAATCAGTCAAACGGCCTGCCGTGGCAGACCATATGAAGCGGGCACAGCGCCTGGTGGTGGCGAGAGACTCAATGGGCGTAAAGGTACGCCCATGATCCAGCGTTGTGTCGTATCTTGTTTGGGCTGGTAGGGCGAGGTCTTTTACGATTATTCGAGATCCAGTTTCACGGAGGCGCTATTGGGGTCTGTATTCGCACGAATGAGGGTTGACCGACGGGAGCCTATCCGCCACTCCAGGGCTCGAAATTCAGGTGACGATTAGGCGCTCGAGGAACGGGGCGGGTAGAGAGCCAGGTCGCGAGCGCGGCGGTATCCACAGAAGAGGCTGGCGTATTAAGTGGTATTTTCTATGTTCAATCGGTAGACGCAAAATGCTATATGGCTCCGCCGGGACGAGACGTATTGTGTGCGTGCGTACTCGAACCATTTGCTCGTGAGTGTGGTTTGATAACGGGACGCCTAGGCTGATTTTCATTTGTAACAATCGAATTGGTTAATTGCGACGGGAGCCAGAAGTAAGGGCGTAGGATGATACCGGCGGGACATATGGGAAATGAGGAATACGCTGGTCTTCCGGCGTAAGCGGGGTAATTGTGGTACTCGCATGAACTCGGTATGTGTAATAAGGAGTTAAAGTAATGATCCGATTTGAGAGGAGTAGATACCTGATCCTTCAATATGAGTTCTCGCTACCTTGCGGGCGTGATGGGGGATTTAATACCGTAGCTCTATGTTTGTCGGGTGGTTTACGGTGGCTTATCGGTGTGATAGGGTGCGGCATCTCCTCATGAGAAGGGAGTGCGGCGTAAGGACTAGGCTATGCCTCTTCGCATGGCGCGATATAGGGCTTGCTTTCATTACCTCGGCTTATCCGGCCCGCTATTAATCCCTTCTTTGTCGATCCCTTGTAAGGGAGTTGTCGGACCATTGTTGAGCCTAAGGTCGAAAGAGATCTTCCTAATCTGTATAGATCTAATTGCTGGAGCTGAATCTACGATGGGTGTCCCCATCCCTCGACACCATACCACGTGCTGTTACGACTATGATGATATGGTAGAGATGCGCAATTACTGGCCGCTTCTCAGTTGCCATTGTCTACAGCGTACTGTCTTTCAGTCGCTTAAGAATAGCGATAGTCTGCTGTGCTGCGATGAAGTATATTTAAGCCCTAAATGAAGGGCAGCTGCCGAGATATGTAGCATGAACTGATAGGGCTGTCCACACCCCACGGGGAGAATCCGGTCGCGTTGGTGAAATGCGAGAGATGTGCGATCTGACGCTTCGGCAATATCCCTACGGCGATACAGTGCTTTGTATGGTTTTATTCGTTCGATGTTGTAATGTGTTTTGTCGTGTTTTGTTGCCACGATAGATTAGGTGCTGCGTGGTCGTATTGCATACACAAACGTCCTTGCCGATTTTCGTGCGCTTGCTCTATTATGGAAGCCTGAGTCATGCGTTTCGCCTCTGTATGAGCTAGCGGTCTCAGTCTCGCAGTTGCCAGCGTTCCAGTCGCAAAAGCGTGGCGGCTTATTTGCGCGTCGCAATCAGTTCTTGACGCAGGTGGTGATTTGACAG
>Ga0179591_1256356_pt1 | contig 12424 bp, 19 predicted proteins | sample CZOMad2_1_08_16f_FD_182891 | JGI IMG/M metagenome (GOLD analysis project Ga0179591, IMG submission 182891) | Vadose zone soil fungal communities from Angelo Coast Range Reserve, California, USA - CZOMad2_1_08_16fungal (PacBio error correction) | ecosystem: Environmental > Terrestrial > Soil >... | reverse complement strand
TTGTTCTTTTCCGTGTTTCCTTCTCTTCAATTTTCCCTTCGCGAAAAGAGTTAACAGTTTTCCTCTCCTCCTCCCTCTCCCCGGTTGCACAATGAAAGTTTGTATACCCTGAGCAGTTACTGACTACTGGCTGATTCCCCCATGACCTGCCGGACCCCCCTTTACTATTCACCTTGCCAAGAATTTTCCCAATTTAGATACCTTCGAAAGATGCCTGTCTTCGTTTGGTTTATTGGATCCTTTTTGCATTTTTCCCCCCCTGCCTCGCTTACTTCCAGGTTCTGTCCCCCTCCTTTTGGCAACTACACCTCCTTTCCTTCCCATTCGAGCTGCACACGTTTTTCTCCCCCCCCCCCCTTTATCCAATTTTACTAATCTTCCCCTTTTCCTTTTCTTCTCCCTGTGTACACCAGGAGGTCAAGTCCCTTATTCTTCCCTCTTCTTTCCCAGTAATGTTTTTTTTGCCGTTTCCGGTTGATGTCACTCTGAATTTTCCCGATCTGCTCTTTAGCAATATATTTTCCCCTTCCTTCTTGTAACATAGAATATCTCCTCCCCCCTGTAAGGCAAACTGTGTTTCTGGGTTCAAGGGAAGAAAATTGCATAGGGTGATCTCCAAAATGAACCTGTTTCCTCAAGGACCAGTTTTTTCTCTTCCTCCCCACCCGGCTACCAAGTGATCAGTCTTTTTTCTTTCTTCTAAACCGCGGCCATGAGTCTCCAAAATGGGCCATCTTTTTTACTCCTCAACCCCATTCCCCTTCTTCTGAGGCATATTTGCCCCCCTTTTTGGCATTCGTGCTCTTTTCTCACGCATTACAATGCCCACTTTCCCTTTTGATGATTTTTAAGTTAGACCCTTTTAGTCTTTTTCTTCTACCTCTGACCCCTTCCCTCTTTTTCTTTTCAAGTCGAGCTTGATTTAGGTGTTTTCCCTCCCAGGTTTCTTCGTTATATAAATCCCCTCCACCCTTGGCGTATATTTCCTAGTAAAGACCCCTCCTTTCACCTAGGTCTGCTTGCAGCTGGTACTTTTTCTTTTACTGTGTAACAAGTTTAGTCCTTTTTTTTTTTCTTTCTACTCCTACAGGTGGGTCATGTAATTCTCTTAATGAACATACCTTAAACTGTTATTTTCCCCCCAGTAGGTGACCCTATGTTTTTTCTTCCGAAAGCTTTGCAGTCGTGATAAGTTTTCCCCCCCCTTTTTCAAAGCGAAAGCCTTTAAATTAACTTGAGAAGGAAGGCTTATTTAACTATGCCTGTATTAAGATCTTCTATGCTTTCCCTTCTGCTCGCAGCCAACCCCTTCACCTTTTTTTTTTCCCCCTTTCTCTCCAAAAAGCCTTTCCAAGGTCCCACTCCTTTTAGGTTTCTCAATCAACGGTTCCTTTCCCGTGAACCTCTGAGTTTCGTTATTTCTTTTTTTTCCCCCCCACAAAACTTGTTTTTTCTTCTACTCTGTATCACCAAGAAGGGTCCCATATGAAATGTTTGATCTTTCTTGTAAGACCAGCACCTTTCTGTCCCAGTCATGTGCTTTCTGTTCCCTTGAGCAAGACGATCCTCGGAATTTTTTCCTCTCTATACCACTTGAATGATCACTACTGAATGGGGAAATGGACCGATCAAGATCCTCCTTTTCACGCTATTCAAAGGCGAAGTTTGTTCTTCATTTTATTTTTCTGCCCAAAATTGGTTGACGTCCCTTCCCTTTTCCTTTTATTCTCGCTTCGACACTTTCATGTATGTATAAGGATGTTTATCCACAAAGCTTTGGGTCCCTTTCGGTCCCCATGTCTTTTTTTTTTCCTTGCGGGCACGTAGAGCTTTTGGTTTCCCCCCTCATCGATTTAAGTGATGACGGAAGAATTGCAACCCACACTTTTTTTCCCCCTTTTCCCAATGGTGTTTCTCTCAGGCGATGACGATTATAAATCCTTGTTGGTCTGACTCTCTCTCCTCGTGGACATTTGAGTTTCCCCTCTGATCCCCGTATTGTAAGGTCGTTTAATGTTCTGCTTTTTTCTTTCCCTCAATTACTGAAAATCCTGAAGTTAGCTCGGGGGTTCTCCGGTTTAGATGGTTCCCCAAAGAATTTTCTTTTACTTTTAATTTTCCTTTCTCTTTTAAATTTATGCTCTTAGTTTTTTTTTTTTTCCCCCCCCCCGTGAGAGCACTTTCAAGGGTCTACCTTCTTTCCCCATGCTTGAACTTTGAGAACAGGTTAGACCTCTCATCTTTCTCTTTGCTTAATATTTTTCCTTTTCCCCTTTTTCTCCCTTTTTCTTCTCGGGGTTTTCCTTTTTCCTCTTTTTCCGCAGATCCACAATATTTAAACTGTTTCCCCAGGAGGACACTTGTGGAGTGGACATGTCTTTCTACTTCTTCCCCCTTTCTTCCCTCTTCGTTTCGGGGTTTTTCCCCTTTTTTTTTTCCTTTCCATGGTCCCCTTGCGTGAAACCTCTCCCCCTCCTCCCTTTTCTCCCCCATTCAAAACCCTTTCCCAATAAGGTGTATTCCCAAACGAGTCGTATATTCTCTTTCTGGTCCTTTTTTTGACCTTTTCCCCCCGTTTTGTTTTTTGTCTCCCTCTCTGAGTTTCACTCTACAGTTTGCACCTGTTTCCCCTTTCCCTTTTTGCATAGTCTTTTTTTCCATTTGGTTGCGTGTTTTTCCCTATTGGCCTTCGTTTCTTTGCAAAAAGCCTGATTTTTTATCCCCGGGAACGGGCGAGGCAAGACCTCCTCTCTCTTTCCCATTTCCCTTTGTGTTTCGTGTCTGTGTCTTTTTTCCCCTCTTTCGTTATTTTGGAAAGAATGCGCTTAAAATTTCTCCCAACATGTACCCTTTCCTTTGGTGGATTCTCTTTTAGCTTTCTTGAAGCTTTCACTACGACCTGATGAGTTCCCCCCTTTTTCCCCCTCCCTCCCACACAGCGCCCCACTTTTTTTATTGACCTTCTTCTTTTCTAGTAGGCTGCGATCGTAAATCCTTAAACCCCCGCCCCCCTTCCATGGTGTTTTGTTAGGGAGTTTGTTTCCCCTTTCCCCCCCTGAAAATAGTCACTGTCCCCTTCCAAAAAGAACTATTCACCTAGGCACTGTGTTTTCACCAGCGCTTTTTCCCTCTTTTCCCCTCTATTATAAACTCAGAACCAACTTTTAACCCCAAGGAAACAGGTATCGGTTCATCTTTTGGTCCCACCACCCAATTGATCTTTTCACCTTTCCATTACAGTTTTTGACCTTTCTTTCCCCCGGTTCTTAACCCTTCCTATCCAAGTTGTTTTCCTTTTTCTTCCAAAATGAAATACTTTGAAACCTAAACGTCACTCTTTCTGATTCCTATAGTTGTAGTGTTTGATTTTTTCCTTTCTTGTAATTGATCGTAGCACCCTTTACCGTTTGCTTATTGAAAGTGCCCTTTTTTTTCTTCCTGCGCAAACCCAGCTTGAAACTATGTTCAAACCAATCTTTCTATGTTTATGCCATTTGTTTCCCAAATGGGCGCCCTTCCCTCCCAAATAAGAGCCCACCCCATCTTCCCTCTGCCCCCGTGGTTCGATTTGTTCTGTCCCCCTCCCATCTGCACGTAGTTGTTCCAGTTTTTCTGGCTTTTAAGTCATATAGGTTTTTTATTCCCCCCCCCTGTTTCTACTTCCAAAACCTGAATAATGTGAATTCTTTATTAGACTTTCTTGAACGGATCCTCCCTCCGTAACTGATTCCCTATGAACCCTTCCCTTCCGCTCAAACCCGACAATAGAACCCTTTATCATAATGCCCATACATCGGCCGGAACCCTCTTTCTTGGCCCTGGTCTCGTCATGTTATATTGTGCTACCAATCTGGAGATTTTTTCTTCGCTTTTACTAATCGGAGTTTTCCCACTCATCCCAAAACTTGGTACAGGTCTGGTAAGCTCCTCCTTTTTTCTCTCTTGGCGATTATATTTGCCTTTCTCCCTTTCCCCTTCTTTTTCTTAATTGCATTCCAAAACTTTTTCCATCCCCTCCCCTTCCTTTATAAGCCAGTACTCATGATACCCCAAATAGACCGACTGGCCAAATTTTGATGTCCATTCGGCTCCTCCCTTCCCTTTTTCCCTGAAGCTAACCCCTGTTTTTTTCCTTCTTCTACCTTCGTGCTTCATAACATCTTCCTGACAGTAGAGCTGTTCCTTATCTTTACTTACCCGGCGATTTTTATGTCTTTTCCCGCAGATTGCCCCCCCTTTCCCCCCCCATGTGCCGGTTCCACTTAGCTCCCTCTTTTCTTCCCTGATTAGCAAGGTCTACAAGGGATCTTCTTTTCCTCTTTTCCCCTCGTTAGGCCTGTTGGCGTTTTTTTTATAAGACTTTTCGGGATTTGGACGTTATAGGCTCAGGTGTTGCTTTTCACTCCTTTTTCCGCTTTTCCGGTTTTTTACCCCCCCTGCTTGCTCCGGGTTAACTTTTTCATACCCCCCCATTTTTCCCCCTTCCTGCAGGTTGTGCTGTTTCATTTTTATTGCTCTCTCCAACTGATTCACTGAGCGCTTCTGTTTCCGTTTCCTTCCGAGCGTACTGCTGCTTTTTCTTTTCGTTCTACTTCACACTTTTTCCCCTCCTTCTTACTCCATTTTTCAACGTTTTGTCTTTTTTGTGCCCTGAATTGGAGAGAAGTGAACTTGACTGGGAATCTTTCTGCTCCTGCACTTAGGGTGCCGGCTTCGGCTTTTTTCCCTCTCTTTTAACCCCAGATACCATTACCCTTTTTCTCCCCTCTTTCTTCCTATATCTTCCTTGTATTGCCCCCTTTTTTTGTTCTTGCTTGATCATCCTTCCTGCCCCCCTTTTAATCCTTTTCTTTTCAGAAAACCAGATCCCGCCGCTCTTTCTTCAGCCCTCCAATGAGTCCAACCCTTTTTCCATCCTTACATGATACGGTTCAAGACATCCTCCCTTTTTCTTTTGCTTCTCAATAGACTTCGAAACTAATACCTCCTCCCCCCGATGACCCCATTTTTCCCGTTCCCTTCATTTGCTTGAGATTCCTTCCGCCAGATACTTTTTTCCTCTTCTATTGCTAATATGTTTCCCTAATCGTCCTCTCTTTTGCACTCTTTTTTGTTTCTGTCGATTCCCCCCCTTTTTCCTTCAGTGTCTTTGCTTGAACGACCCCCCTTCTCCCCCTATCTTCAATGGTTCTTCATGTCAAGCACCTTTCCTCCCTTATTCAGTCTACTTTTTTTTTGGCCAATTTGACTCACCTTTTTTTTTCTCATTTTCGCAATCTTTCTTATTTCTCCTTCTCCCCATTTTTTTTCCAACCCATCTTCCCCCCCCCCTTGCCACCAATACCTTTGGACCCCTTCCCGCCCCCTTATCCTGGAAATAATTTTTCCCCGTCATAGATGAAGACCAGTCTTTTTTTCCCTAGATTTGTTTTGACAACCCTTTTCAATGGCGTACTGCCCCCCACTGTCATGGAGATTACGCATCTTTTTTATTCTATTAGTTTCAGGAACTCTCCCTCCACGCCTCATCTTTCTGCGTGATGTGTTTTTGTACACTTCCCCACTCCATGTGCTTTCCACAAACACCCCTATGGTTCTCGGTATTGTTGACCCCTTTTTCCCTTTATAAATGAGTGCTTCCCCTCCCCTCGCATTTGTTTTTTTCCAGTTAGAAATCCCTCCCCCGAAATTCATAGACTTTTACCTAATACTTCCTTTGAAAAGTTCCTCCTTCTATTCAAAAGGGTTAGGTTTTCCCGTACTACGGTTTGAGTCCTTCTCCCTCAACCATTGCCCGCTATATCCTCTCCCCCCCTCCCCCCCTTTTTTTGTGGCTAGATGGGATTCGTCGTGTCCCACACTTTTTTCTTCGTTATTACTGATGAGAACAAAGCTACCAACCCCTTTTTCTTCCTCCGTGTTTTTACAGGGACGGTCTGGTTTACCCCCATTCTGAGCGTGACTTACCCTTTTCTCCCAAACCTCTTTTTTTTGACTTTTTTTAAAATTCTTATCCTCTTCCCTTTGGCACTACGATGAACCAATCCCCTACCCTTCCGGTTCCCGTGAGTCTTTTTTTTCTCTCTTTGCCACGTCTGGCATTTTTTTTTCCTCCCCCCCCGCAGCTCTGGTTTATGACCTTTTTCCTTCCCTTCTTTGTGGACAATTCCCCAATACCTTTCTACGATTTTTTGAAGCCCTTTTTTCTTCCCTTCCCCCTTTCTCAATTTTTCTCCCACAGCTTTGTTGTCTCTTTTCTCCTTTTATCATTAACTGAGTTTACATTGACTCATTTGGACCTTTTTTTCCCTCTCTTCCACCGTAAGTGTTTTTTTTTCTTTTTCTTTTGCTTGCCTCGACGCAAAATTTCCTCCCCATTTCTCCCATCATGCAGGTTTGTTCCCCCCTTTCTCTTCCAGTGCCGTTAAAACAATTATCAGACCCACATCATCCTAAGGTAACCATTCCTTTCATAAGACAATTTTTTTCTCAGTTCCTCCAAATCCGAGCCCCCCCCCCTTATTGTTTGATCCCTTTAGGCCCCCTCCCCAGAAGAAACTTTGTTTAACCGGATTTGCCAAGTCCCATTTTCCTAAGCGTCAAAGTTTCTCTCTCATATGTCCGACCATTGTCAAGAGTTTTTTCCCTTTTCCCTCATCCCCCAACCCTCGTAAACCTTGTTTCTTCAATTTAACTTACCATATTCTTTCTTTTTTATGTCTTCTCTTGAATGCTTCTTCCTTTCTGAAATCAACTCCCTTTTATGATTTTATTAGCCTTATCTCTTTCCTTCAAGGATTGCGACAAACTTTCTTGCTGCTTATTCTATTTCATGACTCTTTCCCTCCCCTTTTTTTTCTTTATTATGATCCACTCAATACCCTTGCCGACCCCCGTGGCGCTATGTGCAGCTCCGACTATCTCCTTTTCCTATGTTGTACCCCTTGTATTTTTTTCTCCTTTGCATGTTAGCTGAGCGTGTTCCTTTTCCACCCTTAAAATCTGTTGCTGAAATTCATCTATAAGCAATAGTTTACCCCCTGGTAACTGATCGTTTTTCACCCCTTTTCCTTCCCGTACGGGTATGTACCTCCCTCTTTTTTGTTACTAGTTGGATGAGCCTCTTCTTCCCTTTTCCCCCTGCAACCTTTGAAGTAAACGATGTGTATCCCCCCTCTATCCCTTTTCTTTGTTAGGTTTCGTTGAACCTCTCAACCCCTGCCACCTATTGGAGCCCCTGTGTTTTTTTTTCCCACCCGCCTTTCCAACAGGATTTTTGGAAGCAGCCCTTTTTCCTCCCCCCTCCACGGTACATCTTCCCCTTCAAAGCTGCTCAGCAACTTACCCTCTATTTTTTTTTTCCCCAGTTGACGCATTTTTCCTCCCCCATGCTACCCGCGACCTAAACTCATTCTTTTCCTTGCCTTTTGCTAATCTGGTAAGAAAGCATTTATGGGAGTGTGAAAAAGCATCATTTTTCTTGATGGGGGAAAGACCTCCTTTTCCTGGTGCGGAAGAATCCCCAATACCTTCTCCCTCTCCCCTGAAGGGATTCACCTACTTTTTCTAACCTTTATTCTAACAGTTTTAAGCCCCTTATTTTTTTTGCAGACTTTTCCCCTTTCTTTCCCTCATTCGCCATTACCTTGAGCCCCCCTCCTTCCTTCTGATCTGTTCGCAGGGGCTCCCCAAGTTCGTTAGAACCTCTGAGCGACAGTCCCGCTTTCCTTTTCCAGCACTACCCAAGTCTCCCCCCTGTCCCTTTCCCTTTTTCCCCGGCCCCGGACGTTCACTCTTTTGTTTTCCTTCTGTTTCCTTTTGTTGAGCAGCTTATTTCCCTCCATCTCCACCCCTGCCCTTCCATACCATGGAACTTTCTCCTTCGCTGATGCCTTTCATTCTTTGCCCAGTACTGTTCGATGGTGTGATTCCGTGATACTTTTTTAAAATCCTCGAACTTTCTCCTTTCTTCTAGGGGGATCCGGCCGAGTGATTTGATTTTTCAACAATGTCCGTCCCTCAAAAGATTAGTCCTTCTATCATTGTGTTCTTTTTCTCTTTCCTTTGGCTCTCTTCCTTATTGATCCTTTTTCCCTCTCCACTAAGGTGTCAAATTAATCCCCCCCAGATTTTCACGCGACGACCCCCCCCGGATAGAAGCAGTCGTGACCCTTGGCAGCCCCCCGGATGATTTTTCTTTTGGCGCCCAGTGCAAGTTTGTGATCTATCTCGTTTTGTTCCCCTAGTTCAACTGGGCTAAATGTCTCACAGATTCATGTCCTCCACGTTTAGTCAACGGGCCCGTCCTTCTTTCCCCGGTTTTCCTGTGGCAATCTTCCACTCCTCAACTTCTTCGTTGGCGTTTTCCAAGTATTAGTCTAATTTGTCCTTGACATCCAGGAATCTGGTATACCCCCTGTATCCTTCCCACTTCCCAATTAGTTACCCTTTTGACGTACCTTCTCTGCAATTTGAAGTACTTTTTCCAATCTCCCGCTTGTTCCTTTTTTTTTGGGTCAAAAGTTTTCCTGCCTCTTTTTTGCCAAGCGAACCCCATGCGAACATGTCTTCCCTTGTTATAGTATTCTTTTTTTTTTGTTGTCCTTGTTTCCCAGAGCCATTGTTACGTTTTGTCAAGAAGTCCGAAGTTCTCCTCACACCCCAAGGGAAATTTTCTTCCAGCTCGCCATCTCTGCCCCTATTTTCAATGTAATTTTTCTTTGTTTTTCCTTGTTTTTCCACATTAGCTGGTTTTTAAAGGAAATAATTTCCCCCCCTCGCAACAATCCACATCCTTTTTTTGAGAGCTTCACCAGATGTGTGTTTATCTTTATTCTCCCCTTTCTTTTTCCCTCCCCACGAAGGTCGATTACCAAACTTTTTTCTTTTTCGTCTCTGCGTGCTAGTAGGATTGCGATTCTGTTTAAGCCCATTCCCTTTCCCGGTTTTCTTCGTCTTCGTGTTTTTGGTTTCAGTCCCTCCTTCGGCTTCCACGACCCCCCCTGCCCAAAAGGCATTTCCACTTGTGACACCCTTTTTTTGGTCTTTCCCCTCTTTTGATGACCTTTCCAGAACCCCAACAAACACTTTCACCTCCGGTATCGTGGATTCAATTCCCTCCTCTGAATTTTTTTGTTTAAATACCCTTTCTGGGCCGTTTTTGTGGAGAAAGGTTCTTCAGTCCCCCCTTCCCCCTCAAGTGGAGCCCCTCCTTCTTTTGTTCCGAACCTACCCTTTGAAAACCAACCGTTTGTGATTCCCTTACAGTTTTTCTCCCCTTTGTGATACCTGTGTCAACTTTTTTGCCACCGTGCATATGGCTGCATCTTGGTTTCTACATTACATTTTTTTTTTTTTTTGTTTTTTTTTCTTTTTTTTTTTTTTTAATCTTCTTTTTTTTTTTATTTTTTTTTTTTTTTTTTCTTTTTATTTTTTTCTTTTTTTTTTTTTTTTTTTTTTTTTTTTTTTTTTTTTTTATTTTTTTTGTCCGGACGCTGCACTATGTTGCCCCCCCCCCCCCTATCATAGACTTTCTCGTGGTTTTTTTGCAAACTGTTTCTCCTGACCAACAATGAGGAGAATCAACCCCTTCTGTGTTGAGTCTTTTCTCTTCAAAACTCTTGTCCTTTTTTTCCCCCTTCAAGTCCCCTTTCCTTTTCCCGTTTCCGAGCTCCACCAGGACTTTGAAGCGACCCCAGTGTCCGACCAATTTTTAGATTTCTTTGTACCCTGTCCTTCGTTTCTCCGCTCCTTGATATCCTATTGAGTTTGCCTCTCCTCCCCTGAAGCCCTTTTAATTCCAATAGGTGCCCCTTTAAGCGGCGTTCCTGCTCCGCTGTAGATGTATTTCCCCCGACGGCGCTTTGGGAATCATATCTGAGTCCCCCCCCCCTCAATACGGAATGGTGAATTAACCTGTTTTTACTATTGCCTTAATAATCTGTGCTTCCGGTCCATCTCGTGTGGTTCTTTTCGTTTGATCTCCTTTTTTCTGCCAGGACTGTTTTTTCTCCCCCCTGGGTGTTCTCACACCAGGAAGATAGAAGAATGCTCCCCTTCTCTAATAGATCTAGGTAGCCCTGTTTCCATTCCTGAATTTTGCTTTCTTCAACCCCCATGTGGTTTTCATTTCTTATCTTGGGATATCTTTGAAAATAAAAGTTTTCTCTTTCCGGTATTATTAGATAAAGAGTTAGCTCTTCTGTATTGTTTCAGTCGATATATCACCATGTTTCTGACAGCCCTTCCTCCCCAGCGAGCTCTCGCCCGGGTCCCAGTAACTCAGGCACTGTTTTTTTCCCCACCCCCACTCTACCCCACCCCCGCCTTCTCCCCCGGGGTTCTTCTCTTCGTAGACTCTGCTACCAGTCTGAAGCTTGCTTCCCTTTCCTGCAAGAGATCTTATATTCTCTCCTTCCTCTTCGCCTGGTCTTCGTTCTAATTGAGCCATCGTCAGCTTTCAGCAGGCCGAAGATTTATTTTTTTCCTTCCCGGATCCTCTCCCCTTCCAGGGCCTCGGGGTGTCGGCCTCCCTCTCCCAAGTAGGGGTTATTTAGATGACTCTCCTTTCCCCTCTCACTGATGACATACCCCCACCTTCGTACTAGGAGGCGTTTTTCTCTTGCTGTAGAGAGTAAAACATACGTCCCTGATACCCCTATTCCAAGCATGGTTCCCTACCTATTATAGAAGGTTGGAGGGTATATAGATAGATCTGAGTTTCCAATATCCCTTCCTGCATTACTTTTTTCCCCGATCTAAATCGCCGCCTCTTTTCAAGAGATTCTAACATTTTCCTCACGAGTCGCCAAATCTCTTCTTCTCCCCGTAAGTATCTGGCATGACTCCCTTTTCGAGGATGCGGGGGAGTTTATTAGTAACGGGCTTTATCCCTCCCAAAGTGTCTCCTTCATCACTGGTCTTTTGGGAAAGGAACCTCCCCCCCCCCCTTATGATCAATGACCTATAGGAACTTAGGGTCTCTCTCTTGTTCTGTTCTAAGTCCCCCCCCCTAGGAGGGCTTCGGAGACTAGTTTCCTCTTAGTGCATGGAGAGTTGCTTCGTCGTCCTTTAAGTCCTAGCCTCCCGAAAAAGATTCTTTTTCCCTCTTCTATGAAGTTCTTGGTCTGGAATACTCCTCCCCTCCCGGCCTCCCTCCATCAGTTTGAGGCCTCTGTCATACTTCCTCTTTGCAAGCCCTCTTTCTAAACGACCTTTCCCTCTCTTGCCCTCAAGCCTCGGATCTTTTACCATCTCAGCGGAAACGGGCAGCGGTCCTACCCCCCCCTTCATCCCCTCAGCCCGATATTCCTCGGATACGCGACACACCTACCTTCTCCCTTGCATTCTGCGCTATACTACGCTTGAGATCTTTACCATATCCTGAGATCTACGTCTTCCCCCGGAGATCCTGTTCGATCCCTCCGTTTCGTCCTCAGACCGCCACCTCGCTGCTTGCTGATCTGCATGTCTTTTTCGACAACCTTTTGCCCCCGAGCGCCCTCCACCCTTTTAGACCGGGGATAAAGTTCAAGAGATGCGACACAGGAGACCTTTTCTTCTCTTATGTGTTACTCCCTCTTCAACTTGTCCAGCGAGCCACTCTTCCCTTTACTCCGAGAAGGTCGCTTTGCAAGACTGGTGCAACATCTTCAGATTGAGGTTATCATAGTTGGTGCCCTTTTTTTCCACTAGGAGAATTAGAGACGTCATCGTCTCTACTCTAAAGTGTTCTTTTTTTCGCTCTTTGTGCGAAAAGAGCTGCTTCGTGTTAAATGAGGGGGGGGGTGGAGTATACTCCCCTTTCGAATAGCCGATCCCAGGCCCCAGATGGAGCTACTACCATTCTAAGGACTGCCCCCAGGCAGCTCGCCCTTTCTCACTATTCAAAACCCACTTTGCGTCGCACACGACTGGTTCAACACGCGCAACCCAGTTCTCCTCCCCCTTTCGCGGGCTTCGCTCTTCCTTTTTCATCAGTTTTGTTGTTTGTAGTGATCATCAGACGCACAGTCTAGGAAACTTCCCGATTCTGCGTTCCGAAGGTGGTCTCCTATCAAATGGGGTCATTGAGAAGAGTACTTGGACACTTTTGGAAAGTCTTCCCTCCCGCTATTTTCGTTAGTCTTCACGCTGGGACGGTCTGTTTCACCCGCCCTTCTACCATTCGCAGTCGGTAGTTCGTCGAGTTCTACTCCAGCATCATACGTTAACATCATTCTCTCGCGGTCTTTGATCCCCTATTGAATGTCAATTGTTTCCTCCCCTTCTTCCCTTTGCTTTTCCCAGTCTGACTTATCTCTTTTTCTTTCACTTCTTGCCTCCCCACCCCCTCCTTTTTCTCTCACAGTTCTCTTCTCCAAGAGTTTATGATGTCTTTGTTTTATACGCTTTCCCTCTGACCTGCCCTACTTCTGCCTGTCCC